>Ga0302326_10016025_pt1 | contig 15721 bp, 9 predicted proteins | sample Palsa_T0_3_FD_202264 | JGI IMG/M metagenome (GOLD analysis project Ga0302326, IMG submission 202264) | Peat permafrost microbial communities from Stordalen Mire near Abisko, Sweden - Palsa_T0_3 | ecosystem: Environmental > Terrestrial > Soil > Palsa > Peat permafrost | place: Sweden: Abisko...
TTAGGATCAATACGTAACGGCAATCCTTCCACCCCTTCAAATGCGGTGACTTCAAACTTCTCGATCAAAGCCGGCATCTCATTTGCGGTAGGGGATCTGACGCGATGCGCTTCCGTCACTGGCAATGTATTGCTTTGCTTCTTGTGTCTCTGCTTGCGACGGCGGATCGGCAAGGACTGGCGCAGGAGCAAGTTGAAATCGACGCGCAGGCGCAGACGACTCCGTTTCCGCACTATTGGGACCAGATGTTCGGCTCGGGGCGCGCGATTCTAGCGTTGCGCGAAAGCTACCGTGAAGACATGCGCGCCGTGAAGCAGGTGGCTGATTTCCGCTACGTCCGGTTCCACGCAATCTTCCACGACGAACTCGGCGTTTACAACGAAGACGAACACGGGAACCCGGTCTACAACTTCTCCTATGTGGACCAGGTCTACGATGGGCTGCTGAAGAGTGGCGTCAAGCCATTCGTGGAAATCAGCTTCATGCCCAAGAAACTGGCCTTCAATCCTGACGCACTGCATCCGTTCTGGTACAAGCAGAATGTTTCGCCGCCCAAGAGCATGGAGCGGTGGGACGACCTGGTCAAGCACTTTGCGCAGCATCTGGTTGACCGCTACGGGATTGAGGAAGTGTCCTCGTGGTATTTCGAAGTGTGGAATGAACCGAACATCGATTTCTGGAACGGAGTTCCCCGGCAGAGATCGTATTTCGATCTCTATGCGCACACGGCCCGCGACGTGAAGAGCGTCAGCCCGCGTTTGCGCGTTGGCGGGCCGGCCACGGCGGCCGCGGCCTGGATTGGCGATTTTCTGAAGTTCACAACCGAGAATCACGTTCCGGTAGATTTTGTGTCCACGCACGGTTATGCGGACGATACAGTGCAGGACCTCTTTGGTGCCGATGAAGACATCCCCATGGATGAACGAGTCTGCAAAGCAGCCGCAAAAGTCAAAGGGGAAATCAAGAGCTCTGGAACGCCCAACCTGCCGCTGATCTGGTCGGAGTGAAACGTGCAGGGCACGATGGAGGCGCGCGACACAGACTTCGCCGGCGCCGCGCTTGCGAATACCGTGCGCCAGTGCGACGGCCTGGTGGACATGCTTTCCTTCTGGACGTTTTCAGACGTGTTCGAAGAAGGTGGCCCGATTTCCAAACCGTTTGTCGGCATGTTCGGGTTGCGCGCCAAGGGCGGCATTAACAAGCCGGTTTACTATGCTTATGGGCTATTGCATCAACTGGGAAACGAACGGCTGGTCAGCGACTCGAAGAATGTCCTTGTTACAAAAAGTGCGGATGGCAGTTTGGTTATTGCGGCATGGAATCTTGTCGATCCGGGCCAGAAGGGAACTACTCGGACCCTCGATCTCATCGTTCACCATGTCGCAGCGAATGCGCATGCGAGTATCCAGCGCGTGGATGAGGGTCATGGCAATGCGCTCATACAGTATGCCGCTCTTGGCAAACCGCTGGATCCGACAGCGGCTCAGGTGGAACAGCTGAATCGCGAAACAGCGCTTGCTGCGCCAGAAGAAATAGCATTGCGGGGAGGCAAATTGACAGTGAGCCTGACGCCCAACGAACTGGCACTGATCAAGATTCAACCTTGAGTGCGGGAAGACTTCCTCAAAGAGTTACTCACGCAACCTGGGAGCTACTCACGCAGCCTGGCCTTGAGAACGGCATTACTTACCGGCATTTCGTGCAGGAGCAATTCATTGGCTTGGACCAGCGGGTTGGCATGGAACCACTTTTGCACGATGTTGTCGTGCAGCAGGTTGAGAATTGCAAGCAGCGACATTCCCTGGTGGTGCGCCATCCATTCTCGAACCAGACTTGCCCTGCCGGAAGGTCCGGAAAAGTCGGCAGCCTCATAGAAGCCATAGGCCCCAACCCATCCGGAAGCGTCCATGAAGCGGAGGTTGCGGAGGGCAGCCAGGGAATCGACTCCGAGCGCGAGAAATGTCGAGTATGGCGAGACAACCGGGCCGGCCGTTGCATCAATTGAAAGCGCGATCTGCGGCATGCCATAAGCCTGGTAATGATAGTGCCCGCCGTCATCCAGACGCGCCGCACCCGATTCCGAGATGCCCCAGGGAATGTTGTGATTGCGCGCAAAGGCTCGCTGCACCCATACGCAGGATGCGAGCGAGCGCGAGATAAGCGTGTCCGGGTAACTGCGCATCCAGAGCGCGGGCATGAGGTATTCAAACATAGTGCCGGTCCAGGAGAGAAGCACGAATCGGCCGAAGGCGCGGGCATGATCGCGGCCCAGCCGGAACCAGCTCTGCTGCGGAATCTGGTCGCGGGCGATGGCCAGGAACGTAGCGATGCGGGCTTCGGAGCCAAGCATGTCATAACACGCCTCGTGTACCTTTTTTGCGCGCACGTCGAAGCCGATGGAAAGAACCCGGCGACCAGGGTCGGCAAGGAACGCGAAGTCCGTGTCTTCGGCAAGACGCTCAGCATGCTGTGAAACGGAGCGCAGCGCAGCGGAAAGCCGGCGCAGATTCTCCGCGGCAACAGGCAATGCGGCACTCAGAGATTCTGCGAGCGCGAGTAACTGCGAATTACCGATAAGCTTCAGCCGAGCGTGATGCAAACTCACATCCAGTTGTCGCGCGAATGCGGCGGCATCGTCAACGGCGACAGACCAGGTTTCCGGCTTGATGCTGAGTTCGGGTAACTCGCGAAGCGGAGCATATTCGGGGAGCAGCCACGGCGTGTAGTCAGTGAGCAAAGAGAGTATGGCATGGACGCGGCGATGCGTTTCATCGACCCACCAAGGATCATCGTCTTGCGTAGCCGGAAGGACCTCGGATGAGGATGAAGCAGTTGTCGAAAGCCAGTTGACCCACGCACTGACTGGAGCGGAAGCTTCAGGCAGGGAAAGTTGAGCGAACGGACCGCGGATTCCATTCTCCAGCCGCATCAGGTTCCAATGGGCGCGGAGGCCGGTGAAGAGTTTCGTATCGAGTAATGGCTGGCGGCCAAGCGCGAGCGCGCCGGATCGGAGCGTATAGAGAGAAGCGACGAAATTGCCGCTGTCAACGGAGGATACAAATGGCGCGGCGTCCAGCGGTTCGAGGGTCTCCGTGTTGTACCAGTTGTACAAATGGCCACGGTACTTTTCCATTTTGTCAATCGTGGCCAAGGTGCGCTCTGTGAGGTCAACGAACTCCGGCGCAGTCAGGAATCCAAGGTCACACGCGGCCTGCCGAGCATTGAGCAGCAGTCCGACGTTGGTTGGGGAGACACGGGCGGCTTCGTAGAGGCCTTCCTCTTCAATATTGTCGGGGATGAGATGGTTGTGGCGCTCTACGCCGAACTGGTGGAAGTACCGCCAGATGCGCAAAGCGTGCGATTGCAGGAAAGCGTCTCCGGCGGGATCAAGCCGTCTGCGTTCATCGCGCGGTTTCGTGTTGAGCCACGCCGTGACAACTGGAGCAACTGCCCACAGCAGCAGAATGGGCGCGGCCACCATGAGCGCGTAGTGGTGGTTGCGTGGATTTATGAAATAAATCAGCACAGCAGTCACAAAAGCAACAACCGGAGTCAAGACAAGGTAGCGGTCGGCAGGCGTGTTGCTCGCGGATCGGGTTTCGGCCTCAGCCGCGGTCTCCCATTCCAGCAGACGCTTTCCGGTGATGAAGCGCCGCACGAGCGCGCGAACGATCGCGTCCAGGGAGAGCAGCGCCTGGTGTGGAAGATAGACAAGGTTGAGCAGTGCGACAAATATCGCTTGCGAAAAACCAGCGAGTGCTTGCGCGGCACGTCCTTTGCCGGTGCCGGCGATTGCCCGGCCAAGCGCAAAGCTGAGTTGAACCAGCGTGGGAAAAATGTGCAGGAGGATCAATACGACACTCCAGTAAAGCGCCCCCCCTGGAAGCCCAAGCCAACCTGCCACGAACAGAATGAATGTGAATGGCTCGACAAGGGAACGGCGCAGATTGTCGAAGATCTTCCAGCGCGATACATCGGAGATGGGATTCTTGAGCCAGGTGCCGGACTCATCGGGAACCCGCGCAAACATCCACTGCGCAATCTGCCAGTCTCCGCGCACCCAGCGATGCTTGCGGCGGTTGAATGCGCTCAGATGCGACGGATAATCGTCGATGAGCTCGATGTCGGTGGCAAGGCCCGCGCGCGCGTATGCGCCTTCGATGAGGTCGTGGCTGAGCAGGGAATTGCGAGGGAAGCGGCGGTCAAGCACCGAATGAAATGCGGCAACTTCATAGATTCCCTTCCCGGTAAAAATCCCTTCGCCATAGAGATCCTGATATGCGTCGGAGATGGCGCGCGTGTAGATGTCAAAGCCGCTCTGTCCGGAAAAAATAGCAGCCATGCGCGACCGCGACGCCGAGCGAACGCTCACGCCAATGCGCGGTTGCAAAATGCCGTAGCCCGCGACGACGATGCGCAATGTGGGGTGGATCACCGCTTGATGGAGGGGATGCGCGATGGTGCCAACAAGGCGGGCCGCGGCTCCGCGCGGAAGCTGCGTGTCGGAATCGAGAGTGAGCACGTAGCGGATTTCGCGAAGCAAGTCGAGCCGGCCGGCTTTGATGGGGAAGGCATCGAAATCGCCGACGAGCAGCTTGTTGAGATCGAGCAGTTTACCGCGCTTGCGCTCCCAGCCCATCCATACGCCCTCGCGTACGTTAAAAATGCGAAGCCGGTGAAGAAGGATAAAGCCGCCTTTGTTCTGCGAGTCATATTTTTTGTTGAGCCCGTCAATCAACTGCACGGCCAATTCGGCCAATGGATCACTGTCTTTGGCGCGCGGCTTGCTTATGGCGTCAGGCAGATCGGTGAGCAACGCAAAGTGCAGGTGAGCATCTCGATTGGCAAGGTAGCGGACTTCAAGATCGTTCACCAGGGCGCGCACCTGTTTTTCATTCAAGAGCAGTGAGGGCACAGCGACGAGCGTGGCGAATTCAGCGGGGATGCCGTTGCTGAAATCGAGTTTGGGTAAAGGATCGGGGTCAAAAAGAGCGGTAACCGAGTTGTTGATCAGATCCACGGCGCATTGCATCACGGGGAGAATGAGCATGAGCGCCGCGACCAGGCAATCAAACAAAGAAAGGCGAGAGAGTGGAAGCAGGATAAGGGCGGCAATAAAACCTACGGTGATGACTTGAATGCCGCTGATATAGAAATCGTCGGCATGGCCGTGAACCACCGTGCGCACGCGTTCGATGAACGGACGGTGGAAGCCGGCGCGCGCGGCAAGCTGCGGGAATCCCTGGTCGATGAGGTAGTAGCCAACATGGATGTGGCGGCGATGCATGCGGGGGTTATCTGTGGGATTGTGGACACTCTCTTGCGCCAATTCGAGGGCAAATTGAGCCACCTGCTGCTCGGAGCAATCTGAATAGCGGGCGACCAGGGCAACACGCCTGCGATAGAGTTCGCGGCTGTCGAATTCCATAGCCCCATACGTCTGCGCCGGGTCTTCGCGGAGCGTCGCGTCGAAGACGATGAGCGGTTCAATCAGCGATAACCAGTCCGTGTGGCCGATTGAGCGCATGCTCTTGAGGCCCACGGATACCGGAGAAACGGATACAAGATCGGTGGAACGGAGCAGAATGCGAGCTTCGTCGAGCAGTGACTCAAGGAGGACAAACTTCAGGAATCCGGCAATGTTCCATAGTTCCTGCAAGGCCAGCGGCTCTTGCGCTTGCATTGATTCCATAAAAGCATGGAAGCCGGACGCCGAGAAGTCTCCGTTGACGGTACGCAGGTAAAGCGCGGCGACTGCGGCGGCGCGAGGCTCGTCTCTCTGCGCCGGCAGAACGACGCGCGGAAGGCGCGCTATCACACCAGGCTGACCGGCAAGGGCATTCGCGGCAGACCGCATCATGCGAGCGTTGGCGCGGAGTTCAAGAAGCGCTGCAGTATTTCCTGAATTCGATGCCGGCGCGGCCGGGAGCAGGGAGAGATCGTGTTCCAGTTGCTTGAGCGTTCGACGAGCAGCAAGAACGCGTGCGGGAAATGTGCCTGGGCCTGTGGGGCGTTGCACAAGATCCCAAGTCGCCACTGCGCGCAGGTGCTCAAACATTTCGCCGGGGAGAGACTGCTGTGTTTCCGGAATGGTTGCTGTATCAATCATGGCGCCTCAACGGTAACTGGCGGCCTGCATCTCAAACATGGCAGCATAGCGGCCTCCGAGCGTGATTAGTTGTGAATGGCTGCCCTCCTCCACCAGCCGACCGGCTTCAAGCACAACAATGCGGTCGGCCATGCGGACGGTGGAAAAGCGATGGGAAATGAGCAGCGCCATTTTTCCGTAGGTGAGTTCGGCGAAGCGCTGGAAGACTTCAAGCTCGCTTCGTGCATCGAGCGCCGCCGTCGGTTCGTCCAGAATGAGCAACTGCGCGTCGCGCAGGTAGGCGCGCGCCAAAGCAAGCTTCTGCCACTCGCCGCCGGACAGGTCGACGCCGCCTTCGAAGCGGCGGCCGAGCATCTGGTCGAAGCCGCCGTGAAGCTTGTCGATCACTTCCGAAGCGAGGCTCTTTTGGGCCGCATATTCGAGATCTTCGATTGAATGCCTGGTTTCGATCCGGCCTACTTCGATGTTTTCGCGCGCCGTCATTTCGTAGCGCATGAAATCCTGAAAGATCACTCCGATCTCCGCGTGAAGATCGGCCAGGTCGTATTCGCGCAGGTCCACACCGTCAAGAAGAATTTCCCCCTCGGTCGGATCGTAAAGCCGCGTGATGAGTTTCACGATGGTGGTTTTCCCCTGGCCGTTCTCTCCAATAAGGGCCACGCGTTCTCCACAGCCGAGGGTGAAATTGAAGTTGCTCAGGACGCGGCGGTCAGTGCCGGGATAAGCGAAGGAGACATTGCGAAATTCAAAGCCGCTCACGATGGGGCGCGGCGCCGGCAAGGCGTTCACCTTGGACTCAACGCGCGGTTTCATCTCAAAGAAGGCGAGAAGATCGGTGAGGAAGAGCGCCTGGTCAGCCACGCCGGATGCCGTTGAAAACGCCTGCTGGATATTGGCCATGGCCTGCATGATGGCCGTGGTGATGAGGGTGAGATCGCCAATGCTGTAGCGGCCTTGAATGGTGCGGTAGATGCTGTAGCCGTAGGCTCCGTAATAGCCGAGTTGACCGACAATGGCCAGCAGCCCACCCCAGAAAAGCCGCCGCCGGTTGAGAGCGACATTCTCCTCGAAAATCCCTTGCGAGAGCGCGGTAAAACGAGCGGTGAGGTATTCGCTCAGGTTGAAGAGCTTCAGTTCCTTGGCCGCTTCTTTGCTTCCGCCTACCTGCCGCAAATAGTCCATTTGCCGGCGTGCGGGCGTCTGGCGAAAGTTCTTGGCGTAGGTAAGGAAAGCGAAGTGGCTCTCGCCGAGAAAGGCGGGAATGATACCGGCTACAAGCAACAACAGCAGAAACGGAGAGTAGCGAATGAGCACTGCCGAAAAGGCGATGGCGGTGACGGACTGTTGAAGCAACCGGCCCATCTGCTGAATCATGGCCAGCCTGTCTGTTGCCTGCACGCGGGCGCGCTCGAGGCGATCGTAGAAGACGGGATCTTCATAGACGGTGAGATCGAGCGACGCGGCTTTGCGCATGACTTCGACGCTGACATGGTGGGTATAGCGATCGGCGAGCAGGTTGTCAAAGTAGTCGACCGCGCGGGAGAGAATGCCGGTGAGGACGGCGAGCGCCATCTCCGCGCCAACCAGCCACCAGAAGTGTTGAGGCAAAGGCTTGTGGATTCGGATCTGATTGACGCCATCGATGATGAAGCGGCCGACGATGCCAATGCACACGGGCAGAAACGCAACGAAGATGCGAGTTGCGATATTCCAGAAAACCACTTTCGGGCCGGATTCCCACACGAACCGCAGGACCGGTGGCACATTCTTAAGCGCGCGCAGCCTGTCTGCCCAGGCGTTGCCGGCCGCCTGCGGCCCATCGGGGTGGCTCTCGCCGGGCTCATCGGCGGGATGCGCTTGATGCATGGTCGAGGACATGTCTCACTTCAGAACGGGTCAGGTTGTAGAGAGGTTTTTGCACACTCTGGGTGCGATCGCTTCCGGAACCAAGGTATTTGACGCTCTGCGTTGATTGGCGTCCTGCATTCGCGTGCTTCTGTTAATGCGATGCAAACATTTGTCGGATCGTTGTTCGCTCTCTCTATTGAGGTATCGGGATGTGCGACTAGTAAGGCTTCAGCCCGGCGATCGCCATGCCACGCTGGGCCTCAGGGTTTTTCATAAACGTCTCCCACACAAATCCGGTTCGTGCGTTCTCCGCCATCAACATCGTGATTCCAGTGTCGATCCCGATCACGTCAGTGTCATACCAGTCTGTGAGCGGGTTGAACGCATCCACAAAGCCGTAGCGGCACCAGGCCTTGGGATAGTGATCGTGAATGGTTCTCAGCACGCGCATGGTTGCGTCCGGCATGAACGGCAAGGAACCGCCCGCCGCAGCCGGGACGACGGTTCCATCAATCGGCCCCGTGGCAGGCGGCCCGCCCCAGGCCACATATCCCTTTGCTGAATCGGAAGCGGTGATGCCCCACAGCGCGTTGGTGTAGTCGACAAATTGTTCGTTCAAGTCCACGCAAAAGCGGCGATGCACATCTGTGGCGATGACCGAGTTCTCGAAGTAGTCCGCATAGCGATCGCGCTTATGGCGGAAATCGAACCATGCCTGCGAATACTGATGCACAAACAGAGGCGCGAATGAGCCGATATAGCGGAGACCATCGTATTCAAAGATGGTTCTCTTCCAAGCGAACCACGCATCGCTGGGAAGCGGATGGGAGGCCGACCCCATTCCCAGCAGATACATCATCATAAGTTCGCTGTAAAGATCCCATCGGGAAGGAATAAACCCAAGTTCGGGAGTCCAGCCGTGGGAGAGCAGACTCGTGTCTTCCGAGAGCCAGTTCCACTCCACGCGGTCAAAAATAGCGTGCGCCAAGCCGGCAATCGTCTTATCGTGAAAATGCTGGCTGCAAGTCAGGACCCCGCAGAGCAGAATTGCCGTGTCGACCGAGGAAACCTCCGAGTCCCACATTCTTTCGCCCGTGTTGATATTGGCGAAGTGATAAAAGAAGCCGCGATGGGTTGGCAGCTTGTGCCAAAGGAACGACAACGCCTGAATGACGCGAATGCGTGCCTCTGCGTAGCTCACGTAGCCGCGCTTTTCTCCAATGCAGATCGCAGTGAGGCCAAAGCCTGTCGATGCAATGCTGGCTCCCAGGCCTTTGTCGTTGATACGCACGTTACAGCGGTCCTTGGTCAGTCCGGTAGGGGGATTGGTCTGTTCCCAGAAAAACAGAAAGTTGGCGTGCTCAAGCACTTCCAGAAACTGATCGTCCTGCGGCGATAGCGCGGTTGGCGTGGGAGGAGCCGCGGGACGGGTGTGCGCCTGCGCTTGCGAAGTCGGGTCCGCAAACAGGTGCAATGCCCCGGCTTGAGCCAGCGGCAGCCCAAGGGAGACTGTAGCCATTTGAAGCAACAGCTTACGCCGTGAGAATTCGCTCTCCGCTCGCTGCTTGTCCCGGTATACCCTCTCTAGATTCATCCCTTTGATTCGATCCAGCCCCTCTGTCGTCGCGCATCCAAAGCTGTGCAGCCCCAACGCGAGTCCGTTATGGGTTAGATGCATAAAAATAACATTGCGTAAAGTCTGGTCCGTACAGCAAAACGAGTTGATTGCGCGTCAAATCCTTTTGTATGTGCAGGTGATTTTCAATTGAGCAGGGGAAAAGCTGTCTGGACCATCGTCGCGGTCGCGGGAGCCGGATTGGCCACTGTGCTCTTGGTGCATATGCACCATTGGAGGCCAAGATCGTTGACAATTCAGGGAGCGGTGATCCGCAAAGACGAGGATACTCGCAAAGAGTCGCCGATCTCCGACGTTGACGTTATTGCGTCCGATGGTGTTACGAGCACGAGCACGCGGTCCGATGCCGCGGGATATTTCAGGATTGTCTTTCCGGAAGCAGTCTTGCCCGGGCAAACACTCAATCTCAGCTTCCATCACGCCGACTATGAGCCTCTCGGTATGAAATTGCCAACAGGGCTCCGCCTGGCCAGCCGAGGGTTATACGTCGCGGCTATGACACCGGGTCCTGAGCAGCCGGCCGTAGGGTCTGATACTCATGTATCTGTGGTCTCGAACATCAGGGTCAGGTACACGGTGAACGCCCAATCGGAGGATAACATTGGGAGCGCGGTCAAGACCTTTCAAGTCATCAACAAGGGCAACATACCCTGCAATGGTCACGCCCCATGTTCCCCGGATGGAACCTGGAAAGCATCAACCGGATCAGTTTCGCTGGATGCCGGTCCTGATAATGAGTTTCGCAACGCAAGAGCCTCGTGCATCGCAGGTCCATGCCCCTTCACGCGGATCGATTCGAGCGACTATGTCAATGGCGGACGCACCATCAGCGCCTCCGCTCTTGTCTGGTCGGATACGGCCACATTTTTGCTCGAAGCGGAGGTCTTTCGCACTGCCATCAGTTCGCGCGTGCGCGAATTGTATCCGGTCGTGTTTGGCAAGGCCCTTCACTTCACCCTTCCTCCTACACAGGAAGGAGTAAGTCTCGAGGCCGATGTCAATGGCGTTCCCATGGTCTTTCCTCTCGGGCCAGAGCTCTACATGAGTTGGGCCACGTGCTCTGTTCGGAGTAACGCGGATGCAGAAAAGACCACGGTGTACCGATGCGAACTCAAGCCAGGGTACCAGTTTTAATGCGGCCACACCCCCTCGTGCAGGTTGTGCTCTCATGGCAATCGCCCGCAATCCCATGGTCACTGGCAAGTCAGGGAGCTTCACTATACCGGATTGAGCAGGCCCAAGATCGTTGCCGCTTCTGCCGTGATTGGCAGGAACGAAGGAGCACCAAGTTGGGCAGCTTGCAGCGGAATGCTGAAATCGGGCTCTGAAACTCCAGCGGATTCTAGTGTCGTCTTGAGGTCGGCGATTCTATCAAAAATCCAATGTCTCCCCGTCAACCTGTCCGTATTTTCGATTGATGCGCAAACAACGTCTATCGATTGGAACTCGCCGGGGAGTCTTGAGAAAAGTAGTACGAACATCGCCATGGTGTAAGTAGCGTACCCTACTTTTGAAAAAATTGCCGACGCCGAGTGAAAAAGAGCTAAAGCGAATGTAATCAAAAATCGTTCGATTGAACCCTGCGGGGTGCTCCGACCTTGCCATGACGCCCTATCGATACCGTTCAAGTGTCGCCGAGGCCTGCTCGACCAAGTGATCGTTCTCAATGAGCGTCGAGCCACAGGCATCTGTATTCGTTCGACGATTCGTCCCATTCAATTAAGATGATCGCTTCGAATTCAAATGACGTTTCTTGAATACCTTCGAACCTGGGACAGAACGCGACCATTCCGGAATTGAGCTTTGCGATGCTGCGAACAACATGCCGCCGGAGTCGTGGCTCCGGCAGCATGTTTCAGTGTCCCGAGTCTCTTCGGGGACCGAGCAGATTTTACACAGCAATTCGAATCGTTACGGAGCGACGGTGGTCCAGATATCCAAAGCGTTCGCGTTGTCGTCCACAGCGGCGAGGCGGAATGTACCCCAGCCGATGTTATACGTTGCCAGGCCGAAGGCGCCTCCGTTGTTTGGGTCAATCGACTGCTCGGCGAGGAACGTCCCCTCCGGTGTGTATTCCACCAGTTCGCTCGGCTGATTGGGATCGACGTTGGAACCATCGCTGTTGGCGACGACGAGATTGCCATCCGGCAGGATAGAAACATCGAGCGGCCCATGGAGGTGGGTTGAATCCCCCACCAGCAGGCGGGCAGCAACGGGGGAGTTGGTTGCGGTTGCCGTGGGGATCTCGTAGATGGCGTTGTCAGCGGAAGAGGCTACATATAGCGTGTCGTTCGACGCGCTATACGCCATGCCGGAGGGCCCCAACTCAAGCGCAGCTGGGTCGGCGCGATGGTTGAAGCCATCGGCAAGAACCATATCGGTGGCACTAAGGCTGGTGGCGTTGTACGCAATGGTGATGCGCGAGACCACGCCGCTGAGAACGTTGGAGACAAAAACCTGCGCGGTGCCGGAGACGCCATTGCCGGTATCGTGAATTGCCATTCCCCAGGGGCCGTTAATGGTCTTGGGATTACCAAGTGTTCCCAGGAACTGCCCGTTGCCGTTGAGAACCGCCAGTCTGCCGGGTTGAGCGGTAGCGCTGGTGCCATCAGCCGTTGGCAGATTGCCGACCAGCACAATGCCGTCTGACAGCACGCCGAGTGCAGCCGAAAGGCCGCCCTGTGGGCTGGTAAAAAATGTCGACGCGTTGCCGGCCTTGTCCACTCGGATAATCGTGGTGCCGGTGCCCTGAAGATTTTGAGCGTTGTTGAAGTTTGAGACCAGTATGTTGCCTGCCTGCAAAAGTCCGCTCTTAGGCGTGTTGCTGGGCGCAAAGGCAACGCCGTAGGGGTTTACGTCGCCATTGGCGGGAACAGTAGAGACCGACGGCGGAAGCAGCGGGAAGATGCTCTGCGTAACCTGAGCGGAGGCCGGCAGCCCAGTTGAAAAGAGTGCGGCGAGTGCTACTGGCGCAGCTCCCATCATCATGCGGCGTGAGGTTGCTCTCTTGGCAATGAAGCCGAGCATAAGCAGGCCTGTCCCGAGCAGCAGAAGCGATGAAGGTTCCGGTGTGGGTGCAACGCTGCTCACATTGATGTTGTCGATAGCGAAATCGGGCGCTGCGGATGAAAGCTCAATGGAGTTGAAATCTACGCCTGAGAAGGCGATTTCGCCTTCCGGGAAGACAAATCCGGGAAGAAACATTCCAGTCGAGGATGTTGTTCCGACCTCAGTTCCGTTTTCAAAAGCCATCAGCGTAAAGAGGGAGGGCGTGCCAAAATCGGCCGTGGCGAAGTCCAGCGAGAGTGCGGAGAGCGTCTGACTGAAGCTGACTCCGAGCGTCAGTCCGTTCTGTCCGGCGGGGCCCGGGTCGCCGAGCACGTTGCCGGTCAACGTCTCGAAGAAGCTCGGATACACGACGAATCCGCCGGGATCGGCCGAGCTTGAGAAGGTTGCCGAGATACCGTTCGCCGTGTCGGTAAAATTGGTGGACGTTCCGAGGGTATCGTTATCGAAATTGAATTGGGTTGTTGCGCTTGCGGCAGAGCACAGGCAAGCAGATGCCAGCGCGAATGTGAGAAGTTTGAATCTGGTGGAAATCATGTTTTAAAGCTCCTTCGATTTGTTAAGCGACATCGAAGGCCGGATTCCCTCATCGATTTAAAACTTTGGTGAAAAATTGCTTTACCGGTGGTCGGCATCACGGGTCTATGCGCTGACGCCCGCCTTGCCGCCTTCAGCAAATCAAACAGACAATTGAGGTTACAGCGATTTGAAACATTTTTTGCGCTATAATCGCAATTCAGCGATGCAGCAGCGATGCTGCTTCTCATTTCCCACTTCGGCCAACATAGGACAAACGGACTTCTTCACCAGAAGTTGAGGGGGCCGCGGTCAAGGCGCACACCGCGCAGAACTGGAAGGCTGAATGCAGCAGAGGAGGAGTTGGCGGCATGGAGAATTCTCCCAATAGCTCCCCGATGACGCAACTGCTTCAACAATGGAGCGGTGGCGATAAATCTGCTCTGGACAAGTTGATGCCGGCTGTTTACGACCAACTTCACAGGCTGGCTTCGCGCTGTTTGCGCTCTGAACGCCCCGATCATACCCTTCGCGCGACCGCACTCGTTCACGAAGCCTACCTGCGGCTCATCGATGCCGACGTTGCTTGGCAGGACCGCATCCACTTTTTCGCCGTTTCCGCCCGCTTGCTGCGCCGCATTCTGGTGGACCACGCCAAGTCGAACAGACGGCAGAAGAGGGGCGGGGGCGCAGATATGATTCCGCTTGACGAGGCCGTTCTTATCGGCCCGGGCACACCGGCCGGTCTGCCGGAACTGGACGCTGCGCTTGAGCGCCTTGCTGCCCAGGACCAGCGCAAGAGTGAAATCGTCGAACTGCTCTGCTTCGGCGGACTAACCTATGACGAGACTGCTGCCGCGCTGAAGATTTCGCCGGCAACCGTGCATCGTGAAATCAAGTTGGCCAAAGCCTGGCTGCATCGCGAACTCACCCGAGGCGCCGCTTAACGGGGATGTCATGCTCCACAATCCGCACCGTTGGAAGCAGATCGAGTTGCTCTTTCACGAGAGCCTGGCGGTGTCCGAAGAGTCGCGAGCCGGCTTTCTCAAAGAGCGCTGCGGCGATGACCTCGAGTTGCGAGCGGAGGTTGAGTCGCTGCTCGAGTCCGAAGGAAAGTCTCTAGATTTTATTGAGCAACCCGTCATCAACGCGGCTCATGACTTTACCACCGGATCGACAAGCAACCGCATGGCGCCCGGTGAAATCCTCGGCCACTATGAAATCGTCTCCTTCATCGGTGCGGGCGGCATGGGCCAGGTTTACCTTGCGCAGGATGTACTGCTGGGGCGCAAAGTCGCGGTCAAGATTCTTGCTCCAGCGCTCGCGAATAATGAACGCGGATTGCGCCGCTTCGAAAAAGAAGCGCGCGCGGCTTCGGCCCTCAATCATCCCAATATTCTTACCATTTACGAGTTTGGCCAGTTCCATGGCCTACATTTCATCGCGTCGGAGTATGTCGAAGGGCCCACGCTGCGGCAAACGCTTGACGGGCACAGCTTGTCTCCCGTTGCCGCAATCGATCACACTCTGCAAATTGGCAAAGCTCTTGAGGCGTCCCACGCATCGGGAATTGTCCATCGCGACATCAAGCCGGAAAATGTCATGATCCGCGGCGACGGTCTAGTAAAGGTACTCGACTTCGGCATTGTCAAGCTGGTCGAATCTGATTCCCGACGTTCAAACTATCGCGCGGCTCTTGCATCGTCGGTCTCCATCAGTCAGGTAGGCTTGGTAATCGGTTCGGCCAGATACATGTCGCCTGAGCAGGCTCGCGGGCTTGAAGTGGACCCGCGCAGCGACATCTTCAGCCTCGGAGTGGTTCTCTACGAAATGATTGCTGGCAAGGCAGCATTCGATGGTGACACGATCAGCGATGTGATTGCCGAAATCCTGAAAGGCACTCCGCAAAATCTCAACGAGATAGCCCCGGATACGCCTTCTGAGATTCAAGACATCCTCGGGAAAGCCATGTGCAAAGATCGCGAGACCCGCTATCAGTCGGTGAAGGAGATGCTCGCCGACCTGCAACATGCCTCGGGTGCAATTCAATTGCAGGCCGAACATTCCGGCGTTGCAGAAGCCAGAGGTTCACAGGCGCATCCGGCAATTAGGCAAACTGGAAAGGCGAAGACCACCTCAGTTGAACCCGCTGTCATTGCGACCCCTTCCGTCTGGTCGAGTTCGCGCATCGCGCGGTTCGCAGTCGCGGTTGTTGTGGCTGCGCTTGTGATCATCGGAGCCGCTCTTGTTGTGCGATCCAGGGTTTCCGCCCCTTCAGGCGAGCAACTGCGGCCCCGCACGCTGGCCATTCTGCCGTTTCGGAATCTACGGCAAGAACCGTCGCTCGACTACCTCGGATTCTCACTTTCCGACGCGGTCATCACCAAGCTCGGTTCGGTCAGCATGCTAACCGTCCGACCGTCTTCCTCGATCGATCGGTACCGCAATCAAAGCGTCGATCCGCAGAAGGCCGGCGATGAACTCAACGTCGATACCGTGCTTACCGGCGGATTCATCAAAGACGGCGATGACTTGAGGATCACTAC
>Ga0302326_10016031_pt1 | contig 15715 bp, 19 predicted proteins | sample Palsa_T0_3_FD_202264 | JGI IMG/M metagenome (GOLD analysis project Ga0302326, IMG submission 202264) | Peat permafrost microbial communities from Stordalen Mire near Abisko, Sweden - Palsa_T0_3 | ecosystem: Environmental > Terrestrial > Soil > Palsa > Peat permafrost | place: Sweden: Abisko...
GTCCCCGCCAACACCGGCGGCGATCTTAGCATCGTGCCGCGCGTGAACGAGAGATGCGTGGCGTGCAGGCCACAGACAAGCGGGCGTTGCTGCTACGCCTGGGCGAGCCGCACAAGGCGCGAGAGCGCTTCCGAATCGATCGACTGCTTGTCACGAAAGAGCTGATAAAGCGTGACGATGAGCGCCGAGCGCTGCGTCGATGCGAGCACCAATTGAGCGTTCGCGAGCTCTGCATCGACACGTTCGAGGAGCGCCTCGAGGAGCGCGCACTCACCCGGCGCGGCGTCGCGCGGCGCACTCGATCCGATTGCTTGGTTGCGCTCGCCGCTGCCGCTCACGAGCCACGCGATACTCGTTGTGGTGGCCTCGCAGATCGCGCGCAGATCGGTGACGTTGGGTTCGGACTCGGCGCGCAGCCACTTGCGCACGGCCCCTTCGGAGCGCGCGATGACACGAGCGAGCGCGCTCGCGCCCCCGTGCGCGTCGCTCACGCTGCGCAGGCGTGCGGCGAATCCGTTCGATTGTCGTTCGGGCAAGCGGTGTCGCAACGGATGACCCCTTGATGATCCCGGTCGGCGCCTCGATACACCGTCACGAATATAACGGGCTGCAGTGCCGAAATCGATTACACCCATCATATTAGTGTTAGTATTCGTACAAAAGTGACGTACTCTTATCCCCCATGTAACGCGGGCGCAGCGGTGCCCAGGCCACGAGTTCTGCGGGCAACGGCAACACTCGAGCGTGCCACGTTGAAGCGGCCGCATGCGCGCTGCCGCTCGAGCATGCGAACCAAGCACCAAGCGCGCCCCCTGGGGTGGCGGGTATGTGACCCGGCAGGGTTCGGCTTTTGTTTCTGCGCGCCCCTATAATGCGGATGCCCGACGCCGGGCCATGCACAGCCGGGCGGGCGCCCGCGTCTGCGGTGCGCGGAACGGCACGGGCGAAAGTGGCGGAATTGGTAGACGCGCTGGACTTAGGATCCAGTGGGGCAACCCTTGAGAGTTCGAGTCTCTCCTTTCGCACCACTGTTGAGATGCTCCGGTCACGGGCCCCAGCCGTTCGATCTTAAGGAATGAACATGCAGGTATCTTTGATCGCCACTGGCGGTCTTGAGCGGCGCCTCGAAGTGGCAGTGCCGGCAGAGCGCGTCGCAAGCGAAGTCGAGCAGCGCCTGAAACGCATCTCGCGCACCGCGCGGCTGAAGGGATTCAGGCCGGGCAAGGCGCCGTTCACTGTAATTCGACGCCAGTTCGGCGAGCAGGTGCATGCGGAAGTTGTGAGCGACCTGATGCGCAGCACCTACGCCGATGCGCTGAGCCAGGAGAAGCTGACGCCGGCAGCGGGCCCGCGCATTGAGCCCATCGCCATGGGTCCGGGCACGGATTTGAAGTATGCGGCGGTCTTCGAGGTCCTGCCCGAAGTGCGGGTGCGGCCCACCGGCGAGATGAGCATTGAGCGCCCGGTCGCCGCAGTGACCGAGGCGGACATCGACGCGATGATCGAGAACATGCGGCGCCAGCGCCCGGTTTATGCCGCGGTCGAACGCGCTGTGCGCGACACGGATCGGGTCACCGTCGACTATGAGGGGCGCATCGACGGTGCGCTCGTGAAAGCCGTGCAGGGCGAGGATGTGGCCTTCGTCGTCGGCGCCCGCCGCATCATGACGGAGATGGAAGAGGCGGTGAAGGGTGCGCTGCCGACAGAGAGTCGCACCGTAACGGTGCATTTCCCGCCGGAGCATGCGGACAAGCAGCTCGCGGGTCAGGCCGTGGAGGTGCGGCTCACGCTGAAGAAAGTCGAGGAGATGGGTCTGCCGGCCGTGGATGAGGAATTCATCAGCGCCTTCGGGGTCACCGAGGGCGGCATCGAGGGGCTGCGCAGCGAGGTGCGCGCCAGCATGGAGCGCGAGATGGCGCAGGCAGTACGGCAGCGCATGCGCGCAGCGGTCATTGACGCGCTGGTGCGCGACAATGCCATGGAAGTGCCGCGCGCGCTCATCGAGGAGCAGGTGCGCGAGCTGCAGCTTGAGGCGGCCCGGCGCATGGGTATCAAGGATCCGAACCAGCTGCCGGCGCGCGGGGCCTTTGAGGAGCCGGCGCGGCGCCGCGTCACCCTCGGCCTCATACTCGGAGAGATCATTCGCTCGGCTGGCCTCAAAGTGGACCGCCAGAAGGTGCAGGCGCGTCTGGATGAGATTGCGGCGGCCTACCCGAATTCTGACGAGGTGCGACGTACTTACTTGCAAAGTGCCGAGGCGATGCGTCAGATCGAGGCCACGGTACTCGAGGATCAGGTGATCGACTGGGTGCTCGAACGTGCAAGCGTCAGCGAGCGCCCGTCGAGCTTTAGTGAACTAACCGGTTTTGTAGGAAGTGAGGCTCCAAAATGAATGAGCGCGGCTTGAACCTCGTCCCGATCGTCGTCGAGCAGACTGCCCGGGGCGAACGGGCTTATGACATCTATTCGCGCCTGCTGAAGGAGCGCGTGATCTTCATCGTGGGAGCTATCGACGACTACATGGCGAACATCGTCGTCGCCCAGATGCTGTTTCTCGAGTCCGAGAACCCGGAAAAAGACGTGTCACTGTACATAAACTCCCCCGGCGGCATCGTCACGGCGGGCCTCGCTATTTATGACACGATGCAGTTCATCCGGCCGGATGTGAGCACCATTTGCGTGGGTCAAGCGGCCAGCATGGGTGCGGTGCTGCTGGCGGCCGGGGAGAAGACCAAGCGTTTCTGCCTGCCGCATGCGCGCATTATGATTCATCAGCCCCTGGGCGGCTTTCAGGGCCAGGCGGCGGATATGGAGATCCACGCCAAGGAAATGCTCGAAACCCGTGACCGGCTCAACAAAATCCTGGCTAAACACACCGGTCAGAGTGTCGAAAAGATTAAACAGGACACGGATCGCGACCACTTCATGGACTGGCAAGAGGCGCAAGGGTACGGTCTCATCGACAGGGTGCTTGAGCAGCGCGGCGAGGCCGCGACCAACGCACCGGCGAAACCGTGAGATGACGCAATGAAACCTTGTGCGCACAGTAGCTTACGTAACATGCGCTTCTTTGCCTCCTAGGCATGGCGCGTGCTATAAAACTTTCGGTTGCTGGAGAGAAGTCTCCGGCAGCCCCACCTGGGGTGATGAGGGCGCTCGATGAGTGAAGATACCCGCGGTCGGCATGATGACGGAAAACTGCTGTATTGCTCGTTCTGCGGCAAGAGTCAGCACGAAGTCCGTAAGCTCATCGCCGGCCCGTCGGTGTTCGTTTGCGACGAATGCGTCGAGCTGTGCAACGACATCATCCGCGAAGAGCTCGAGGACCGCGCCGAGCGCGCCCGCGACAAGCTTCCCAAGCCCCATGAGATTAAGAAGGTTCTAGACGAGTACGTCATCGGCCAGGAGCGCGCGAAAAAAGTCTTGGCGGTGGCGGTCTACAACCACTACAAGCGCCTGCAGACCAGGAGCGGCGCCGCACGCTCCAAGGATGACGTTGAGATTGCGAAGAGCAACATCCTCCTGATCGGCCCGACGGGCTGCGGCAAGACCCTGCTCGCCGAGACTCTCGCGCGGCTCCTCAACGTGCCGTTCACGATCGCCGATGCCACGACTCTCACCGAGGCTGGCTATGTCGGCGAGGATGTGGAAAACATCATCCAGAAGCTCTTGCAGAAGTGCGACTACGATGTCGAGAAGGCGCAGACCGGCATCGTCTACATCGATGAAATCGACAAGATCTCAAGAAAGTCCGACAACCCCTCGATCACGCGCGACGTATCAGGCGAGGGCGTGCAACAGGCGCTCCTGAAGCTCATCGAAGGCACCATCGCCTCGGTGCCACCGCAGGGCGGCCGTAAGCATCCCCAGCAGGAATTCCTGCAGGTCGACACCGGCAACATTCTCTTTATCTGCGGTGGAGCGTTTGCGGGTCTGGAAAAGATCATTCAGAACCGCACCCAGAAGAGCGGCATCGGTTTCACTTCCGACGTGCGCGAGATCAACGCTCGTCCGCACGGCTCGGATCTCTTCCACGACACCGAGCCCGAGGATCTCATCAAGTACGGCCTCATACCCGAATTCGTCGGCCGTCTGCCGGTTGTCGCAACCCTCGATGAGCTCGACGAGGCCGCGCTCATGTCGATCCTGACCGAGCCTAAGAACGCGCTCACCAAACAGTACCGTCGCCTTTTCGAGATGGAGGGCGCGGAGCTGGAATTCCGCGATGAGGCGCTGCGGGCCGTGGCGCACCGCGCCATGCAGAGGAAGACCGGCGCGCGTGGACTGCGCACCATCCTGGAGACGGTGCTGCTCGACACCATGTATGAGCTGCCCTCGATGCGCAGTGTCGGCAAGATCGTGATCGACGAGTCCGTAATCGAAGGGCATTCTCAGCCCTACATCGTCTACAAGTCTGAAGAAGCCCGACCCGCCACCGTTGACGAACCGCGGCGCGCCTCCGGCGCCGGTCATCACTAGTAGAGCGATTCTTCAGTTTCCGGCCGCCCGGCCGTTGAAACGGGGGTCGGCGGCCCTTATTTCCCGCTAGACTAGTTCTGTTTCGCGATCGGTATTCGGATCGCGACAAGAACCACACAACGAGGGCTTAAGCGTGTCTGAGACATCTGCGACGAGCGTCACGACGACCGGCAATCAGGCTGTGCCGGTGCTGCCCCTGCGCGATGTGGTCGTTTATCCGCACATGGTGATTCCGCTCTTCGTCGGCCGGGAGAAGTCGATTCTCGCGCTCGATGCCGCCATGCGCGCCGACAAGCGCATCATGCTCCTCGCGCAGAAGCAGGCGGATGTTGACGATCCGAAGATCGACGACCTTTACCGCACGGGCACCGTAGCCACCATCCTGCAGCTCCTGAAGCTCCCGGACGGAACAGTAAAGGTGCTGGTCGAAGGCGTCGACCGCGCCCGGATCGAAAAGCTCGCCGCCGCGGATTACTACTCTGCCGATCTTGCGTTGCTGCCGGATGTCGAGGGCTACGATGAACGCGAGATGGATGTGCTCGCGCGCTCCGTGATCTCGCAGTTCGAACAGTACGTGAAGCTCAACAAGAAGGTGCCGCCCGAGGTGTTGACGGCGCTTGCCGGCATCGAGCACGCCGGACGCCTGGCCGACACGGTCGCCGCGCACATGTCCTTGAAGCTTGCCGAGAAGCAGAAGGTTCTCGAGATCCTTGATGTGAGGAAGCGCCTCGAGCACATCCTGGTCGCCATCGAGGGCGAGATGGATGTGCTGCAGATCGAGAAGCGCATTCGTGGACGCGTCAAGGCGCAAATGGAGAAGAGCCAGCGCGAGTACTACCTGAATGAGCAGATGAAGGCCATTCAGAAGGAACTCGGCGAGATGGACGAGGGTGGCAACGAGGTCACCGAGCTTGAGCAGAAGATCGCCAAGGCCGGCATGCCCAAGGAGGCGCGCGACAAGGCCAACGGCGAGCTGAATAAACTGAAGATGATGTCGCCCATGTCAGCCGAGGCGACGGTGGTGCGCAACTACATCGATTGGCTCGTAAAAGTGCCGTGGAAGAAGCGCACCAAGATCCTCAAGGACATCGAGCGGGCGCAGAAAGTGCTCGATGAGGATCACTATGGCCTGGAGAAGGTGAAGGAGCGCATCGTCGAGTACCTCGCCGTGCAGCAGCGCGTGGATAAGTTGCGCGGCCCCATCCTGTGTCTCGTCGGGCCGCCAGGCGTCGGCAAAACTTCTCTGGGGCAGAGCATTGCACGCGCGACCAATCGCAAGTTCGTGCGCATGTCCTTGGGGGGCGTACGCGATGAGGCGGAGATCCGCGGTCATCGGCGCACTTATATTGGCTCCATGCCCGGCAAGATCGTGCAGAACATGACGAAGGCCGCAGTGCACAATCCGCTCTTCCTCCTGGATGAAGTCGACAAGATGTCGATGGACTTCCGCGGCGATCCGTCGGCGGCGCTCCTGGAAGTGCTCGACCCGGAGCAGAACTCCACCTTCAACGACCATTATCTCGAGGTCGATCTCGATCTTTCCGAGGTGATGTTCGTGTGTACGGCGAACAGTCTCAATATTCCACCGCCGCTCCTTGATCGGCTGGAGGTCATTCGTCTGCCCGGCTACACGGAAGACGAAAAGATGAACATTGGTCGGCGTTATCTCTTGCCGAAGCAGATGAAGCACAACGGCCTGAAGGATCACGAGCTCAAGATGTCGGACGCCGCGCTCCTGGACATCGTGCGTTACTACACGCGCGAGGCGGGTGTGCGCTCCCTCGAGCGTGAGATCGCCAAGATCTGCCGCAAGGCCGTCAAGCAGATGCTCCTCAATAAGAAGGAGGATAAGCACGTCAGCGTCACGCCGAAGAGCCTCGACAAGTTCTTGGGGGTGCGCCGCTTCCGCTACGGCAAGGCGGAGGACATGAATCGAATCGGCCAGGTGACCGGACTTGCCTGGACAGAAGTTGGCGGCGAGCTCCTGAGCATCGAGGCGGCAGTTGTCCCGGGCAAGGGCAAGCTGCAGCACACGGGCCAGCTGGGCGAGGTCATGCAGGAATCCATTCAGGCGGCGATGACCGTAGTGCGGAGCCGCGCGCAGGTCCTGGGACTTGAGAACGAGTTTTATCAGAAGCACGACGTGCACCTGCACATCCCGGAGGGCGCAACCCCGAAGGACGGCCCGAGCGCAGGCATCGGCATGTGCACGGCACTGGTGTCGGCGCTCACCAAAATCCCGGTGCGCTCGGATGTGGCCATGACCGGGGAGATCACCTTGCGCGGCGAGGTGCTGCCGATTGGTGGCCTGAAGGAGAAGCTCCTCGCGGCACATCGTGGTGGCATCAAGACTGTGCTCATTCCCGATGAGAACCAGAAAGATCTCGTCGAGATTCCAGACAACATCAAGGGCGGCCTTGAGATTAAAGCAGTGAAGTGGATCGACGAGGTGTTGGAGCTGGCGCTCACGTCGCGGCCGACACCGATGCAGGAGAAGCTTCCTATTGATGAGAAGCCGCGCAGGACGGTGCGTCGCGTGCTGAAGGACGTCGTACCCGCCCACTAGCGCTGGGTGCTTAGCTCAGCTGGTAGAGCGTCGCCCTTACAAGGCGAATGTCGGCGGTTCGATCCCGTCAGCACCCACCATATAAATCAAGTAGTTACTAGTTACAGCAGACCGTTGTTGGCGTGGTACGGACGCTGGTACGGAATTACTTATTCGTTTGCGGCCCACGCGACTCTTCAACCGAGATCCTAGCGCCCCTGGAAGATGGATCAGGAGAGCCCATAAGCGTCCGCCTCGTCGCGAGTCAGCAGTAAGCACGGGATCATGGGATATCCGAGAGCGCCCGAAACCCGGCATCGGTGCATGCCGTTAATGAGAAGGGCGGCTGCGGCGCCACGCTTCCGATACACGAGGATCGGAGGCAGCGCCACTTCGCCACGGAAGCCAGAAAGCAGATCTCGAATTGCATCCTCGTTGAGCTTTCGGTCCGGGCGCTTGGCGTACACGTCTGACGTTCGTATAAGGACGGCTTCCTTATCGATACATCGGTAACTGACGGCAACTCTAACGCCTCGGCGAAAACCGTATTCGGCGAGTAGATGGTCGGGCACATCGTGCAGAGTGAGTGCGTGTTCCCCGGGTTCGGGCCGCTCATTCATTTGGCGTCAGTCGCGTTCGATAAGTGCCCGCAGTACCTTTAACGATCGCGCATGGGCAGCACGCAGAGCGCGGCGATGGCCGAGACCTTGAGTTGGGCGCGACCGCGCTGGAGAAAACCGCTCGTCACTTACGTACAGTACTAGGTATAGCGGGGTACATGGCTTGTCTGCGTATTTCACCTCCGTCCTTTGAACTTCATTGATGACATGGTCTATATACTCGCCCAAGTTTCGAACCCTATCAGCGCTCTCATAGCCGCCATGCCTTAAAGGCGCTATCTCCAAGAGTTCAGCGAATGCACATGAATTGTCGGACAGGATCAAATTAAAGTCTGGACCATGATCGTCGGGAAATTTCTTAAATGACTTGATCTGAGGGACCGAGGAGACCGCGGATGGCGATCAATGCAAGCGCCGACTCCGAGATACCCCGAGAAGCTGCGAGTGCTGTGAAGCAAAGCTTCTCCTCCAATGTCGGACGCGCCGTGATTGAGGCAAGGCGTGCGGAGATGACTTCACCGCTCACAGAACGTGCCCCGCGCCTGCAGCAGAACGCGGACGTTTCGCTATCCTGCCATCAAATCGAATCCACCCCTCGTTACTCAATCCCTCAACCAGCAAAAGAGCGCATTTCACGGCAGCCACAAACGTCGATCGCTGCCTAAGGGCTGGACGATTTCCGGGGAGAAGAACTTGTTGTGGCAGGCGAGAGGAGCTGCAGCGGCCTCTGAAGTGGTCGGCGCAATCGAACAGCTTCCTGGGATGGGCTGACCGTTGTCGTGGCTTTATTGATCAGCGCTGCGATTGCCGCATCTGAAATGAATCGGCGGCACCCGATGACGACGCTTGCGAGCTTGCCAGATCGCAACAACCCGTAGATTCCGTTGCGCGAGATGCCGCCGAGGAGCCTGCGGGCTTCGTGAATCGAGTAGAGGGTACGGTCTTGCATATATCTCTCGTGACACATTGCGTGTACGGAGCCAGATTGGAAAGCCCAAGTCGCTGGGCTCTTAGCTTCGGAACTTGAGAGAGTCAGCCGGTTAATTGCGTGAAAAGTCTCCAATATCCGGGCGAGCGTCGCCGCGCCCGTGGAGTCGGAGTTTTGCGGCGAAATCCCCCAAAACTCGGTGGCAACTGTGCGGAAGCGTCGATTTGCATATGACGTCGTGAATTGATTGACATTACGATGATACTCGTAATATCGTATACCTATGAAGACTCCAGCAGTCATCGACGCACTCGGCGCCCTGGCACACGAACACCGGCTCGCGATTTACCGATTACTCGTGCAGCGCGGCCCAGAAGGACTGCCGGCCGGCACCATTGGCCAACGCATCGGGCTTTTGCCGTCCTCGTTGACTTTCCACTTGCAGAATCTTCAACGCGCTGGACTGATCACGCAGCGCCGCGATAGCCGTCAACTCATCTACTCGGCCGACTTTACCGTGATGAACGGGCTGGTCGGCTATTTAACTGAGAACTGCTGCGGAACGGGCGGCGCTGAGTGTTGCGCGCCGGGTGTGACTGCGAAGCCCGCCAAACGCGCGGCCAACGTCGCATAAAGACGCGATGACCGAACCGCTAATAATCCGTGGACGACCGCTCCGATCGGCGGCGGTGGCTTTGCTTCAAGCACAAGATTTGCCCGTCTCGGATCTAACGGATGAGCATTTGGAGCACTTCTTCTTCGTGGGCTCCGACGGCTCGCCGACCGGGCTCGTCGGGCTTGAATTATATGGTGCCATTGCGCTGCTGCGATCGCTCGTCGTTGGTGAGAATGCCAGACGCAAAGGCGTGGGGTCGGCCCTCGTCGAGCATGCAGAGCAATACGCAGGATCGAAATATGTCCGGTCGATTTACCTGCTGACAACTACTGCAGAAGCGTTCTTCAAGCGCCTCGGCTATTAGCGCGTGGATCGCTCACGCGCGCCGTTTTCCGTCACACAAACGCTCGAGTTTTCGAGCCTCTGCCCGGCGAGCTCGGTGTTCATGGCGAAATCCTTTTATCCGTCGGGGTGATCTATGAAGCGATTTCATGTGCATGTCAGCGTGTCGGATCTTGCCGCCTCGATCCGTTTTTATCGGGCCCTCTTCAACGCAGAACCGGCAGTCACAAAGCCCGACTATGCCAAGTGGATGCTGGAGGATCCGCGCGTAAACTTCGCAATCTCAACGCACCGTCAACCGGTGGGAGTCAATCATCTCGGCTTCCAGGTAGACGCCGATGCGGAGTTGCGTGGCATGCGTGCGCAACTTGAGGCCGCGGATGCTCGAATGGTTGAGGAGAGCGAGCAGCCTTGCTGCTACGCCAAATCAGACAAGTACTGGGTCACCGACCCGACCGGGATCGCATGGGAAACCTTCCACACTCTGGGCGGTATTCCGGTGTACGGCGAGGATACCCCGGTATTTAACCACGGTGCATCGGTCGTCCCAGTCGAAACCCCGGCGAGCGCGGGCTGCGTTCCGACGCAGAGGTCTCAATCCGGGGCGAGCTGCTGTCCGAAATGACCACGGACCGAATCTACAACGTCCTCTTTTTATGCACGGGCAACTCGGCGCGTAGCATCCTTGCCGAGTCGCTCCTTAATCACTGGGGCCACGGCAAGTTCCGCGCCTTCAGTGCAGGAAGCTTTCCTAAGGGCCAAGTGCACCCGATGGCCGTCGAACTGCTTAGGCGCACGAATCTGCCGACGGAGAACCTTCGCAGCAAGAGTTGGGATGAGTTCGCGGCGTCGGGCGCGCCGGAGCTCGATTTCATCTTTACCGTCTGCGACAACGCGGCCGGCGAGGTATGTCCCGTCTGGCCAGGCAAGCCGATGACCGCGCACTGGGGGATTGCGGACCCTGCCGCAGTGGAAAGCACGGATGCGGACAAGGCATTTGCCTTCCGCAAGGCGTTCAAGGAACTCGAAACGCGCATCAAGCTCTTCGCCAATCTGCCGTTCGCGTCGCTTGACCAACTCATGCTGCGAGAGAGGCTTCGTGCGATCGGAAAACAGCCGCCGGCGGTAGAGCCTTAGTGCTACGAAGGCGCCTAGCTGCGGAAGGGATTGGCTCGCTCCTGATCGCGGCCACCGTCATCGGGTCGGGAATCATGGCCGAACGACTTGCCGGCGGGAACGTCGCAATCGCGCTCATCGCCAATACCGGCGCCACCGTGGCGGTTCTCGCCACGCTAATCGCGCTACTCGCGCCGGTGAGCGGGGCGCACTTTAATCCCGCCGTTTCATTCGCGCTGGCGCTGCGTGGTGTGCTCCCGTGGCGCGAGGCCTGGGCTTTCGCGGTCATCCAAATCGTCGGCTGTTGCGCGGGCGCGATTCTCGCGCACGCCATGTTCGAGTTGCCGCTGATTCAATTCTCACTTCGTGCCCGGACGGGTGGTGCTCAGTGGCTCGCAGAATTTGTGGCAACCTTCGGGCTGTTGCTGGTCGTCCTGGGTCACCGCCGATCGCAAGATGCGCCCTGGATGGTAGCCGCGTGGATCGGGGCTGCGTACTGGTTCACGGCATCGACATCCTTCGCGAATCCGGCAATCACTATCGCGCGCTCATTGTCGAATTCTTTCGCCGGGATCGCCCCATCGCATGTGCCGGCATTTATCGTTGCCCAACTCCTAGGCGCTGCAGCCGCGATCCCGATCGGACGCATTCTCTTTGCGCCGCTCAATCATCGTTATGTTTCCGAACAGTAACGGACAGTCGCAGCTAGCCGATTTTTCCTCCCCCATGGGAATGCGACTCGGCGACATTCCGGTTGAGAAGGCGCTTCCTGTATCGGCATGGCGGAAAAGAGAAGCTGCTCGCACTTTTTCTTTCGAATAGGCACAGGATTGGAAGGGTGCATCTACAGCGATGCGCCGCTAAGGTCTAGGACATGCAACGCCCTGCAACGGTATGCAACACCGCGCGTGAGGGCCGAGGTAGCAGCCCTTGCGTCCTTACCTGAGGACTTCTGATGATGGTCGGCGCTTAAGGTATTTCCTGCACGAAAATCACGGACTCGATCTCGTGGTGGGCCCGAGGATAAAGACGTTCCACGGGTAGACCACCACTAATTTGCATATATGTCAGTCCTGACATATACTGCGCTCCGTGAGCCTAAAAGACAAGCCGCTGGCCTGGCTTCACGGCGAGGTAAAGACTCCTCCGTTTTCTAAGGAGGGCCGCCTTGAGGCGGGGTTTCTGTTGCGGCGGCTCCAGCGTGGCGAGTCGTTGTCGATGCCCCAGTCTCGCCCGATGCCGATCATAGGGGCGCGGTGCCACGAGCTTCGAATCAACGACGCTGGCAGCAATTGGCGTCTGGTGTACCGAATCGACAGCGATGCCATCGTGGTTTTGGAGGTCTTCGCAAAGAAGACTGGGGTGACCCCCAAAGCCGTGATCGCCACGTGCCGAAAGCGTCTGCAGGAGTACGACAATGCAGGAAACTAAGCGCAAGAAGCTTGAAGCCAAGGGCTGGAGAATCGGGACTGCAAAGGACTTCCTCGGAATGTCCAATGAGGAGGAAGCGTACGTCAATCTGAGGCTGAAACTCGCCGAGGGCCTGAAGGCGCGACGCCAATCCCGGGGTATCACCCAGGTGGGTCTCGCCCGGACCATCAAGTCCAGCCAATCGCGCGTTGCCAAAATGGAGGCTGGCGACCCAACGGTGTCCCTCGATCTGCTCGTGAAGTCACTCTTTGCGCTCGGCGCGTCGAATCGCGAATTGGCGGCGATTATCGCCCGACGCTGACGGGGCCGCCGTAACGGCACGATCTACCGCGCTTGTTCAAAGCGGACTCAAGCATCCGGCATCGTCAAGGGTGTCGGATACCGGGCCGAATATGAACGGAGACGACAATGACTCGCAAAAATATGCCTGCGGTTTCTCGTGGCCACGACGAGGCCACCGTGGAGAGTCTTCGCAAGGCCCCAAAATTCGCCGTTGATTACCTAAACGCCGTGCTTCAGGATGGCGACGAGCAGGAGTTGATGGTTGCAATGCGACGTATTGCCGACGCGATGGGTGGCGTCCCGCAGCTTGCAAGCAAGACTAAGCTGAATGCTACTACTCTCTACCGCACGCTTTCGAAAAAAGGCAACCCGGAGTTGAGAAGCATGACTTCCATGCTTAAGGCGATGGGGCTGCGTCTCGCCGTGCAGCCGATTGGCAAATCCGGTTAATTGCACAATGAGCATTTAGGCTCATTGCCGGTCTGCTCGCCGGTGGCCACCCGAGGCTCGACAGGGGTAGAATTGAGGTACGGGCGGTGGGCTTCGATGGCGTAGGCTTTATAAATCCGTAATTTGCGCGTCTAATTCGATCCCGTCAGCACAACGATTCTACGGCGTCCCGCTACGTCCCATGCGGTCTCAGCACGGGGATAAAACGCTGTATTTCGCGCTATATCTGATCCCCTGGCGTCTCAGCCCGCTCATCGACAGCCCTGCGCCCAGCCAGGGCAGAAGCCCTACAAGCTGTTTGATGAGCGCGGGCTTTATCTACTTGTGGCGTCGACTGGCGGCCGTCTGCGGCGCTTCCGATATCGGCATGTGGGAAAAGAGAAGCTGCTCGCACTTGGCGCATGCGCTGATGTGCCATTGCGGCGCGCCCGAGAGAAGCGCGACGAAGCTCGCCGGCTCGCCGCTGATGAACGCCGCAAGATGATGCAGGACTGGAGCGACTCCCCAGATGGACTGCCGCACGTGCCAACGTCGTGCCGATTAAGCGTGCGGCGTCAGCAACGCCTGCCGACGCTCGTTTTTTGACCCCGTAGCTGCCGGTTGTGAAAGCTCAGGGTGCAGACGTTCGAGCCGCCGCGTCGCCCATGATTGAGCTGGGCGGCGGCTGACGCCCTTCGTCACTTCGACGCGATCATTGCAGGCACGTCGATCCCGTGGGCCGCGGCTTCCCGAAGCGTATGTGTTGCAAGATACGCCTGCGTGAGCTGCGGCAGATTGGCGGCCCGGATCGCATCGCCAAGCGCCTTCTCACGGCAAGCTTCCGGATTTGGCGAGGGCGCCAGGTCGACCCGGTAACCATGCGTGCAGGCCACGCGCGCAGCATTCTCAATGCGCAGATAGAGTTTCTGCACTCCGCTCGGCTGACTAACGTCGAGTCCCTGTGTACTCACCTGAATAGAAACCGTGACCGCATCGTCCTTGGCCGCAACACTGCCGGCGAAAAGCGCGCACGCGACTGCGGCGACAGCGACGGGGAAAGCACTGATGAAAGCTCTCTTGGTGTACATATGAATCTCCTCATGAAAGCGTTGACAATGATTCGGTTCATTGACAACGAGTCCTGGGTCCGCGATTTGGACACCTGTAAATTGGCGATCACTGGCGTGAGGATCGGTCGGGGGTAGCGCGGGCGCTTACGCGGCAAAATATAGTGGTTGCCATTTCAGGCCCTGGGGACTCATATACATATAGAGAGAGAAACTCATGTGTCACCATGGCTGTCGCTGAGCGCAAACCGTCCTTGGTTGAGCGGCTCTTTACCGACCACCGGGCAGCTCTGCAGGCGTTCTTCCTGCGGCGCATCCGTGGCAAGGCCGATGCGGCGGATCTGGCGCAGGAGGTGTACGTGCGGATGCTGCGGATCCGCGATCAGGGGGCGATCCGCAATCCCGTCCACTATCTCTATACGGTGGCCAACAATCTGGTGAAGGAACATGCGGTACTCGACCGTCGGCGAGCGAGCGGCATCGACATCGACGAGGCTCCGGCACACGAGGAGCTCCAGACGCTGCCCGCATTCGATGGGGAGCTTGATGCGGCACAGCGGGTCGCGCGGCTCGGAGTCGTGCTTAAGCAGCTGCGCCCGAAATGCCGTGCCGCGGTGGAGCTGCGTTTCACGCATGCACTATCCTTCCGGGAGATCGCGACGCACCTCGGAGTGTCCCCGCAGATGGCGAAGAAGTACGTGGCGCAGGGGCTCGGTCACTGTCGTCGGCGCATGGCGGCGCTAGGTTGAAACTATGATTTCCAACGAAGAGAAAGTCCGTGCCGCGATCGCCGACCAGGCCGGCGAGTGGTTCGTGACGAATGATGAGGGGCCACTGGATGCGCAAGCCTCCGAGGCCATGGTGGCGTGGCTCAAGACCTCGCCCGTCCACATCGAGGAGTTCCTCGGCGTCGCGACGATCGCGCGCGATCTCAAGGAGGCGCGCACCGAGTCTGAGTACTCCCTCGAGGCGATTCTCGAACGTGCGCGGGCCGAGGACGGCACTACGGTGCAACCCCTCTGGCCGCGCGTGATTGAAATCGTTAGAGGCACAACCTCAGGCCGCTGGCTTCCGGCCGCAGTGGCGATGGCGGCGTGCGCTGTGTTGAGTGTTGGCTTGCTCTTGATGTGGAACGTGAGGCCCTTCCAGCCCCCATCGGTGCCCGACGCTATAACGGCACTGCACTTTGAGACACGCCATGGCGAGCAGCTGACTCGTCGCTTGGCGGATAATTCTGTGGTGCACCTCAATACCGATAGCGCGGTCACTGTCCGTTACGGCAAGACCGAACGGCTCGTGATGATCCGGTCCGGCGAGGCGGAATTCGAAATCGCCCACGAGCCCGATCGGGCATTTCGGGTGATCGCCGGATCGGCTGAAGTTGTCGACCTCGGCACTAAATTCGATGTGCGCCTGGAGAATGACGCGACCGTGGTGACCGTGGTCGAGGGGAGGGTTGCCGTCGGAGCATCGAATTCGCGCCAGAACCACTCGCCACAATCTGTCCAGCTGAGCGCCGACCAGCAGATACGCGTAACTGCGGGAGAGGGGCCGAGCGCGCCCGTGGCGGTTGATGCGCAGCGCGCCACGGCTTGGCTGCATCGACAAATTGCCTTTGATCACGAACCGCTGGAGCAGGTCGCGGCTGAATACAATCGCTACAGTTCGAAACCGATTGAGATCGCAACCCCCGCGCTACGGGATCTACGAATCAGTGGGGTCTTCGCCACCGACGACCCCGAAGCATTCATTGCCTTCCTGCGCAGCCTTAAGGGGGTGCGGGTCGAAGTGACGGAGACGCGGATTCGCGTGTCTTGAGACGAGGCGTAGCTGAGCCCGGCATCTAACTCTGCCGCGCTA
>Ga0302326_10016037_pt1 | contig 15713 bp, 5 predicted proteins | sample Palsa_T0_3_FD_202264 | JGI IMG/M metagenome (GOLD analysis project Ga0302326, IMG submission 202264) | Peat permafrost microbial communities from Stordalen Mire near Abisko, Sweden - Palsa_T0_3 | ecosystem: Environmental > Terrestrial > Soil > Palsa > Peat permafrost | place: Sweden: Abisko...
GAAGTTTCTTCCACCACTTTGACAGTAAGGACGAACTAGCGCTGGCTGCGGCAGACTATTGGATTGAAGGCACGGAAGCGCAGTTTGGCTCCGCGTCCTACCACGAGCTGGCCGACCCGCTTGAGCGGTTGCTGGCCTATGTGGACCTTCGTAAGGCGATGCTGACGGGAGAGTTGTCCGATTTTACCTGCCTGGCTGGGACGATGGTGCAGGAGGTCTACGACACGCACCCGGCAATCCGCGAGGCATGCAACCGGAGCATCAGCCGGCACGCGGCAACACTACTCGCTGACATTGAAGAAGCAGCGCGGCATGCGCTCCGAATGGACCGCCGAGAGTCTCGCTCTCTACACCCAGGCCACTCTCCAGGGCGCGTTCATCCTGGCCAAGGCCCAGGGCGGCGCTGCCATTGCGGCGCAGTGCATTGATCATCTGCACCGATACATCGAGCTGCTGTTCCAACCATCGCCGTGTTCGGCGCAGCCCGGGCCATCGGGAATTTCGGCAACAGTCCGAAAACGACACCGAAGAGCGAAATGACAGGGGTTGCCGATTTGATCGCGCGACCCCAGAAACCACTAACCCAAAAGCTGGAAAAGGGGAGCTGGAAAAGGCGGATGGATATGACAAGGTTCGGAATATCACGGCGGAAGGCGCTCGAATCGGGAGCTTGCGCACTGGCTGGAGCGGCCGCGCTATTGGTAACGGCACGCGCAGATGCGGAGCCGAGCACGACATACGAAGAAATTGTTCGGAGGTGGTATGAGGCATGGGAGAAAAAGGACCAGGATCAATTTGAGACCCTGATGGCCGATAACTTTACCTTTACGAGCGCGGCCGGCGATGACCACATCAGTAAGAGAGCTTTCAAAACGCAATGCTGGGATACGCAGGTTAACTTTATCGATCGATTTGATCTGGAGCGGGTGTTCGGAAATGGCAACGAGGCGTTTGTGAAGTATCTTTGCCACACAAAGAACGGTAAATCATTCCGGAATGTAGAGTATTTCAGGCTCAGGGACGGGAAAGTGGAGGCCATTGAGTGCTATTTCGGGGGAAAATCCACCTTTCCGTCAGCAGTAAGCAACGGGAGTTAACTGGCGAATACCAGCGGAGTTAGAGAAGTGGCGAAAGAGTTGTCAGAAATTGCATCCGTCATCCCTATCGACCGTCTTGATACGCTTCCGCTGCACCGCCAGATCTGCGAAGGGTTCCGTGCCGCAATTCTGCGTGGCAATTTGCAGCCCGGACAACAAGTACCTTCCAGCAGGCATCTGGCAGAAGATCTGGAAGTATCCCGTTATCCGGTCCTTGACGCCTATGCACAGTTGCTTTCCGAGGGTTACTTCGAAAGTCGAGCCGGATCGGGAACCTTTGTTTCGGCATCATTGCGGGGGCAACTCCCAAACGGTAGAAGACCACGGTTAACCACGGGAGGATCCCGCTGTCTTTCGCGGCGTTCCTCGTTATTACCGCGATTCGAAACTGTTCCGTGGCGACACGACTGGGAACCCTTTGGAGTTCACCAGCCGGCGCTCGATCAGTTTCCTTTCAGAGCGTGGTCGAAGCTGCTGGCTGAACACGGTCGAAGACCTCCTTCGCGCGCCATTCATCACAACGACCCGATGGGGCTTGATTGCCTCCGAGACGCAATCTGCTCTTACCTCCGCATTACGAGGGCTGTCGAATGCGACCCGTCGCAAATCATGATCGTATCGGGATCGCAACAGGCTATGGAAATCACGGCGAGGGTGCTGCTGGATCCTGGCGACCCGGTGTGGATCGAAGAGCCGGGCTACCAGCTTGCACGGTCGGTTCTGCTCGGGGTTGGCTGTCGACTTGTCCCGGTCCCAGTAGACGACGAAGGCATAAGTGTGACCGCCGGGATTAATCTGATGCCGAAAGCGCGTGCCGTATTTGTTACGCCGTCGCACCAATATCCCCTCGGCGTTACCATGAGCGCTTCTCGCCGACTGCGTCTGCTCGATTGGGCTCGGGAGAATGGAGCCTGGGTTGTGGAAGACGACTATGACAGCGCATTCCGTTACGACACTACATCGGTTTCCTCCCTTCAGGGGATCGATTCGGACGCACGTGTGATTTACATTGGGACATTCAGCAGGGTTATCTTTCCTTCCGTCAGAGTGAGTTATATTGTTATTCCGCCCGATCTCATTGAAAGATTTATGGCAGTACGATTCTCATTAGGTAACTTCCCCTCCCACTTCTTCCAGGAAGTGCTTGCGGATTTCATCCGTGCCGGTCAGTTTGCCCGGCACATTCGCCGCATGCGGGCACTCTATAAGGAACGCCGGGCTGCTCTGGTGGATAGCCTGCGGAACACTTGCAGGGATATGCTGGAGATCCACGGCGCGGGAGCCGGAATGCACATGACGGTGACCCTCCCATCAGGATTTAACGACACAGAAATCGCGAGTCAGGCAGCAAAGTGCGACTTATGCCTATGGCCACTGTCGCCCTGTTATATCAATAAGCCGCGCCATGGGTTCGTGCTTGGGTTTGCAGCCACTCCGGCAGACCAGATGGCGGGTGCGGTGTACCAGCTATGGAGGCTTCTCAAGAAACAACCCGGTCAATCTTAGCGCACACTAACGTTCTGCACTCTCTCGTTTAGAACAGCGTGCATCTGGAGCGCGAGCGCTTTATATGGCCGGAGGCCACGAGCGGAACGGATTGATTTAGCCACGCTCTGTTGTCGATGCTGCTCGAAGGCATCGACTGGAAAAGACCCGATCGCACCTGGCAGCCGCTGATGGCGGTGAAAACCAGATTGGATACTCGATCAGTTACAGAAGGCGAAACGCGTTTCCAACCGGACGAAAAGTCGGCATGTCGTACACCTGCCAAACAGAGCCGCCCTGAGATCCACGTTTCAGGTTTGCCGGTTTTACGGCCAAGTGGATCGGATTTGTAAACACTGGCCGACATATCGGGACAAATGCGAGTTCAATGAGTCACTCGGCCGGCGAGCAGTATGATCGGAGGCCAAACACCTGATAGGAGAGGTATACTCTGATTCACAAAAGTGCCCTTGCGGCGGAGCAAATATTTCACTTGCAAAAGGGTTGGAGACCTGTTGCCAACCAAAGCCGAGTTACTCAAGTGGAGGAGCTATATGCCTTGCAACTGTCAGAACACAGGATCGGCCGTGCGATCAAAAGCGCAGCCGATTCAAGCTAACGGGAAGAATGCGATCCGCGGCTCAGCGCAGAGTCCGGCCCGGCCCGCATTCGCATCCGTTCGATACACCGGCCCCACGTCGGTGACGACAACTGGGGCAGTCTCGGGACGACAATACAAATTCGCCCGCACCGGAGCGATCATTCAGGTGGATCCCCGGGACAAGGCAGCCCTCACCAGGGTTCCGCACTTGCGCCAGATCTAGTCTGATCAAGTCGCCGGCGGATCTTGTCATTGCCTTTCGTAAACAACGATTCCGGTTCCCAGGATCGACATCAGGAACGGCGACTTTGCGGTATCCGCGGAAGCTACTTCGTCCGGTGTGGCGAAGACGATGTCAATGCGCGGAAAGCTATCGGCGGCTAGCTGGCGAGCGCGGCGAGTGTGGATGATTGCGCTGCCAGGCAAGTTGGCAATGATAAGCAGATCGATATCGCTGCCCGCGTGCCGAGTGCCCTTCGCCCACGAGCCGAACAGCAGAATCTTCTCGGGGGCGAAGGCGCGAATCAGGCGCCGCATCGTGCGGTCAACAAGCGGTGGAAGTGGTTGTGTCATACCTGATAACTCACCAGCAATAAGACGTCGCCGATCGCGTTTTTGCTTAATGAGTTGAAGTTTGTCGCCGTTTCCAACTGCAATTCAAAGTTCCAGGTGCCCAGGGGCGTGGTCCCGCCAGTCGGTATGATTGGGCCGGAGGTGCACACGTTGGGTTCGGTTGAGCCGGCAACCGGAAGCATGTTGATCGTGGCAGTTGGGAACGGCGCTTGCGGAACGAGATTGAAGGGGCCAGGAGGCGCGCCGCTCGTTGGCTGCCAGGAAATCACCAGCACAGTGACGGCAGTAACCGAAATGGTCTGGCCGCGAGTCCACGCCGGAAACTTTGAAGGCGACAAAGTAAGACTGAGAATCTGGTTAGCGGTTGCAGGCAGCAGGACCACCGCCTCCGTGGCGGCTGGAGCCGCAATGGTCCCCTCCTGGCCCCGCGTCACCGTCCACGATGTGTTCCCAGAACCGCCGACCGCCGTAACCTGCAGGACCTCCGAGGCGATTCTGATCGTAAAAGGCGCCGTCGGGAAACCGGAATCGCTGGCTACCGTAATGATGGTTTGCATTGCGGTGATTGGCCACGCAAGGGTCGTGCTTGTTACCAGCGGCTTGGTAAGGAAAGCCTGCCATGGGGTCACGGGGAAGGGGTTCGCCGTAGTCGCGGCGGCCGCGGCGAAATCGTTTTGTGCGCTGAATACCTTGATCCCCGCAGAGGGCAGGTTCGCGGCGTTGTTTGCCTGCACGGCCTGCTGCAGCGGTCCGCCGCCATCGAGCGCAGTGTAATAGAGGTGGAGCATGATGTCGCCTACTGTCGAAACGTCGATTTCGTTCGTTCTCTGCGGCATCTCGAGATGCCAGGTGCTGATGGCGCCGGCGTTCTCAAACGGCAGATAACGCTGGTCGACGATGTTACTCGCAATCGCCGTGATGAAGAGACCCGGATCGTCCTGTGCGTTACCCATCGCGATTTTTTGAGGTACTGCCGCGTAGTTATAGACGAACCGTGGATCTGAGCCGACAGGAGTTTCAGGATAGCCGCCAGTTGTATCCGTCTTTACACGAACTTGATTGGCGACCAGGGTTAGGGTTGCCTTCACATTGTCGAACTTACCCGGACTAGGGTAGACGACAGTAAGACTGACACGTGTAAGCCGGCGGTTGTAATGGCCCGGATAGTCGTTATCGAAGAGAGATTCGGGGAGCGTGAAGTCGCATGCGCCGTTTACAAGGAGATTCTGCAGGGCCGTCGGATCGAGAATGCCAAGCGAAACAAAGCGGCTCAGCTCGAAGCGGCGAGCGTTCTGCTGCAAATACGAAGACTGCATGCGTCGCAGGTCGTGGTTCAGGGTCTCGCCCGACAGCAGGCCTTTGTAGAGGTTGTCCCAATAGCCGAACTGGATAAACGAGCTATTGAAGATACCCAGTTCGTACTGGTAGCAACGCTCCACCTGCTTACACATCTGGTAGGCGAGCTGGTAACTCTGGAAGTAAGTGGCGGAAAGCGAAGCGGCCATCCAGTCATACAGACTGTTGCTGGTGAATTTGTTGTTTAGGAAATCGATCTGCTTCTGAATATTGTCGATTTGCTCCTGATGAAGGATCTGATTCTGCTGAGCGATCTGCAGCGCGAATCCAGAGGCGTTCATTTGATCGGTGGCCTGGGCCATCTGAATCTTGGCCTCGTTTGCAGCTTCGCCCCAGTTGTCCGCACGGCGTTCGAAGGCTCCGGCTTTGGCTGCGAGCGCTGCGCCTCTTTGGGCCGCAGCCGCAGCCGACTTGCCTGCGGCGGCCGCATTCGTGCCTGCCTTGGCAACCTTGTCGCCCCCTTCGGCGGCGGTTGTCGTCGGTGTGCCGCCAAAGCCCGCGGCCCCAAAAAAGAAGTTCGGAATCAGGACCGTGGTGCCCGCCAGCGCTTCGATCACAGAAGCCGTAATGTAGGTGGCGATGATAGTAGAACTAATTACGGTATCAATGGCTTCCCCGGCATTGGGCCAGCTTTGCGAGGAGTTGAAGCTATACCGTTGCTGAGCGAGATTGTAACCCTCCGTCAGAGCAGCGAGATTGCTCTGCGCCTGCTGAATTTGCCAGTCCAGAACATCGCTTCCGTCGTTCAGAAGCTGCTGCTGCGTGGTCTGCTGCAGCAGGGTCAGTGCTCCGGCGTCGCCCTTTTCGAGCGCGGCCTGCAGCGATGCCCCATAGGCCCTGACCGCATTCACGAAGTCGAGAGCCTGCGGGTAGAGAGCAGTGAAGCGGTAATTGGGCAACGGAGCAGCGAGATCGCTCAGAACGCTCGAAAGGTCGACGCCCGCTGCCTGTGCTGCAATCAGCAATCCAGGGTCGATGGGTGCATCGAACAATGCAAGCTGCAGCGGCGCGCCGGTGATGTTCTGGCAGTTGCGCAACTTGAACAGGCGATCGGCAACGGTTGACCAGTAGTTGAGTAACGTCGGGTTGGGCGGAATCTTGAAGTAAAACGTCTGTGCCGCGGGAATGCCAGTGCCTGTCGCCGAACCTGCCCCGCTGCCGCTTCCCCCTGCGCCGCCAATAACGTTTTCGATTTCCACCATGGCGTTCGCGAACGCATCCAGCAAGGGCTCAAGCTGGTCGAAAGACTCGTCAGCATGCTGCGGCGGCGTAACCGCTTCGGGAGTTGGACCCAGAACTTCAGAGGCAATGACGTAAAGGAGGGTGGCTTCGCTGAGAGCTTCGCGCGATTCGGTGGAGAAGAGGTTGTCGCCCCAGGCAATCAGGTTGTCGAGATACGACATGACCGTGCTCTTCATATACGGGACGCCCTGGCGCATGTCGGCGAGGACGAACGGATTGAATGGATCGTTACGCCACGCTTGTATCTGGGCAACATAAGTTGGATTGCCCTGATTTACTGCAACAAGCAGGTTGTTGATTTGCTGGGCCAATATTTCGGCGCTGGTGAGATTGTGGAGCGGCTTGGGAATCCAGAAACGCTGCGGCACCGGATCGCTGCCCTGGCGCGTGGGATTGAATATGTAGTGAAACCAGTTCTGCGCATCTTCAAACTGTTGGTTCTGGCTCAGAAGCTGCGCGATGTAAAGCGGGATGTGGTAGAAAAGCTCCCAGTTGTAGACGGAATAGGAAGCGCTTGGGCCGAAGTCAAGGAACTGCCGATCCTGTCCCGTGACATCATCGTGATCCCATTGCACAAGGGGGAATGGATCGTATCCGGTTTGGAAGCTGAAGACATCAGCTCCGCTGGGATCGATCTGGTCAGGATTCTGCTGCAGGTTTGGGTCGTAGAGCAGGTCAAATCCACCCGCCGAAAGCTGGTTCCAGAACAGCCCCGCGAAAGGATAATAGAAGGTGTGGAAGAAGTAGCGGATCTCGTACGGGACGGTCCCGGGATCTGAAGGAACCACGGGCAAAAACGCGCTGCCCGACCAGTAGAATTTCGGGCTTTCTACGTAGTAGCAGCGTCGGTTGTCCTGAAAGAAGAAGTACGAAGCAGGATCGAACGAAAGGTCGCTGTCGGGGCCAACAACACGGAACGGAACCGGAGCGGCGATAAGCAGAATCAGAGGGGTGAGATCAAGCCCGCTGGCCGGGAACAAGACGAGAGGCTGCGTTTGATTCGGGCCCTGAGTCGGATCGGCTGGCGGCGTCTCCAGCGCACCGGCTTGCGGAACCAATTGGAATTCTCCATTGAGATCGGGATCGGGTGCGTTGAGAGGTAGCAGCGGTCTCGCATCCGGCCCGTACGTGACCTGGGCGTAGGCCAGCAGACCCCAGGGTTGCTCTTGGCCATTCAGCTTATAGATTGGGAGATTTCGCAGTTCCAGATCGCTGAATCGACCGTCAAACACGGCCCGGCCAATATGGACCGCGGCGTTGGGGTTGAGATTCAACGATTCATCCGTAATCGTGATAAAGAGAAAATTCTCCTCGCTGACCGTGACCGAATAGTCGCCAAGCCGGAAGACATCGACAAATATGCTGCCACCATAGCCGGGCGATGGCGCTTGGGCCTGAACCTTGAGCGTATAGATTGACTCGATGAACCGCGTATCGTTCGCTTGTGTCGGGTCGAGGAGTGGCTTGTCGAACAGCTTGCCCTTCGACATTTGCGCCGGCGCCCAGGTGTCGTTCCGAAAGATCGAGAAGTTGACGCCGAGGGTAACGTAGCGGTCCACGCTCTGGCTGGGCGGCCCGCTTGATTGCTGGGCTGCCGGCAGGTTCTGTTGCGGCTCGTTCGATACCTTCACGTCTACCCAGAAGAGACAGAGGCGGCTCCGGTAGAGCGCGGGTATTACCTGATGCGCTTTGATATCGAGCGGGATCTTTATCCAGCCAGTCCAGGCGCCGGAAGAGCTCGGACTCGTCCTCACGTAAGAGCGATAGTAAAACACAGGTGGATCTGCGAGGGTGCGCGCAACCACATAGATTGTCCCACTCTCCGAGTCTTCACAAGTGCCGGTGACGCGCAGATGGGCCAGCCCGTCCAGGCGATCGATGTAGTTGAGGACCACGGTCTCCAGATAATCGGCTGTGCTTTGATCCTGGCGAACCTCCTGCTCGAACGTCTGGTAGGTCTCGGTGCGATTCGGACGCTGTGATTCAATCAGCCAGTTTTCCGGGAACAGAAATACTTCACGGTTGGCTTCCCATACCCGATAGCGGCTCATCCACTCCCATTGGTTCCAGGTGTCATCAGTAGCAAGATTGACAACGACCTGCGGAGCTTCAAGATTCATCAGGCAACGCTCGACAAAGATCTGAACGGCGATATAAGCTTGGACAACGCGCGAAGTCAACATACAAGACGTCATCTGCGTGTCGATCAGGAAATAGTTGAAGAGGCTGCCGGAATCGGGATAAATCGGATTGCCCGCGCCATCGCGCTTCGCGGTGAGATAAGCCTGCAGTGCGGCCGACTGGTTCTCGCGGATAGGGTTCATCAGTGTTGGAGCGAGCGCCAGCCACGCGTCCTCACTGGGCTGCTGGGACTTCAGGATGCCGAGAGCGCTGGCCGCCATGCTCTCTGCGCTCACCTCGTCCGCCGGCACCGCGCCCCAACTCACTAGCTGCGCACCGTACGCGGGTACCACCGCGGCTCCTGCAGCGGCCAGCGCTGCCGTCGTTCCCATCTGGCCTCTTACCACCGTCCACACGGTGTTATCGGCGCCGCCGGAAGCGGTCACCAGCAATACTTCGTCGCCAATATCGACATAGAAGTTGGGTGCGGGAAATCCGATGGCGCTCGCGACCTGGATGCTGTTTTGTGCGGCGGTCGTGATAGGCAACGTCAGGGTGGTTGCGGCCGCCGACACTATCGGCCCGGAGGCGCCAACGGCAGCGGACATCGCCTCCAATGTGCGAAGCGCGTCATACGAAGCCGGTGCCTGATAACTCGCTGGGAAAACTAAACCCAGCGCAGTCGCAAATGACTCGATATCCGCAAGCGGCCATCCGGTGATCGTGACCAGCGCGGTTTGAACCGAACCGGCATCCGCGAGGCCGCCACCGATGACGCCGCCGATGATGTCATAAAGCGTCTGCACAGACGACGTAGCAGGCGCGGCAGTCCATAAGCGAACCAGCTTGATGAGCAGCAACGTGGTCAGCAATGGCGAGAGCTTTTGCGCAGGCTGGCCGACTGTGACTGGCAACTGAGTCAGGTCCAGTCCGCCGTAGGCAGCAGCGGCGGAGTTTGCGATGAGCCAGGATACCTCTGCCTTGAGCAGGCGCAGGCCACGAACCAGAATGCCGATCTTGTCGTAAATCTGAATGGCGAGGAACTGGTTTGTGAACGCGGGCTGTCCAATCGTTTGAGAGTTGGCGGGGGACACTGAAACGTGCCCAGCCCCTCCCGGAACCGTTGTATTCGCTGAAGCAATACTACTTCCGGCCGCACCGGGCGCCAGAGGATTGAGCGTGATGGTCGCACCCGACACCGAGCAAGGGGCCAGAAATGCGGTTACCCCTGTGACCGCTGATGAGAGATTGATGGCGTTAGCGAAATCTGCCGCCGTTTGATTCACGCTTCCGACATCGGCAGCCACAAGCGCATACGCTGCGGCAACGGGAGCCACGATTCCATTGGTTATAACAGCATTCAACGTGTCGCCCAGCGCAGGCGAGCCTCCGATGACGATGGTGCCGGTTGCCGGCAGCAGTGACGGATCCATCAGCACCGCTAGCAATGACTGATTGACGACCGGCACGTTGATCGACTGCAGGATGACTGCCGCGACATCGCTGGTAAGCGGAGCGTTGGTGGGGCTGTGAGCGCTGGCGGCGACCGCGCTGATGACTGCTCCATTCAGGTCGCCGGCGGTTGGAGTCACCGTGGTTCCCTGCAGGGCAATTGCGGCAGTGGTTCCCTGCTGTCCGCGGACCACTGTCCATGTGGTGTTGCCGGTGCCGCCTACCGCCGTCACCTGCGCAATTTCAGAGCCGATGTAAACGTAGAAATTTGGCGACGGGAAGCTGGCGTCGCTCGCCACCGTAATCGTTGTATCAGCCGCGCCGATGTTCGCGGTAAGGGTGGTGCTGACAGACATTAGATTGAGCACGGCCTGCTGGACAGCTGCCACAGTCGTGGCGATGTTGGCCGGGGACATCTGCGAGGCAGTCGCCCAACCGCCAGTGATAGAGGACGGGGGAGACAGCAGGTAATTGATAGCATCCAGCGTCAGTCCGGATTGCTTCTGAATGACAGTTGCCTGCGCAAGGAATGTGTTCACCGCGGCCGGAGAGGCGGAAAGGGATGCGACCGCAGCCGCCGGACTGCCGAAGTCCGACGTAACTGCCGCTCCGATAGCGGCAGCGGCGGCAGTGGTGCCTGACTGTCCCCGCACCACTGTCCACGTTGTGTTGCCCACACCGCCCATGGCTGTCACAAGCAGAACTTCGGCGCCGATGATGATAAAGAAATTCGGCGGGCGAAACGGAGCCGCACTGGCAACCACGATGGTCTTTTGCGCAGCCGATATGGCAACCGCCAGGGTAGTAGCCGGAGCCAGCGTCCCTGGGTTCAGAAGGCCGGCAACGTTCAGCAATGCGGTGATGCTGAATTTGGATGCGAGTGCCAGCCCGTTGATCCTGTAGAGAAGGCTCAGACTACTAAGGCTCAGCGAATTATCGGTGAGCGCAATAAGAGTTGCGAGGTCCGCTGCCGAGACGCCGAGAGCCGGTTGAACGGCCTTGGCATGGTCGCTCAGGACGGGGTCCCCGATCGGACTTCCAGTGGAGACGCTGACCAGGTCCGGGTCCGCGGCAATCCAGGTTGTGGTCGGGTTCAGAAAGACCTGGGCGTAAAGCGAGGTGGTGGTTGAACCATCGGGATCGCGGTGCGTATTGGTGTCGATGTTCTGGAAGAAGGCGAGCTGCTGATTCACCGCTAGCCCGGTTGAGTGCTGCAACTGCCAGAAAGCCTGCAAATTAACCAATGCTGTCTGGTCAAGTGTGCCGTTTCCAACGCCAGGCGCGTTGAGCAAAAGATCCAGCTCCCACATCTTGTAACCGGTGGCCAGCCAGAGCCTGAGGAAGCGATTGGCGCGATCGAGAAATCCGTCGTCGAGCGGAGTGCCTGACGTGAGTGTCTGGCCGCTAAGATCGCAAAGATCGCTGATGCCCAATTGCCCAATGCCCAGGCCACCCTGAACCCAGGAGACCTCCAGCAGTTCCAGCAGCGACTCGTAAGTGATGTTTGCAGCTTGCAGAAATGTGGGCACGGAGATCAGCGCATTTTCCGGGGCTGCGATATTCCATGCGACCGGCGCCGAAACGAAGTTCGGAATGGTGACGAGATTCTCGGCCAGCACGTTCATTTCAAGCCGCTCAGCAGCTACCGCCGCCTGCTGCGCGATTGTGGAGCCTGCCAGCGGTAGCAAAGCCTGGCGCAGCTGCCACAAGGGCAGTCTCCATTGCAGAAGATAGGTGCGCAGCTCATCGAGACCCGCACTATACGGCAGGGTCTGCGGATAGGGCGCGTTGAACAGAGTCACAAATGCACCCTGATTGAACCAGAGGGGAGCCGCCGACAACTGGGCCGTTGTTGCCAATTCCGGCGTTTGCTTCCACGGCGGATTAGCTGGCGTGGATAGGACGACCGCCGCGCCTGCCGAAGCAATCGCTGCGGTTGTACCCTGCTGGCTTCTGACAACCGTCCACGTGGTGTTGCCTATTCCGCCGAGAGCCGTCACTTGAAGGAGCTCGGCGCCAATCAGAACCGTGAAGCCGGGGGCCGGAAATCCTGCATAGCTGGCCACCGTGATCGACGTGATTGCGGCGGAGATGTTCGCGCTGAGAATGGTGCTCGCCGGAGGGCTTATATTGTCGGCGAGCAGTTCAATCACCAGGTCGATGTAGGGTAGCTCGGTGTCCGAGTTGGGGCAATTCAACAGAAGGCGGCGAATGTCCGGGCGGCGGCCATCCAGCACGTCAAGTACCGTTCCGGCAGCAAGCCGATGGTTGCGCAGCCAGAGCAGCAAATCGCAAAGATAGGCGGCCGGACTCAACACAGAAGTACAGTCGTCGGTAACGCAATAGCTTTGAAAGCCGAATAGAGTCGCCAGATTCGGATCGGTCTGGATCGCTTCCTGAACCGGTTGCGTTAAACCGGATATATCTCCCATTCCCTGCGGCCAAATGCCGATAGCTTGGTTGTTGAACTGCATGTAGAGACCAACAACATTGGCGTAGCGCTGGGCAGCAGCCTGGTAGACCTGGTTTGCCTCGGGCTTAGTCAAACCCGCAGCGGTTGCCTGAACGAAGAATTGCTGCTGGCCAAGCGCAGCAATCTGCGTGGCCGATTGAAAGCCAAGCCCCATCAGTGTCTGGGCCACATCGGTAGCTGGTGTAATGCGCAGGACGCGCTGAAAACTGCGCGCATTCGCGACAACTGCTGCCTGGTCCGCCGCACTGATTCCAGCGAACGCAGCTTCACCTGCGCTCGCCAGATACACAGGAATATTGTCCTTGACCAGTTCGAGTTCCGGATTGTTCTGGAAGAACTGAAGAAGCGGTTGCCTTTGCGGTTCCGGAACAAAAGTGCCGGTGGCAATGCGGCCCGAAAGCGCGGCCGTTGGGTACGCGCGCGTCACTCGCGTATAGACCACGCTCGCAAACACCTGGGCGGGAGTGGCATTGCCCGCGGGGTCAATTCCCGGAGGCGCACCGGTTTGGTTGACCAGGTTAACCCAATCCTGCTGGCTTAGTCGGGCAAGGTCGGGGAGCGTCTTGTAGGTCCCCGATGAAAATCCAGCCACGAGCGTGTTGACCAGCGGAACAAAGTTCTTCACAAAAGCGCCCAGCGACAATGTGCGTTCGATGCTCGATGCTTCAGCAGCGGTTAAGCCGCTCTTGCCGTTGCCTAGCGTGCGCCAGAAGTTGCGCATGGACTCGTTGTTGGTGGCCAGCGCCTGTGCGAACGCCTGCTGTTTCGCAGTGGCCAGACCGGTCACATCGAGAAGCTGACCGAGTGTGGCGCTTCCAACCAGGTAAGGCTGGTTAAGCAGGTCAGTGGTGTGCAGCGCTTGTAGTTCCGTTACCAGTTCCGGGATCTGCTGCGTGAATTGAGAGCCGATAAGGTTAAGCGCAACCGCGGATGTCAGAGTCTGAGTCTGCACCTGCGCCGACAAAGCAAAGATCATGGATGAGACGCTTTGAATGAGAGCGTCGATCAGTGTGAAATTCTGGCTCGCATCGATCAGCGGACTCGGAAGAGTCGCCGGAACTTTTTGCCGTAGGAAGGCATAGAAGACTGGAGCCGGAATTTTAAATGCGGTCTCGAGTCGCGCCGACAGCGCAACGCGCATCACCGCTTCCAGCGGCTTGCTTAGCTCGGCAGACAGAAATGAAATGTCATGGTGAGTGGTGCTTTCGGTGAGCCCTGCGAGTGTGAGCCCGTTCAGGAACGGTTCGATGGAGCGCACCAGGACTGCCCACTCGGACTGATCGTGCGGCGCGAAATTCAGGTCGATCTCGAGTTTCGGCTGGGCCGCAGTAACACCGGATAACAATGGAGTATCAAGATGTTCTGAGAACGCTTCTACCTCTATCAGCAAAGGCTGGGGTGCATCGTTGGGAACTCGATAGCGTACGTGATACTTCCCATGCTCGGATGTTTTTCCGGCTGCCAGTTCTCTCCGGTCGCGGATCTGCTGCCACCAAACGACTACTCTTGCGTCGCGAAGAAGATGACCGTCGCGTCCTCGAACTGTTCCGTTTACTTCATATTCGTTCGGTGTCCAATCCATGGAATCCTCCAAACCGCGATCCGGCGAATGTGGAACCACAACCGCCGGCTAGTCGAACCATGCGAACCGGGAGCATCGATGCGAAGTAAAGCAGGGAGTGGGACAATCAGCCATTCAAGTAAAGGTCCCGTTGATGCAATTCCCGGAATTGTTGGGAGTCAATTTGTGCGATTGAGGCGAACCACCCAAAGCGGGTCCTTGGTTGCGGCACACGAAAGTGCCGATCTTCGTAGACTAGAAGTCTCCTCGCTATTTGATGGTGTCCCGATTCGAAGTGCCCGCACTTTGTTGGGAACTTATCTTCTGTCCATTCGAGCCTGAGACGCCGCGGGGAGAAGAAAATGCACAGTGGCGTATAAAAAAAACAGAATAATCGTACGGTTGTCAAGATAATTGTCGACCTCGGTTTAGGTTTTCACCGCGTGTGTGGAGGATTATTAAATTTCCTAAAGAAGAAGCCGTGCAAGCTCCGCAAGCTGCTTGTTCCACGGTAAGCGTCTGAGGTCGAATGCCATCGTTCCGACAGAACGCCACGACAGTGTCCCTAGACTCCGCCTGCCGCAATACCCGCAGAACCGGCTCTCTTTGTGTCCGCGCTTCGCCATCGTCAGGTATCCCTCTCGTTCTTCCGGAGCAGAAGGCCAAACCACTTATTGAATGCCGTTTACACGCGATTCTCGGGATTACTCCCCTAAAACGCCGCAGGGTCTCGCCATACCATTGCGCGCAATTCGCTGCGGCATTTCACTTGCACGAAAAGAGGGACTTTTCGGGAGCTGACAGTTCAGGACTTCTCTGCCATCACAGGTCTACGAACAGAGAGCAAATTGCTATTCGGTCCTCAAAGCTTGCGATGGATTGGTTGAGGCTGCACGTTGCGCTGGGATGAGTCCAGCGGCTGCGGCTGCGGCGGTCAGTGTCAGGGTGGCGATGCTGAGGACGGCGAGGCTCATGCCCTTGGATTCGTAGAGCTGAGATTCGATGTAGCGGACGCAAAACCAGGCTACGGGTATTCCGATGAGGCCGAGGCCGATGGCGGTCTGGAGCATGGCTCCGCGCATGATCATACCGACAACGGAGCTGCGGTTTGCGCCGAGGGCCATGCGGATACCGATCTCGGAGGTCCGGCGGGCTACGGTGTAAGCGGTAACACCGTAAAGGCCGAGGGTGGCGAGCAGCAGGGCCAGGATGCTGAAGAGAGTCATGAGGCGCGTAATCATGCGCTCCTCTGTGAAGCGGTCAGCGATCTGCTCGTCGAAGGTCTGGAATTTGACAACTGAGAGGTTCGGATTGATGGCAGCGAGTGTCTGGCGGGCGAGCGACTGCACATTGTCCATTGGCCGATCGGTCTGGAGGACGATGGCTTCTACGTAGAGGGAAGTGTCCCCATCGATCGGGCCCTTGCGAGCACTCTTAGGGTCGCGTTGGGTCAAGGGAAGGAAATACATGTGGTGATCCTTCCAGGTCGCGGAGCTGTATGCGGTGTCTTCGACGACGCCGATGATCTCAAAGTCTCCTGAAGTTTGTGGTCCGGGTGAGCCAAAGCGGCGTCCGATCGGGTTCTCGCCGGGCTTGAAGAATCGGTTGACGAAGGACTGATTGACGACGGCGACGGCTGGTGAGGTCCAGGTGTCGCGGGAAGTGAAGACACGTCCCATGACGATGTGGGTTCCTACGGAATCGAAGTATTCGCTGTTTGTCCTGAGCCAGGATGCTCCGTCTTCAAGGTTC
>Ga0302326_10016040_pt1 | contig 15711 bp, 12 predicted proteins | sample Palsa_T0_3_FD_202264 | JGI IMG/M metagenome (GOLD analysis project Ga0302326, IMG submission 202264) | Peat permafrost microbial communities from Stordalen Mire near Abisko, Sweden - Palsa_T0_3 | ecosystem: Environmental > Terrestrial > Soil > Palsa > Peat permafrost | place: Sweden: Abisko...
GTCGGGGTGGACGTGCTGTTCCTGAAGCACCAGTTCTGGCCGCGGCTGCTGGTGAATGTCGGGATCGTCGCGGTGTTCGCGGCGGTCTATTTCGCGTTTCTTAAGCGTCCCTGAGCGAGCACGGCGATCAGGGCGTCGCGGAGGGCCTGGTCGGGGGCGTCCGGGAAGGACATCGAGCGCCAGGCGATGAACTTGTCCGGGCGGACCAGGAGCGCGCCGTCCTCCTCGATCTCGCGGACTCTGGCCCAGTCGTAGTAGAGGTCGGTGACCTCGCGCCCGGGGCCGATGATCACGGTCTTGACCGGGACGTTGAGGTCCCGGCCGACCTTCTCGGCCGCCTCCGCCCAGGCCTCGCCGGCGATGCCGGTGAACAGCGTGAACGCGCCGTAGGGGGCGAGGTCGAGGGTGGAGACCCTGCTCGCGGCGTCGCCGACCCAGACGTGCGGCAGGTGCGAGCCGGGCACGGTTGAGGCCTGGTAGTACAGCTCGGGGTCCCGGACGGGCTCGGGCCTGGGCGTGCCGTCGCCGACGATCGCGCCGGACTGGTAGAACTGGCCGAGCTCGACGCCGTGCGCGTTGAACTCGTAGTTCTTCAGCTCCATGGCGCTGACCAGGGCCTCTCGCTTGGCCCGGCCGCGGGCGGTGTTCGCCTTGCGCTCCTCGATCTGGTCCCGCATCTCCGCTTCGTTCGCCGCCTCGGTCAGCCCGAGCACCTCGAAGAACTGGCCGAACTCGCGGCTCGACTTGTTGGCCCGGGTCACGATCTGCCGCGCGACCGGGGCGCGCTCCTGCGAGTACGTCTCCAGCAGGCCCGGCCCGGCCTGCCCGCGCAGCACGGCCGCCAGCTTCCAGGCGAGGTTGTAGGAGTCCTGGACGGAGGTGTTGGAGCCGAGGCCGTTCGACGGCGGGTGCCGGTGCACGGCGTCGCCGGCCGCGAAGACCCGCTCCCGCTGCAGGTGGGTCGCGTACATCTCGTTGTTGCCCCACAGGCTGGTGCCGGTGATCTCGACCTCGAGGTCGGGCAGGCCGAGCAGGTTCCGCACGATCTCGGTCGCCTTGCCCGCGTCCACCGTGGGCGGCGGCTGGCTGATGTCGTAGCCCCAGACGATCAGCCACTCGTTCCACGGCCGGATCATCCGGACCAGGCCGGCCCCGATGCCGCCGACGTTGGAGCCGGGCTGGATCACCCAGTAGAGGACGCTCGGGCGGCTCGCGACCTTGGCCGAGATGTCGGCCTTGAAGGTGATGTTCATCGAGCCGGCGATGTCCATCTCGCCCTTGTAAGGCAGGCCGAGGTGCTCGGCGACCAGCGACCGGGCGCCGTCGGCGCCGATCAGGTACCTGGACCTGATCGCGTAGGTCGCGCCGGTGAGCCGGTCCCTGACCGTGGTGGTCACGCCGTCGTCGTCCTGCCGGTGGCTCAGGTACTCGGTCGAGAACCGGGTCTGGGTGCCGCGCGCGGTGGCGTTCTTGACCAGGATCGGCTCGAGGTAGGTCTGCGGGATGTCGCAGATCAGGCAGGGCGAGGCGAGCTGGTAGTCGGCCTCGCGGGCCGGGTGGGTGCCCCAGGTCTTGATCCGGCCGATCTCCTCGCCCGCGATCGAGGTGCAGAACACGGTGTCGCCCACCAGCTCGTGCGGGGTCGCGTCCGCCAGCACCTGGTCCTCGACCCCGAGGTCGCGGAAGATCTCCATCGCCCGCTGGTTGGTGATGTGCGCGCGGGGGGTGTTGGCCGTCCACCGGTACTTGGTGATCATGATGGTGGGCACCCCGAGGGTGGCCAGGCTGAGCGCGGCCGCGCCGCCGGCCGGACCCGACCCGACGATCAGCACGTCGGTCTCGACCGCGGGGCCGGCCGGGATCTCGGTCTCGGCGATTCCGTCATTGAAGGCAGGCATGGGCTGCGCACCCCTCTCTCTGGGCGCGATTGTCTCCGCCGTCACCCGCGGCCGCCAAGAGCCGCGCCGCCCGATGGCGGAAATGAGAAGCAGGGCGGGGCGGCGCGCAGACCGAGCCCGTTCGCAGGCCGCTCAGCCTGATGATGGACGATCGTGTACACCCGGCTGTACACAACGGTCCATGATCATCGATTCGGGTCGGTGGCGTCGCGACGGAGGTCGCCGGCCCGGTGACCGAAGTGGCGGCGGAAAGCGTGTGAGAAGTACGCGGCTGATGTGAATCCGCACCGGGCGGCGACCTCGGCCACGGTTGGCGCGGGACCGGTCCCTGAGGGCGCGGGACCGGTCCCTGACGCGGGCGCGGGCGTGGACGCGGTGCCCGCTCTGGCTCGGTCGGGAGATGAAGCGGCGGACAGGATCGAGTAGGCCAGCTCCAGGCGGCGGCCGAGGACGTGCGCGGGGACGGAGCCGCCGTCGGCGGCGAAGAGCCGGGACAGCTGCCGCTCGCTGATGCAGGCGGCGGCGGCGATCTCGGCCGCGCCGAGGCACGGGTCGGTCAGGTGCTCCTCGATGTAGCAGCGGGCGGCGGCGCGGTGAGCGGCGCCGGGGGCCGCCCGCGGGCCCGCCGCGATGGCGGTGACCAGGTCGAGCACTGTCCGCTCGTCCGGCCGGAGCGGGCGCTCGGCCCTGGTGGCGCGGCCGGCGATCCAGGCGAGAGCGCGGGCGTACTGGTCGGGGCGGCTCGCCCCGGCCGTCCCGGTTGCCCCGGCCATCCCGGCTGACCGGGCCGTCCCGGCTGACTGGGCTGACCCAGCTGACCGGGCCGTCCCGGCTGGTCGCGCGGATCCGGTGGCGACTGGCGGGCCAAAGGACATGATGACCGGGCTGGCCATCCTCGGCAGTTCTGAGCGGGCGGCGAGCTCGGCCCGCGGGACGGTCACGACCAGTTCCTCCAGGCCGGCGGCGAACGTCCGGGCGAACGGGCGATCGGTGTCCCAGGCGAGCGCGTCGCCGGGCCCGCGCTCGAGGGCGACGCCGTCGGCGGTGAACCGGGCCTGGCCGCGCAGGGTCAGGAAGACGACGACGGAGTCGGCCGGGCAGCGCCGGATCAGGTCGCCGGTCCGCTCCACCGCATGGGCCGACCCGGTCACCCGGGCCAGCCGGGCCCGCGGCAGCTGGAGGTTGAGCTCGGCCGCGTCGAGCGAGTCGGGCGCGCGGACGCGCAGGCCGATCAGCGCGGCGGCGTTGTGCGACTCCCAGAGTTCGACCCGGCGCGCGGCCGGCAAGCCCGAGGTCGAGAAGATCCCGGGCGTCAGCTCGTCGGGCGCGGCCGCGCCCGGTGCACCGTCTGTCATCCGTCCGTCATTTTATGCTTTTCCGCCCGCAACCGAGCGGAGCGCTGCGGCGTCCCTAGATCCCCTAACTCAGCGATGAAGAGCCGAGCGCCTGGTCGGGGTCGGCGCCCGACCAGGCCGCGCGCAGCAGCGTGCGGAGGTCCTCGGCGGTGACCGGGCGCGGGTTCGACGGGGGGACCGAGGGCAGGATCGCGTCGGCCGCCTCGGCGATCGAGTCCTCGGCGAAGCCGTAGTCGCGCAGCGCGCGCGGGGCGCTGAGCTGCCCCCTGAGAGCCTCGAGCCCGCCGAGCGCGGTGGCCGAGCCGAAGGCGGCGGCGATCCGCCGCTCGGCGTCCGGGGCGGCCGGGCCGTTGAACGCGAGCACGTAGGGGAGCACGGTGGCGTGCGTCTGCGCGTGCGGCAGGTTGTATTTGCCCCCGAGGACGTGGCAGATCTTGTGGTGCAGGGCCGAGCCGGCCGAGGCGAACGCGGCCGCCGACAGGTACGCGGCGTAGAGGGCGTGCTCGCGGCCCTCGAGCCCGCACGGATCGGCGACCACCTTCGGCAGCCCGGCCGCGAGCGACCGGATGCCCTCGGCGGCGAGGGCGGCGTTGATCGGGTCCGCGCTCGGCCCCCACATCGCGTCGACGCAGTGCGCGAGCGCGTTCAGGCCGGACGCGACCGACAGCTCGACCGGCAGGGACGTGGTCAGGGCGGCGTCGTAGACGATGACCTTGGGCAGCACCGCGAGGTCGGTGCCGGTCGTCTTGGCGGCGCCCTCGGTGAGACCCCAGACCGGGGTCGCCTCGGAGCCGGCGTACGTCGTCGGGACCGCGACGATCGGCAGCCCGGTGGTCATCGCGACCGCCTTGGCCAGCCCCGTCGTCGAGCCGCCGCCGACGCTGACCAGGGCGTCGACGTCGCTCCGGGCGGCCGCCGCCCGGGCCCGCTCGGCCACCTCGACCGGGACGTGCATGACCACCTCGTCGTGCCGGAGCGCGACCGGGACGCCGGCCGCTATCTCGTCCGCCAGGTGCATCGTGTTCTCGGACGCGATCAGCATGACCCGGCCCGCGCCGAGGCGGGCTATCTCCCGGCCGAGGCTGCTCGCCGCCTCGCCGGAGCCGAAGCAGACGCGCTGGGGCAGGGTGTCGTGGACAAAGCGCATGCCTCTATTTTCCGCTAATCGCGAGGGCCTCGCGCCCGGAGGTGGTAACGCGCGGTCGCTATTCGCTTACTTCCAGTCGATTTTAGGTGCGCTGTCGCGGTATCCGCCACGCGACGATCACGCGTTTCTTAAGATGGCCAGGGCGATTTTTTTACCCAGAACGTGCATTTTTGGTTAATGATGTCCGATCTTCTATGGGGGAGCGTTTAGTGAAGATGTCGGTGATCGGCTGCGGGCACCTGGGTGCCACGCATGCCGCGTGCATGGCCTCGCTTGGGCACGAGGTCATCGGGGTGGACATCGATGAGGGCAAGGTAAGCCTGCTGAACTCGGGCAAGGGCTGGTTCCATGAGCCCGATCTCGACCCGATGCTGGCGGAGAACATCGCCGCCGGGCGGCTGCGCTTCACCACCGATTTCGCCGCGGCGGCCGAGTTCGCCGCCGTCCATTTCATCGGGGTGGCGACGCCGGGCCACCCCGACGGCACCTATGACATGTCGCAGCTGCGGGCGGTGGTGTCCTCGCTCGTCCCGCATCTGGTGGGCGACTGCCTGATCATCGGGAAGTCGACCGTGACGCCGGGCACCGCGGCCAGCCTGCAGGCGCTGGCGGACGGGCTGCTCCGGCCCGGGCAGGGGCGGGTCGAGGTGGCGTGGAACCCCGAGTTCCTGCGGGAGGGGTGCGCGGTCGCGGACACCCTCCGCCCCGACCGCATCGTGGTGGGCGCGGTGACCGAGGCCGCCGCCGCGACGATCAGGGAGATCTACCGGCCGCAGACCGAGGCCGGCATCCCGCTGGTGCTGACCGACCTGGCCACGTCGGAGCTGGCCAAGGGCGCGGCCAACGCGTTCCTGGCCACCAAGATCTCGTTTATCAACGCGATGGCGGACATCTGCGCGGCGACCGGCGGCGACATCACCGCGCTGGCGCACTCGCTCGGCCTTGACCCGCGCATCGGCCAGGCGTTCCTGCGGGCCGGGCTCGGCTACGGCGGCGCCTGCCTGCCCAAGGACGTCAGGGGCCTGGGAACGTTCGCGGCCGAGGTCGGCGCGGGCAACGCCGGGGCGCTGCTCGGGGCGGTCGACGCGATCAACGCGGCCCGCCTGACCCAGACGGTCGATCTGGTCGAGGCGGCCCTGGGCGGCGCGGCCGGGAAGCGGGTGGCGGTCTGGGGCGCGTCGTTCAAAGCGGGCACCGACGACGTCCGCGACTCGGCCGGGCTGCTGGTGGCGGACCGGCTCCGTTCGCTCGGCGCGACGGTCACCGTCTATGACCCGATGGGCGCGGGCAACGCGCTGGTGGCGTTCCCCGAGCTCGCCTACGCGGACTCCGCGATCACCGCCGCGACGGCGGCCGACGTGATCGTGGTGGTCACCGCCTGGCCGGAGTTCGCGCAGCTGGACATGGCCGAGGTGGCCGGGGTGGTGGCCGACCGGGCCGTGGTTGACGCGTGCCAGGGCATCGACATCCGGGCCTGGGGCGACGCGGGCTGGCGAGTCCGCTCGCTCACCGGGGCCGGAACCGCCCTGTCACGAGGCAACTCGGCCGCCGCCACCAGCCTGGCGACGTGACCGGAAGATAGCCAACCGTCATTAGTTGCGCCAAACGTCCATTCTGGCCCGGTCGCAACTGGCAAGATATGGTCCGCACCTCATGTGCCCTGGTCGTGCGGAAGCTGTTCACAGAGCGGCCTAGGTGGTCTCCGTACCAGGGGTTGGGAGAGTCGGAAGCGTTGAAGCGTCGCTGGACTGCGCTCTTGAAGGGTCGCTGGAGCCTGCTGATGCTCGTGATCCTGGTCTTGCTGTGCGCGGGGGTGGCCCAGACCAGCCCGGGTCACTCCGCTCTGGTGGGCCTGGGGCTGACCTCGACGCCGCCGAGCTACACGGAGCTGTCGTTCACCAACGCGGCTTCGCTGCAGGAGAGCGTCGCCTCGTTGCAGGCCCCGGTCACCGTGTCGTTCGGCATCCACAACGTCTCCGGCTCGCAGCAGGACTATCGGTGGTCCATCGTGGCCCTCCGCGGTCGGACGAACGAGGGATCGCTCTCCGGCGGTGTCAGCGTGGCTTCGCAGGCGCGCGCCGCGCTCACCGAGAACGTCCAGGTGACCTGCCCCTCCGGTCGTCTTGAGATGATCCTCCGGCTGGCCAGCCCGGCCGAGTCGCTGAACTTCTGGGTGACGTGCCCGACCGGCGCCGCGGGGGCCGGCCCCTCGGTGCTGAAGCCAGGCGGCAAGAAGGGCGCCACGTGAGCAGACGCGAACGGCCGGTGGTGGCCCTGGTCACCGACGCGATCTACCCGTACTTCCGCGGCGGCAAGGAGCTCAGGTACCACGAGGTCGCGCAGCGGCTCGGGCAGCGGGCGGACGTCCACGTCTGCACCATGCACTGGTGGGCCGGCCCGGCCGAGAAGCGAGAGGGCCCGGTCACGTTCCGCGCGGTCTGTCGGCTCTACCCGATGTACTCGGGCGAGCGCCGGTCCTATCGCGAGGCGTTCCTGTTCGCGTTCGCCTGCCTGCGGCTGCTCTGGTTCCGGTTCGACGTGGTGGAAGCCGACCAGTTCCCCAACTTTCACATCTTCGCGCTCCGCGTCGTCACCTGGCTCAAGCGCAAGCGGCTCACCGTCACCTGGCACGAGGTCTGGGGCCCGGCCTACTGGCAGGAGTACCTGGGCCCCCTCGGTCGGCTCGGGTGGCTGGTGGAGTGGCTCTCCATGCGCCTGCCCGACCAGCTCATCGCCGCCTCCCCGCAGACCGCCGAGCGGCTCAGGGAGATACTGGGCGACGGCGCCTCGATCGCGGCGGTGCCGAACGGGATCGACCTGGCCGGCATCAGGGACTCCTATCCCGACAGCGCGCGGGTCGACCTGGTCACGGTGGGCAGGCTGCTGCCGCACAAGAACGTCGACATGCTCCTGGAGTGCGTGGCGCTGCTGCGCGCGGAGGGGCTGCCGGTCACCGGCCGGGTCATCGGCGACGGACCGCAGCGCGCCGCCCTGCACCGACGGGCCGAGGAACTCGGGATAACCGACGCCATCGACTTCCGGCACGACGTGTGGGAGCAGAAGGACGTCTACGCGCTGATGAAGGCGGCCAAGGTGGCCGTCTTCCCGACCGCGCGCGAGGGGTTCGGCATCGCGGTCCTCGAGGCCATCGCCTGCTGCCTCCCGGTCGTGACCACGTCGGCCCCGGACAACCTGGCGCGGCACCTGGTGGCCCGGTCCGCGTCCGGCGTGGTGTGCGATCCCTCGGTTCCCGCCATCGCCGCCGCGGTCCGGCTGGCGCTGACGGCCGAGGCAGAATCGGCCGGCCGTCCCGTCGAGCAGGAGGCGTGGCTGGCCGAGCACGGCTGGGACGCCGCCGCCGACGAGGTTGCGCGGGTGCTCGGCATATGAAGGTCCGCATCGTCCCGGAAGGCGCGTCACATGTCGGCTGACCTCAGCGTGGTGATCTGCTCGCTCAACGGAGCGGCCGGAGTCGACCGGTGCCTGCGCGCCCTGGCCGAGCAGAAGGACGTCGAGCTTCAGCTGATCGTGGTCGACGACGGCTCGACCGACAACACCAGCGAGGTCGGCCGCGAGCGCGGCGCCACCGTGATCAGGCACGAGGTCAACCGGGGGCTGGCGGCGGCGCGGAACACCGGGGTCGCGGCCGCCACCGCGCCGGTGGTGGCGTTCCTCGACGACGACTGCGAGCCCGAGCCCGCATGGGCACGAGAGCTGCTGGCCGGGTACGAGGCCGGCGCGGTCGGGGTGGGAGGCAGCGTCGTCCCGTGCGCGCCCGACGGCTTCATGCTCGGCTACCTGCAGCGCAACAACCCGCTGCTGCCGCTCGAACTCGACCTCGCGGTGAGCGCCAAGCTGCCGTACCGGCTCTACCGTTACGCGCTCAGGCAGTGGCAGCCGGAGGACCGCGACGACAAGCGCGACGTGTACTCCCTGGTCGGGGCCAACATGTCGTTCCTCCGCAGCGCGCTGCTCGAGACCAGCTTCGACGAGCGGTTCCGGTTCGGCGCGGAGGACCTCGACCTGTGCCTGCGAATGCCGCGGGACTACCCGGGCAGCCGGCTGGTGGTGACGCCGGGCGCGGTGGTGAAGCACCACTTCGTGCCGGGCCTGCGGGACACGCTGCGCCGCAGCCGGGGCTACGGCCGGGGCTGCGCCCGGCTGTACCGGAAGTGGCCGTCCATGCGCCCCACCATCTACCCCGGTCCGTTCCTGGTGCTGGCGGCGCTCATCGCGGCCCCGTTCTTCCCGCTGACGCTGCTCGCCGCGGTCCTGCTTCCCCAGCTCATGTACCCCAAGGGCCTCCGGCTGGCGGTGACCCTGCGCCGTCCGGCCTGCGTGCTCGACGCCTACGTGCAGCTGGCCGAGGAGGCGCTCGGCAACGTCGGCTACATCAAGGGCATGTGGACGTACCGGAACCTGGTGCCGGAACCGGCCACGCCCGTCGCGACGGCGGCCGAGTCGGCCGGCCAGACCTCCGTGGGGTCGTCAGCGTGGCAGTAACCGACGGGCGGCAAGAGGAGCTGCAGGCCGAGCAGCAAGCCGGGCTGACCGAGCAGGAAGGCCAGCTCGACCAGGCCGGGCAGCAGGCTGACGGGCCGGACGAGCAGCTTCAGGCCGACCCGCGGGCCACCCGGTGGGATGCACCGCGGCTGGCCGAGCCGGGGGCTGCCCCGTGGGATGAACCGCGGCAAGCTGACCCGCTGCCGGAGGAGCCGCAGCCCGAGGAGCCGCAGCCCGAGGAGCCGCAGCAGCAGGAGCCGTCGGCCGGGCCGGGGGTCGGGCACCGCTGGGAGGTCCAGCCGTCGGCCTGGCCGGTCAGGCCGGAGATCTTCCGCCACCCGCTGGCGGTGCCGGCCGCCGGGCTGGCGCTCATCGCGCTCCTCACCCCGCTGCACGGTGTCTGGGCGGTTGAGGCAGTGCTGGTGGCGCTGCTGCTCATCGTGCCCGGGGTGGCCCTGCTGCGGGCGCTGCAAATCGACGGCGAGGCCGTCGCCCTGCACCCGGTCTACGTGCCCGCCGCCTCGATGCTGGTGCTGTTCGGCTCGGGCCTCGCGGTCGACCTCATCGGGCCGGCGGTCGGGATTTCCGAGCCGCTGCGGGCGGCGCCGGTGCTGGTCTCGCTCCTGATCGTCTGCGCGGCGCTGCTCGCGGCCTCGCGGAACGCGCCGGCCGAGACCGACATACCGTGGAGCTCGCTGTCGCGGCCGGCCCGGTTCGCGTGGCCGCTGCTGCTGCCGCTGCTAGCGGCGGCGGGGGCGCTGCGGCTGAACACCGGCCACACCGGCCACGTGGCCGCCGTCGCCACCTTGCTGGTGATCGTCGCGCTGATCGTGACCTTCCTGCTCGCGCCGCGCTGCGAGGACACGCTGCTGGTAGTCATCATCTTCGCGACCTCGCTCGCGTTGATGTGGTCGTACTCGCTGCGCGGCAGTCTCGTCTACGGGTTCGACATATCCAGCGAGTACTACTCGCTGAGCCAGACCGTGACGACGGGCGTCTGGCATGTCGCGCACCCCAACGACGCGTACGGCGCGATGCTCAGCCTGACGATCTTCCCGGCCCAGCTGCATGCCATCTCCGGCATCTCGGCCCTGCAGATCTTCAAGCTCGTGTTCCCCATGATCGGCGCGTTCTTCCCGGTCGCGGTGTTCAGCCTGGCCCGCCGGGCGCTCGACGGGCGGTGGGCGTTCATGGCGGCCGCCCTCGTCGTCATGCAGTCGACGTTCTTCCAGCAGCTGCCCGCGCTGGCGCGGCAGGAAATCGCCATGGTGATGTTCGCCGCGCTGATGTGCGCGGTGCTCGACTCGACCCAGGCGATTCGCGCCCGGTGGACCTTCGTCTGCCTGCTGTGCGTGGGGATGGTGCTGGCCCACTACTCCACCGCGTACCTGGCGATCCCGCTGCTCGCGATCGCGGCGGTGATCCAGTGGGGCACCTCGTGGTTCCGCCCGGTGCCCCGGATCGCCGGGGTCGCGCTCCTCGCCTGCGTGGTATGCACGGTCGGCGCGACCATCTGGTACGGCTCGCTCACCCACTCCACGTCGAACATGAGCCAGTTCGTCGACGCGGCGGAGGGGCAGGGCCTTAACCTGCTGCCGAACTCCGGTGCCAACGTGGTGTCCACCTACCTGCAGGGCGAGTCGAACCAGACGTACACCCCGGCCGAGTACCAGAGCTACATCGCCCAGAACTACAAGGTCAACGACGGCTTCATCACGCCGCTGCCCAATGCGGGGCAGGCGCAGTACGCGCTCAAGGCCGCCGACGACCCCGCCCCGCCGGTGACGTGGCAGCTCGGCGGCACCGTGCTGAACCTCGCCGACCTCCTCATCCAGCAGCTGATCAACCTGGTGGCCGGGGTGGCGGCGGCGATGATGGCGCTGCGCCGCAAGGCGCCGCTGATCGCCCGCCAGATCGGGCTGCTCGGCCTGGCCGGCACCGTCATCCTGATCCTGGTCCGGGTCAGCGGGACCGTCGCCGAGGAGTACAACCCGCAGCGCGCCTTCCTCCAGCTGCTGATCGTGCTCGCGGTCGGCATCTGCTGGCTGTGCCAGCTGATCGGCGCGAGATGGAAGCGGACCCGGGTGGCGATCCTGGCCCTCGGCGGCGCCACTCTCGGCCTGTACATGATCGGCACGACCGGCCTCGGCGGCCTCGTGGCCGGCGGCGGCACCGCCTCCAACCTGGGTAACTCCGGTCAGGACTACCAGGAGTTCGTGATGACCGGGCCGGACCTGGCGGCCGCGTCCTGGGTCGACCAGAACGCGCCGATCGGCCAGTTCATCTACGCCGATCACTACGCGCAACTCCAGCTGGACACGGTGGCGGGCCCCAGCCGCTCGGGCGTATTCGACGCGATCACGCCGGAAACCCTCGACCAGCATGCCTGGGTGTACGCCACCAGCGTGAACCTGAAGGACGATATCGTCCGCTCGCTGGTCGGCAGCAACGTCACCAGCTATGCGTTCCCATCGCGCTTCCTCAACTCGAACTACGACGTTGTCTACACCAACGGCAGCTCTGAGGTATTCCATCGATGATCTCGGTCGTGATTATCAGCAAGGACGAGTCGGCTCTGGACGAGACGCTCACCGACGTCGCCGGCCAGCTGGCCGGGTTGGACGAGCCGGGCGAGATCGTGGTGATCGACGCGTCGAGCGGGCGGCTCGACCACATCCGGCGCGCCCATGAGCCGGCCGTCCGGTGGCTGGACTTCGAGCGGCCGGCCGGCGTGCGGGTCTCCATCCCGCATCAGCGCAACGCGGGGGTGCGCGCCGCCGAGGGCGACATCATCGTGTTCACCGACGCGGGCTGCCGTCCGTTCCCGGGCTGGCTGGACCGCCTGGTGACGCCGCTGCGGGCGGGCGAGACGGTCACGGCCGGCGTCTCCCAGGACCTGGACGGCGAGATCCAGTACGAGCTGCCCCCCGAGCACGGGGGCGAGGCGACCTACCTGCGGGAGAGCCCGACGCTTAACTTCGCCTTCCAGCGCGCGGCGTTCGACGCGGTGGGCGGCTTCGACGAGAGCTTCCAGTACGGCTCCGACGTGGACTTCTCATGGCGGCTGGCCGACCTCGGGTACCGGATCCGGTGCGTTCCCGACGCGATCCTGGCGCACGACTACGGAACGGCCCGACGCCAGCGCCGTCGCGCCTACGTGTACGGAAAGGCCCGCGCCCGGCTGTACCGCAAGCACCGGTCGCGGCGCCGGGACGTGCTCCGCAACGACCCGCTGGTGGTCGTGTACCCGCTATTCCTGATCGGCCTGCCGGTCACGCTGGTCTTCCTGTTCCTGGGCCTGCCGCTGATGCTGATCTTCCCGCTCTACCTGCTGCTCCTGCTCGTCCCGGCGTGGCGGAACCGATCGCACGGGATCGTCCGGGTGCTGATCGACCATCTCTGGTTCGGAGCGGGCGTGCTGGCGGAGCTGACCGGACGATGAAGATACTGGTCCTGCCGCGGGAGGAAACCAACCCCTATCAGGAGCTCCTGTACGAGGAAATGCGCCGTCGCGGTGATCAGATCACCTACCTGGCCGGCCTTACCCCTTCGCACACGCTCAACCTGCTGCTGCTTCCGCTGGAGATGGCGGCCCGCCGGCTCGGCGGCGCGCGGGTGGTCCACCTGCACTGGGTCTACGCGTTCGGCCTGATCGCGTCGCCCCGGTCGGCCTCGGTCAGGCGCGCGACGGCGTTCTGGTTCGCGCTCTGGCTGCGGATCCTGCGGCCGCTCGGGCTGCGCCTGGTGTGGACCGCGCACAACACGCTTCCGGTCACGCAGGTATTCGACGACGACCTCGGCGCCCGTCGCCGCCTCGTCGCCGCCTGCGACCTGGTCATCGCGCACTCCCAGGCCACCCTGGACCAGCTCGCGGCGCTGGGAATGCCGGTCCGCCGGGGCGTGGTCATCCCGCACGGGCCGTTCACCTCGGCCCAGCCGCCCGCCGCGCTGCGCACCCCCGGCGACGGCGACGGCCCGCGCCAGCTGCTGTTCTTCGGCAAGATCAGGCCCTACAAGGGCGTCGACATCCTGCTCCGGGCGTTCGCGACGCTGCCGCCCGAGTTCGAGGCGCACCTGACGGTGGTCGGCGAGTGCGGCCAGCCACTCAGGGATGAGCTCGCGGAGCTGGCGGGCAAGTCCGGTGACCGCGTCATCCTGCAGCTCGACCGGGTTCCCGAGTCCGAGGTCACCCGGCTGCTCGAGCAGGCCGACGTGATGGTGCTGCCGTACCGGGACATAACGACCAGCGGCAGCGGCGTGCTCGCCCTTTGCCATGGCCGTCCGCTGGTGGTGCCCGATCTGCCCGGACTGGCGGAGCTGCCGGACGACGCGGTCGTCCGCTACGACGGGACCGAGGCCGGGCTCGCCGCCGCGCTGGCCTCCGTCGTCACCGCCGACGCGGCGGTCCTGGCGAAGATGTCGTCCGCCGCGGACGCGTTCTGCGCGGAGACGACGTGGAGCGAGATCGCCGAAAAAACGCATTCGGAGATGGCGGAAATACTCGGCGGCGAAGTTCAGAGCAACCCCTGACGAATGTTCAAGGTTTCTCTTAAGATTGCTGCTGCCGGGTAGTCGGCGCGGGTAAAGCGAAGTATCGAAGTATCGGAGTAGCAGTGCGCGAGCGCAAACGTATTGGTGTGGTGCTGCCGGTTGGCCCGAAGGACGCCGAGGCCGCCCTCGACACGCTAGCTAGCGCTCTGTATTACCTCGATGACTCCGCGATTATCGTCGTCGTCGATGATTCCGGCAGGCACGCCGAATTCGCCGCCCAGGTCCGAGCGCTATCACCGGAAATTGTCGTCCTGCCCGCCCCGCCGCGGGCGCCGGGCGGCCTCGGCGGGCTCTGGGTCAAGATCGCCAGCGGCTACCAGTGGCTACTCGAGCGGTACGAGACGGATATCGTCCTCCGGCTCGACTCCGACGCCCTGATCATCGGGGCCGGGCTCGAGGAGCGGGCGACAGCCGAATTCGCCGAGAACCCCGGGGTCGGCCTGCTCGGCTCGTACCGGACCGATCCGAACGGCCAGGCCCGCGACTGGTCCTGGGCGGCCCGCAGGCTCAACATCGAGACCGGCATCCGGGGGCTGCGGCATCCCCGGCGCTGGCGTCGGCTCCGCGAGTTCACGGCGCTGGCCGGCCAGCACGGCTACGTCGACGGCGAGCACGTACTCGGCGGCGGCTACATCCACAGCCGCGAGGCGGCCGACGACATCCACCGGAAGGGCTGGTTCAGCCAGCCGTGCTTCGGGACCAGCAAGCTCGGCGAGGATCACCTCATGGCGCTGATGACCGTCGCGGCGGGCTATCGCATCGCCGACTTTTCGCGCCCCGAGGACCCGATGGCGGTCAAGTGGAAGGGGCTCCCGTCGCACCCGGACGAGCTGCTCGCCAACAAGAAGCTGGTCACGCATTCCGTGCGGTCCTGGGAAGCCCTCCGCGAGGCCGAGATCCGCGCCATCTTCCGCACCGCCAGGACCTAGCCGCCTAACCGACCGCCTAACGGCGCCGGACGGCCTTGCGCAGCATGTGCAGGGCCGACCCGGCGAGCACCTGCAAGAGCCCGAACCGGGGCGCTCGCTGGACCCCGCGCAGCGATCCGCCGTCGGGCAGGCCGGCTCGCTCCCAGCGCGGCCACGCCGCCCGCAGGCCGCGGGCGCGCATGTCGCGATACTGGTACACCCAGTAGAGGATCGTCCGCAGGTCCGTCGTCCAGTAGGGCGTGAGGCAGGTCCAGCCCCAGGGGATCCCCACCTCCTCCAGCCAGACGCACTGCGTGGACTCTTTCACGCGGCTGATCTCGTTGCCGCTGAGCGGCCGGAGCAGGAACTGCTGACGAGGCCGGACCTCGCGCCCGATCACCCGCCCGCTGCGCACCACGGCCGGCCACGGGACGTACGCGATCGTGGGCAGCGGATGCCAGAAGACGCGCAGCCCCTCCCGGAGGTATTGCTGCGCGTGCGCCGTCTCGCTTTCACCGAACCGCATGCCCCGGGCCCGCCACTTGGCCAGGTCATAGAGCCCGGTGTCGGTCAGGCCGTAGCCCTTCGCCACCATCAGCTTCGGCTTCACGTACTCGAGGGCGTCGGCCAGTCCCCGATGCCTGGGCGGCGCGATCGTGGCGATATTGACGCACTCCGGGTACTCGGCGAAGATCTCCCTGGCCCGCGTCATCACGGTCTCGTCCCACCACACCATCTGCATGTCGTGCTGGATGATGTGCAGGTAGTCGTAGCCGCGGTCGAGCGCGTAGTCCATGACCTCGTTGTAAGCGTCGTAGAGGCCGCCGACCTTGCTGTTGCGGGTGATGTCGTTGGTGGTGCGGAGCAGGAGACGGATCCGCGGCGTCCGCTCCGCGATCGACTGCAGCTCGTCGATGAGCGTCGGCATGCCGCTCGCGTTGTCGACAACGAGGATTTCGTCATTTTCCGTCATGAATTGCACCGAATTGACGGCGTTCAGGAAATAGACCGGGAGCTTATGCCCCACGATCGCATGCAGCACCCGACTGGGGCCCCGGCCAAAGTCTTGCCTCTGCGACACTTAACTTCCCCTGGTCTTGCTGGTCAACGCTCTGCTCGGGCCAAGCGTAACCAGGTATGTCGGGATATTCGTCTGGTTCAGGAACACCGGGCTCCCGTTGCGCCGCCGCCAGCGTGAATAGCAGCTCGAGAGCCTGCTGGTGCTGGGCGACCGATTCGTCCGGCGTCTGCGGCCCTTCCTCGGCCGCGACGGCGGCCGCGCTTTCCTTTATGAACCGCTGCCGCTGCCGTTCGGCTGCCTGCAGGGCGACGATGGAGAACAGACCCTG
>Ga0302326_10016041_pt1 | contig 15711 bp, 19 predicted proteins | sample Palsa_T0_3_FD_202264 | JGI IMG/M metagenome (GOLD analysis project Ga0302326, IMG submission 202264) | Peat permafrost microbial communities from Stordalen Mire near Abisko, Sweden - Palsa_T0_3 | ecosystem: Environmental > Terrestrial > Soil > Palsa > Peat permafrost | place: Sweden: Abisko...
CGACAAGGCTATCGTTGCTCGTTGAGCGTGGAGTCGAGCGGAGCCGATTCTGGTGCCTTTGCCGCCGCGGATTTCGTTCCGGGCCGGCGTTTGCGCTTTACCGGCGGCGCGGAGCTCGGCGGCCGGTTCTTGCCGTTCGACCGCTTCCCTGTCGCTTCAATGACTGCTCGCATCCAGTAATCGCCTTGCGCATCGACTTCGATGCCGTGGACTTCACGCTCGAAGCCGGGAAAGCGCTTGCCAAACTCTTCGAGCGCGAGAATCAGCTTGATGACCGGACTATCCGGACCACCGAGCCGCTCACCGGGCATGCACACAGGAATTCCAGGTGGATAGGGGACCAGCATCACTCCGGCGATGCGACCTGCCATCTCGGTGAACTTGACCTTTTCCGTGCCGTTGCGCAGTAACTTCTGGTAAGTCTGCGATGGCGTCAGGACTTCCTGCGTGTCTAACTCGCAGGCTTCGCCTTCCAGGGCGCTTAGTCGCAGCTCGATCATCGCTGAGTGCATCTCATCGCTGAGTTCCTTGAGAGTTACATTTCTATACTTCAACGGATACTTGACAACTAAGTCCGGAAGCGCCTCGCCGAGAGTTGCCTCGGTATCATAGAGCCGCTTGAATTCGAAGAGGTTTTCAAGCAGGCTGCCCCACTTACCCTTGCTGGTTCCGACCGAAAACAGGACCAGGACTGTGTAATCGCCGGTGCGCGCAATCTCGACGCGACGCGCATCCAGAAATTCGGTGAGAATCGCAGCGGGAATGCCCCATTCGGCCACGATGCCTTGTGCGTTTACGCCCGGCATCAGGATGGTTACCTTGGTGGGGTCTAACATGCAGTAGTCGTCGGCTACGTCTTCGTCCTGATAGCCATGCCAATCCTCGCCCGGCTTCAGTGCCCAGCAGCTTGAAGTAGTCGCAAGCAGTTCGTCGGGCGCGTCCTCAAACAGGTAAGTGAGCTGATCGATCGGATCATAGACCTTGTCCGGTTGAAAGAGCCGGAAGAACCAGTCATCGCCTTCTTCCTGCGCCTTGAGCCGGTGAGCAATCGACGACATGGCCTTGCGAAAGCTGATGGCGTCGAAGATCGTCTCCGCCATCAGGGTCGGCCCCGCAGGCTCGTCCATCATGGCCGCTGCTACATCGAGCGAAGCGATCAGTGGATAGAACGGCGAGGTTGTCCCATGCATCATGAACGCTTCGTTGAACTGGTCGAACTCAAGCGGCGCGCGCGGGCTCAGCTTGATATGCACCATCGAAGCCATGGAGAACGCAGCGAGCATCTTGTGCGTGGACTGCACGGCAAACAGAGTCGGGCGATCGGGCATGTCGTCCGCCACATCCATCGCGAACCGGCCGCGATAGATGGGATGAAACTTGGCGTAGGCGTACCAGGCTTCGTCGAAGTGAATGCGAGGCACGCTGGGCGCAAGCTCAGTTACGAGCCGGTTCACGTCATAACACAGCCCATCATAGGTGGAATTGGTAACTACCGCGCAGGTCGGCTCCTGCGAGGCCGCGCCAGCGGAAAAAGGGCTCTTCGCGATAAGTTCCTTGATTGATTCAGCGGCAAACCGCTTCAAAGGTACAAGCCCGATCATGCCATAACCGTTGCGAGTTGGAGTCAGGTAAACTGGCCGCGCTCCAGTTACCGTCAGAGAGTGGCAGATCGACTTATGGCAGTTAGCGTCGATGAGGACGATATCGTCCTGCCCAATGACGCCGTGGCCCACGATCTGATTCGAAGTGGAGGAGCCTCCGAGAACGTAAAACGTCCAGTCCGCGCCGAATATTCGTGCGGCGTTGCGTTCCGACTCTCCCGGAGGGCCTACATGGTCAAGCCAGGAGCCGAGTGGCGAAGTGGAAATCCCAAGATCGGAGCGCATGATGTTCTCGCCAAAGAACTTGTGGAACTCCATGCCGACTGGGTGCTTCAAAAACGCTACGCCGCCCATGTGCCCTGGCGCATCCCAGCTGTAAGCGCCCTGGTCGTTGTACTTTTTCAGTTCGCGGAAGTAGGGCGGGAGCAGTTGCTCGTTGTAGCGCTCGACTGCGAAGTCTACACGGCTGGCGATAAAGGCCGGCGTATCGCCAAAGAGGTGGATGTATTCATGCACCTGTTTGACCACTTCGAGGGGCAGTTCGCTGACAAGCGTGCGGTCTGCGATGAGGAAGATTGGCACTTTTTTGTTGCGGTGACGGACGGCGCGGATGATGCGCAGCGCGGCGCGTTCGTCAAACTGGTGCTCGCCGGCCAGATCCCAATCGAGCAGAATCGCCGAGTGCGAAGGGTCAGACTTCACAAGCGAAAGGCCGTCTTCAGGGGTGGATGTTCGGACCACCTCGTATCCCTCTTTGCTGATCGCGTCTACCAGACGCTCCATGGCTCGATCTGAAACTGAATCTGTGCCGCCCACTTCGCTGGCAATCAGCAATACCCAACGCCCTTCGTCCATTCCACCTCTCACTTCCTTATTTGCAGCCATCTCGCGCTGGTCGAACAGCCGACCCAACGAGAGGACCGCTTTTAATCGTACATCTATCGGATGCCTGCTTTTGGGTCCACCGTTCTATGCGGAACCAAATTCACTTAACAGCAACAAGCGTCGCGAACCATCATCGCGGAAATGCTCGCGATTCGTGCCCGGCTCGCGCAGAAATCTCAGGCAGAATCTGGGCTGCCAAAGGGTGTTTTTCCAGGCAATGTCCATGCAATGTCAATGCACCTCCATCGCTGCTACACTTAAGGATTGAAGCCCAACAGGGCAAAGCTAGCGTCAAAGCTGGCGGCAAGGCTGGCATCAAGACTGGCGCCGGCTGGGGGAAAATGCCGCGGCATCCAGGCAGAAACAGCTCAGGAAGTGAGGAAATCGAATGGCGGAATTGAATCAAAACGGCAATTTTACAGGCACCAGTCTGCGTCTCAAGGTAGGTTTGGCGGAGATGCTCAAAGGCGGCGTCATCATGGACGTCATGAACGTGGAGCAGGCCCGCATAGCTGAAGAGGCCGGTGCAGTCTCGGTGATGGCTCTGGAACGCGTCCCGGCGATGATCCGCGCTGAGGGCGGAGTGGCGCGCATGGCCAATCCCAAGCTGATTAAAGAGATTAGGGCTGCGGTTTCGATCCCCGTCATGGCCAAGGCGCGTATTGGGCACTTTGCCGAGGCGCAGGTGCTTGAGGCTCTTGGCGTCGACTTTATCGACGAGAGCGAGGTGCTCACCCCGGCCGACGAAGCCCACCACATCGACAAGCATGCTTTCACCATTCCCTTTGTTTGCGGAGCGCGCAATCTTGGCGAGGCTCTGCGCCGCATTGCTGAGGGAGCGGCGCTGATCCGGACCAAAGGCGAAGCGGGCACAGGCGACGTCGTTCACGCTGTGCAGCATATGCGCCAGATCACGCGCGAGTTGCGGGCGCTTACAGTGCTGCGCGAAGAGGAGCTGTACCACGCTGCCAAGGAACATGGCGCGCCTTACGAACTGATTCGCCTGGTTGCGAAGACAGGCAAGCTGCCGGTGCCTAATTTCTCGGCGGGCGGCATTGCCACTCCGGCAGACGCGGCGCTGATGATGCAGCTGGGTGCGGAGACTGTCTTTGTCGGCTCCGGCATCTTCATGAAAGAGCGCGCGACGCCTCTGGATGTGGAGCACAACCAGAAGGAGCGTGAAGAGGCTGTATCCCGCGCTCGCGCTATCGTGCTGGCCACGGCTCACTTTGACAATCCGAAGATCGTCGCTGAAGCCAGCGAGCAGGTCACCGGAACTATGAAGGGGCTGGCCGCAGCGGCGATTGAACAGCAGCATCTGCTGCAAACCCGCGGCTGGTAAGCCGAAATTGGCCTTACAGGCAATATGAGCCGGAGATGCGTGAGCGCCTCCGGCTGGTTTATTTTTCTGGATGTCTCTGAGCCAGCACCTCGGCTCAGTCGGGCAGATGCTTTAGTCACTGGATTGCTTACTTCGAATCTCGATATCCAGCAAATCATGCCCGGAATGGTTGGCAAGAAACCTATTGTATGATAATTTTCGACTCGCTATTTTGCTCTGCATGACCTGCGAAATATGACCTGCGAAATCAGCTCAATCGATCTCTCTTATGCAGACTGTTTACAAGCGTTTTAGCGTCGTCGCCGGATTCATTCTGATGCTGATCGTGCTGGCGGCGAATGCGTTCATAACCCAGCGCCAGCTCAGCGTGCAGGTCAAAGACGAGGGTTGGGTAACCCACACCCAGCAGGTTCTGTATGAGTTGTCCCAGACGGAATCGCTCCTGCGAGAGGCTGAAGTAGGCCAGCGCGGCTATCTCTACACTGGTAATGCAAAATACCTCGCGCCCTACAATACCGCGATCTTGCGCGTTAATTTGCACGTCGACAACGTCGCAGGTTTGACCGTCGACAATCCTCGCCAACAAGCACGCATTCGCGCCTTACGCGATCTTGTGAAGAAGAAATTAGACGAGATGGCCCAGACACTCTCGCTCTACCAGTCAGGCAAGCCGGATCAAGCCAAGGCGCTGGTGCTGTCAGATAAAGGCCTGTTTCTGATGGATGATATTCGCGATCTGATCAGGGATATGGCGCGGGAAGAGAGGTCGCTGCAAACGAATCGGACAGCTACCTACGAGAAGAGCGCTCGGATGACGGAAATCAGCATTTATCTGGCCAGTTTTGTTGCGGCCGTGGGGCTGATTCTACTCGGGTTCTACATACTTCGAGAGATGGATCTTCGAGAGAGACACGGGCGACAAATAAGGGCGCGCGAGGAATGGTTCAGGGTGACGCTGACCAGCCTTGGGGACGCGGTTATCGCCACAGATGGAGCTGGACTGGTGACCTTCCTGAACCCAGTGGCGGAGCAGCTCACGGGCGTCGATGTGAAAGATGCGACTGGCAGGGCCATTCAGGACGTATTTCCTATCTTCAACGAGTACACGCACCAGCCGGTCGAAAATCCAGTGAAGAAGGTGCTGGAAGCAGGGTTGACTGTCGGTCTTGCCAATCATACCGTTCTTCGACACATCAACGGAACGCTGATTCCTATTGAAGACAGCGCCGCGCCGATACGGGACGATCGCGACAGGCTTGTTGGAGTAGTACTGGTCTTCCGCGACGCAAGCCACGAGCGCAAGTCGCAGGAGATTCTGCGCAAGACCGAAAAGCTGGCGGCTGCGGCTCGGCTCTCAGCGACGGTCGCGCACGAGATCAACAATCCTCTGGAAGCAGTCGGGAACCTGATTTACATCGCCAAGGGAGTTGAGGGATTGCCCGCCGAAGCAACGCAGGCACTCGACATGGCTGAGCGGGAGCTGGAGCGCGTCTCTCACATCACACGGCAGACGCTGGGATTTTACCGCGAATCCAATGTGCCGGGGCCGGTTGAAGTGCCGACTCTTATCGAATATGTGCTCAAACTCTATTCCAACAAATTCGAAACCAAGAGCATTACGGTGGAGCGTGCCTTCAGCGAAGACTGTCCGCCGATTCAGGCCCTGAGCGGGGAGCTGACGCAGGCTATTTCCAACCTTATTTCGAATGCTGCGGACGCAGTCTCATGGAACGGAACGATACGGGTTCGGTTGTCCTGTCTTGACGGGTCGGATGGCCAATGGGTTCAGCTCAGGATTGAGGACGACGGCCCCGGAATAGCTCCTGAACTGGCGGACCGGATATTTGAGCCGTTCTTCACCACAAAGAAAGACGTCGGCACCGGGCTCGGGTTATGGGTCACGAAGGAAATTATCGATAGGCACGGCGGAAGCATCCAGGTCGTTCCCAGCAACGGCGACGCTTCGCATGGAGCTGCGTTCGATGTGCGGCTTCCCTGCACTGCCGCTCTTCGAGGCAAGACTGGGTAGCAGATTTGGTTCGCATGTCTGGTTCGGAGCTTTTGGCTGCTCAGCCGGCCCTTTGTGGGACAGGAAAAACAGTATGCGTATAATTCTGTGGCAGGCAGCGACTGGGGCTACGCAACCATGACCATAGCATCGGCTTCGAATGCCAACATCAAGCAGGCGGTTCCGTTTTTCGGTGTGACCAACATGGAAGCTTCTCTGCGCTTTTATGTCGACGGGCTCGGGTTTGAAATGAAACGCTGGTGGGTTCCGGATTCTGAGGACAACGACTATATCCACGACGGGAGAGTTCGCTGGTGCTGGCTGCAGCGTGGAGATGTTGCCATCATGCTTCAGGAGTTCCTGCCGGAACGACGGCCCAAGGAAACGCTGGGAACCGGAACATCCGTCTGTTTCACGTGCGAAGACGCGCTGGCGCTCTATCAGGAGTTCAAATCACGCGGAATACAGACGCGCAAGCCTACCGTTGGAAATCGCCTGTGGGTAGTACCGCTCACCGACCCTGACGGTTACCGCATCGAATTTAATAGCCCAACCGATGCGCCGGAAGAAAGCGAGCTGGATGAATAGCCTGCCGATCCACTAGCGTTCCTTCAGTTTGACAACTCAATTGTCAGGTTAACTCCGACCCGGCCTCACAAAGGGTGGTTTGAAAGCCGCTCAGGGAGCATCTTCGGTCGGATGTAATTGAAAGGCCGCCGTCTCTCCACCGAAGTAGCGCCGCCTCATCCAGAAGGCGACGTTGACCAAGCCGATGAGCGCCGGGACTTCAATCAGTGGTCCGACGACGCCAACGAATGCCTCGCCTGAATTCAGGCCGAAGACCGCCACGGCAACAGCAATCGCCAGCTCGAAATTGTTGCCCGCTGCCGTGAACGAGAGGGTTGCCGACTGTGCATAGTTTGCGCCCAGCCGCTTGCCCATCCAAAAGCTCACCAGAAACATGATGAGAAAGTAGATGACCAGAGGGACGGCGATCTTCACCACATCGAGCGGCAGCCTCACGATCAAGTCACCCTTGAGTGAGAACATGACCAGGATCGTGAACAACAGGGCGACGAGGGTTAGAGGGCTGATGCAGGGAATGAAGCGGGTTCGATACCACTCCTCACCCTTGAGCCGCAGGAGAGTGAACCGGGTGACAAACCCGGCAACGAACGGGACACCCAAATAGAGGCCGACACTCTTAGCAATCTGACCGATACCGATGGGGACAACACTTCCCTCCAAGCCGAACCACTTCGGGAGCACCGTCAGGAAAGCCCAGGCGTAAAGGCTATAGAAGAGGACCTGGAAAACGCTGTTGATGGCCACTAGCCCAGCCACGTAGTCTGTGTCACCTTCCGCCAGTTCGTTCCATACCAGCACCATAGCGATGCAGCGGGCAATGCCAATCAGGATCAGGCCGCGCATATAGGCGGGCTCACCTTTGAGAAAGACGACAGCGAGCAGGAACATCAGGACCGGCCCAATAATCCAGTTCTGCAAGAGCGATAGAGCTAGGACGCGTTTATTGCGGAAGACCTCACCAAGTTTTTCGTATCTGACCTTAGCGAGTGGCGGGAACATCATGATGATGAGGCCGATAGCTATCGGGATGTTCGTCGTGCCGGACTGAAAGCTATTGACGAAGGCCGCTGAGGACGGAATGAAATGACCCACGGCAACGCCAATCGCCATCGCCAGAAATATCCAGATCGTCAGGAAACGGTCGAGGAAAGAGAGCTTCTTGCGAGCGGCGGGAGCGCAAATCTGCCCTTGAGTGTACGGAGTCGACATCAGCAGACCTCACAAGGTGCTCCTGAAACCGTTATGGGGAGAGGAGCGCCATCGAGGAGAGGGTATTTCGTCGGAGAGCAGCAGGCATTGGTGAGTCTTGCACGGTCAGCCTGCAAGGAACGATCTTCTTTCATCCAGGCGAGGGTTTCTCGCAGGATGTTGGCCGCGCCGCTGTGCTGCGGGGTCACGATCCTGTAATGCATCCAGGTTCCCTGCCGTCGCACCGTCACGACGCCAGCGTTCCGCAAGTAGGCAAGATGCCGCGAAATCTTTGGTTGAGGCTGACCGAGAACTTCCACGAAATAGCAGACGCATAGCTCTTGGTCGCCCATGAGATTTAGAAGCCGCAGTCGCGTGGTATCACCGAGTGCCTGATACAGCCGCTCCATGTCGAAAGTCGCTTGCTTCACCATCTCTCGAATATATGCGTCTTGACAGATATAGTCCACAAGAATATATTTGCCTTACCGCATATAGGAGGCGGGCACATGACTGTCTTGGCTCTAAAGGCCCATCTCGCAATCAACGTCCACAATCTGACAGCCAGCCTCGATTTCTACCGGAAGCTTTTCGGTGTCGAGCCTTCAAAGGTCCGAACCGGCTATGCAAAGTTTGACCTCACAAACCCTTTGCTCAACTTCTCCCTCAATGAGCAGCCCTTCAACGAGGCGGGTGCGCTTTCTCACATGGGCATTCAAGTACGGTCTACAGCGGACGTGCTGTCAATCCGTGAGCAGTGGCACGAACGTGGCCTTTTCACCCGCGACGAGATGCAGACCGATTGCTGCTATGCCACTCAGGACAAAACATGGGTGAAAGACCCAGACGGCAACGAATGGGAAGTATTTGTGGTGCTCCAAGACAATCTACCGGAGCGCGAGCAGAAAGAGACGGCGGCCTCATGCTGTGCGCCAACCTGCTGCGCTGAGAGCCAGGACCGGGCGGCTACAGCGACGATAGGAATCTGATGAAAACCTTTATCTTCGCCTGTATCCATAATGCTGGCCGGTCTCAGATGTCCGCAGCTTTCTTCAATGAGCTGGCAGACGCCCGGCTAGCGCGGGCCGTATCCGCCGGAACACAGCCAGCCGAAAACGTGCATCCGATCGTGATCGATGCCATGCGCGAGGTCGGCATTGATCTTGCCCAGGCGAAACCGCAAAAGCTCACTGAGGAGCTTGCACAGGGTGCGGAGGTTCTAATCACAATGGGATGTGGTGATGAATGTCCTTATGTCCCGGGTCTGCGCCGCTTGGATTGGCCGCTTCCCGATCCGAAGAGCCTCCCTATAGAAGAGGTCCGCTCGATCCGGGAGGAGGTACGTCTTCGCGTCGATAGTTTGGTCAAGGCCGAAGGCTTGCAGATATAGTTCCCGCCGTCTAACAAAGGTTAGCAATCCGGACAGCGGTTTGGTCTGACAGTCCACCCTCATTGCCCATTAGAATAGGGTTATGGAGATCAAACGCATCGGCTCGCAGCCCTCGGGCAAAGGTCCGGCAGACTGGTTTACTGGCACTGTCCGTATCGACCCGCTTTTTCAAGCTCCTGACCCGGCGCTTGTTGCGGGCGCCAGCGTCACATTTGAGGCGGGAGCGCGAACCGCCTGGCATACGCATCCGCTGGGACAGACATTGATTGTGACGGCAGGGTGCGGATGGGCGCAGCGGGATGGCGGCGCGATAGAGGAGATTCACCCCGGCGATGTGGTCTGGTTCGCGCCGGGAGAGAAACATTGGCACGGAGCTACACCGACCACGGCTATGACTCACATCGCAATTCAGGAGCGATTAGACGGCAAGGTTGTGGATTGGATGGAGCATGTCAGCGACGAACAATACAAATGGTGAATCCGGATTCAAATTCAACCCTTTCATGGCAATAAACACAAATAGGACAAGCAAACAGGACAAATAAGATTGAGTAAGACTACCCACCCAAATATTGGAGTGCTAGCCATTCAGGGCGACTATGAGGCCCACGCAGCCGCGCTTGAGGAATCCGGCGCGCAGGCCTCCCTGGTCAAGACGCTCGAAGCTCTGAAAGACCTGGATGGCCTGATCATGCCGGGCGGCGAATCTACAACCATGCTCAAGTTTCTGGCTCCGAGCGATGACCGCGCCGATTTCTTCGACGCGCTCCAGCTCTTTGCCCAGCGGAAGCCAATCTTCGGCACATGCGCCGGAGCTATTCTGCTCGCCAAAGAGGTTCGCAACCCGGCGCAGCGCAGCCTCGGCGTGCTGGATATCGCTGTCGAACGCAACGCCTACGGCGCTCAGCGCGATTCCGCCATCCTCGAGCTGGAAACCACCCTGCCCGAATGGCAGGAATTGGGTCCACTCGAAACCGTGTTCATCCGCGCCCCGCGCATCGTCTACACCGGCCCGGAGGTGGAGATCCTGGCTCAGCGCGACGGATTTCCAGTGCTGATTCGACAGGGAGCCATCATGGCCGCAACCTTTCACCCCGAACTCTCTACCGACCGCCGGGTCCACCGGCTGTTCGTGGATGGTGTGAATTCCGTAAAAAAGTAACAACGAAATGCGGCGAACGCAATCTAACCGTCAGAAAGAGCTATTCGGGACGGTTCTGGTATTCCAATTCCCGCATGATCTCTGGGAATCAGTTCAGACCCTACGAAAGCAACTTCAGAGGATTCGAGTGCATCCTTCGGAGAGTCGGTGTAATCTGAGCTTCATTGAGGCCTACCTTCATGCCTACCACTTTTACGCGATATCCGGTTGAAACCGAGCGAAAAGACCCCGGCATCGGTGGAAAGCCCCCGGTGGACCGTCGTCCCACGGGTGGAGGCGGCAGCGGCGACGATGATGAATGGAAACGCATGGGCCGATCGGGCCCCGGCGAACTCCTCAGTCGCTGCCGGCGAATGGTCTTCTTCATCCTTGCCGGAGACATGATGTTTCTGCTTCCGGTGGCGATCATCTTCATGGCGCACCAGGGTGTTGGCCACTTCGACGCCCGGACGCAGGAGTTTATCGGCGATTGGCATCCAGTTTCGCTCCCGCCAATTCTCTTTCTGAACACGGCGGTCTTGGTGCTGAGCAGCCTGACGATGGAGATCGCAAGGCGACATATTTTTCACGAACTGGATGTGGTCGAAGAATGGCTCGGCATGGGCCGTCCCGCTCTGCGCCGCACGGTTCCGTGGCTGGTGGCGACGCTGCTTCTCGGCGGCCTCTTTGTCGCCGGTCAGTGGAACGCCTGGATCCAACTCAAGCAACAGGGTTTCGCCTTCGACGGCAATGCCACCCCGGCCGTCTACTACTTCTACCTGATCACAGGAATGCACGCTGCTCATCTGCTGGTGGGCCTGCTGGCGCTGGCTGGCTGCCTGTGCATTCTGGGTTTTCTGCGCAAGGTCGAATACCGCCAGATTGCCGTCGACTGCCTCTCCTGGTTCTGGCATACGATGGGACTGGTCTGGCTGCTGCTCTTTGCTCTGCTCGCGATGGGCTGAACCGTATAGCGCCTCTAGGCGCGTTGCAAATGCAGCCAGGAGCGCAGCCGTTCCCCAAAGGTTGGAAGCTCAGGGCAGCTGAAGTAAATCTCTCGATTTCGTGCCATCAACAGCTCAATAGCCTTCATCTGCGGGTGAGTTCCGGCTGCCACAGGCCTGCGGGTAGTCATGCATTCCAGGGTGAATTCGTCCGCGAGATACTCGATCGCGTGGCCCAGCATCTCGATTGCCCGTCCGGCATCAGGAGTCAACCTTCTTCGACGGCTCGGACGGCTGGAAGCAGAAACCAAGACGGGACCGGAGGCTCTGGTAAAAGACTGGCCGGTAGAAGCAGAAACCGAAATCAGATTTTCGTTGCTGGCTCTCATTGGCATGGATTGCGCCCTCGAATTCTCCATCGACGCAGATGTCACACTTTTGAGATGACAAAAGTACTGTTGTGGTTCCGTTGGGCGAGAAAGATTCCCAATTTGGCCACGCGCGATCAATTTTGGGACAGTGGAAGCATCTTCCAGCCCCCGGTCACACTATTCCCTGTTCCCTGCTTCGCTGCCCCTGTTTTGAACGTCGGCGCTTGACGCAGCGAGGGCGAAAACCTAAGCTCAAGGCAGCGGTCGCGAGAGAGACCCGCAATCGGCGAAGCACCCATTGCGTGAATTCAATCGATAAAGCCGCAGCCTGAAAGCTTGCCCGAGGCCATTCGAGACTATTGATGAAAGCCGTCCCTTATTTTTGGCAATACATCCCGCTTCTCATGCAGGTTCTGGTCGCCTTTGGCCTGGGAATCGGCATGGCTGTCGGCTCCTATTTCATAGGGCGCCATCGCAACACCAAAACCAAGCTGGCCACCTACGAGTGCGGCATTGAGGCCGTCGGCGACGCGCGCGGGCGATTCAGCGTTCGCTTCTACATGGTCGCCATGCTCTTCATTCTGTTCGACGTGGAAGTCGTTTTCATGATGCCGTGGGCCATCATCTATCGCCAATTGCCGGCTCTCACCGGCTCCAGATTCTTTGGTTTCTGGGAGATGCTGGTCTACCTAGGCTTCGTCGCTGTCGGCCTCTTCTACATCGTGAAAAAGGGCGTCCTGGACTGGTCCAACGACAAAGGTGACCTCTAATGAGTGTGACGCTGCCCGACAAGGAATCCGTACTTCGCGAAAAAGCCGACCATCCCGCAGTCGCAGCAATTCAAGCCTTGAATCCAGACGCTTTCACGGACGCACGTTGGGACCGGGATGAACTCACCCTCACCATCGCCCGCGAATACATTGTCGCTGCTGGACTTGCAGTTCAGAAGGCCGGCTACAACTTTCTGGAAGATGTAACCGCCGTCGACTGGCTGCCTGCCTCGCCGCGTTTTCAGGTCAGCTACCACATCGTTTCGCACTCCCTCAAGGAGCGTATTCGCCTGCGCGTAATGCTCGATGAGGCCAGCCCCACGGTTGAGACCATCACCGCAGTCTGGCCTTCCGCAAATTACTATGAGCGCGAAGTCTTCGACCTCTTCGGAGTCAGATTCGACGGCCATCCGAACCTGCGCCGGATCATGATGCCCGAAGACTGGAGCGGCCATCCGCTGCGCAAGGATTATCCCGTCGAAGGCTATCGCTGAGTCGTCCCTTCTATCGGGAAACGACCGCGCCGATGGATGTATCCTGTTAGGTTCGCACTCATTGAGTCGGGCTACGAACTGAGCAACGCTACGAATTGGGTAACGCAGCCTTGAAACAAGCAAGGGCAACAGGAGATCAGCTTTCATGACCGACGTGGCAGGAACACCGATTCTCGAAGCACCTATCGCCGAGGGTTCCGCCGACCAAACCATGGTCCTCAATATGGGGCCGCAGCACCCGTCGACACACGGCGTTCTGCGCCTGGTGCTTGAGATCGATGGCGAAATCGTGGTCCGGCTCTATCCTGAGATCGGGTACCTGCATACCGGTATTGAAAAGACCTGCGAAGCCAAGTTCTACCAGCAGGTCGTCCCGCTCACCGACCGCATCGACTATCTAAGCCCGATGCATAACAATCTTTGTTATTGTCTGGCCGTCGAAAAGCTTTTAGAGCTGCCCATCCCCGATAAGGCGCAATGGATTCGCGTCCTGCTCTCTGAACTTACCCGCCTCAACTCACATCTGGTCTGGCTCGGAACGCACGCCATGGACATTGGCGCGCTGACCGTCTTCCTCTACACTTTCCGCGAGCGCGAAGACATTCTCCGCATCTTCGAGCATGTCAGCGGACAGCGCATGATGACCAGCTACTTCCGCATCGGCGGGCTGTCCATGGAGCCGCCGCTGGACTTCTTCGACCGCGTATCTTCTTTCATCAAGACCTTTCCGGAAAAGATTGACGAATACGCCAACCTGCTCACCGGCAACCCCATCTTCGTCAATCGCCTGCAAAATGTAGGCCATTTGTCGGCTGCGGATGCCATCGCGCTCGGCGTGACCGGGCCTCCGTTGCGCGCCTCCGGGGTCGATTTTGATTTGCGCCGCGACATGCCCTACTCCAGCTACGAAAAGTTCAACTTCAAGGTGCCTACGTCCCAGCGCTGCGACGTCTGGGGACGCTATCTGGTACGCCTAGAAGAGATGCGCGAATCAGTGAAGATCATCCAGCAAGCGCTGGCCGGAATGCCCGAAGGGCCAGTCAAAGCGGATGCACCGAAGATCGTACTTCCCGATCGCGAAAAGATGAAGACTCAGATGGAGTCGCTGATCCATCACTTCAAGATCGTCACTGAGGGTTTTGCCGTGCCTGCGGGCGAAGTCTATCAAGGCATCGAGTCGTCGCGGGGCCAGATGGGCTACTACGTAGTCTCTGACGGCACCGCCAAACCTTACCGTGTGCATATGCGCAATCCGTCGTTCGCGTCCTTGCAGGCACTTGAAACCATGTGCAAAGGCCGCATGTTGGCCGATGTAGTCGCCGTAATTGGCTCCATCGACGTTGTTCTGGGTGAAATCGACCGCTAAGGTCGAAGATGTTGAGGGTTGAATGGCTGATTACGCCAAGGCTGCATCCGAGCTCAAAGCGAGGGTCGACAAGATCGCCGATCTGGTCGCCTTTTTCGAAAGCGTACGATCCAACCTTTTCACGGAAACAGAGAAAGCTAATTCCGCGCTCGCGTATGAAAATGCGCCATTGATCGAATTCAAGCTAGGCTGGCCTGACGGGCCAGTCATTGAACTGGCATGCGGCAATGCCACTTGCACGGTTTCGCAGGACATCCATGTAGCGTCGATCGCAGCTGTCGTTCAGGGGCAGGCTGGCCAAACAACCGTGACCTTCCTCATTCTGGCCGATGAATCGACCCCGACTTCGACCCCGATTTCGCCCGTGGTCGCTCGCCGGGTAAGTCTGACGCCGGATATCGAGGAAAAAGTTGGGCCGGCAGAGATTGCCGCCGCCTTTGTTGAAGCGCTGATTCAGGGAGCGCCTTAATCGTATATGCCCTGTATGCCCCATATGACCGATATGATTGACACAGTCAATGCGGTTCAAGCCGACGATGTACGCTCGCTTTTGTATGCCGAGTTGTGGGTTTCGCTGGCATCGCTGCTGCGCAGTTACACAGCAGCTCACGGCCTCAACCGCAAGCAACAAGCAACCGTGGAGCTTGGCGTGGATCAAATCATTGTCCGCGCCGGAGATCGGTGGCTGAAGCTGGATCGTCACCAGGCCGAAGTGATCTGGGCTCGCGAAGATGGCAGCAAGGGGCTTATGCGCTTTACCATCGAAGGAACACTGCACACCCACGTGGGACAAGAAGAACACGAAGACCGTGAGGAAGAGATGGACATGCAAGCCGAAGCCTGGGCCCGGGAGTTGATGCAATGAGTCAGGAAACAATGTCGATCTTCTCGCCGCAGCTGGCCGCGCGCTTCGATGCGCTGGTTGAGAAGTATCCGCTCAAGCGCTCAGCCCTGGTTCCAATGCTTCTCTACTCTCAGGATGAAATTGGCTATCTTTCCGACGCGGTTATCGACGAGATAGCGGAACGCATCGGCATCACTCCGCTCGACGTGCGCAACGTGGCCAGCTACTACTCCATGCTGCGCTTCAAGCCGGTCGGCAAGTATAACGTTCAGGTCTGCACCAACATCAGCTGCATGTTACGCGGAGCTTACGATCTTTTTGAACATCTCGAAGACCGCCTCGGCATCGGACATAAAGGCGTTACTGCCGACGGCCTGTTTTCGCTAGAAGAGGTCGAGTGCATCGGCGTCTGCTGCTGGGCCCCGGCCATTCAGGTAAACTACGATTTCCACGACGACCTGACCAACGACAAGGTCGACGCGGTTCTCGATACCTATCGCGCCAAAGCCGCTTCAACAAACACGCCGGGAGAAGCCACGAATGCCTAAACTTGTTTCCCATCCCGACGAGGTCAAGATCATCTCCAAGCGCTTTGGCATGGGCGCGGCAGAGATTGATAGCTATATCGAACTGGGCGGCTATGAATCCACGCGCAAGGCTCTCGAACAGGGCCCCGAATGGATCATCAACGAGATGAAAGCCTCGGGCCTGCGTGGCCGCGGCGGCGCTGGATTTCCCACTGGCCTGAAGTGGTCCTTCGTTCCGAAACAATCCGCGAA
>Ga0302326_10016043_pt1 | contig 15710 bp, 13 predicted proteins | sample Palsa_T0_3_FD_202264 | JGI IMG/M metagenome (GOLD analysis project Ga0302326, IMG submission 202264) | Peat permafrost microbial communities from Stordalen Mire near Abisko, Sweden - Palsa_T0_3 | ecosystem: Environmental > Terrestrial > Soil > Palsa > Peat permafrost | place: Sweden: Abisko...
GACTGGCATCGGCACGCGGCCCGCGGTGACGCGCAGCGCCGAGATCTGGTTACCGCCCGCATCCACGGCTAGCAGGTACCTGCCGTTCCGCGTCGCCTGCATCGCGCCCTGGGAGGCCAGGCCCGCTAGCAAGCTGCAGCTTGCTGCCAACCATTTAGTCTTGTGCATGCCCTTCCCTTCGAGTACGAGCGGATCTCCGGTGATCCGCGGACCACTTTGATAGCGGCCGGCCGCACAGTCTTCTTACCTTCGGCGCCAGTATCAACGTCGGCACCACGGCCAGCCGGTGTACCGCAGCACGCGTGTGGTCTAGGCCTTAGCCTGCGCGAATCGCGGTGCAACGTCTGCTCACCGAAATGCTTCTGACCGAAGAGATGCGGATTGACGGGTATAAGGCGTCATTGACCGCGGCGAAATCGCAACGTGCGTTCGTGGTGCCCCAGCCGGCCTTTACGAGCGGCGACCTGCCTGTTCATCTCGGCGACGCGGGCCTGCCCCTTCGCCTCGGCCGCAGTGATGATCTGCAGGGGCTGCCGCCGCTGGGGGCGCGTAACCACAGGTGTCCTGTCCCCAGGGTCTGGTGGCCGCCGTTATGAGCTTCTGTCGCCATCAGGTGCAGGAGTGCTCTCAGCGGGGTCTGTACCCGGAGCAGGGCTCCGGGTGCGGGTAGCGCGCCGCGACGGGAGCACGAGCAGGGCGATCAGGAGGCCGGCAGCGAAAATCACTGCGCCGGCGGTGAAGCCGACGGTGTAGGCGTGCACGCTCGCGTCGGCAACGGACGGGGACGCACCTGAGTGGCTCGCGAGATAGCCCGTTAGCGCGCCAGCGAAGATAGTGCTCAGCAAGGCCGTGCCGATCGAGCCGCCTATCTGCTGGGCGGTGTTGACCACCGCGGCTGCCACACCCACGTCGGTGTGCCGGACGCCGAGGGTGCCGGTGGCGAACGAGGCGGAAAAGACGCACGCCGCTCCGGCGCCGGCCGGGATGAGGCCGGGTAGCACGTGGGTGGCGTAGCTGCCGCCGGGCGTCAGCCGGGTGAAGATGACCATCGCGGCAATGCCCAAAGTCATGCCGGTCACGATTACGGCCCGGGGACCGAGGCGGGGCAGGATTTTCGTCTGGACCAAGGGCGCCACGATGATAATGGCGCCGGTAAGCGGGAGGAACCCCAGGCCGGTCTTGACTGGCGAGAAGTGCAGGATCTGCTGCATGTAGAAGGTCATGAACAGGAAGACCGAGAAGAGCGCGGCGCCGACTATGGCCATTGACGCGTAGGCGCCGCCGCGGGAGCGGTCGGTCACGATGCGCAAGGGCAGGAGCGGATGCTTTGCCAGGTGCTCGATGACGACGAACAGCGACAGCAGCACGCCGCTTGCGATGAAGGCGGCGATGGTGAGCCCGGCCGACCAGGCGTGGCTCTCGGCGTTGGAGAATCCGTAGACCAGGCAGAAGAACCCGGCGGAGGCGGCTACGACCCCGGCGACGTCGATCCGCGGGCGCGGGCGCTGGGCTCCCCTCCCGTCAATCAGGCGCATTGCCGCGATGGCTGCGGGGATGGCGAAGAGGAGGTTCACGTACAGGCACCAGCGCCAGGACAGGGTCTGGGTCAGCACGCCGCCGAGCAGGAGTCCCACCGAGGTGCCGCTGGCGGCGATCGCGCTGAAGATGCCGAACGCCTTCGGGCGGTCCGGTGAGTCATGGAAGGTGATGGTCAGCAGTGACAGGGCCGAGGGGGCAAGGAGCGCCCCGAAAGACCCCTGGAGTGCCCGGGCCGCGACCAGCACCCCGAATGAGGGCGCGAGCCCGCCGAGCGCCGACGCGCTGGCGAAGCCGAGCAGCCCGGCGACGAATGTCCACTTGCGGCCGAACAGGTCGCCGAGCTTGCCGCCCAGGAGCAGCAGGCTCCCGAAGGTCAGCGCGTAGGCCGTGATGATCCACTGCCGGTCATCTGTCGAGAAGTGCAGTGCCTGCTGCGCGGACGGCAGGGCGATATTCACGATCGTCACGTCCAGCACGATCATGAGTTGCGCCACGCCCAAGAGGGTCAGGACCGCCCACCTGTTGGCGGGACCCCGGCTGCGGGTGGTAGAGGAGGCGGTGGCCCTGGTGGTAGCACTGCTCATTCGTTCACCGTCATATCGATCCAATCCACACTTCCATGGTTGATATGCGTCGGCTGCGACTGCTTTCTTACCTGGACCCGACAGTGTGGTGCGGCCGAAGTGGCTTGACGGCGAATGTTCCGCCGGACGCTCGGGACCCTGCAGATCCTCGGAGGGGCAGGTAAGAGCGACATTGCGGTCGGGCGCTAATTGGGTGATGGCAGGAACACGTGAGTCCAGCCGAACAGGAGGAGCGATGAGCCAAACCAGATCCGGGATCGGCGTCACGCCGATTGACGTCTCGCCGTCCGAACCGGCCCAAGGTGCTGGTGATGACTGATTACCCGCCCCCGCTGCCGCAGGTCAACCAGACGGCCCCCGTTCCCCGGCGGATCCGGGCCGTGCTGAACGGACGGGTCGTGCTCGATACCACCTCGGCCGTCTACGTCTGGGAATGGGAGCGCTACCCCCAGTACTACATCCCTATTGCCGATGTCGACCCGGCCGCTCTCGTCGACGAGCGGCATGAGCAGAAGCTGAGCCGGGGCACCGCTCGCCGCTACGGGCTGGCTGTGGGTGAGGTGTCCCGGTCGGCAGCGCTGCGCGTCTACGGCCACGACGCGCGCTTCGGGCTGGACGGCCGGGCGCGTTTCGAGTGGGATGCCGTCGACGCCTGGTTCGAGGAGGACGAGCAGGTCTACGTCCACCCCAGGGACCCCTACACGCGTGTCGATGCCCTTCGCTCCACCCGGGACGTGCGCGTCGAGCTGGACGGTACCCTCCTGGCCGAGTCCGCATCCCCGGTGATGGTCTTCGAGACGGGGCTGCCCACCCGCTACTACCTCAACCGCAGTGAGGTGGACTTCACCTGCCTTACGCCCGCTGATACCGTCACGGGCTGCCCCTATAAGGGCTTCACCAGCGGCTACTGGACCGCCCGGGTCAACGGCAAGGTTCATCCTGACATCGCCTGGAGCTACGACTTCCCAACCAGGCAGCTGTTCCCCATCGCCGGACTGGTTGCCTTCTACAACGAGAAGGTCGACATCGTCGTCGAGGGGCAGCGACTCGCCCGTCCGTCCACCCACTTCTCCTAGAGCGGCCCCAGGACAGGCTGCGCCCAGGGACCTCCGCCGGGCTCGTCGTCGCCGCGGGCTTCACCGGCTAGGCGGGCAGTCACTGAGATTTTTCTCCACGACTGGTAAGAGCCCGGCATCCGCGGACGCTGATAGGCGGACAGCAAGAAGGCGGCCGCCAGGCCTACAACAAGCGCAAGGGATCCGAGATGACTGCCGAGCCCGTGATCGCCGACGGTGTCGTCGAAATGCACGCCGCACGGGCCAAGGAGCCGCTGAACGAGGCGATGGTGGCGTTCAGCCGGGAGCAGGCCGCGCTGGCCGCCGCGGGCGTGCCGGCCGGGTTGCCCGACCCGGCACGCAGATCGGGGATGCCGATCTGCTTGACGCGCACGGGACGCCGGCCAGCCAGGCCGTCAACGCCGACGGCACCACCGGCATGCTGATGCCGACATGGCGATCCTTGACGCCGGGCATGTCCTGAGGTGGATGACGTGCACCTCGACTACACCACCCGTACCGAGCCGGCCCAAATCCTCGACGCACTCGACTGGCTGGGCCTCTAACCCTGGGCAACACCAGGAACGTCAGGAATGGAGAGCAGGCAATGACCGTTCGACTGGGAATTCTTGCGCAGTTGGAGGCGGCCGCAGGCAAGGGCGCGGAACTGGCCGCGTTCCTGCAGGCGGGCCGCGAGCTCGCGGTGGCCGAGCAGGGCACCGTGACCTGGTACGCGTTCAAGATCAGTGACACCCGCTACGGCATCTTCGACACCTTCGAAACCGACGAGGCCCGGCAGGCCCACCTGAATGGCGAGATCCCGGCAGCACTTGGCCGGGTCGCTCCCGACCTGCTCGCCAGTCCCCCGGAGATCCACACAGTCGACATCATCGCGGTGAAGTAGCCGCACTACCTGGTCGGCTTCGGCCCGCACTGTCGCCGGCGCGGGAGGCGGCCTCTCTTCACGGAGGCGGCGCGCGCGCCGTCGGTCCCGGCCTGACCGAGCTACCTGGCTCGCTGCTGTCTGCCCGCAGGCTGCTGTGTCTCTAACTTTCATGAACGGAGCATCTAGGAATATGTCTCTTCCTATCCGGATTGGAGTGCAGTTGTGGCCCGGCGGGACGCCCGGTTACGCCTCCTGGCGTGACGCGGTGCTGCGGGTCGAGGATCTGGGGGCCGATATCGTGTTCGGCTACGACCATTTTCACAAGCCGTTCGTCCAGCGGACCAGCGAAGGGCCCAGGCTGCTGCCGGAACAGGCTGACGTGAGCAACTTCGAGGCCTGGACCGCGCTTGCCTCCTGGGCGGAGGTCACCAGCAGCGCCGAGATCGGCACGCTGGTGACCGGGATCGGGTTCCGCAACCCTGACCTGCTGGCGGACATGGCCCGGACCGTCGACCATATCTCTGGCGGGCGGCTGATCCTGGGGGTGGGCGCGGGGTGGTACGAGAAGGATTACACGGTCTACGGGTATGACTACGGCACCGTGAAGTCACGGATGGACCTGTTCGCCGAGGGGCTTGAACGCATCAGCACCCGGCTGAAGCTGCTGAAACCCCAGCCCGTCAGGGACATACCGATCCTTGTCGGCGGCGCCGGCGAGAAGAAAACCCTCCCGCTAGTAGGCCGTTACGCCTCCATCTGGCACAGCTCACTGGAACTGGAGGCCTTCCGCCGTAAGAACGACCTTGTCCGAAGGTACGCTGCCAAAGCAGGCCGGGACGAGACCCTCATCGAACGCGCCATCACCTGGCCGGGCGACGGCGCCTCCGCCGACTCCTATATCGGTGAGGGCGTAACGCTGTTCACGACGGAGATTCACCCGACGGACCAGGGTTATGACCTGTCCCCGCTCAAGGAGCTGCTGGCCTGGCGCGGGACTGGCGGTCGCTAGCTCGCTCCCCGTCTGAATGACCCACGTCAAAGACGGGTCCGCCGCGCACTACCCCAGGACCGGGGGCAAGAGATGCACTGATCGCTTATCCCAATCTCGACCGGATCGAGGTGGAATACCGCGCGGCGATCGACCGCTTGGCCCGGGAGCGCGGTCGGCCGACACTGCCGCGCTTGATGCTCGCCCACTCTCCCCGCCGGCCCAGGAGGCGATGAACGACCTGTACCACCCGGTCGTGCAGAACGGGAGGCTCTCGCGTCGGCGCCTTGGGGTCCACAGGCCGAGCTGGGCGTCCCACAGCGGGCTAGGCGTCGGCGTGCCGTGGGGTCGGCCAGGGCGGGGAAGTCACCGAACACGTTCAGCAGGTCACCGCAGTTGCGCAGGGCGTTGATGAACGCCTTGTTGCCGAGAGAGGCGTCCTCGGCTACCGTGCCGGTCCGTCTGCCTGGCTGATCGCCAGCATCGCGCCGTTAGGGCTGAACGATACGGCTAGCACTCCGCGCGTGCCTCCGGCACCGGCCCGCAGGGGTTTGCCGATCGGGGAGCCGGTTTCCGGATCCCGCAGCCGCACGTAACCGTCAGATCCCGCGTCGGCCAGCAGCTTGCCGTCCGGGCTGAACGCGACCCCGGCGGCCGAGCCGCCCGGGGCAGCGCCTCGGACCGCCGCGCCGAGCGGCCGCCAGGTGGCCGTGTCCATATCCGTCGCGGCGCCGGAATGGCCGGGGTCTCTGAAGGTCGTCAGACCTGACGATGCGCATTCGCCGCGGCCGGGCGAGAGTTCGTCCTTGGAGCTACCGAAAGGCATCGCTCAGACGGAAAAGAGGACGAATGTGAATTGGCGTACCTTCAAACGAGTGCCGGGAAGGAAACGCGGGCTGATCGCCGCGGTCGCGGCGTTGGCGGTCGCGGGCTTGGGGCTGGCCGTCGTCGCGAGCAGCGGGGCGACCGCGTCCGCCGCGTCGGCCCGGCCCAGCAATGTCCCGGCTGAGGCGACAGGGCTGGGGCAACTTACCGGCCTGCTGCCCAGTAGCAAGCTGACCCTGCCCAGTGCGATCGAGGTCAACCTCAGCAAGGAATACGTACGGCTTCCGATCTACCCGGGTGTCGCCTACGCGGGCACGAAGCACGCCGAGAAGGTCTGGTACATCCTGGAGGACGCCTCTGACCAAGGTGCCGCCGATGACCTGGGCGTCAACTACGCGCCCAAGCTGGCGAACGTCGGCATAGGATGCCCGGCCTGCCTCGAGACCGTGCACCTGCTCAACCCGTCGGCGGAGCAGAACCACTTCGGCCCGGCCGTCATCAGCTTCGCCGGGGCGCCGAACTTCGCTCCCAACCGTATCGCGATCCCCGGACCGGATGGGTTCCCGCTGAAGAAGTTCCAGCCGGGCGCTGTGGCAGGACCTGGCTACAGCCCCTTCATCAAGATCGCCGGGTCGAACACGGTGTACAACGCGCCGATCGTGGCTGTCGGCAACGGCCCGTTCAATGTGACGACCCACACCAACACCGCCGACCGGGTGCTGGGCATCCACATCGCCAAGAACCCGACCGACTCGCCCTCCGGCGCGTTCAAGGAGTCCTGGGTGGACATGCTGTTCGTCAAGGGCTTCGACTCCGGCCAGCCGATCGTGTACCTGTCCACTGACGCCGGCCAGCCGCTGACCGCGGTGCTCGAGCGGTCCACGTATGTGCCCGCGCTGAACAACGCCTCCTACAACGGCGGGGACGACTTCCTCGGCTCGGCCCGCGAGCGGCTGTTCGGCTTCATCAACGGGCAGACCGGCGTCAACAACCCGCAAGCGCAGGGGTTCCAGCACCTCGCCAAGGACGGCAGCGTATCGGAGAACGCCACGAACAACACGTCGTTCATCAACTCGCTCCGCTACGGCGGCGACCTGCTGAACGTGTTCGGTGACTTCCCGACGCTGGCCTCCCCGCGGCACTCTGACGCCTACAGCCCGCTGTGGGACGCACAGCTGGCTCTGTGGACGCCCAAGGCCATCAAGGAGGGCCTCGACAAGCGGCAGATCGACGAGAACACGGTGCTGAACCTGGCCTTCAACCGGCCCGACCTGATCACCGGCGTCAACCCGGCCACCGGCCAGCCGCAGCTGTACGGCTCGGTCGGGGTCGACATCAACTGCGCCGTGATCGGCTACACCGCGAAGGCGCCGACTAACGCGCTACAGCCGAGCGCCCCCGGTTCGCAGTTCGAGCCCAGGTAACCCCGAGCCAGCCGCCGGGCACTGCCCGCTTACCCGGACCAAGCCCGGCGGCACGGCACTTCACCCTTCAACCGCCCCGCGGGCCCGCGATTCACGGGCCCGCGGGGCATCGGCGCCTGACGACCGACCCACCAGCCCGGGGGACCACAGGAGGCCACGTGGAACCGACCAGATGATTACCGTCCGGGGACCTATGTCGGAATGCCTCAGGTCCGCCTTCGGCGGGCTGGGCCTGGAGCGCGGCCTAGATCAGGCCGGCCTCGCGGGCGCTGATCACCGCCTCCTCCCGGGATTCGACCCCGAGCTTGCGGTAGATCGACCGTAGATGCGTCTTCAGGGTGTTGGGGGCGACGAACAGGCTGGCCGCGAGCTCGCGCAGCGTGGCCGGGCAGGGCAGCATCCGCAAGATCGTCAGCTCCCGGTCGGTCAGCGGCTCGAACTGCCCCTGTCGCCGGGTGCGCGCCGCGTCGGCGCGCTGTTCCTCGGCCAGCCATGTGGCGACCAGCGGGCCCGGGTCGGCGCACCGCCGCAGCAGGCCTCGGGCCTCGCCCAGCAGCGCCCCGGGATCGACGTCGGCCGCCTGCCGATCGGCCGCTTCCGAACTTGCCCGGCCGGCGGTCGCCGCGGTCAGCAGGGCTGCGGCCAGTTCCACCCGCCCGGCGCCGTGACGGCCCAGTTCCACCGCCTTCGCGGCCGCCCGCCACGCGTCCGCCCAGCGCGCTCGCCGCAGCTCAAGGCGGGCGCGGGCCAGCGCAGGGAACATGGCCAGGTAATGCGACTCGCTGAGCGTCCGGCCGACCGCCGACTCCGTCATGCTCACGATCGACTCCGCCAGCGCCAGGTCACCCCGGTTCACGGCAAGCAGCGCCTGGTACCCCTCGGCGCACAACCACCCCAGGTGGTTACTGTCGTCTTCGGCCCGCCGAGCGGCCTCGGCCAGCAGTTCCCCGGCGCGGTCGGCGTCCCCCAGCCACATCGAGGCCATGCCGAGCACGAGCCGGGACGCGGTCGCGACGAAGGCGTCATGGCCGCAAGGCGAGAACATCCGCAGCCGGGCCACGGCCGTGCCCAGGTCCCCGGTCTTGTACCTGTGCAGCGCGCGCAGGAGCATCAGCCGGCGATCGGACGGACTTGAGGCCTCGGCGGTGTCCAGCACCGCGCCGACCTCCTCGACCCGGCCGGTGTCGAGGGCGAGCATGACCCGCCCGGCGGACAGGGACGCGTCGGCGGCGACCAGCTCCTCCGGCAGGGCGTCGAGCCAGCCGCGCACGGTCTCCAGGTGGCCCGTATTGAACGCCGGCTGCCAGTGTGCCGCGACGAGCGCGCTGATCAGGGCGTTATCGCCGGAAGCGATCGCGTGCCTGATCGCCTCGGCGGCGTCGCCGTGCTCGGCGTACCACCGCGCTGCCCGCCGGTGCAGTTCCGCGGGCCGCTGGGGCGACGTGCGGGCCAACTCGTACCGCAGCAGCCCGGCGAACAGGTGGTGGTAGCGGAACCAGCGGAGCTCGTCGTCGAGCGGGATCACGAACAGGTTGGCACGGCAAACGTCGCCGATCAGCTCCGTGCTGTCGGCCCGTCCGGTGAGCGCGTCGCACAGCGGCGCGCACATCCGGTTGAGCACCGAGGTCACCATCAGGAACTCGCGCACTTCCGGGGTCTGGCTGGCCAGCACCTCGTCGCCGAGATAATTGAGGATGTGCCGGTTAGCGCCGGTAAAGCGCTCGATAGCTGCCGCGGGGTCGGCCTGCCCGCCTAGTTGGAGCGCCGCCAGCTGCAGCCCGGCGGCCCACCCCTCGGTTCGCGCCAGCACCCGGAGCGCGTCTCGCCGGGACAACTGCGGGCCGAGTCGGCTGCCGAAGAACTCCAGTGCCTCGTCGGCGCTGAACCGCAGATCTTCGGCCCGCAGCTCGGCCAGCTGCTCGCGCACTCGCAGCCGGCTGACCGGCAGCGGCGGGTCTGCCCGGGTGATGAGAATCAGGTGCAGCTGGGCTGGGGAATGCTCAAGCAGCATCGCGACCGAGGCGTGCACCGCGACGCCGGTGACGAGATGGTAGTCGTCCAGCACCAGTATCAGCGGTGCTTCGGTCGACACCAGGGCGTTGATGAAGGTGGGAAGCACATCGCGCAGCACGTCGGAGCCGGCTGTCTCCAGCGACCGCAGGGCGGCGGCGCCCGCCGCCGACCCGGCCCGGTCGGCGGCAAGCAGCAGGTACCGCCAGAAGCGCTTCGGATCGTTGTCCGCGCCGTCGAGCGACACCCAGCCCGCGGTGATCTCGTCGCGTACCAGCCATTCGGCCACCAGGGTGCTCTTTCCCCAGCCGGCCGGCGCGACTAGCAGGGTCAACGGTCTCGCGCAGCCCAGGCGCAGCATGTCATACAGCCGGGCGCGCTCCACGGTGCGCTGCCGGAGGCTCGGCCTGAACAGTTTGGTCGTGATAACGACCTCAGTAACGTCACCCATCACCCATCGCCTCCGCCGCGGCGATAGATACGGTCACATTGAACGTTGCGAATCGCTTACCGCAATAGATCTGCCTTCGAGCCGAGGGCTTCGCCGGTCTCGCGGACCTCGGCCGCCCATTCGCTGTCATACACCTTCGGTCTGCGCTGCGCCATGGGCGTTACAGAGCGCCCGCACGTCGCAGCGCGCTTCTCACCCTGGTGAGATGAGGCGAGGGGTGATGCGCTCGGCCCGTCACGGGGCCAGGCTCGGATCAGCCGAGACCGGAGGCGACCGCGATGTCCCAGGCCCCCTACTCACGTGTTGCTTGCGCGCCCGTCGTTGACACCAAGAACGTGGTCGCGCTGTCGAGGCCGCTGCGGCGCCGCGCCGCGCCGGCGGCAATCGTGTCCCGGCCAGGGCTGTGGAAGCGACTGGACGCGGCGGCGCGGGTAACGATGGTGTCGGCGCGGCCGGGCAGCGGCAAGACGGCGTCGCTGCGCTCCTGGATCGGTGCGACGGGCTTGGCCGAGCGCGTGGCCTGGGTGACGGTCAGGAGCGACGGTGGTGATCGGCCGGGCTTGTGGCCGTCAGTGGTGAGCGCGCTGCGTCAGACGATCCCGGGGTCGGAGCTGGTGCGCCCGCTGATGGCGGCGCCGGACTCGGGCGAACGGGCGGTCGTGGAACGGCTGCTGCTGACTGACCTGGCGCCGCTGCCGGACCAGCTGTGGCTAGTGATTGACGACCTGCACAAGCTCGACTCGGACCAGGCGCGGCGGCAACTGGTGCTGCTGGTGACGCGCGCCCCCGGGTCGCTGCGGTTCCTGCTGGCCACCAGGCTTGACACGCGGCTGAGGCTGCATCGGCTGCGGCCGGAAGAGAAGCTGACCGAGATCCGCGGCCCGCGGCCCCCGCTCGGCCCGCCCAGCAAGAGCGAGATCCGGGTGCTGAAGTACCTGGCAATCCACCTGTCGGCGCCGGAGATAGCCGGCGAGCCGTCCCTGTCGACGAGCACCGTCAAGACCCACATGCGCAACCTGTACCGCAAGCTCGGCGCGCACAGCCGCGCCGAAGCGGTCCAGTCCGGCCGTGTCCTCGGCCTGCTCGCACCCCCCGCGCGCCAGCACTGACGCAGGCTCGAATCCATCCGAATGGCGCACAATCGACCGGATCGTGGTACGCGGCTTCATCCGGCCGAATACGAAGCTTGAGCCGCCCGGCACCTTTACCGGAGGAGCAGCGTCATGACCGGATACCGGGAAACCCTGGCTGTGGCCAACCGAGAGGTCGTCCATGGTCGCGAACCGGAACAGAAGGTGATCCGCGACCTCCTGCGGCGTGCTCGGCAGGGCGCTGGCGGCCTGGTGCTGCTGGACGGGGAGCCCGGCAGCGGCAAGTCTCAGCTCCTCCGCGGCGCCACCGACGAGGCCGCCGAGCAGGGCTTTTCCCTGGTCGCAGGAGCGGCGGACCAGCTCAGCCAGGCGATCCCGTTCTCCGCGCTCCGCGCGGCGCTGCGTGAGCCGTTCGCCTGGCTCACCGACGACGAGCCGGGCCGTGACCGGCCAGATGCGGCCGCCTGGTGGATTACCAAGACACGAGCTCGCCTCGAACAGAGAGCCGCACTGGCCCCGGTCCTGGTCTGCCTGGATGACCTCAACTGGGCCAGCCTCGCCACGCTGGCCGCGCTGCAGGCGTTGCCGCGGGATCTGAAGCGGCTTCCGGTGGCGTGGCTGCTGGCCCGGTCAAACACATCCCAGTGCCCCACGGAATTTCTGTTCGACCAGCTGGAGAAGGAGGATGGCGCCTCCCGCGTCACCCTGGCTCCGCTGGATGAGGATTCGGTTGTGGCCATGGTCACAGACGCCTTCGGCGCGCACCCCGACCAGGCTCTGATGGACCTGACCCGCGGCGCTGCCGGGAACCCATCGCTCGTGGCCGAGCTGGTCGGCGGCCTACGCGACGATCACGCGGTGCACGTCGCCGGCGGACGCGCCGTGCTGACCTCGGCCCGGTTGCCGCAGCGCATCCACCGCCTCGCGCAGCGCCGGCTCGACGGCCTGAGCGAGCAGGCGAGGCAACTGCTGGTCACGGCGTCGGTGCTAGGCACGGCGTTCCGGCTCGAAGACGCTGCCGAGATGCTCGGCCAGACCCCGGCCATGCTGCTGCCGCCCCTCGATGAGGCGATGGACGCCGCGATCTTGACTGCCGGGGAACACTCGTTCACGTTCCGCCACCAGCTGCTGCGCCGGGCCGTGGGCGAGATGGTCCCGCCGCCAGCCCGCAGGGCGCTGGAACGCCAGTACGGCGAAATCCTGCTCGACCGGGGAGGGTCAGCCGCCCGGGCCGCCAGTCACCTGCTGCAGGCTGCGCAGGCAGGTGACCCGGCATCGCTGGCCGGGTTGGACCGGGCGGCGGCCCAGACGCTGACCTCGGCGCCGCAGACCGCGGCCGACCTGACGCTGCGCGCGCTGGAGCTGACGTCCGCGGCCGATCCGGCCGCGCTGCCGCGCGCGGTGGCCGCCGTCGAAGCGCTGACTGCGGCGGGCCGGCCGAACGAGGCCGCCCCGATCGCCCGTGACCTGCTGGCACAGCCGCTGTCTTCGTCGTCCGAGGACCGGGTGCGGTGCGCCCTGTCCTCGGCCCTCAGCGCGGTCGGCCATCCCCGGGACGCACTCGGCCAGGCACAGCTGGTCCTGGCCCGGCCGCAGCCCGGCGACCTGCGCGACCTGGCGCTGATCGCACAGCTGCAGGCCCTGGCCGGGCTGCGCGACGAACTGGTCGGCCCAACGGCCGACGTCATCTTGGACTCGCCGGGTGGGCACGGCAGCCAGGCCGTGGCGGCGGCCCTGGTCGCCCGCTCAATCGTCAGCTGGGACGGCGGCCAGCTCGGAGACGGCCTTAAGCTGCTGCGCGAGGCGGCGCGGTGCGATCTGGGAATCTCACCGGATGCCCGCCATGTCCAGCCGCTGCTCGCGCTCGCCGCCGCCCTGGTCGACCTGCGCCAGCTCGCCGAGGCGGAGGATCTCCTGCGCACGGCCGATGACCAGGCACTCCCGGACGTCCCTGCGGCGGTCGCACTGTCGGTGTTGCGCGCCCGCGTCCACCTGGCCGCCGGCCGGCTGGCGGACGCCGCCGGCGATGCCCAGACAGCCCTGGCCATCGCCCGGGCACTCGGCGCGCAGGGGTACGCCGCGATCGCGCACAGCGTGATGAGTGTGATCGAGCTGCGCCGCGGCGACCTCAAGGCCGCCGCCCATCACCTGGCCGCCCGCCCCGCCGTGGGCCCGCAGTTCGCCGACCTCTACGCGCGCTCGGAAACCATCGCGGCCGAGACGCAGCTCATCGAGGCGCGCGATGGGGCGGCGGTCGCCCTGGGCCACCTCCGTCAGCTCTGCGCCGACCTCCCAGCCCGGTTCCGGCTCGTGCTGGGCGACCCGGTTATGGCGGCCTGGCTGGCTCGCACCGCGCTGGCCGCCGGAGATATCGATGTGGCCGTCGGCGCCGCCCGCACGGCCCAGACCCTGGCGGACGGCCACCCCCGCTACCCGGCCCTGGCCGCCGCCGCAGCGCACAGCCAGGGCCTCGTCCACCGCGACCCGGCTCGCCTGGCCGAAGCGGCCGCGCGGCACCCTGATCCCTGGGCCAGGGCTTCGGCGGCCGAAGACCTCGGCGTCCTGCACTGCGGACGAGCCGACCGAGAGCAGGGGATTCACCGCCTGCGGGAAGCGCTTGGCGGATATCGTCAGGTCGGTGCCGAGCGAGACCAGGCTCGCGCCCGGCGTCGGCTGCGCACCCTCGGCGTCCGCAGCCGCCACTGGAGCACGCCTCGCGACAGGCCGGTCACCGGATGGCGCAGCCTGACCGATACCGAGCAGGCCGTGGCGGGCCTGGTCGCCGAGGGACTCAGCAATAGCCAGGTCGCAGAGCGCATGTACATCAGCAGCAACACCGTCGCCCACCACCTGCGCCGGACCTTCCTCAAGCTCAGCATCGGCTCACGCTACGAACTCACCCGTATCGTCATCGAGCAGGCTCAGCCGGGAGGCATTCGGCGCAGTGCGATCAGTTCGAGCCCAAGCCCCGGGCAGGCGTAGTACTCCGGTGCCATCACGACCTGGTGGCCGAGTTCCGCGGCCCACCGGCGCCCCTGTGGCCGTCCTTGTGCCACGCCATGATGACGGCGTCCTGCGGGCTGAGTGCGTCGATGACCTCGTCCCAGCCGACCATGCGGCGGCCGCGGGCGGCGAGTGGCCTCGCCACCTGCGCCATGAACCAGCCCTGACAGGTGCAGCACATTGAGCTTGTGCAAGGCAGCCAGGTCGATCAGCCGGAGTATCCATGCCTTCGGGAAGAAGTGCCGGGCCACGTCCAGGTGCAGGAACAGGATGCAGCGCGACCGACAGCCCGCGGCCCGCCAGCTCGACCAGCCGTCGTGATCCTGCTCGCCCGCACCGCCGGGCAGCTGGAGGAGAGCCAGGTCCTTCTGCGCGAGCGGGGCGTGCCCGCCGGGCGGATCAGCGTCGTGCCCGCCGACCTGTCCGATGAGGTGGACCGCGGCTGCGCGGCGGTGGCCGTGCTCGAGGCGGGCCGCGTCGACATCCTGGTCAACAACGCGGCCACTGTCGAGCCGCGCGGCCCCACCATCGCCATACCGGCCGGGGAGCCGCGCCTGGCCTTCGAGGTCAACGTCGCCGCCCCCGCCGCGCTCGCCGCCGCTGTGCTGCCCGGCATGCTCGACGCCCGCTGGGGCCGCGTCGTCAACGTCTCCAGCGCGATCGCCGCCTACCTGGCCGGCGTGGTCGGCGGCAATGCCTACGCCACCACTCCGCGGCGGCCCTGCTCGCCCACCTGGCCGGCGACGACACCGGGGCCATCTGCGACGTTAGCGTCGCCCCGGTGCGGACCTGAACGCCAAGCGAACGCCGCTGGCGGTGGTCGCGTGCCCCGCGCCACCGGCAGCGGCCGCGGAATCCGGGTTTACTTGACGGCGATGACGTCCACCGGCCTGATGGAGGGATCGCTCGCGAGCAGCTCGTCGGCGGCCTTGCCGAGCGCCTCGGCCAGGGGGCCGGCGATGTGCGCCTGGCGCCCGTTCTCGCTGGCGAAGGTATCGAAGATCCCGTAGCGGGTCGCGTCGATCCGGAACGCGTACCAGGTGACCGTCTCCTCCTCGGCGGCCGCGAACTCGCGTCCGGCCCGCAGGAACTCGCCGAGCTCTTCGCCCTTCCCGTCCTTGGCCTCAAGCGTCACCAGGAACCCCAGCTTCACGCCCATGACGAGATCCTCCCTGATCGTTTGCGAGCCCGGGCATCCGATGAAACCCGCCTGCCGGTAAGCGGCGCCGGGGCGCCCCCGTCTTACCTGCGATCTCGCGCCCGCTGCCGCCGGCTCGCGTGTCCGCTACTGTCGCAGTGCCGCGGGCAGGCGGTCGAGGGCGGGCACGGTGAGGTCGGGCTGCGCGCCGATCGTGTCGAACGGGGCGGCGGAGCGGTTCACCCAGGCCGTGCGCATTCCGGCCGCGCTCGCGCCCACGCTGTCGAAAGCGTTGCAGGTGACGAGGCGGATCCGGCTGACCGGCACGGCCAGCCGCTCGGCCGCGTGCCGGTACACGGTGGGCGACGGCTTGAAGACGCGGACCTCGTCGGCGCTGATCCGCCGGCCGAAGAACTCGCCGAGGCCGCTGTTGGCCAGGCAGTTCCTGATCATGGCGGGGCTGCCGTTGGAGAGCACCGCGAGCTCGTATCCCAGGCCGGCCAGCGCCCGCAGCGCGGGGACCGCGTCCGGGAACGGCCGCAGGTGGTCGTATAGCTCGATGAGCCGCCTGGCCTGGTCGCCCGGCAGGCCCGCCCCGGTGGAGGAGAGCGCGAAGCCGAGCGCGCGTGACGTCACCCAGCGGAAGTCCTCGTAGTGCCCCATCGCGGTGAGCCGGAATGAGTACTCCAGCTGCTTGAGCCGCCACAGCCGCGCCA
>Ga0302326_10016044_pt1 | contig 15710 bp, 15 predicted proteins | sample Palsa_T0_3_FD_202264 | JGI IMG/M metagenome (GOLD analysis project Ga0302326, IMG submission 202264) | Peat permafrost microbial communities from Stordalen Mire near Abisko, Sweden - Palsa_T0_3 | ecosystem: Environmental > Terrestrial > Soil > Palsa > Peat permafrost | place: Sweden: Abisko...
GTTTGCCGAACTTCATGATCTGATTGTCGTAGAAAATGTTCTGCTCGATCACGCCGGCGATCGGGGCGTCGAGCCCGGTCAGTTCCTTCAATCCCGCCTCATCGGCGTCGGCCGGCGAAAGTCGCGACAGCTCGCTTTGAAAATCAATGTGATCGGAAACTTTCTTGGGGCTGTCGCGCAGCTTGTTAACCAGCATGATGCCGATCGGAATCTTGCCTTCGAGCTTGTAGATCGACTGGATGCAGATCAGCATCGTCCGCCCGGTGCACCATTTGCGCTGCGGGTTATCGTTGCCGGTCCCCTGCGGATCCGTGAGCGAATTGACGTCGGCGGCGGCGATCGCGCTGTGCGTGATCGCTGGATCGATCTTTTCCAGGAACGGCAGGGTGACGTAATGCGCAAGCTCAAGCGAGCCCGGCGGCCGGTCGAGAACGAAGCGCGCCTGCGCCACATACATGGTGAGCTTCTCGACAACGGGAGCTGCTGCCGCGCCTGCGCTCACCACCTTGGTGACCGTGGGTTCGCTATAGCCGGGAAACAGCGAGAGAAATTTCTTCTGCGCGGGCTGCGTGCGCGCCCAATCGGCGAACGCGATCAGATTGATCCTGCCGTCGGCGCCACCGCCGGTCGCGTCGCTGAACACGATGGTGCCGGGCTTAAGCTGCGATGGATTCCAATCTTTCGCCGAACCGGCATCCGCGATGCGAAAATCCTGCGCGCAGGCGGCGGACAACGATCCTATCAATCCGACAAGCGCGATCGCGTGCCGTATCCACATTGCGCATTCTTTCGGTCGCGTGAGGTTCAGTTGGCCCGTCCGCCCCAGATATAACCCGGATCCGGGCGTGCGTGCGCGCGCGGATCGTCGGGACCGCCAAACAAGGGCGCGAACAGACCGCGCACCAGCGATTCCGGCGTCAGCGGCTGCGTTGGCGCCTGCCAGCCCGGCGCGGGATAATAGGAGCGGCCGGCCACGGAACGGCCATCGTCGGACGGCGCGGCCCAATAGCCCTCACTGGTCGTGCCCCAACCGTGCGAGTCCTCGTGCGACACAAGCTGGTATTGCGTTTCATCGATCCGGCCGTCGGGCGCGCGCCGGAAGTGCTCGATGAAGCCGCCGCCGGCTACGCGATCGCCGGTCATGTAATCGATCGGCAGATCGATCAGTTGACGTCGCGCCTCCGGCGAAGGTCCGTTGAGTAAGGTCTTGGGCGCGATGCCCTCAGACCAGATCGCCGTCATGATCGGCTCGAAGATGGGCAGCGCCACCCGCGCACCGGTCGCGCTGGGACCGAGCGAACGCCGCTTGCCGTCGCCATTGTCGTAGCCGACCCAGACCGCGACGGTCACGTCATTGGTGAAGCCGATGAACCAGCCGTCGACCGCATCTTCGGTCGTCCCGGTCTTGCCGGCGACGAAAGGCGAAAGCGAGCCGATGCCGCGGGCGGTGCCCCGCGCGACGACGCCCTGCAACATGGTCTTGAGCTGATAGAAGGCGGCGCGGTCGGCGGCGCCGATGAAGGTGAGCGGCGCATTGGGATGCTGATAGACCGTGCGGCCGTTGGCCTCGATCGATTCGATGGCGTGCGGCTGCGGCAGCGCGCCTTCGTTGGCGACCGCCGCGTAGAAGGCGGCGAGATCGATCATGCGCACCGGCTGCGCCCCGAGCACGAACGGATAATAGCGGATGCAGTCGGCGTAGATTTTCGCCGCGACCGCCGTTGCACAAACGTTGTCGAGACTCCTCTCGGGTAGGGCGCTGATGCCGCCGTCGAGCAAGTGCGCGGTGACGATATTGACCGAATTTTCCAGGCCGCGGCGCAGCGTGAACACGCCGCCCGCGTAATTGTCGGCGTTACGTGGCGTCCAAAAATCTTCTGCGCGCGCGGTGCCGCCGAAGTCGCGGGCCAGGATATCGCGGCCGTCGCGGCCACCAGCCCCGATCGGGGGCAACGTGATCGGATCGTCAGGCACCAACGTGTTCGGCTGCAAGCCCGACTGCAGCGCCGTCAGGTAGGTCAGCGGTTTTAACGCCGAACCGGGCTGGCGCTGGGTCTGCGAGGTGCGGTTGAGCTGGCTCAACGGATAGGAAAAGCTCCCGACCATCGCGAGGATGCGCCCGGTCTTGTTCTCCAGGACCAGTGCTGCGCCCTCGACCGTCGGCCGCATGCGCAGTTGCGCCTGCGCGGCGGGGCCGGCTTTGCCCTTGGCAGCGGGCTTGCTGTCGCTCCTGCCATCAGTCTTACCGTCGATGACGCGAACATAGACGACGTCATAGAGAGCAAGGTTGCGCCTGATCTCATAAGTCCAGGCGTTCAGCGCCATGATGCGACCGTCGCTAAGCCCGACGTGAATGACGCCGTCGCCGCGCTTGCCGCCCTTGTCGAGAACGACCGCGACGTCCCAGTGCACGTCGTAGAGCGGCAGGCGCAAAGCGGCGAGTGCCTGCTGCCAGACAGGCATCGTCGCCGCTGCGCCCGCCGACTTGTCGGCGCCGATTTTCTGCACCGCGTCCGCGAGGTTGGCTTCGGCGCCGCGGAACTTCATGCGACCGGCCGCGATCTCGTAATGCGCCAGACCTTCCTGGAGCGCGGCTTCGGCGTCGCGCTGCAAACTGGCGTTGATGGTCGAATGCACCGTGTAGGGCTCGGCCGTCAGGCTCTCGACGCCGTCTGCCTTCGCCTCGCGGCCGAGATAATCGATGAAGTGGAAGCCGGAATCGCGGTGCGGCCGCTCGTAAGCGACGAGCTTCGGCGGCGTGGCGAGCGCCCGGCCCTTCTGCTCGCCGCTGACAACGCCGTCCTCCTGCATGCGGCCGAGCACGTAAGCAAGCCGCTCCCTGGCGCGATCGGGGTGGCGATCGGGATTGAAATAGCTTGGCCCTTTGAGCAGACCGGCAAGCATGGCGCCTTCGGCAAGCGTCAAGTTCTTGGCCGATTTGCCGAAATAGCTGCGCGCGGCCATCTCCACGCCCCAGGAGCCGCGCCCGAGATAGGCGGAGTTGAGATAAAGCTCCAGAATCTCCGGCTTGCTCAGCGTGCTCTCGAGCCGTGAGGCCACGATCATTTCGCGGATCTTACGTTCGTAGGTGACGTCCTCACCGACCAGGAGATTCTTCACCACCTGCTGCGTGATGGTCGAGCCGCCTTGCAGCCGGCCCGAACCGGCGAGATTGCCGATGAAGGCGCGGATGATGCCGCGCTCGTCAACGCCGTGGTGCTGGAAGAACCGCCGGTCCTCTGCAGCGACGAACGCTTTCTGCACGTTATCGGGAATGTCGGCGAGCGGCACCCAGATGCGGCGGTTGCCGGGTTCGAACACGTCGGCGAAATCGCCGCCCTTGCCGTCGAGCACGGCACTCAGGCTCGGCAGCTTCCTGCCCTTGAGCCGCGTCTGGTCCGGCAGATCGGTTGCCGCGGTATTGAAGAACTCGATCACCTGGCCGAGGTCGACGACTGGATCGGCGACGTCCTCGTTCTTGCAGAACTGGCGATAGGCGGTGTTCAGGTCGGCGAAGTTGATGCCGTGAAAGGCCTTGATGTCGCCGCCGACCGCTTTCGGGTCGTCAAGCGCGGTGGTGATGAGGCTGTCGAGGTTGATCGACTCGATATCGAAGGCCGCCCGCATGTGGGCGCAGCCGTTGCGCAAAATCTGCACCACCTCGGCACGGTCCTGCCCGACGTCAAAGTGCGTCTTCACCGCCTGCGATTGGGTCGTCACCTCGCTCAGCGCCAGCGCGGTGGCAAAGATCTTGACCAGAATCAAGTCCATGGCGAGACGCGAGGACAACCGAGTTTGAGGGACACCACAACAAGCAACGTCGAATATAGCTATCCGATCCTTACAAAAGGACTTTTTTACGGGTCTTTTGTGCCACGTCCGCGGATGCGTTTGTGACGCAATTTCGTCACGGCCTCGTCGCCGCCCGGCTCGCGCCCGGATCGATATGTCCTTGAGGAGACAACCCAAACGGCGGCCGCCGCATACCGTTGCGGTGTTATTTTTTCCCCAGCACCAAGCCGTCGAAATGGCGGCGCGTTTGCAGCCAAGCCAGCAGGATCAGCGCCGGCAGGCCGGCGAGCGCGCAGATGACGAAGAACCAGGCCCAGCCGACAGCGTGCGCGATATAGCCGGTCGGCAGCGCGAACACGTTGCGGCCGAGCGCGGCCAGCGCGGTCAACAGCGCAAATTGCGTCGCCGTGTACAGCGGGTTGCTGCACAGCGCGGAGAGATAGGCGACGAAGATCACGGTGCCGACGGCGTCGGTGAAGAACTCGATCGTGGTGGTGAAGGTGAGCCATGTCAGACTTTTGCCGACGACCGCCTGCCAGGAAAACGCCAGGATCATGATGGTTTGCAGGATGCCGCCGATCCACAGGCTGATCGACAGCGGCAAAGCGCGGGCGACAAGGCCGCCGGCAAAACCACCGAGCACGGCAACGACGAATCCGACGCCGTTGCGGACGGTGGCAAGCTGCGTCAACGAAAAGCCGAGATCCAGCACGAACGGCGTCAACAGCGCAAACGCGAGCGCATCGGCGAGCTTGAACAACGCCACGAAAGCAAGCGCCGCGATCGCCAGATGGCGGGCAAGGAAGTCGCGGAAGGCATCGAGCGCCGAGGAGAACGCGCGCTTGAGCGAATTCTTGTGCGCCGGCAGCGCATGATCGGCTTCTGCGGCGGCCGAGCTTGCGGGCTCCCGCGCCAGCAGAGTCCCGAGCACGCCGATAAGAACAAGCACCGCCATGACCGCGTAGCACGCCGTCCAGGCGCCGCGGCCGCCGAACGCCGACTCGAAGGCCGCCACCAGGAACAGCGCACCCGCGCCCGAAATCAGTGCGCCGACGCGATAGGCGGCGACATAGGAGGCCATGCCGGCGGCCTGCTCGTTCTCCGGCAGGCTTTCGACGCGGAAGGCGTCGACGACGATGTCCTGGGTCGCCGAAGCAGTGGCGACGACCAGCGCGCCGATGGCGACGAGGAAGGCTGAGATTGCGGGATCGCACAGGCCGAGGCACGCGATCGCGGCCATCAGCCAGGCTTGCGAAAGAAGGAGCCAGGCGCGGCGCCGGCCCAACAGCCTCCCCAGCACCGGCACGTCGAGCGAATCGACCAGGGGCGCCCAGAGGAATTTGACGTTGTACGGCACCGCCACGGCGGCAAACAGGCCGATAGTCTTGATGTCGATACCGCTTTCTTTCATCCACGCTTGCAGGGTTGAGCCGACCAGAACGATGGGTAGCCCGCTGGAGAAGCCGAGCAGCAGCACGACCAGCACCCGCCGCTGCAAATAAACGGCAAGCGTGTCGGCGATGGATGTGCGGCTGTGGGTGCGCTCGGCGTTGGAGTCGCACGTCGCAGGCATGCGGCGCTACTCCCCCGCCTCCAGCTTGCGCAGCGGCGTAGCGGGGATGACGTTGGCACCGGCCGATGCTGGAGCGCTGAGCTCGACCTGTTGGATGCGCTCGCCATGCGCCTCGATCTTGTCGATCGAGATGATGGCTTGGCGGATATCTTCGGTCGACTGATTGAAATGGCCCTGCAGCTTGCGGACGCGATCGCCGAGCAAGCCGACATCCTGCACCAGATGTCCGACTTCGTCGCGTATCTGGTCGGCCGCTTCGCGCATGCGCGCGTCTTTCTGGATTTGCCGGATGACGTGGACGGCGATCATCAGCAGCGACGGCGAGACGATGACAACCTTGGCGCGGAACGCTTTCTGCACGATGTCGTCAAAGCCGTCATGCAGATCGGCATACACCGATTCCGAGGGCACGAACATGAACGCCAGCTCCTGTGTCTCGCCCGGAATCAGGTATTTCCCGGCAATGTCGCCGACATGCTTGCCGACGTCGGCGCGCAGGCGCTGCGCCGCGGCCTTACGCTCGTCCTCGGACTTGGCCTCGCGATAAGCGGTGATGGCTTCGAGCGGAAACTTGGCATCGATCACCAGCGGACGCTTGTCTGGCAGGAACACGCAGCAGTCGGGACGGCTACGGTTCGATAGCGCCTGCTGAAAGGCATAGGCGCCCTTCGGCAGGCTATCTTGGATAATCGCCTCCATCTGCCCTTGCCCGAACGCGCCGCGCGACTGTTTGTTGGCGAGCACGCTTTGCAGCGAGGTCACCTGGGTGGCGAGTTCGGTGATGTTCTTTTGCGCGCTGTCGATAACCACGAGCCGCTCGTTCAGCTTTTGCAAATTTTCCGCCGTATTCTGCTTGGTCTTCTCCAGGGACTCGCCGATGCGATGCGAGACCGAATCGAGGCGCTCGTTGACCGCGCGCTGCAGCTGCGACTGGCCATTCGCTAACAACCTGATCATGCCTTCGAGCCGCGCCGCGGTGTCCGCGTGCGCACGCGCCAACTCGGTCATGCCGGCATCGCGCGCGGCCGCCGGATGGCGCGAGCGCCAGAGCACGATCGCCATGACGGCAACCGCGCCGCAGGCGATGAGGATAGCCACAATGGCGATCGTCGGCGGAACCTCGGTCATGCGGTGCTTCTACGCGATTCGCCTCGGGGCAAGCGGCGGAAGCCGCTAGAACAAAGAGAGAACACCCATAGTGCGAATGCGCCTATTTGTGCAACAGACGGCGCGCATTGACCGCGCTTTATGCACCGCTTACATCGCCGACCAGGGCTCAGTGAAATATGGGCTCGGTGAAATATGGCGCTCCGCGAAATCCTAAAACTGCCCGACAAGCGGCTGCGGCTCGTTTCCGAGCCGGTCAAGCGCATCGACGCCGGAATCCGCGCGCTGGTCGAGGATATGTTCGAGACCATGTATGGCGCGCCCGGCATCGGCCTTGCCGGCGTCCAGATCGGCGTCGCCAAGCGCGTCGTGGTCATGGACCTTTCGAAAAAGGATGACGCGCACAGGCCGTTAGTCTTCATCAATCCTGAGATCACCTGGGAGTCGAAGGAACAATCGACCCATGAGGAAGGCTGCCTGTCGATCCCGGAATACTACGAGGAGGTCGAGCGGCCGAATGAAGTGAAGGTCAATTATCTCGACCTCGAGGGCAAGACGCACGAGATCACGGCGAATGGCCTGTTCGCCACCTGCGTCCAGCACGAGATCGATCACATCAATGGCGTCCTCTTCATCGATCATATCTCCAAGCTCAAGCGCGACCGCGTCACCAAGAAATTCATCAAAGCAGCGAAGGCGGCGAAGAAAGTGGAGGCGTGAGTGCCGCTCCGCCTCGTCTTCATGGGTACGCCCGACTTCGCCGTACCCACGCTGCTTGAGATTGTCGGCAGCGGCCACGAGATCGCGGCGGTCTATACACGTGCGCAACAGCCGGCCGGGCGCGGAATGGCGCCGCGTGAAAGTGCGGTCGCGCATGAAGCCGAGCGGTTCGGTCTGCCGATCTTCACGCCGAAGACCTTAAGGGACCGCGACGCAGCCGAGGCGATGCGCGCGCACGGCGCCGACGCGGCCGTCGTCGTCGCCTATGGTTTGATCCTGCCGAAACCGATCCTCGAAGCGTTTCCGCTCGGTTGTTTCAACCTGCACGCTTCGCTGTTGCCGCGCTGGCGCGGCGCGGCGCCGATCCAGCGCGCCATCATGGCCGGCGACCGCGAGACCGGCGTCATGGTGATGAAGATGGAGGAAGGTCTCGACACCGGCCCGATCGCCATGGCGAAGCGCACGCCGATCGGCGCGGACACCACCGCGGGCGAGATGCACGACACGCTGGCGCGGCTTGGCGCCAAATTGACGGTTGTCGCGCTCGGCGCCCTCGAACGAGGCTCGCTCCAGCTCAAGCCGCAAGCGGATTCGGGCGTGACCTACGCCCACAAGATCGACAAGAACGAGACGCGCATCGACTGGATCAGGCCATGGCAGCAGGTGCACGACCATTGTCGTGGCTTGTCGCCGTTTCCCGGCGCCTGGTTCGAGCTTGCAGGCGTAGGCCGTGTCAAAGTTTTGCGCACGTCCAGGGGAAACGGCTCGGGCAAGCCCGGGCGAGTGCTCGACGACAGACTCACGATTGCCTGTGGCGAGGGCGCGGTACGGCTCGTCGAGCTGCAACGCGCCGGCCGGCAGCCGATGCCGGCGGATGAGTTTTTACGCGGGACGCCGATCGTGCGCGGAAGCGTCGTAGGCTGAACGCGATCATGCCCCGCTACAAGCTCACCATCGAATATGACGGCACGCCGTTTGTCGGCTGGCAGGCGCAGGACAATTGCATCTCGGTGCAGAGCGTGCTCATCGACGCCATCGTTGCATTTGCCGGCGAGTGCCCCGCGCTGGCCGGCGCTGGGCGCACCGATGCCGGCGTGCACGCGCTCGGCCAGGTCGCCCATGTCGATCTCGCCAAAGACTGGGACAGCGACACCGTGCGCGACGCGCTCAATGCGCACTTACGCCCGCATCCGGTCGCCGTGCTCGCGGCGGAGCGCGTCGCCGACACCTTCGACGCGCGTTTTTCCGCGACCAAGCGCCACTATCTCTATCGCGTCGTCAATCGCCGCGCCGACTTGACGCTCGATCAGCACCGCGCCTGGCGCGTTCCGCGCCCGCTCGATGCCGGCATGATGCACGAAGCGGCGCAAAAGCTCATCGGCCGGCACGACTTCACCACCTTCCGCGCCGCCGAATGCCAGGCGAAATCGCCGGTGAAGACGCTCGACCGTCTCGATGTCAGGCAAGACGGCGACGAGGTGCGGATCGGCGCATCGGCGCGCTCGTTCCTGCAGCATCAGGTGCGCTCGATGGTCGGCTCGCTCGTGCACGTCGGCGAAGGCAAATGGAGCGCCGACGATCTTGCCGCAGTGCTGGAGGCCAGCGACCGCGCCGCCTGCGGCCAGGTCGCGCCGCCGCATGGGCTTTATCTGGTGCGGGTGGAGTATTCAGACCTCATGGCCGGGCAAAATACTTCTCGATAATCCGCCGATAAACCTCCGTCAGCGTGACGAGGTCGGCAACCGGCGTTGACTCGTCCACCTGGTGCATGGTCTGACCGACCAAGCCGAATTCCAGCACCGGGCAATAATCCTTGATGAAGCGCGCGTCCGAGGTGCCGCCGGAAGTGGAGAGCTTCGGCTTCCTGCCGGTCACCTCGGTGATGGCGGCGACGGCAAGATCGGTGAACGGACCCGGCTTGGTGACAAAGACCTCGGCGTTCGAGGGCTGCCACTCGAAGCGATGATGCACGCGGCCGGCGGCGGCCGGCGCGCGGCGCTCGATCAGCGTCTTCAGCGCGGTCTGGCTGTAGCGATCGTTGTAGCGGATATTGAAGCGCGCCCGCGCCTCGCCGGGAATGAGATTGACGGTGTCGTTGCCGACATCGACCGAGGTGAATTCGAGGTGCGACGGATCGAACTGCTCGCTGCCCTCGTCGAGCGGCGCTTGCAGCGCGGTAATCAGCGCGACGAGGCCGCGGATCGGATTGTCGGCGCGATCGGGATAGGCGACGTGGCCCTGGCGACCGCTGACGATGAGCGTGCCGTTGAGCGAGCCGCGCCGTCCGGCCTTGATGGTGTCGCCGACGGCGTCGACGTTACTCGGCTCGCCGAGTATGCAGTGGTCGAAGCTCTCGCCGCGCGCCGCCGCCCATTGCAGGAGCTTCACCGTGCCGTTGACCGCGACGCTTTCCTCGTCGCCGGTGATGAGGAGCGAGATCGAGCCGTTCTTCGGTGCGCCGCCATTGGCCCCGAGATAATCCAGCGCCGCGGCGACAAAGCAGGCGATGCCGCCCTTCATGTCGGCGGCGCCGCGGCCGTAAAGTTTTTCGCCCGCGACCTCGCCGGCAAATGGCGGATGCCGCCACATTGCCTCATCGCCCGGCGGCACCACGTCGGTATGGCCGGCGAACACGAGATTGGGTTTTTTGCCGCCGATACGCGCGTAGAGGTTCTCGACCGGCGCGGTGCCGGGCTCGGCGAAGGTCTGGCGATGCACGGCAAATCCGGCTTTAGCCAAGAGCTCCTGCAAATAGGCAAGCGCCCCACCCTCTTCCGGCGTGATCGACCGGCAGCGGACAAGATCGCGGGCGATGGCGACGGGATCTGTAGTCATGAACGAAAAGCCTTTTGAAACTGCCGCGGGTTCGATGCTAAGCGCATCAGGCTCCCAGTTGCATGGCCAGCAAATTGTTCTGGTTTCGCACCCAGCCTGGGATCAGGAACGCGTCCACGATGATCCAGATGAGCGTGACCGCGGACCCGACTACGGTGATCGTCAGGATGAGTTGCACCACGGCGATACCTGTGCGCTTGAGATAGAAGTTGTGCGCGCCAAAAAGACCCAAAAAGAACCACAGCAGATAGGCCACGAGCACGCTCCTGCTGTTAGCCTCGTAAAGCATCAATGCGCGCGTGTCCTTTGAGAGGCCACCTTGCTGCTCAATCGTCTGCCGCATATTCGGCGGAAGCTCATTCACCGTCACACCTCTCCTCGCCCCGCTCGCCTCATCTTGGTCATCATGCGGGCAGTCGTGTCGTAGGGCCAGACCTAATCAAGCGTCTGTCGCGTGTGCCCAGTTAAATTTTCGCCAGCGGGTCGGGACCGTTTGGGTTCGGACCGACCGTACCCCTGCGGAAGCCGAGCTCCACCAGCAAAGCGAGACCGAAGACCGTGAACGGCACCGCGATCGCGAGCGACAGCATGCTCGGCGCCTCCTCGGAACCAGCCAGCCCAAGCACCGTGAATAGGTCGAGCAGCGCGCCGGCGCCGAAGAAAATATACAGGAGCCAGACCGGCAGGTTGCGGTCGTGCGCGCGCTTCAGCGCCACGGCGAATTCCGGGTAGGTGAAAACGAGATCGACGATGGCGCCGAGCCGCTCGCCCTGCACGCCTTCGGCGATGAGATGGGTGATGATCTCGGCGACAGCCAGCGCACCCATCGCGATCCAGAACGTCTGGCGGCCGATGCGGCCGTGAAAGCCGTTGAAAAGGTGGGCCCAATCCATCGCCACGCGCGGATTCAATCCCGCAGCAATTCGTTGATGCTGGTCTTGGCTCGCGTTTTTGCGTCGACGCGCTTGACGATCACCGCGCAAGCAAGACTTGGGCCCGCTGCGCCGTTCGCCCGCGGCTTGCCGGGAATACTACCCGGCACGACCACGGCGTAGGCCGGCACCTCGCCTTGAAAAACCTCGCCGCTGTCGCGATCCACGATCTTGGTCGAGGCGCCGATGAAGACGCCCATGGAAAGCACGGCGCCTTCGCGCACGATCACGCCCTCGGCGACTTCCGAACGCGCGCCGATAAAGCAATTGTCCTCGACGATCACCGGGCTTGCCTGCAACGGTTCGAGGACGCCGCCGATGCCGGCGCCGCCGGAGATGTGGCAGTTCTTCCCGATCTGCGCGCAGGAGCCGACGGTGGCCCAGGTGTCGATCATGGTGCCGCGATCGACATAGGCGCCGAGATTGACGAAACACGGCATCAGCACCACGCCCGGCGCGATATAGGCCGAGCGGCGCACCACACAGCCCGGCACGGCGCGAAAGCCGGCGGCGCGGAAGCTCTTGTCGTCCCAGCCGTCGAACTTCGAGGGCACCTTGTCCCACCACGCCGCTCGGCCGGGCCCGCCCGGGATCACGCTCAGGTCGTTGAGCCGGAACGACAGCAGCACCGCCTTTTTGAGCCATTGATTGACCCGCCAGGAGCCGTCAGGCGCCTTTCCCGCCACCCGGGCGGCGCCGCGGTCGAGCAGATCGAGCGCATCCCTGACCGCCTCGCGCACCGCGCCCGTCGTTCCCGGCCCGACCGCGTCGCGCTGCTCGAAGGCACCGTCGATGGTCTCGGCGAGAGACTTATTGCGGGTGGCGAGATCGGCGGCCGGCATGAAAACAACCCCTTGCTGGCGCGGTTTGTCGGAGCGCGCCTCGGTGATGTCAAGGACGCCGGTCCTCGGTAGTGTCCTTAGGACACTACCCGGTCCTCGGTAGTGTCTCTTCAAACTGAGACACTACCCGGTCCTCATTGGCGACAAAGTTGGAACCTTTCTTGCATGGCCTCATTGTCTGCAATGGATCAAAGGGGATGCAATGATCACGATGGGTATTGGTTTCGGCGCCGGCGTCTTTTATTGGCTAGCCGACTACAAACTGGCGTTCTGGATTCTGGTTTACGCGATTATCTATGGCGCCCTTGGGGCGTTGCGCGACTACAATCAAACCCAGTCGGTCTATCGACAGGGCTCTGGTCTCACCATTGCGATTCTGATTCCAGTCGCCTGGCATATCGGCGAACTTGCCGGCTATTTCTGGTGACCGTAGTCCGCATTGAGCAGAGCGAAATCCGCATGTAGCCGCGATCCTTCGCTCCATCCGGTCTACATGCCGCCTCGCGCATCGGCAATGCCGCGCAAAAAGCCAGCAAGATCGTCGGCGACGTGATCGACGTAGGGCGCGTCGCGCCCCGCGAGCTCCCATTCCTCGCGAAACACTTCGCGGGTGCCGGCCGGCACCACCAGTACGGTGGTCATGCCCAGCGCGTGCGGCACTTTGAGGTTGCGGGCGAGATCCTCGAAAATCGCCGCCTTGCCCGGATCGACTTTGTGACGGGCAATGAAACGATCATAGACCGAAGGCCGGGGCTTCGGCTCGAGCGCGGCGGCGGCGATGTCGAAGATGTCCTCGAAGCCCTCTTCGATCTCAAGCCGGCGCATCACGGTTTCGGCGTGCCGACGCGTGCCGCTGGTAAGGATGAGCTTGCGTCCGGGCAAGCAGGCGATCGCCGCGCCGAGCGCCGGGTCGGGCGCCAGCGGCGAGTAATCGATCTGATGCACGATCTCGAGAAATTCGTCCGGATCGAGGCCGTGCTCCTCCATCAATCCGCGCAGGCTGGTGCCGTAACGCCGGTAGTAATCCTTCTGCAGCCGGAATGCCTCTTCGTGGGTCACCTTGAGAAAGCCGGCGATGTAGTCACGAATGCGCACGTCGACCTGCTCCCAGAGATTGAGGTGATGCGGATAGAGCGTGTTGTCGAGGTCGAAGACCCAGGTCTCGACCGCAGCGAAGCCGCGGACCTGGCTACGAACTTGGTTACGGACCTGGAGCTGACGGTCGTTCATTCCCGGCGACTCGTTGTTGCCACACTTGGCGGCGAGGACGTTGCACCTCGCCGAATCAGTTTTAGCAACTGGCGGGCCGGGAGCAATCGATGCGACGGGCGTTACGCAAGTCGATTCCATTCATGCAGGCGGTGCTCATCGGCACATTGGCCGCCGCTGCGCTCGCCGGCGTCGCCATGTTGATTTCCCATTCCTGACAGTTGCATTTTGATGGTGCATGATCTTTTCGGGAAACCGGCTTCCACTTTTCCGGATCATGCACTGGCGGCTTAGCCCGCCTCGCGCCACGCCGCCGCCGGAAGCAGCCCCTTGAGCGCGCCATCGTGCAGGCGCACCGGGTCGCGTTCGCCCTCCATGGCGAGCCGCAGCACTGAGCGCGCCAGTTCGTCCGGCCGCACCGTGCTGTTGCCTACCGCCTTGAGTGTCAGCCACGCTTCGTCGAATGCCGCCTCTAGAATGACGAGCGTCTGGGGATCGAACGAAGACGTATGGAACCCGCGCATGGTCCGTCCTCACCGCGATTCTACGGACACGGATGTTACGGAATGGCGAATCATCGGCGTCAAGTTAGCCGAGTTTGTGACGGTTGCCACGATTTGCGCATGACACCTACGCCGGCCATGCAGGGATGCCGCCTACACAACGAGGGTCATCGCCACACCTGAAACGCGATCAGGGCCGCAAGCATGATGCCGCTGCCCGCCGCCTGCCACGGCGTGATCACCTCGTCCAGCGCGAGCGCGCTCAAAACCATCGCCGTCAGCGGCTCCAGATTCATGATCAGCGCGGTACGAAACGGACCGATACGGATCGTCGACACGAATACGAAAAGGATACCGGCCGTCGTCGCCAGACTGAGGGCGACCAAAGAAGCCCAGCCGCCGTCGCTCTGCGGCGGTTTCCAGGTCTGCGTGACAAGTGACACCGCGACGAAGATTGCGAGCTGCGCGACCACCGAATACCAAGTCGTCAGCCGCGCATCGGCGCCGACGAGGAAGGCGCGGGTGACGATGAGTACGCCGGTGCGGCAGCACGCCGCGCCAAGCGCATAGGCGACGCCGGCAAGCGCGAGCCCTGCCGGATGGGCGCCGATCATAATCGCGAGCCCGACGAATGCCGCAAGCGCGCAGGCGACCCCTTGCCACCGCAAATGCTCAAGGCCGGTCGCCGAAGCGACCAGCCCGGTCAGCAAAGGATAGGCGAAGTAGGTCAGCACCGCGGTCGGCACGTCGTTCGCTTCGATCGCCTTGAACAGGCAAAAGATGAGGCCCGCGAACAGCACGCCGACACCGAGCGATATCCAGCGAATGCGCGCGTCCGTGGGCGGCTTCGGCCCGGCGTAAAGCCATAGCGTGATGAAGGCGAGGCCGACCACGCTGCGAAACGACAGCATGGTAAGCACATCGCAGCCGGAGCCGATGATGATCTTGGCGAGCACGTCGGAGATACCGAGCGCGATCGCCGCGGCGAGCCCGGGCGCGGAGGAAAAGACGAAGCGAAAGGCCAAGTGGCAAGAACTCTAGTGGGGGAACTGCGCCCGAGGGATACGCGGCGGCAAGCCATACCGCAACCGGGTGCGCGGGCTTGGGGGCGGAGCAAGACCTTATCGGAAAACCGGATTCCACTTTTGCGGATCAGCTCTACGCCCGTTCATGCTCGGGCGCCGGCAGCGGAACGGGACGCGAGCGCCGCTCGAATAGCTCCTTCACAACAAGCCCGGCGCGAACGAACGGGGCGATCAGCTCGCCCCTGATCGTATGCGCGTGCGCACGATCCGGCTCGACGCCGAACTCGAGCGCCTCGCGCTCGGCGGACGGAATGTACAAGGTGCCGAACATCCAGTCCCACAGCGCAAGGCAGCTTCCCAGATTCTTGTTGAAGTGCGCCGGATCGCGCGAGTGATGAATCTGATGATGCGCCGGACTCATGAACAGATGACCGAGCCAGCCGGTGAACGCGATCCACAGCTGCGAATGCTGCAAGTGGACGTAGAGGTAGATGAAAAATACGAGGATGAAGTTGGTCTCGGTCAGGCCGTACTGATGCGTGGTCTGGCCGAAAATGTAATCGCCAGCGCCGTTCGCCAGCCCGGTGAACACCGCGAGGATGTTGAGGAAGATGCACATATAGACCGGGTGGACGCGGAAGTTCGTCAGCGGCGTGAGCACCGTCGCCGAATGATGAACTTTGTGGAACTCCCAGAGAAGCGGTACCCGGTGCGACAGGTAGTGATTGAGCCAATAGCCGAGCTCATAGGCGAGGAACAGCATGACGGTAATGACCAGCCTGGAGACGAAGGCCGGAAGCGCCGTCGGTTGCGTCGGACCGAATATCGAAATGAGCAGATCGGCAACGCTGTGACTCAGCACCTCGTAGGAAATGAGCGCCCAGCCGAAAATGATTCCGAACAGGAAAAGGTTGAAATAGAAATAGCCGAGGTCGGCCAGGCTCGACCGGCTCCTTACGATGTGTCTGGGGAATAGCGCGCGCAACAACGACCGCGGACGGATGCGCCGGCCTTTGCGGTAGCGCCTTATGGCGAGGACAAACAGAGCGATCAACAGCGCGCTCGCCAGCGACAAGAGCGACACATGCGAACCCGGCGCCAGGAACGCCTTGCCGAGCTGGCCGAAGAAATATGCGATGCCCGGCGAGAAATCCAACCGCGCCTCCGTAGCG
>Ga0302326_10016046_pt1 | contig 15709 bp, 18 predicted proteins | sample Palsa_T0_3_FD_202264 | JGI IMG/M metagenome (GOLD analysis project Ga0302326, IMG submission 202264) | Peat permafrost microbial communities from Stordalen Mire near Abisko, Sweden - Palsa_T0_3 | ecosystem: Environmental > Terrestrial > Soil > Palsa > Peat permafrost | place: Sweden: Abisko...
CCAGACCGGAGCAGCCGGGCAGACCGGGGCAGCCGGGGAGACCGGGGCGGCCGGGCAGACCGGAGAGACCGGGCCAGCCGCTTGATCATCAGCGGCGCAGGCGTGCGCAATGCACCGACTTAGCTTGCTGTTTAACCTCGGCTGTCCGGACATGCGGAGATCGTTGATCTTGTCCGGCGTGTCGCCGTGATCTGAGACGGCCACCGCATGATCATCTTCGGGTTCCTTCCAAAGAGCCCAGAGATGATGGCGGTGGCCGTGGCGTTCAGTATGGCCTGGCGTGAGGCTGAGGTCGAGAGCGGGACGGGCGAGGATCAGGCCAGGGGCCTGCTGGCGGCCTTCCGCGGCGAGTTGTACCAGTGCTTCACCGGCCGGGCGGATGCCCTGTTTGAGCTGGTGGATGCGGTGCTGTGCGCTGGCGAGCCGGTGCGGGTGCTGGCGGGGCTGTCGCTGGTGCCGGAGCACCGCCGTGGCCATGGCGGACTGTATGACGCGGTGCACGCCGGCCGGATCGATATCGCGCGGCTGCGCCGGTCGCTGGCGTGCCTGCCGCTGCCGCGCTGGAGCGATGGGCGGATCCGGCTGGCGGTGGACGTGAGCAACTGGCTGCGGCCGGGCGCGGCGACCAGTCCGGAGCGGCATCCTCGTCGTCCTCGATTCCGGCTACGACCTGACGAGGCTGGCCTGGCTGCTGCACCTGCGCACCCGGCACACCATGGGCAGCCTCGCCCGGGGGATCAATCCCATCGTGCGAGGCCCGCCCTGCTCACGGCGGCCGCCCTGGCGGTGTGCGTGCTGGCCGCGGCCTGCTGGGTGCTGGCCAGTGACGCGCGGACCGGGCGGGGCGGCGGCGGTGCTGGCGGCCTGGCGCGGCGTGCCCGCCCCGGCGGCCGCGGTTACGGACCCGGTTCCGGCCCGGGCGCGCTGGTGGCGGTGGCGGTGGGGCTGGTGACCCTCGCCCGGCGCTTGCCGCAGCAAGCGGTTGAGCCTGAGGCTTCAGTCAGTCTCCCGCCACTAACGGCGTGGAACGGGTCGTGGAACGTGTGGCCGCGAAATTCCAGTGCAATTAGCGCTTCAGGCGTAGTCCGCCGTGCAGTTTGTGCAGGTAGCGACTGTGCGGCGTGAGAGCATGCCTCTCGTAATGCGTAGGTCATCGGTTCGATTCCGATAGGCGGCTCGGCAGATCTGCAGGCCAGAGGCTTATCTCTGCGCGTCGCAATGATCGCGAATCCCGGCCCGTGGACCGAGTGACTCGGTCCACGAAAGCAGAATCCTTGATGGCCCGCGAGCAACGGTCCGGCACTCAGAGTGAATCGAAGATCTTCTGAGTGTGCGAGGCGGCTCTGGCTAAAGGTCGTGGAGATTGACTCGCGGCGCGGCGGTGGCGTAGTTCCAGGTCGGCCAGCTGCCCGCGCTTAGCGTCGGTAGCAAGCGGGTAAAGCATGGCTGATGAGCGGTAGCGCCTCGGCTTCCTCGTGGACGAGGTGACTGGCCAGCCTGGTCCGCAGCCTGGCCAGCAACTGGTGGAGCCGCGCGGGCTCGGCATCCATGGCGAACGCGTCGTCGACCATGACTCGCTGCGGGCCGAGCAGCCGGTACTCATCATCCATCGCGTCGAGCAGGGCCTGGCCGTGCGGGTCGCCCGCCAGCTTGGTCTCAACCGCGGCCACATGGCCGCGTGCTCGGCGGCGAGGTGAAAACGCAGCTGACTGCGGAACGTGCCCCAGCGGGCCCGGGCCGATGCATGGCTGGTCGCGGAGTCAGCAGCCGGTCCAGGTCGCGGCGCAGCGCGTCATGGATCGCGATCATCAGCGGACACCGCCGCGAGGGCCATCATGAACTCCGCGGCCTTTATGCCCTCAGACCCCGGCTGGCAGCCGCCGTGCTCGGACATGATCAGAACACCGGAATCCGGGTCATCTGCGATCGCGGCGCGGATCATGGACACCGCGGCCAGGTTGTTCGGCGTCGCGCGCGATCGCTTCGCGACCCCGGGACTCGGCGACCGCTTCCCAGGGATCCGGCGCCTGGGAGAACGACGGGTTAGACCAGCGATCCCGTAGCCCTTCAGCCTGCGAACATACAGACTCAGCCGCGCAGGAGAAGAGGCTCCGGCGAGGCTGCTGCCCGGCCCGGCCCGTGTCCGGGGCTGGTCACGCCGTGTCCTGGCGTCCGCTCAGACCCTCAGCCAGATCAGTTCGCTGTGGAAGGTCCGGCCGTCCGCGGCGGTTCGGTCGGAAGCGATGATGCTCAGCCGTCCGGCTTCGATGGTGACCCGCCGGACTTGGTCGTGGCCTTGCCAGTTCGGGAACAGCGAGACGTCGACGTGATGGGTGACGGTCCCCTTGCCGACATCGGCACTGAACGGCCCGGCGTAGGCGATGAAGTGCCTGGCCATTTTTTCGTAGTCCTCGCCGGTGCCGCTTTGAGGGTCACCGGCCGGGACCGGTGGCCGTGCCGAGTCCCCGAGTGTCGCTGACACGATGCCGGCGGGGTTGTAGCACAGATAGCCCTCGGGGCTGGGTCCGAACTCGTCGCGGCGCTCGCCGTCGTCGAAGACCTCAACGGCGCTGTCCAGACGCCAGGCGCCGAGCAGGTCATCGGCTCGGGTGAAGCTCATGACGTGGCCTGCGATGTGCTCGGCTGCGCTGTCTTCAGCAGGTAGGTGTGCTCGCCGTCACGGCCTGGCCGGCGCCAGCGGCCTGGCCGAGGCCGTCGGACTGCTCGCGGTCGACGCCGGGCGCTGACCTTCAGCCGCCCGGCTCACCACGGCGGGCGGCGGCACGCCAGGCTACACCTGACCATCGAGATATCCTGACCATCGAGGCCAAGCGTGTGGTTCGCCGAGGGGTTCATAGGAGCGGCGACCCTCAGCACCGCTGATAATCTCGCCGGGCGCTCGGCGTATGACGTCGAGGGTAACAAGGTGCGTGTTCCTTGTGTCAAAGAAGACGGCTACGTCCTGTGCCCAACAAGCCGCGGTGAGGATGGCGCGAGCGGAAACGAAGTCTTCAACGCAGGTGCCTGCGCGGCACCAGAGCAGGACTCGTTCGCCGAACTCACGATGAGATGTCCGCAAGATGATAGGGATCTTGCCTCGGCTGGAGTAGATCAATCCTTCGGCACAACCTACGCGCACTCTGTGTGGCGAGACGATGCACCAGGCGCGATCAGTTGCGAAGTGCCTAGCTGTGGGCCAGCACAAGCTCGCCAGGATTATGACGATCATCGCAAGGATGGTCGGCCCAGCACCGAACGACGTGATTGCAGCGGTAAGGCTGATCGACAGTCCTGCTACCAGGCCCATTTCGTACCGCCATCTCCAGCTGATGACCAGTAGGTTGGGGACGGCTACCGTGCCAAGCGCACGTCGAAGACCTATCGGTACGCGGTCGTCGCGGTCCCAGCGGCGCCCGGGGTTCATGACTGTCCTTGACCCGGCTCGGAAATGATGTCTGGGGCCAGGAAGACACGACCGATCCCGTGACAATCTGGGCAGGTGATGCCGTGAGGATTCTGGCCGCGACCATTGCATTTCGTGCAGGCGGCGAGGAGGTCGAAGCGTGGGTCTCGGTAAGTCCGGCTGAAGCCGCCATGGCGCGGAATGATTTGCCAGCCCTGCTTGCGAGCCCGGCAGTCGTCTGCCAGGAAGATCTTTCCGCCGATCACGCTGATTCCGCGTAGGAGCAGGTCCCGGAGGGTCCTCGAAGCGATGACCTGCAGTTCGTCCGCAGCGTGCTGGTCCTGCTGCATGTGGTGATCGGTCGCGGCCGTCTTGCTTGGGTTCATGGAAGTCACCACTTCGGTACGTACCCTTGAGCACCTTGGTTGGGTTGGTACCAATAAAGCTCACAAGTGGTGAGCGTGTCAAGACCCCTCTAGTTGGTAAAACCTCCTGGTGGGTATGATCCCCCTGGTAGGCTCAAGGGCGAGGGAGAGGAGGTCACATGGTAGGGTCGGCGGCCGGAGGAGGCCACCTCTACCAGCAGATCGTTAGTGACCTGCGGGAGCAGATACGACGTGGCGAACTCGGTCCAGGTGAGCAAGTCCCGACCGAGACTGAGCTTATGGCGCATTACCAAGTTTCTCGAAATACTGTTCGCAAAGCTGTGAACACACTTACGTCTGCCGGTTTGCTTGATACAGCTACCACCCGGGGCACTTTCGTGAGAGAGTTCCGCCCTCTCTCCATCACGGCCACACGGTACGAACGCGAACGAGGCGTCAGCGCCAACGATGCATACAAAGATGAGCTCGAGGCTCAGGGCCGGAAGCACCGCACGGAGTTTGATCTGCAAATCATCCCGGCGACTAGGGCGGTCGCGGATCGGTTGAACATAGAAGCCAAAACATTCGTGGCCCGCAGAAGGGTCACTCTTTTTATTGATGGTCACCCCAACGCTATCCAGGACAGCTACTATCCGATGGATATCGCGCAGGGAACAGATATCTTGAGTCCTGAAGACGTATCGCGAGGTATCATCAGAGTACTCAAGGAAATCGGGCACGAAGAAATCGGGCATAGAGACGAAATATCGCCCCGCATGCCCACCGAGGACGAGGGTCGTCTTCTTCAGCTTGGTCTCGGAGTTCCCGTACTAGAGTGGGTACGTACTGCCTATAGTGACAAACGGCCTGTACGGTTGACTTGGACCATTTATGCCGGAAACGGCATCAATCTAGTATACGAACTAGGGAACTTGACCGCTTTCACGCAGCGGGATTGCCCTATCTTGGAGAGCAATTAACGTGTTTCGAATTTCTCTTGCTACCGAAGAGGATATAGACGATATAGTCTTGCTGCGCGACAATGCGGTTGAGTGGCTGCGTAGTATGCAATCCGACCAGTGGCAGAAACCGTGGCCTTCAGCAGAAGGCGCGGGTGCGCGGTTGCGTCAAAGTATCGATAAGAGAACCACCTGGCTAGTCCGGCTCTCTGCGGATGCTGCCGCTACTTTCGTTATCGATGAGTACTCTGATCCACATCTCTGGACAGAATTCGAACAGTCCGAGCGAGCGCTGTATATCCACCGTTTTATTGTTCACCGAGATTACAGTGGAATCGGGCTCGGAACCAAGCTCATGGCCTTGATAGAGGCAATGGCAGCTCATGGCGGCTACCGTTGGCTGCGAGTCGATGTGTGGACTACTAACCACGGTCTTCAGAAATACTATCTTGGTAAAGGATTCAAACACGTCAGGACGATCGAAAGCGATTATCCGTCAGGCGCCCTGTTCCAGCACGAAGTGCGTAAGCGCACACATTAGTAGCTTTGCTCAAGTCCGAGAGGCACAGCGAGTAACAGCAATCGTAGCAGGCATTAGCCGAGAATGACCGCGGTAACAGAAACGCGGGCCGGGTTACTCGGCCGTCCAGGTAGACATGTCGTTAGGCGAGCTATTAGAGCTGTCAACCAGCTCACCTGAGCGAGATGAGCGGCCCGGGACATCGCCTATATCTAGGATGAACGAAGTCCTGTCACCTGGATAAACAGTTACCGTGAGCCGCAGCGGCTCGCCGGACTCATCGTAATCGGTTCGGGTTACTTCAAAGACAGAAGCCCCGCTACCCTGGGATAGCTGGAGAAACCTCGCTTCCATTGCATCTGGTACGCGCATAGTGATCTTATCGCGGCGACCAGTCCGCTTTTTGTTCAAGACTTCCTCGATATAGCTGATGATGCTATTCGTCATGTCGGCGGAGAGAATATCCGTGGCACCTTTGGTGACTAGTGTCATCGGTTAATAACCCGTGTGCAATGAGTAAGGCCGGTCGTCAATGAGCCGCTCCTGACGTCGACTGACGATATGCGCGGTCTCATCGAGCTGGAGTTCACTCGCCACGATGCCTTCGGCCCGCAGAATCTCAATGCGAGGAGGCTTCGCTCTGGGAGTCTTCAGTTCTGGTTCCGGTCCCGAGTCGGATAGATAGACACAGTCATCGTCCCCCGCCTGCGGCGCGATGGAGAGCTTAGTGACGAAGGGATTGATCTTCTCGGCCACGAACGTTCCCTGACCCGGGCGCGTCTCGATGAGGCCCTCGTTGACGAGCCACTTGATCGCGTCTCGGACAGTATTACGGGACGCGCCGTATTGCTCTGCCTCCCCCTCCACACCCCAAGCCAGCACCCGGACACCCCAACCGTGACTGAAGAATAGAGCGAACGACCGCGGCTGCACGGGGAGCGTCATGAGTGTCCGAGAAACCGGCTAACAGCGGCACCGGGGAAGAGGGAAACGTCGTTCCCGTATCCGGGCCTAATGCTGGCCTAATGCTGGCTGCCTTATTCACTTTCGGTGCCCGATCGTGCACAGTACATGCCCGGGCCGGTGCGCAGCATGGCATCCGAGCAAGCGGCATAGTTGGGCAGTTCCCAGAAAAGCGAAAGATCTGCACCTTAGGAGGCTGTACGTGCTCACCTCCTTCCCCGCGGACGCCGACCCCGTGCAGATCGAGCGCGACTACATGCAAAGCCCCGGTTTCAAGGCCGACATGGAGGGCTTCGACAGGTCGAACATCGTCCGGGTCGAAACCACCTTCCTCGCCCCCACCGACGCATCCCCGCTGCGCTAGTCGGCACCGGTCGTTTGCGGGTCCTGCTCGCTGCCGTCACGGAGGCCGGGGCGGCCCGGGCGAGCCTGCCGCGCCGCTTCCGGTCCGGTAAAGCAGCTGGTGAAGTAAGCGTCGTCCCACGCGGCCAGCACCACAGTCGGCTTCCCGCGCCGTCGGCAGGCCACAGCGCCAGCCTCGTGGCCTCACGACAGCGAAGCCGCATCTACTCTGCCTGGTGAACCGGTGGCCAGGCAGGAAAGAGCTGCCCGCGGACGGCGAGGACCACCGTGCGGAAGGCGATCCACGAGACAAAGGCGGTGAGCAGGGCGATGACCGCGATCGCATAGCCGGTGGCGCCGGGCGGCTTCTTGATCGCGAGCCACCCGAGCGCGTCAGCGGTGGCCGCGGCGTAGGCGAAGGCGAAGGCGAAGGACCATGCTCCGGGCGTGAACGAAAGCCTGCGGTAGATCGGGATCAGCCGGACCTGGACCAGGGCCATGAGGACCGCGTACCCGCCGAGCACGCAGGCCACCAAGCTCACGGTCCGGCCCGCCACGGCGAAATACGCCGACCCCGCGACCGCGGGTACACCGAGTTCGATCGCCATCGTCGGCACGAGGGCGGAAGGCAGCGCGGGACGGGTGAACAGCCGGTTGAACGTGATGGAGCCAAGCAGGACCCAGGAGATGACGCCGATCCCGAACGAGGCCTCGGCCAGCGCGCGCAGGTGAACCTGGGCGGCGGCGTTCGCGCCGATCAGCCCGCCTGCGGCGGTCGGCAGCAAGTAGCCCGGATGCACCGAATCCAGCTCGATGCCACCGGTCATCCACTGGCCTGTCAGCCAGCTCCCGATGCCTATCGTGACGGCCACGAACACGGCCACCAGCACGCGTCCGGCGGCCGGGGCGTCTGTAGCCAGCGCGGCGGCCAAGATCATCGCCGTGAGGGCGGAAACCGAAACGAACGGCGACAGAACAGGGTCGCGGAGGTCGTCCAGGATGATCCGGGGGCCCTGGGCCAGGTACGCGCCGACCAGGACCAGCCATAGGGCGGCGTCCAGGATGCTGAGCGCGTCAGGAACCGCCTGCGGGGTCCCGAGCACCGGCACGGCCGCATGCCACGCCTGGGAGAGCCCGGCGATGCCCAAGACGATGGCGAACAGGTTCGGCGGAACCCGCGGGCCCGCGAACCTTCGCCGCCTTGGGCTCTGGTCTTTCGCCACGATCTAGGGTAGGGACATTCGTCCCCTCGAAGTGGCAGCGTTGTCGGTTTTGCCCGGATGCATGCCTGAAGGCCCGGCTGTCACGCCGGGCCTGCGTTGTCCTGGTCCTCGAGAGGTGCGGCTAGGAAGAGCAGGACGTGTTCCACGTGCTCGCCGGCCGGACTGGGCGAGGGTCGGGGATTCGTTCGGGTCGCTGACCTCAGCACGGCGTCCCCGGCGCGGCGGTCGGCAGATCGCCCTGGGCGCTGGGGACGCTAGCCGATGGTGGTCAGGAGCCGACGGATCCGCCGCCGTCCTGGCTGCCCGGCGCCCCGGCGGGCGGGCCCGGCACGGCCGGGTTGGCCGCGGGCCGGGTGGGCACGGCGGGGTTGGCCGCGGGCCGGGTGGGCACGGCCGGGTTGGCCGCGGGCCGGCTCGGCACGGCCGGGTTGGCCGGGGCAGACGTGGAGGCCGGTGTGCCCGGGCGGGCCGGGGTGACGCTGGACGAGGCTGGCCACAGGGCCACTGCGAGGGCGGCGCCGACCGCGGCCACGGCTACCGCCGTGCCGGTGCCCAGCAGCCAGCGGCGGTTCCGTGAACGGCCGGTCGCCTGCTGCTCTGGCTGGCTGACGGTCTCGTCGACCGGGCGGTCGTAAGCCGTCTGGTGGTCCCGGGTGTGGGACTGGATGCTCATCGGGGGTCTCCCTTTCTCGGTTGGTTGATCGGTGTAGCTCTACTTTCGGCCGGATGAAGGCCCCGGTCCCTAGAGAGACTCCCCAGTTGGCCTCCCAGGGTCCGGAACGGGCCGTGGCCCGGGCGTCCGGGCCCGGCGCGCCACCTCGGGAGGGAGCACCGGTTCGGCACCGGTTACGCTCGTATTTGTCCGCAATGGCCGGAAGTGGCGGGCGGATCGAGGTGGGCGCGTGCCGTACGGGCAACCGCAGCTGGACCTGTTCGTCGGCCGGGATGCGGAGTTCGCGCGCGTCGCCGAGGTCGTCACCCGGGCGAAGGCCGGGCAGCCGTGGCTGGTGGCCATCGAGGGTGAGCCGGGGATGGGGAAGACGACCCTGGCCAGACGTTGCCTGGCCGCAGCGTCCGGCTTGCGGGTGCTGTCGGCTCGTGCCGACCAGGCCGAAACCGACCTAGATTTTGGCCTCGTCGACCAGCTGCTGCGGTCAGCCCGGGGCGCCGTCCCGGCGGCCGGGACAGACCCGTCGGACTCGTCGTTCGCCGTGGGCGCGCGATTGCTGCAAGCGGTGGGCGAGCTGCAAGCCGCTGGGGCGGTGGCGGTCGTGGTAGACGACGTGCAGTGGGCCGACCGCAGGTCCGTGGAGGCCTTGACGTTCATGCTGCGGCGGCTGTCGGTGGATCCGGTCATCGCCTTCGTTATCTACCGCAGCCCCACCGGCCGCCTGGACGAGGAGGCCCAGCGGTTGCTGGTGAGCGTGGAGAACAGGGTGCATCTTCCGCTCGGCGGGCTGGGCCCGGATGAGGTGGCATCGCTGGCGGCCGCGCTCACCGCGGGGCCGCTGGACAAGCAGGTGATCCGGCGGCTGTACCAGGGCACCGGCGGCCACCCGCTGTACCTGCGCACGGTGCTGAGCGAAGGGTCCGGCTTCGACCCGCGGGCGGGAGGACGGCTGACGCCGCCCCGGTCGCTGGCCATCGCCGTCGGCGACCACCTGCGGGTGCTGCCGCCCGACGCCCGGGCGATCCTGGAGATGCTGTCGGTCGTGAACCTGGCCATGCCCTTGGCCCAGCTGGGCCAGGCGGCGCAGGTCGGCTCGCCCAGCGCGGCCGTAGAGCCGGCCGTGGCCTCCGGCCTTGCGGACTGGTGGCCCGACGAGCCGAGCGGCCCTGTCCAGATCCGTCATCAGCTGGTCCGGGACGCCATTTACGCCGGGATCACCGCTAGCCGGCGGCGCGTGCTGCATGCTCGCGCCGCCTCGGCGGTCGGCGAGCAGGCGTCCTGGGAACACCGGGTGGCGGCACTGGACCGCCCCGACGAGGGCCTTGCCGCACAGCTGGAAGGCCTGGCGGCCGAAGAGGCGGCGCGGGGCCGGCTGCCCCTGGCCGCCACTCACCTGCAGTGGGCCTCGGATGTTTCCCCGGCCCGGGCCGACCGTGAACGGCGGCTGCTGACCGCGGCGCTGCATCTGACGCTGGCCGATGAGGCCCGGGGCATGAGCCTGCGCGAGGCGGTGAAGGCGGCGGGGCCGTCTCCGTTGCGCAGCTGCGTGCTGGGCACGATGGCGTTTTCGTCCGGCCAGCTGCCCGAGGCAGAGCGGCTGTTCAGCGAAGCTCTCGCCGAGGTGCGGGATGACCCGGACCGGCAGCCACTGGCCGCCTTGATCGCCAACCGGCTCGCGGGCACCTACACGCTGCTGGGCGACGGGGAGAAGGTGATGGCCCTGGGCCGGTGGGCGCTGGGCACCGGGCGTCTGGACGCGGCGGCCGCCAGCCAGACGCACACCCTGGTCGCGATCGGCGCCTCCCAGGTGTCCGGGCCGCGCGCCGCGCTGGCCGAGCTGGGGCACCTCGATGCCGACCCGGCGCGTGTCGGTCCGGTCGATGTCGACGGCCTGTCGTTCCGGGGAGTGTTCCAGCTACTGGCCGGCCAGCTGGACCGGGCCGTGAGCGACATGACGGCCAGCCTCAAGATGGTGCGTCAGGGCGCTGCCCTCACCCTGGGCCTGCGCGCCTACTTCTACGTGGCATTGGCCCAGTACCTGGCCGGCCAGTGGGACGACGTCCTGCTCACCGCCGAGCAGGGGTTCTCAGCCGCGACGATTCACTCCCGCCGTTTCGAGCTGCCGCTGCTGCATCTGGCCGCGGGCTGCGTGCCGGCCGGCCGGGGCGCGACCGAGGAGGCCGAGCAGCACGCCCGCCGGGCCGAACAGGCCGCGGCCAGCCTGGACTACGGCCAGGAGCGGGTGTACGCGGCGATGGCCCGGGCCCTGGTGTGCCAGGCCGCCGGTGACTACCTGGGCATGGCCGATGCGCTCAGCCCCTGGCGGGACGATTCGGCTTTGGACGGCCGCAGCCGGGTCTACGCGGTGCTGTGGCGGCCGCTGCTGGCCGAGGGCCTGATCGGCTCGGGCCAGGCCGAGCCCGCGGCTGCCGTCCTGAACCAGCTGCGCGCCGCCGGCGGCCAGGTCCGCTACCTGCGGCCCGCCCAGGCCTGGCTCGACGGATGGCTGACCGAACAGCAGGGGAGCCCAGAGCGGGCCCTGGAGATCTACGCCGGCGGCGAGGATACCGCGAGCGTGCAGAGCCCGGTCTACACCGCCCGGCTGCTGCTGGCCCACGGCCGGCTGCTGCGCCGCACCGGCAACAGGAGAGACGCCGTCGAGCGCCTCCGCCGCGCTCGCGCCCTGTTCGCGGGCCTGCGGGCCGCTCCGTTCACCGAACGGGCCGACCAGGAGCTAGCCGCCTGCCATCTGCCCGCCAACCCGGCCAAGAAGCAGTCGGTCCTGGCCCTGACCAGCCGGGAAACCGAAGTCGCCCACCTGATCGGCCAGGGCCTGTCCAATCCCGAGATCGCGGCCGAGCTCTTCATCAGCCGCAAGGCGGTCGAATACCACCTCGGCAACATCTACGCCAAGTACGGCCTGCAAGGACGCCAGCAGCTGCGCCGCGTGGTCGCGCAATGGCGTGAGCCCACCGCCGTGTAACCGCAGCCACCCCAGCGCGATCGGCGGGCCCGCCCGCGCACACCATTAGCTGCCGAAGTCGGCCCTGTCGTCGTACACGCCAGTAGGGGCCACGCCGGCCCGCTGGACCCCATTGACCCGCCGCCGGCTCCCCTTGCCGGCGCCGTGCTGGCCCGAGGATCACTCGGGAGCGGGTGACGAGGGTCTTCGCGGGCCAACAATTTCGACGGCGCTGCCGCTGGCTGGGTTCGCGTTATGCTCCAAGCGGATGAGGAGGCCGGCCATGGCAGAGACACCCTTCACCATCGGGGCCGACGTCAGGTGCGCCGATGGGATCTGCGGCAAGGTGACCCACATAGTCGTTGACCCGGTCAAGCGGGCGGTCACCGATCTGCTGGTCGAGCCGAGGCACTGGCCTGGCCTGGGCCGCCTTGTCCCGCTCGACCTTGTCGATGCCGCGACAACGAAGGAGGTCCGGCTGCGCTGCACCCGGGCGGAGTTCGATCAGCTCGGCTTCGCCGAGGATACGGATTTCGCGCCGCGGACCAGCCCGGAACAGTACCCGGGCTACAGCTCGGAACAAATGCTCATGTGGCCCTATTACAGCCCGATCGGAGGCGAGGACATGCAGCAGACCCGGGAAGATGAGCCAGCCGGCGCCCACGGCTCCCTGCCCCCGGGTGAGGTCGAGGTGCGGCGCAACAAGCGCGTCTATGCCACCGACGGCGAGATCGGGCGAGTCGAGGGGCTTGTCATCGACTCTGGCAGCCATCACGTGAGCCACGTGCTGCTGCAAGAGGGGCATTTGTTTGGCCGCAGGGAAGTGGCCATCCCGATCGGCGCCGTCACCGGGGTCGTGGACACCGTCCAGCTCAACATCACCAAACAGCAAGCGGAGAACCTGCCGGCCATAAACACCGATCACCTCAGCGGATAGAGCCATCACGCCGCGGCGCCGACCCCGAGCCCGGCGCCGGCCAGTGAGCCGGTGAGGCTGATGATCGCACCCTCGGTGACGCTCGGCCGGGCCAACGTCATCCCGCCAGCCGAAGCTGCGGATGGTGGCCGGCTCGGCCGCGCGCTCGGTGATCTCAAGGAACAGCACGTCATCGGCTGCGGGTCAGCCGGAGGGCGCTCGGCCGCGCCATGCTGCGGCACCGGGTGTAGACGCGCCCGTATCGGTTCTACATACTGGCCTCATGAGCGAGACGCCCCAATTTGCGGATTGGCTGACATGGTGGTCCTGGCCGTGGCGCATGATCAGCGAGTCGGGCGACCCTTCTGCTTCATTTGCTCCGCAGACGCTCAATCAGCCAATTCTTCCCGGCTGGCTACTAGGAAGCACTGTTAATGTGACAGAGGAGAATTCGAGCTCACCCGAAACAGAGCAAAAAATTGTCGAGTCACACAGTTACGGACAGCAGCTCGGCCGTGTCCTTGATGTGGTGAATGAGCTGATCGCCGAACGACCCGCCGGAGCGCCCGATGTGCAGTCTATCCAGGATTTCGCAAAACTCTGGCAGAGTGTCGAGCAGATCAAAGTGCAATCAGAGGTGAAACAGATCGAAAAAGCAATCGCCGATCTAGCCAGCATGAAGAAGCAACGGTCCGATGAGTATCAGCGTTTGGCGATCCAGCTTCGGGCCGTCCTTGAAGAGTAGTCAAGACTCGGCCTAAGACGGCCGTACAGATCTAACGCCTTGCCAGCAGGTTGTGACAGGCCCTGCGTCACCGTTCGGCGGCCATCCGCTCGCGGAGCGCTTTCTAATATCGGCGGCTGGTCACCCGTCGGTGCCCTTGCCGGTTTGCAGGGTCAGCCAGTCGACCTCGGTGCTGGCGAGGTACTGGTCTCGCTGGTCGAGGTAGTGGCGGGTGTGCGGCGAGGCCTCGTGCGCTTCGAAGGCGGCCTTGTCCCGGTACAGCTCGTAGAAGATCCGCTGTAGCGGCTGCCCCTTCACCAGGTGGGAGGCGTAGACGAGCGTTCCGGGCTCGTCGGCCCTGATGGCCTCGACGGTCTGGACCACCAGCCGGTCGTAAGCCTCAGCGCTGGCCTGGTCCTTGCACGTGAACCGCACGAACAGACCGAACATCGATCCCTCCAAGTCAGCGCGGTCCCAGCCGGCCCGCGCGTATTACTCCTGGGCGTCGGCGGGTGCTCGCTTCTCAGCGGACGCTCTTGATTCGCCAGACCCCGATCGACGCCGCGACCGGCGGTCGCCCCGAACAGCGCCGGGTAACCGGCAAGCGAGACGAGGGGGGCGGCTATCGCCGCGCCGATGGCGGCCGGGCAGACGATAGCGATGTTGATGATGCCGAGGTCCTTGGCCCGGTCATGGGCCTTCGGCAGCACCTGCGTGACCAGTGCCTGGTCGACGGCGATGTAGCAGCCGTAACCTATGCCGTAGAGTACCGCCGCGCCCAGCGCTGACGGCCAGGTCTCCCAGAACGTGAGCATCAGCGCGGCCGCCGCCATCAGCAGCCCGGACACCGTGACCATCATCCTGCGGCGGCCGCTGCGGTCGGAGATGATCCCGCCGATGATCGAGGCGACGACCACGCTGGCGGTGTAGATCAGGATCAGGATGAGCAGGCCGTCTGCGGCGGTCTGGCCGGGGAACAGTCGTGCGTAGTGCACCGCATCGCGCAGGAAGTACAGCAGGTACAGGGTGCCCATGGCAACGGCGAGGCTCGCCAGGAAGCGTGTCAGCCAGGCCCAGGCGAAATCGGGGTAGGCGCGAGGGCTGAGCCAGTAAGCGGAGGCCAGCCGGCGCCAGGAGAACGGCTCCCGGTCCGGCGCGTCGAGCGGGTGGTCGGGAGTGAACAGCACGAACGGCAGCGCGAGCACCACCATCAGCACGGCGAGCGTGATGTAGCCGCTGAACAGGTCCTGGCCGAGGACGTCCACGACCAGGATGGTGCCCAGGACCAGGCCGAGCGCGATCGGCATACCCACCCAGCCGGCCACCGTGGCGCGCTGCCGTACCGGCACGTGGTCGGGGATGGCGGTACCGCACGTGCCGGGTCGGTTCGGCCAGCGCTGGCGACAGCACATCCGGCTGACCGGTCGCCTGATCTCTCATGACACCTCCGCCGCCAAGGGCCCGTTACGGGCAGACAGGCTTCTGCTGCGGTCCCGGTGCCCTGACTGGATGATGACGCATTCCGGGCACATCACCACATATCTTGCCTGTTCTGGAGCGGTCAGCGGGGCGGCCTGACACCCACGGCACCTAGCGCAGCCAGCTCACCAGCCGCAGCGGGCACATGCGAATTAGCCGCACGCCGCTACGGTCAGCGATGGTGACCAAGCTGATACTCATAACCGGCCCAAAAGCTCACGAAACCATCTGGACCGAATCCTTGGCGCAGCGGCCTATGCAGTTACGCTGGAACAGCGAGATACATACGGCGGGAAATCTGCGGCGGGTGAACGATGTATGTCGTAATGGTGGCGCCTGAGTGCGCGCCGGCGGCTAAGGCGGGCGGGCTCGGCGACGCGGTATCCGGCCTCAGCCATGAGCTGGAGCTCAGGGGACATGCGGTCGAGATCATCCTGCCAAAGTATGCCGGCCTGCAATATTCCGATATTTGGGGCTTGCAGCCGAGTTACCGTGACTTGTGGGTGCCTTGGTACGGAGGGGCAGTACGTTGCACGGTGTGGTTCGGCTTCGCGAACGGTCGGAAATGCTTTTTCATCGAGCCGCATTCGGCGGCCAACTTCTTCGGCCGGGACCGCCTGTATGGATACTGGGACGACCCGGAGCGGTTTGCATTTTTTTCCAAAGCAGCAATCGAGTTCATGCTGCGGGCCAACAAGCGCCCCGATATTATTCATTGTCACGACTGGCAAACCGGGTTCGTGCCGGTCCTGCTCTATGAGCAGTACCGGGAGGTAATGCCGGACCAGAGAGTCTGCTACACGATACATAACTTTCACCATCAGGGAACTAGCGGCGAACAGGTACTCTGGGCTACCCAGCTCGGCCGGATTGACCATTTCCTTGCCGCCGACCGGCTAGGTGACGACTTCCGTTACCGGGGCCTGAACCCGATGAAGGGCGGAATAGTTTATTCGAATTTCGTGACCACGGTATCCCCAAGCCACGCCGACGAGGCGCTGTACGGTGACGGCGGATCAGGGCTCGGAGGCACCCTTAAGGAGTATCAGGACAAGTTCCGCGGAGTTCTTAACGGTGTCGACTATTTCGTCTGGAACCCGGAGACCGATCCACTCATTCCGGGCCCCTATTCGGCCGAAAGCATAGCGCGCAAATACGAGGACAAAGAGGCACTCAGAGACAG
>Ga0302326_10016053_pt1 | contig 15704 bp, 20 predicted proteins | sample Palsa_T0_3_FD_202264 | JGI IMG/M metagenome (GOLD analysis project Ga0302326, IMG submission 202264) | Peat permafrost microbial communities from Stordalen Mire near Abisko, Sweden - Palsa_T0_3 | ecosystem: Environmental > Terrestrial > Soil > Palsa > Peat permafrost | place: Sweden: Abisko...
GAGGCGCACTGCGCCTCGATCACAGGCATGATCAGGCATTATGCCGCCGGAGGGCAGTGATCTGATCTTTGATCACCGGCATAATGCCGAAATGAGGGTGTTGGGTCCTCGTATACTTGTTTTCCGATCTGGATACTGCTAATGATTACGGGCTGTTGCGCTTCAGTGTCGTCATTTGTCTAGCTATGCCTCTATGCGCGTCATGGACTCCATTCCTCCGGAGCCCACTCTATGCGTATTGTGCGACCTAACTGTGAGGTTGCGAAGATGCCCGAGAGGGCTCAGGTCTAGATTTCCAGCGGCCCCCTGCAAATATAGATGACGCAGATACCGGAGCTCCATTAGTGGCGTCAGATCACTGATGCCCTTAGAGCCGCTAAGAGACAAGCGCCGAAGCTGACCGGGCTTGGCGGAACGCCGTAGTTGCGGAAGCAGTTGTTCGTGGTGCTGCGGCCGCGGGTTGGTCACAGGCCGAGTACGCGGCTGAGCCCGCGTTCGACGTCGTTCATCAAGGAAGCTGGCAGGTGGCCGACGGGCGGGTCGAGGTCGGTCTTGTTCAGGGTCACCAGGGCGGTGACATTCACCACTGAGTCTTTCGGAAGGCCCGAGAACGCTACCGGCAGGAACACGTTACCGGGCATGGCGGCCAAGGCCGTGCTGGAGCTGATAACGGCCGCGATGGTGGTGGTCAGCCGGCTGGCATTGAAAGGGTCTGCCTGGATGATCAGGACGGGGCGTCGCTTAGCGGGTTTGCTTCCGCTCGCCTCACCTAGATCGGTCCAGCAGATGCTGCCCCGGCTGATCACCAGTCGTCCTGGCCTGCCAGGTACCGGCGGCCAGCCGCGACCGCCGCCGTACCGGAGTCGTCGCCAGCGTTGCGCAGCGCTTCATCGATCTGCTCAGTCAGCGACTGCGCGGCGAGCTGGTTCAGGTAACTGCGGGCCGCGCGGGCGAAGAACTCCGACCGGCTGATGCCGAGTTCCGCGGCCCGTCTGGTGGCTTGGTCGTAGGTGTCGTCGGGAAGTGAGATTGCCGTCTTCACATTGTCAGTATAACCGGGTATTACCACACCGAGTCCTGCACGGGCGTCGCTCGCCACCCGCGCTCACATGCCGCGGACAGGGCGTGCGCCGTCGGCCGTTGGTTCGTACAGGCAGTCGGCGTCATCAACAGCGGTGGCATATCCCTCGGTGCTGATGTATCAGGGCTCCGTTTCGCGTCTCTGTTCTGGTAGCGGGCCAGCCGGAAGTGTTCGCCGTCATGGTGACCCCTGAGCTGGGCGGCCTCGGGGGCCGCGAGGCACGCCGGCTGGGCGTCGTGGCGGCGAGAACCTGGACGGGAGATGTCTTATGACCGGACTTCAGGACCCGGCGGACTGGCTGGGGTGGTGGTCTGAGCTGTGGCGTCAGGCGTACGGGCGGACCGCCGGGCTTCCTTCCCTGGCTCCGCAGGTGCTCAGCCAGCCGATTCTTCCCGGCTGGATGTTCGCCGGCAGTGTTAACGTCACCGAGGAGAATTCCAGCTCGCCGGAGACTGAGCGGGAGATCGTCTCTCAGTACAGCTATGGGCGCCAGCTCGGCCGGGTCATCGACGTGCTCAGCGAGCTGATCGAGCGATGGCCGGGCGGAGTTCCCGCTGACCGGGCGGTCCAGCGGTTCGCCGAGCTGAGGGACGATATCGGGAAGATCAAGGCGCAGGGCATCGCCCGGGCGATCTCCGAGCTGGCCGAACTAAAACAGAGCAATCCGCCTGAATACGCGCGGCTGGCACCGAAACTGAGGCAGGTGCTGGAACCAGACCCGGATAACTCACACTGAACAGCCGCGCCGATAAGGACCGCGTGCTCGTGCCGCACGGTGCATGCCGGTTCGGCGCTACCGAGCCAGTGGTGCGCGTTGAAGTGCGGGTGGCGTCGCGCCTCACTTGTTCGCAGGGCGGAAGCGCAAAGCGGACCAGGTCCCATCGATTGAGACCTGGCGGACAGGCTGCACGCCACGGGCGGACAGGGCGGCAGCGAGCCGGTCCCGGTTCAGGTCCGTCCCGAGCTGGCCGCCCTTGGGGTAGCTGATCCAGGCCAGGCGGTCCGCTCGCGCCGCCGCTATCGCCTGTTCCGCCGAGGGCAGGTCGTCCCGGCAAGCAACGAAAGCGACCACGACGTCGGCATCGCCAGCGGTAGCCGTCGCTGGCACGCCCGGCAGCACCAGATCAGGCGGCGCGTTCAGGACTGCCACGGACTGCCCGGGCTTGATCTGCAGCTTGCTGTTCATGTCCACGCTGTCAGCTTGCCGCTGCCATGTCTAGGCCGCAAACGCCGGCGCAAGAAAGCCTGATGCGCAACGCTACGCTGCTGGCGCAAAGCCCTGGGGAGCCACGCTACGGGGATCCTTCTGCGCTGAGGATCATGATGTGGATTTCCCTGCTCTTGATCCGGCTCGCATAGGCTTCGTACCCCGCATAGATCGTTCTGGCGCGGTCCCAGATGGCCTGCCTCTCGTCATCGCCGGCCTCCCGGGCGATGGCCCTGATCGTCTTGTTCCGGTAGGTAACCTCGACTTTCGGATCGGCGCGCATGTTGTGATACCACCCCGGAGTCCGCGGCTGCCCGAAGCTGGTCCCGATGACCGCGATGTCCTCGCCTGCGGGCACACCCAGCAGGGGCGAGGTACGGCGCTGCCCGGTGCGGGCTCCGGTCGTGGTGACGGTCAGCACAGGGATCCCCGCGACGAATTCTGGCAGGGTGACCTGGCCCCGGCTTAGCGTCAGCAGGCCCCGGTCGATGTGATGCAGTGTCCTGGCGAAAAGCCATGCGCCGGGCCGGGTCGCGGCAATATGCTGCATCGCCACCTGGGCGGCATTGGGTTTCCGGACCTGGTAGTCAAACACCTGGATGATCCCCACCGAATTAGCGTAAGGGCCGGGCCGGACAATGGCGATAGGCGCGGAAGCCGGACTTGAACCATTCGCTGAATACGAAGCCCGAATGCGAGCCCAGTGAAGCACGGCACTGACTCAGATGGGCTTTGCTGGCTAACGGGATGGTGATACCAGCGGGTGGTTGCGGGCGAGGATATCGAAGGTGTGCCAGTGCTTGGGGCCGCTGGCGGCGTGACCGTCTTGTTCGGTCTCTTCGAGGCGGAGGATCTGCAGGCCGTCGAGCAGCACCTCGACCTCGGGCCGGGCATGGAAGGTCATGTCGGGATCATCGGCCCAGCTGTCCCGGATGCCGAACAGCTGGCCAGCGAAGATCCCGCCCGGGGCGAGCGCCTGACGGATCCGCGCCCACGTGCCCGGAAACGCCTGCGGGAGGCAGAACGGCAGGCTGAAGCCTGCATGAATCAGCTGCGCGCGCGGAAGGTCAGTCTCGGAGAACGACGCGCAGATGACGCGGATCCGATCCGCGGCCGCGGCCGGAATACGCGCGCTGAGCAACTTGAGTCCAGCTTCAGTAGCGTCCACAGCCGTCACCGACCAACCGCGGGCAAGCAGCTCGAGTGCGTCGGTGCCATCACCGCAGCCTAGGTCGATCGCCATGCGGCCGTTGCCCGGGCCTTGCTCCTGGCACGCGGCCAGCAGCAGCGGCCGCGGCTCGCGGCCGGCTGACCATGCGTAATAGCCAGCCCAGTCCGGGCCGTCGTCTTGAACCACTCCGCCATCTTGCCAAACGGATCATGCTGGCCTCGGGGCCAGGCGTCATTGCGCGGCAGTAACTGTCGCGAAGACGCGCGAGCGTGCTTAGTGAGTGGTGTAACTCGTGCCGTTCCCCGAAATTACGGCTGTCTCCGTGGCGGTCTGTCCGTTGGAGAACGTGTCGATGCAGTGGTCGATGTTGGTTCCGGATGACGTGCAGACCACGGAGGTGAGCGTGACGCCCGGTTCGTAGTACTGGCTGGACGGGTTGCTGATTCGCTGCTGTATCTGAGTCTTGATCGAGGCCGCGACCACCGACGGGTTGTTGAAGTTCGACTGCGAGCTTGATGCATGCGTGATGATCACGACAAACAGGATGAGCCCGATCACGTCGAGCACGGTTGAGGCAATCAGCCAGGTGCGGGCCTTCCGTGACGCGATGATGGCGCCCTGCACGTTACCGCTAGCCCACAGCTCGGTCACTTTCTTGCCGTGCCTGCTGCCGATCAGGGCGGCAGGCAGGCCGAGGATTATGTTGAAAAGCACGCCGCAGACCGCGGCGATTATCCCCCAGGCCCGATACGTGCGTGGCGCTGGTCCTGGCGGGGGCGCGCCGTACCCGGGCGGACCGTACCCCGGCGACGCCTGCTGTCCCGGTTCCCAGCCGGGTGGACCTGCGGGCCCGGCCTGGCCCGGGTAGGGAGGTGGTACACCGAACCCCGGCCCCTGTCCGGCGGGGCCTTCCTGCTCTTCGCCGGGAGAATGTCCGTAACTCATGCTGGCGGTCTTCCTCACTTCCCGGAGAGCCAGGTGGCGAACACGCTACTCGTGCTGGGTTCGGCTGACGAATCGGTCCCTGTCCACGATCATCCGCTCCAGCGTGCCTGCGCCGACGACCAGGCTGCGATCATCTGGTGATCCCGGGAGCCGCTTGTGCCTGGCCGTGAACCGGAACACGAGCCGCCGCCCGTCCACCTCAGTGAGTTCAGCCTCGACCACGACCTGCGCCCCGAGCGGGCTGGGCCGGTTGTGCTCCAGGACAGCTGACGTGCCGACCGAGGTCTGGCCTGGTTCCAGGCCGGGCCTGACTGCCGCCGCCGCTGCCGCCTCGGCCAGCGCGAGCAGTCGCGGCGTACCCAGCACGGGCACGTCACCGCTGCCCATCGCCACCGCGGTATCGGTGTCGGCGACAACAATCCGCTCGAACGAGCGCAACCCCGGTATCAGCGCCATCCCCGTAGCGTAGGCGGGCGTGGGCGTACTAGGGCAGGAGGGCCAGCTTCCCGGTGACTCGCCGTCCCGCCAGCTCGTTCAGCGCGTCGGCGGCACGCTCGAGCGGGAAGGTCACGGGGGTGACCGGGTGCAGGTTTCCGGCCGCCACGGCATCGAGCAGGCGGGCTAGGAGTTCGTTGTTGCCAGCGGGATCCTGACGCGACCACGCGCCCCAGTCGACCCCGATGATGGCACGGTTTTCTAGCAGGACGCGGTTGAGCGGCAACCGCGGGATGGTGCCGCCCGCGAAACCGACGACGAGGTAGCGGCCGAGCCCGCGCAGGCTGCGCAGCGCCGGTTCAGCCACCTCGCCGCCGACGGGATCGATCACCAGGTCGGCGCCCGCGCCGGTGACCTCACGCACGCGGGCCTTCAGGTCCTCGGTCTGGTAATCGACCGCGACCTGCGCCCCGGCGTTAATCGCCGCGGCCCGCTTGGCCTGGCTGGAAGCGGCCGCGATCACTCGTGCGCCAAGCGACCTGGCCACATCGATAGCAGCAAGCCCGATCCCGCCGCCGGCTCCGAGCACCAGAACCCATTCGCCGGGCCGCACGGCGGTTCGCGTGGTCAGCGCGAACAGGACCGTCGCATAGCTTTCGACGGCCGTCGCGGCCACCTCGAAACTCACGGCGTCCGGCAGCGGAACGACCGCTTCAGCGGGCAGCACGCGGTGGGTCGCGTAACCACCGAGGTCAAACGAACTGCTCACCACGCGGCTCCCCCGGGCCACTGAAGACACGCCATCGCCGACGTCGAGCACCTCCCCCGCCGCCACCAGGCCCGGGGTAAACGGCAGCCGCGGCTTCAGCTGGTATGCGCCGCCCACCATTAGCCCGTCGACGAAGCTGACCCCGGCAGCGCGCACGCCGACGAGCACCTGGCCAGGGCCGGGCTCCGGATCAGGCGTCTCCTCGAGGACCAGCCGGTCCAGTGGGCCGAATTCACTACAGGCAATGCGACGCATCTCATCTCCTCCGACACCGCTCATCGAGCGTAACTGCCGCGGCAGTGCACGCAACACCAGTTACGTGCCGCGTCTCAGGGCGAGGTCCGGCGTGGTATGGCATCTTGGACTGAGCTCAATGAGCGAGGGGGATTACCGTGCAGGCAGATACCCACCAGGGCGAGGCCGTGCTGGCTCGGGCCGTGTCTGCCTATCGGGCTGGGTTGGGCTCACGCCTGATCGCCGGATACGCGCTCGGCAGCCTCGCCCACGGAGGCTTCAGTCCGCTGGTGAGCGACATCGATCTCGGGCTCATCCTGCAGGACCCGATCAGGGCGAAGGACCGCCTGACCATCCGCACGGTGGCCCGCTCCGTGAGAGCCGGAGGACCGGGGCTGCACCAGCGGCTCTCGGTGTTCTGGGGAACACCCTCCACCTTGCGGGGCCAGGGCCGCGGTGGCAGGTTCCCTCCGCTGGACCGGCTGGACCTGCTTGACTACGGCCGGCTGCTCACCGGACAGGACGCCCGTTCCGGCGTGGCCCGCCCCGAACGGGCCGAACTGCTGGTAGCAGGCGCCGAGTTCGCGCTGGGCTACCTGGACGGAACCCGCAAGCCGGCAGACCGCCTCCGGGACTGGGCCCGGCTCCGCTTTCGCAGCGACAACGCACTGGACGAAATCCGCACCCCTTCGCGGCTGGTCTCCCGCGGACCCGGGCGGCTGACCAAGATCGTGCTCTTCCCCGTCCGCTTCCTTTTCACCGCAGAGACGGGCCAGGTGGGCATCAACAGCCTCGCGGCCGAGCACTACCTCGCCAGCGCGTACGCGCCTGCCAGCACCCTGGTGACCGCGGCTCTGGCCTGGCGCCTCGAACCGCCGGCCGACGATGAGGCGACCGCACTCCTGGGTCGCGAGCTAATCCCGCTGTACGTCCATTACATCGACGATCACATCACGCGCCTGCACGCCGTCAATCGCCACCGGCTCGCCGACAGCTTCCACCGGTGGCGGACCCGCCTCCTGGCCGGTTTAGCTCTCGGTGAAGGACTGAGGCCGGGTGTCCGGCATCGGCTTAGCATGCCGGTATGGACGAGACGCTCTACCAGCACGCAGGCGGCGACGAAGGGCTGCATCGCCTGGAGGAGCTGTTCTATACCAAGGCGCTGGCCGACCCGGTGCTGGGGGCGCTGTTCACCGAGCGGGTGCCGACGCATGTCGACCACCTGACCTGGTTCACCGCGGAGTCTTTCGGCGGACCCGACCGCTTCACCCGCGAGCTCGGGTTCCAGTACCTCATCGACGTGCACCGGCACCTGAAGATCACCGATGAGCAGCGCGACCGGTTCGTGGCGGTATACCTGGAGACGCTCGACGAGGCCGGACTGCCAGCAGACGCGCCGTTCCGGCAGGCGGTCCAGGAGCACGTCGAGTTCGGCTCGCAGGTGGCCCAGCAGAACTCCTGGGCCGAAAGCGACGCCGACCTGCACCCGATCCGCGCGGTCCCGGCCTGGGACTGGCCCGACGGCAGCTAATTAATCCGAACGGGCACGTCCTCAGCTCACCGCCTTCTTCACGAGCGCGCCAGAGGTAGTCGGCCACATGGCGCCTTCGTCGAAGCTCGCCTGGTCGCTGAAGCCGGACGTCGCGCCGGCCAGAAAGTCTGAAGTCGCGGCCCGGCTCGCGGCGACTCCGGGGAATCCAGCTGGTCTATATCAATGAGCCGCCAAACAAGCGGCGCGGAACTCTCGTGAGCACGGCAGAGCCGGAGGAATTAACAGACATGAACATCGCCGATAAGACCGTCCTGGTGACCGGGGCCAATCGTGGCATCGGGCAAGCGCTGGTCACCGAGGCCCTCCGCCGGGGCGCGAAGCAGGTGTACGCCGGCACGCGTCAGCCCCTGGCCCACCCGGACAGCCGTGTCACGCCCCTGACCCTGGACGTGACCAGCCCGGCGCAGATTCAGGCCGCGGTCCAGAGCGTCGAGTCTCTCGACCTCCTTATCAACAACGCCGGCATTGCGCTTTACGACGACCTCAGCGATCGTGCCCTGCTCGAGCAGCATCTGGCCGTCAACTTCTTCGGTACCTACGGCGTGACCCAGGCCTTCCTGCCGTTGCTGACCCGCTCGCGGGGAGCCATCGTCAACAACACCTCGACGATGGCCCTCGCCCCCTTCCCGTTCACTCCCGCCTACTCGATCTCCAAGGCGGCCGCGTTCAACCTGACCCAATCGCTGCGCGCCCTCCTGGCGGGCCGGGGCGTGCGGGTGCATGCCGTCCTGACCGGCCCCACCGACACCGACATGACCCGGGGCTTCGACATCCCCAAGGCCTCGCCGGACTCTGTCGCGCGAGCCATCTTCGACGGAGTGGAGAACAGCGAGGAGGACATCTTCCCCGATCCCATGTCGGCGTCCATCGCCGACAGCTGGCGCAACGGCGCGGTCAAGGCGATGGAACGCGAGAATGCGGCGTTCGTAGCAGCAGAACCCGCCGCGGCATGAGCGCCGCGGCACAGGCAAGGAGGCTGGACGCGATGACGGATCACAAGGTGGTCAGCCGCCAGGAGTGGCAGGCCGTTCGGGACGAGCTGCTGCAGCGCGAGAAGGAGCACACTCAGACGGCGGACGAGCTGGCGCGCCAGCGCCGTGAGCTGCCCTGGGTCGCGGTCGAGAAGGAGTACCGGTTCGACACCGACGACGGTACGCGGACCCTGGCCGGGCTCTTCGACGGCCGCTCCCAGCTGCTGATCTACCATTTCATGTTCGGGCCGAGCTACACGGCGGGATGCCCGGTGAACTCCTCGATGGCCGATGGCCTCGACGGCCTCCTGCCCCACCTGCATGCCCGCGACGTGACCCTGGTGCTCGTTTCGCAGGCCCCGCTGGCCAAGCTTCAGGGGTACAAGCAGCGGATGGGCTGGAACGTTCCGTGGGTCTCGGCGGCGAACACCGACTTCAACGTCGACTTCGGCGGCTCCCACACTGCCGAGCAGGTACGTTCATGGGGGCTGTCCGAGGGCGAGGGTGCGCTGCCGCCGATCGTGGCCGTGAACGCGGCCGCGACCGGGACCGATGTCCTCGGATACCTGTCTGAGTCACCGGCGGCGAGTGTCTTCACGCTGCAGGACGGCGCCGTCTACCAGACCTACGCGACCGCGGGACGGGGGGTCGAGTTCCTGATGGGGTATTACCCGATCCTGGACCGGGTGCCCAACGGGCGCGACGAGGGCGACGCGTTCCAGACCTGGATTCGCCGCCATGACGAGTACGTCTAGCGGCCTGCGAGGGTTTTGGGGCAAACGATGACGGTCAGCGAGGATTTCACCGGTCTTACCGGCCGGTTCCGGGGTGAGTTGCTGGCTCACTGCTATCGGATGCTGGGCTCGGCGGACGAGGCCGAGGACCTGGTGCAGGAGACGTACCTGCGGGCGTGGCGGTCCTATGACGGGTTTGAGGGCCGCGCGTCGGTACGGACCTGGCTGTACCGGATCGCGACCAACGTGTGCCTGACCGCGATCGAGCGGCGCGGCCGCCGGCCGCTGCCGTCGGGGCTGGGCGGGCCGGCCGAGGATGCGGCGGCGCCGTTGGTGGCGGGGCCGGAGGTGCCGTGGCTGCAGCCGTTTCCCACCGGGCAGGCCAGCGGGCCGGAGGATCCGGCCGCGGTGGCGGCGTCGCGCGCGGGTATCCGGCTGGCCTTCGTCGCGGCGCTGCAGTACCTGTCCGCCCGGCAGCGCGCGTTGCTGATCTTGCGGGACGTGCTGGAGTGGCCGGCCGCCGAGGTGGCGGAGCTGCTGGGCACGACGACCACTGCAGTGAACAGCGGCCTGCGGCGAGCCCGCGCTCAGCTCGCGCAGGCGCTGCCCGCCGAAGATGAGCTAGCCGAGCCCGCCGAACCGGACCGGCGGGCGGTGCTCGACCGGTTCGCCGCTGCCATCCAGAACGCCGACGCCAGCTTGCTCGCCGAGCTGTTGCGGGAGGATGTCGCGCTGGAGATGCCGCCGCTGCTGACCTGGTTCACCGGCCGCCAGACCGTGGCCGGCTTTATCGCAGAGCACTTTCTCACCGAGCCCGGAGGGCTCCGGCTGGTTCCGGTCCTGGCGAACGGGCAGCGGGCGTTCGCGATCTACCAGCGCGGACCGGGCGGGGCCTATCACGCGCACGCCATGCTGGTCCCGACGGTCACCCAGTCGGGGATCGCGCGGATCATCGCCTTCCAGGACCCGGGCCTGTTCGGGTTCTTCGGCCTGCCCTCAGACGTACACCAGGACGAGGCCTGGGCTGACCTTGCTGACTGCGGCGATGTCGGCGCCGCCTGAGGTGAGTACCGCGTCGCCTCGCTCGGCGGCGCCAGCGCGAAGTGAACGGCCTGACCCCGCCCCGCCGCCGTCCGCACCACCCGGCCGTCCGCACCACCCGGCCGTCCGCAACACCCGGCCGTCCGCACCACCCGGCCGTCCGCAACACCCGGGCGCCGTCTCCGCACCCCAATGTCCCCTCCCACCATATCCCCACCTCCCGCACCCGCCCCCGATGACCCTATGGAACATAGGGCCGGTTATAACCGGCCCTATGTTCCATAGGGTCGGCCTGATTCGCGGGAGAGTCGGACCGATGTTCCATAGAGTCGACGTGATTTGCGGAAATGAGAGCGTTCAGGAGTGGTGCGCTCACTCTCTGTTTTGTCAGACCCAATCGGCATGATTCCTGCATGGCGCTTTCCCCTCGGCTGGATCCGGATGCACTCGTAGCGACCGGGACGCCGACGAGTCTCCGGCGGGAGATGACGACGCTGCTTTACGCAGGCCGTGGCAATGTGATCGCGGAACAGAGACCGGGCCCTCCTGCTGTCCCGGCGCGCACCGGGTCCGGCGGGGAAATGCTGGTGAGATCCAAATACGGCGCGGCTTGCGGCTCAGGGAGCGAGACGGCGCTCGCGCTCGGGGCCGGCTTCGGCTGACGTGGCTTCCTGTCGCCTGCTCCGCCGCCCCGGCCGCGGTAGACGAGCAGGCCGTTGACGGGATCTGGTACCCCGTCCAGGGCCGCGCGTACGGCCGGCAGGCCGCGAAACGTCTCCCACTGTTCCTCATTGTCGAAACAGACCTCGAAGACCACGCCCCAGCGGTCCGCGTGCCACGACCCGTCGACCGCGCCATTCGTCAACGCCGCCTCGATCAGGGCAGAGTCGTGTTGCTCCTGCCACCGGAAAGCCGACAACTCGCCGTGCAGTACCTCAATCGACCACCACTCCGCCATCGTGAAGATCGTACGTCTTTTTCCAGGATCGGGCCGGGTGAGGTCAGCTGCACCGTCGGCGATCGGCCAGCCAGGACAGGCCGAGGAATACCGGTGCCGAGAGTCCCAGCAGCAAGGCCGTGCCGCTGACCGCGCTCTCCAGGAAACCGGGCCCGACCCGGGCGACGCCGAAGTAGTAGGCAACCACGACCGCCATCAGCAGCAGGTACCCGCCGACGACGGTGCCGGCCACGTGCCTGAGCGCGGCCCAGCCGGTCCGTGCCGGGTCGGGCGGCGTGGCCCCCGGCACCGGGTCGGGCGGCGTGGCCCCCGGCACCGGGTCGGGCGGCGTGGCCCCCGGCACCGGGTCGGGCGGCGTGGCCCCCGGCACCGGCCCGGGAGGCGTGGCCCGCGGCGCGTCCGGCCGCTCGTCTCGGCCGGACGGACCTGGCCGGTACAGACGGATCAGGCCGAACCCGAGCGCCGACATGAGGATCAGGTAACCGGCGGCCATCGGTATCAGGGCCTGACGGTCCGCCAAAGACAGCGCGAGCACCCTGGCCGGCGCCATGACGAGCTCAGGCCCGCAGCAGGAAGTGCCAGCCGCGGATGAAGAAGTGCCAGCCGGCCCACAGCCAGAGCGCGAACAGGGCCCACCGCCCGACCGGATAGCGCATGATCATGCGGAAGGCGTCGCTGAGGGTGGGAACGCCGGACACCCGGGCCAGGGCGAGGCCCTCCCACGCGAATACGGCGCCGAACAGGACCAACCACACGAGATAGCCGATGAGCGGATGCCTCGCCATGCCAACCTCCCGGCCGCATATTCATCATCCGGCCAGGTGCGGCGCCACCGCCCGGTGCGCTGGCCGCCGGGACGAGGCGGCCGCGCCGGACGTTGCTCTCATTGTGCCGCATAGGACCCGGTGCGCGTTGGCCGCCTGCGGCCAGGATCAGGCCTTCCGCCTGCCTTTTCCGGCCCAGACGTTGTGCTCTTCGGGATGGTCGCGCCGGGCCAGTGATTCGGCCATCAGCCGGTCGCCGTCGGCCTGGGTCCTGCGGTCGCGGACGCGTCCCAGGTGGGTCTTCTCGCCGATGTACCTCGCGACCAGCAGGGGCGGGTCGAGCGGGTCGGTCCCGGCGGGCTGCGAGCAGACCCGGCATTCCCACTCCGGCGGTGGCGTCACGGTCCCGATGAACGGCACCGTCGTCGTGTGCCCGTTCGCGCAGTGATAAAGCACGACGACTTTAGCGACGGCGGATCCACGGCCATAAGGCTCACCGGCAGGACCGGCCCCGACCCTCGTCGCTCGCATTATTCCGGTGTTTACAGTCCGCATAATACCTCCGTCAGTCTTCATTCTACAGGCAAATTCTGGGCGGTTTTGACCGCTAACGCCGATTTGCGGCACCCGTGAAGGAGGTCCAGAGGTTAAGTTCGGGAAAAAAGAATGACAATTAATCAAAACGGGCAGTGGTGCTTCGGCCTGGATCACACCGCGGGATCGTCATTCAGGAGAGAGAACACGGCCAGGTCGTGCAGCCCGTCATCTTCCAGCTGCGCCCGCCGGAGCGTGCCCTCCCGCTGGAAACCCGCCTTCTCCGCGACCCGGAGCGACGGCCGGTTATCGGTGACAGCACACAGCTGTATCCGCTGCATGCCACCATCGGCCAGCGCCCACCGCGCCACGGCCACGACGGCCTCGCTCGCGTAGCCCCGGCCGCGCCGATCCGGGCGCACACCGTAGCCGACCTCTGAGCTGCGAGCCTCCCAGTCGGTCTTGAACAGGCTGATCGCTCCGACAAGTTCACCCGACGAACGTTCCGCCATCATCAGGTGAACGCCAGCACCCTCCTGCCGGTGCCGGTGCACGCCGTCGGCCAGCCACCTGTCGACCTCCGACGGCCGGGACGGCGCTTCGGGCGGCAACGCCGTGTAATCCCCGGCCTCCACCAGCGCCTTGACCGTAGCAGCGTCCCCCGGGCCGAATTCGGTGAACTCCAGCCGGTCCGCCACGATCCTCACCTCGGGGAAAGAACCCATGGCGGAGCAGCCTACGCGAACATCCACGGTGGGGAGGCCGAGCTGAGGCTACCTGGGCTGGCTAACGGCGGGCCGCCAAGTTAACACGCGCCCGCATTACTTGGCGCCGATGAGGCCCAGGGAGCGGGCCCGGCTGACCGCCTCCTCCCGGCTGTGGACGCCGAGCCTGTGATAGAGACGTGCCGCCCGCTCCTTGGCTGCGGACCGGGAGATGCCCAGCTTGCCGGCGATAACGGAGAACGGCAGCGGGGTGGAGAGGTACCGGAGGACCTGGGCCTCGGCCATGGTGATCGACGCCGCCCTGACTCGTGCCCCGGCTTCGCTTGTCGCTTCGGCACCAATCTCGTCAGCGGCGGCAATGGTGATGAGGGAGTCCGCCACCGACTCGGCGGCCACCTCGTCGGCGGCGGCAATGGTCGCGAGGGACTCCGCCACGGACTCGCCGGCCACCTCGTCGGCCGCTTCTACGGTAGCGACGTCCTCGGCCACGGCGTAAGCGGCCAGCTCGTCGGCGGCTTCGACGGTGGCGATGTCTTCGGCTACGGCGTCAGCGGCGGCCTGGTTGGCGGCTGCTACGACGACGGCGTCTTCGGCTATGGCGTCAGCGGCCAGCTCGTCGGCCGCTGCTACGGCGGCAGCGTCTTCGGCTACGGCGTCGGCGGCGGCCTGGTCGGCGGCAGCGATGATGAGACCAGCTTCGGTGAGCGCCGTGACCGCCTCGTGGGCGGCCGCTTGCTCCACCAGCCCGGCCGTGATCAGCGCCCGGACCGCGTCGGCGGCGGCGGCCGACTGGATCAGCTGCGAATCGGCCACTGCCTCGGCCGCCTCGGCTCTGGCCCCGGCCGCGACGAGCAGGGCACTGGCCTCGTCGGCCTGGGCCAGGGCGATCACCTCGGCCGCTTCCTCCATGGCGGCGACCTCGGCTCCCACCACCAGCTCGGCCTCGGAGGTCAGGAAGCCCTCGCCGATCAGCGTGCCGCCGGTCTCGGCGATCGCGTCGAAAAGCGGGGCGGCCCAGTAGTGCTCGACGAGCAGGAAGGCCAGGGCGGTCCCCGGCTCAAGAGAATCGGCCAGAGCCCGCGCATCGGCCGGGTGAAAGCCCGCGGGACCATCAGCCAGCGCTGGCCTGGCCGAATCGCCGTTCGCCAGCGGAACGAATGCCGTCAGAAGCGAACCGAAATCCTCGTCATCACCAATGGTCAGCCGTTCGACGGTGCCGTCCTGGCTTTTGGCCACGAAGAGCATGTCGAGCAGGCGAAGAACTCCCCGGCCGCGGAGACGGTCGACCTCGGCCAGGATCCTGTCCTCGGAACCGGCGTCGCGGCTGAACCTCAAGGCGATCACCTGGAGCGGTGCGGTCATCGTTGCCCTCCTTGTGCTGGCCGGTAACGTCGCCGACGGTACCACCGAGCGCATCACCGCCCACAGGTGCATCCCCACCCAGGCAATCATGACGGTCCGCTTACGGTCGCCGCTCGGCCTCGCCGCGCGCCTGCGCCCGGCGGAACAATCAGTCACAACCAGTACGCTTCCGGGCACACGGAGGCAACTGAGGCTAATGGGACCGAGGATAAATCTGGGGACATCATGACGGGACAACTGACCCACACCGGCGCCAGCACGGGCACGGGCACCAGCACAAGCACGGGCACCAGCACAAGCACGGGCACAGGCACCAGCACAAGCACGGGCACAGGCACCAGCACGGGCACAGGCACCAGCACGGGCACGGGCGCCAGGGGCGGCACCGGGGCCAGGGCGGCGCGGCGTGCCGACGCTCACGCGGTCCGGCTGAGCCAGCGGGACATCGACGGGCTGCTGCTGTGCGGCGAGCACTACGGGGCACCTTACGATCTGCTGGCGGGCGCGCTGCGGGTGAGCCCGGAGCGGATGCCCGCGATCGTGGCCCGGTGGCGCCGGGCCGGATACGCCGCCACCGGACGGTTCGGGCCCGGGCCGGCCTGGTGCTGGCTGACCCGGGACGGGATGAACGCCACCGGGCTGGGGTTCCCCGCCACCCGCCCGGCGCTGGCCCGGCTGGCGCACATCCGCGCGGTGCTCGCCGTCCGGATCTGGCTGGCCAACGGGCGGCCCTGGCACGATGGCCGCGCCTGGTGGCATTCCGAGCGGCGGCTGCGCGCCGTCCGCTCGCCGTACGGCACCGGGCACGTGGCCGACGCGGAGATCCACTGGCCCAGCATCGAGCACAGCCCGTACGCCGGGCAGGTGTGGGCCGTCGAGGTCGAGCTCACCCCCAAGCCGGCCGCCCGCACCGCCGCGATCATCAATGAACTGCTGAGCCCGATGCGGTACGCCATGGTCGTCTACCTGACCGCGCCGGCCGCCCGCACGGTGGTCACCCGCGCGGCGGCTAGGCTCCCGGCGCAGGACCAGGCCAGGCTCGCGGTCCGGGATCTGCCCGCTACGGCGCTCGGACCGGAACCGTTCGGGCCGACCCGATGAACCCTAGCCAGACTCGCCGCTGCTGGCAGCCAGCACGTCGTCCGGCTGGCGCTGGTAGATATGCGCCGCGTTCTTGGCCAGCTTGGCTTCGACCTCGGCCTGCAAATCGACACCTGTCAT
>Ga0302326_10016054_pt1 | contig 15704 bp, 10 predicted proteins | sample Palsa_T0_3_FD_202264 | JGI IMG/M metagenome (GOLD analysis project Ga0302326, IMG submission 202264) | Peat permafrost microbial communities from Stordalen Mire near Abisko, Sweden - Palsa_T0_3 | ecosystem: Environmental > Terrestrial > Soil > Palsa > Peat permafrost | place: Sweden: Abisko...
ACAGTCCTGGGCTTGATGCCGACGCTAGGGGCGCGGGCAGGATGAGGAATCGGGGATAACCCTCGGCTTGGGAGCCTGATCTGGCATCAGGGTGCCGGGGGGCTCTACCGTCGGGGCCATGGGCGGTTTCATCGTGGAGCGGTACTGGCCGGGCGTGACCGAGACGGACGTCCGGCTGGCGGCAGCCGCGCTGCGGGCGGCCGGCGGCGCGGACATCCGTTACCTGGGCAGCATCCTGATGCCCGGGGACGAGGTGGTGCTGTTCCGGTTCGATGCCGTCAGCGCCCGGCAGGTGGCGGCGAACGGCGAGCAGGCCGGGCTGCGCTGTGACCGCGTGGTCCCGGCCGTCTTCGCCGATGAGCAGGACCCGGGCACGTAAGCTGACCGGCCGTCAGGAGCTGGCCGGCCGTCAGGGACGCGGGGGACCCATCCGGGCGCCAAGCTCAGCACGGGACGTGATGCCGAGCTTGCGGTAGACCCGGGCGAGGTTGGCCTCCACCGTCTTGACCGCGAGGAAAAGCTGCTGCGCCACATCGCGGTTGGTCAGGCCGGCCGCGGCCAGCTCCGCGACCCGGCGCTCGGTCTCGGTCAGCGCGCCGGCGGCGGCCGGCCGCAGGTTCACCCTGGCCAGCTCCGCCGCCGCCTGCCGCGCCCAGGCCGCGGCGCCGAACGCGGTGAACTCACGGTGTGCCTCGGCGAGCAACTGCTGAGCCAGCCGCTTGGCCTTGGCCCGGCGGTGAATCTGGCCCGCGATCAGCAGCGTCCTGGCCCGGTCGAACCGCAGCGGCGAGGTGTCGTACCAGGTGAGGGCCTGCTCGATGGTGGCCAGGGCCTCAGCCGTCCGGCCACTCGCGGCCTGGATCATGGCCCGCCCGGTGCTGGCGATGGTCCCGGCCGAGCGCCGCCCGGAGCGGGCCACCTGGTCATCGAGGTGATCGAGGAAAGCCAGGGCGTCGGCAAGCCGGCCGGTCGCCACCAGGGACACCAGGTAGTCGAGGTGCCAGCGGCTGTAGCCGGGCTCGCGCAGGTGCATCCCGGTCACCGCGGCGTGCCAGCGATCGAGATGGACGACGGCGGCGGCCGGGTCGCCGCGGGACAGCGCGGCGAAGCCGAGGGCTCCGTGCACCCGCTGCCGTTCCCAGTTGGTCGCGATGGCCGCATCGCGCTCGCTGGCCAGCATCCCGGTCGCCTCGTCGAGCCGTCCTTCGTAGATCAGGATCAGGCCGAGGGTCTGCCGGGCCTGTCCCGCCAGCGCGGCCAGGCTGCCCTGCTCGGCCACGTCGAGATGCTCCTCGGCGAATTGCCGGGCGCGGGCGATGTGCCCCTGCCACAGCGCGATCTGCGGCAGATGGCCGAGGCAGTAGGCGATCGAGGACAGGTCCGCCGCCGCGCGTGCCTCTGCCAGCAGGGCCAGCAGCCGGGTCTCGGCCTCGTCCAGATCGTCGGCGTACTTCAGCAGCGCCGCGTAGCTGGCGTCGGCCCGGTCGGACAGCCGCCGGCTGGGGTGGCTGCGCTCAAGGTCGATGGCGCGCCGGAACATTTCATGATCCAGTCCGCGGCCCGCCCGGAACCGGGCGCCCGCGGCCTGGCATAGCGCGCCGGACAGCACGGCGGGGTCGGGCTGGCCGGCCTGCTCGAGCAGGGCCACCGCCTCGGTTGCGCTGGCGTCGGCCAGGTCGATGTCGTCACTCACCGCGGCCAGGGTCAGCAGGGCCTCCGACCGGACCACCGGGTCCGCCGCCGCTTCCGCCACCGCGGCCTGAAGCTCCGCCGCGGCGCCACCCCAGCCGATCACTTCCGTCGCCATCTCGGCGAGGCGGATTCGCCGGCGAACCCGCTGCGACACCCCGGGTGTCAGCGATATCGCCTGCCGCTGTGCCTGCACCGCTCCCGGGCTGTCACCCGCCCGGACCAGCGCGTCGGCCAGCCGGTCCAGCCGGGCCGCACGGTCGGCATCGGCGTCCGTGTGCTGCAGCGCGAGCCGGGAGAGTTCCGCCGCGATGTCTGGCGCTCCCGCGGCCAGGGCCGCGGCCACCCCGGCGTCGAGCGCCTCGGCGATCTGGGGATCGGCCCTGGTCGCCGCCAGCGCGGCGTGCCGGGCCCGGTCAAGCGGGTCATCCGCGCCGGCCAGCAGCCGCTGATGCAGGCTGCGGCGGCCAGCGGCCGGCAGCGCGGCGTAGGCGGCGGCACTCACCAGCGGATGCGCCGCCCGGACGATCTGCGGACCGCCCAGCACCAGCGGCTCATCGACGACCACGAGCCCGGCGAGGACCGCGCGGTGCAGCGCGCCGGGGTCAAGCCCGGCGTCGGTGAACCGCCACGACGCCGCCGTGCCCGCGGCGATCTCCAGCACGTCCGGCGGTACGCTCCGGACCCGTTCGGCCACCAGTTCGTCCAGGCTGGTGGGGACGGGCAGCGGAACTCCCGGCCGCGCAGTGATCTCCAGCCGGTCCAGGGCGCGAGCCAGCTCGAGCGCGTACAGCGGATTCCCGCCGGACGTCTCGTGCACGCGCAGCAGGACCGGCCTGGCTAGCCGCACCGATAGCCGGGCGGCGAGCAACTCGAACAGCGCGCCCACGCTGACCGGGCCCACTCCGACCGACAGGACCCGATCGCCCGGCAAGCCGTCCAGCGGCGCCCACCGCGATCCGTCGCCGCGCGCGGTGGCCATCAGCCGCACCCGGCTCGCCGGTTCCAACCGCCGCAGCGCGAACCGCAACGCACCCGCGCTCGCCGCGTCCAGGTAGGGCAGGTCATCCAGCGCGATCAGTACCGGGCCGGACTGCGCCTGCGCCGACAGCACCGACCACAACGCGGTGCCGACGGCCCGTTCATCGACCGCCTCGCCGGGGTCCGACTGCAACATGGCAACCTGCAGGGCCTGGCGCTGCGGCGGCGGCAGACCAGCCAGCACCGGCGCTGCCACCGTGCGCAGCAAGTCAGTCAGCCCCACCCACGGAAGCTGCGCTTCGGCGATGCCGGCGCGGGCGGCCAGCACCAGGTAGCCGAGGCTGGACGCCCGCTCCAGCGTCCACTCCCACAAAGCCGTCTTCCCGATCCCGGCCGGGCCGGTCAGGATCGCCGCCACCGCCTCCGTGCTTCCGGCCTGGGAGACCCCACGGTGTTCACCACTGCCGTCGCTGCTGCCGTCGCTAGTGCCGTCGCCACTGCGGTCGCCAGCGCCGTCTGCTGCGGGCACGCGCCATTCCCTGGTGCCCGCGTCCAGGAACGCCGAAAGCAGGACTCGCTCAGCGTCGCGTCCCACGATCACCGGCTCAGCCGGCGGCCGACGCGCAGGCCCGCCCATACAACTCCCGGTCACGCTCGCCAGCCGTGCCACCCCGGCACTCACGGATACTGCACGTCATCCTGGCAGCTCAGGCCAATTCGCCCAACTGGCCGGCCAGCGTAATGCCCACTGCCCCGCCCGGCCGAGGCCAGGGACTGACAGCGGCGATGTGGTGCTGGACTCCGAGGCTTAGCGGGCGTTATCCCGATTGGCCCGAGGCACGCTGCACTTTGCCTGGCCACCACCCTCCGCTGGCTCAACACCACCTGGCACCACGGCCAGTCCCTCCATGAACACTCGTGTCATGCGCTGATTGAAGCTCGGTTGCTCGCCGCGGATCGGCTGGCAAATGAGGGCGATGGTCATGAGGACTTCCCGGGCCGTCACGTCATCGCGCGCGTACCCGCCATCTACCGCTCGGGCGAGGAGCGTTTGGAGTGCCGGTTCGAGCCGGTCCATGAGGTGCTGCGGGAGGTCATCGTAGGCCGGGTCACCGGAGTGCAGCGCCGAGGCGAGCCCGCGTTTCGTGCCGACGAAGTCCGTGAAGCGCTCGATCCAGCCCATGAGCGCTTCCCACGGACTCAGCGTGGTCCCGAGCTCTTCCGCAGCTTCGACGCACTCGTCGATCTCGTGTTGCAACACGGCGACGATGAGGTCGGACCGGCGAGGGAAATGCCGGTAGAGCGTTCCAACGCCCACTCCCGCAAGATCCGTGATCTCCTTCGCAGGCGCGTCCACGCCACTGCCCGCGAACACGGTCTTTGCGGCCTCCGCCAGTGCGACGACGTTCCGCTTTGCGTCAGAGCGCTGACGCCGAGACGGGTCGGTACTGCGCCCCGTCGACGGAGCCGTGGTCCTAACCGACTCGGATGCCATGGTCCTCCTGTTGCTAACCGGAAAGAATTTCCGTATAGTTCCGGAAAGAGCTTCCGCTTACTGCCAGCATACGTCGACGGAGGCGTCTGCGCACGTCACGCTCACGTCTGGAGAATCCTCATGCAGTACCGAAACCTTGGCCGAACAGGCATCAAGGTCAGCCCTTACGCGCTCGGCGCGCTCATGTTCGCCACTCAGGTCGGCAACCCCGACCCCCAGGACTCGATCCGGATCATCCACAAGGCGCTCGACGCAGGCATCAACCTCGTCGACACCGCTGATGCGTACGGAGACTCGGAGGAGGTTGTCGGCCGGGCACTTAAGGGCCGCCGTGACAACGTGGTCCTCACGACGAAGGTCAGCCGCCCCATGGGCACCGACCCGAACCAGCAGGGTGCCTCCCGGCGGTGGATCATCATGGCAATCGAGAACTCGCTGCGCCGCCTCCAGACCGATCACATCGACGTTTATCAGATCCATCGTCCCGATCCCGACACGGATATCGGGGAAACACTTTCCGCGCTGACAGACCTCGTCCGCAGCGGCAAGATCCGCGCGTTCGGAACCTCGGGGATGCCGGCCTCGAACCTCGTGGAGGCGCACTGGGTGGCGGAACGGCGCGGCCTGGAGCGGTTCCGTACCGAGCAGCCGCCGTACTCGATCCTGAACCGCGGCATCGAGCGTGAGGTCCTTCCAGTCGCGCAGCGCTGCGGCATGGGCATTCTTGCCTGGGGACCGCTCGGTCAGGGCATGCTCACCGGTCGGGTCCGTCGCGGGCAGGACAACGACGTCACTCGCGCGAAACTCTTCACGGCGTTCAGGGATGAGCGACGCCTGGACGCGGTGGAGCGGTTGATCCCGCTCGCCGAAGAGGCGGGACTGTCGATGCCCCACCTCGCGATGGCGTTCGCGATCTCGCACCCGGGTGTCACGAGCGCGCTGCTCGGTGCCCGCACCATGGAGCAACTCGACGACCTTCTCGCGGGGGTGGACGTCGTCCTTTCCGACGATGTCCTCGACCGGATCGATGAGATCGTCCCGCCCGGAACCGACATCGGCACCCTCGACCAGGCATACGTGCCGCCGGCGATCCAGAAGACGGAACTGCGCCGCCGCCCGCTCAGCGAGCGCTCCGTCGCCTGAGACAGGCGCCTTCGCGGCGGCATTTCCGCCGAGCACATCTTCCACCACGCCGCTAACCGTTTTGCTTGCCGCGCAGTCCTAGGAAGTGCATAGGTCCCGAACCGTCAACCAAAGGGGGACGCCATGCGATTTCCTGTTCTTTCTCCCCGGCGGCTGGCCGCCCCGGCCGCCATCGCCTGCGCCGCGGCGCTGATTCCGGTGGCCTCGCTGGCCGCCGTGTATCCGGCGGCACTTGCCAAGGCCGGGGCGGCGACACCTGCGAAGGCAGTGCCCGCCGGCTTCGCGCCGGTGTCGGCGAGTTTCCTGTCCCCGGCCCGGGGGTTCGTGCTCGGCACAGTGAACTGCCAGACCCGGCGGGGCTGCCGGGCACGGCTGGCGGCGACGGCTGATGGCGCCGCGCGCTGGCACGCGGTGACAGCGCCCCGCGTGCGCCTGTTCAATGCCGGGGGTAACAGCCTCACTCAGGCGTCCAGGGTCACCGGCGTGGTGTTCTCCAGCCGGCGGAACGGGTGGCTATACGGCCCGGGGCTGTGGGCCACCCACGATGGCGGCCGGCACTGGCGCAGGGTCATCCTGGGCGGGAACGTCGTCCCGTCGCTGGGCGGCGGTGTCGTGACGATGGCCGCCGCATCCGGGAACGTGTACGCCGTTGTCTCGCCGGATCCGTTCCACGGCAAGCCCCAGGAGCTGTACCGCAGCCCGGCCGGCCAGGACGCGTGGGCCAGGGTCGGCACCATGACCGGCGACCCGTTCGCGAGCCTGGCAGTGTCCGGGAAGGCAGCGTGGTTCGGCACCAGCACCCAGTTGTGGGCGACCGCGGACGGGGTGAGCTGGCACGAGTACCCGTTCGGCTGCCCGGGCGCCGGCTACGGGCTATCCGGCATCGCGGCGGCCAGCCGCTCGCACGTCGTGTTCCTCTGCGCTGACGCGATGGGCATGTTCCATACCGGCAAGGAGGTGCTGCGCTCGGTCAACGGCGGCAAGACCGAGCAGCTGGCCGGGCAGCCGCCCGTCGGCGGCGACGTCACCGGCGGGATCGCCGTGCCGCCGCATCACAGCAAGGTGATCGGCATCGCCGTCGTCACGCCAGGCCCGGATTTCCTCTACCGCTCGGCCAGCGGCGGGAAGACCTGGACCGAGATAACGATCCCCGGCACCAGCGGCGGGGTGAACCTGAACTCGCTGTCCTACCTGAGCCGGACGGCAGGCTGGGTCGTGGCCGGCAGTCCGGGCGAGACCCCGACCCTGCTGCGGACAACCGACGGTGGGCGCACCTGGCACCCGGTCACGTTCTGAGTAGCCCGCGTCCTGCGCCGCCGGGTCCCGGTCGGCCAGCCGCGCCCGGAACCACGCGCGCGGCTGGCCGGCTCCCTCGTCCAGCCTGCCGCCGAAAGCGCTTCCGAACGACCGGAGCACATCCGCCGCTAATCCGAGCATGCGACGGCTCATGGGATCGTCGTAGTCGCTTGCCCGGCCTTCTCCGGCGTGGTGTCAGTCATGACGGCCTCCTGATCGCATTACCACGCGCGGTTAGGTCGGCCTCGGGCCGAGGCGATCGCGGCCGTAACGGCAGCAGTGATCTTTGAGCCCCTACGCGAGAATCCGAGGGTGCGCACGGTCTCTGCGAGCAGTTCCTCTTCTGTGCGCAGCAGCGTGTCTGACTCGAGCCAGCGCACGATGGCGAGCAATTCGTCATCGCCGTACTCGTCGATGCTGCCCCGGTACATTCTCACAGGGCACGGGCTAACCCGGCCGGTCGCCCTCGGCGGCACGGGGCTGGGGGTTACGTCATCGGCCCGCGGCCCGGCGAGCATGGCATGTCCCTGGTCACCGCGGTCTGCGTCAGCTACCGCCGCTTTGTACGCGTCGACTGCCCGGGCGATCTCGGTCTCCCGGTGGAAGAACCACTCCTGGCTCCAGATGCGATGGAATCTCCAGCCCAGGCGCTCAAGGTGATCCTGCCGGAGCCGGTCCCGGTCCCTGGCCGTCGCCGAGGAGTGGTACGAGGCGCCGTCGCACTCGATCGCGAGCACCATCTGGCCCGGCCGGGTCGGATGCTGGGCAGCGTAATCAATCCAGTAGCCGGAGCATCCGTACTGGGCAACGAGCGGGATCCCGGCGCGGCGCAGGTGCGTTTCGACATCGCGCTCGAAGGGATTGAGCTCCGGCTTGTCCTTCGCGACGTCACCCAGGTCGGATCCGCCGGACTCGGCGTACGTCAGATACCGGGCCAGCATCTTGGCGCCCTCTGAGCGCAGCTTGCCGGGATCCATGTCGGCCGCCGAGAAGGACGAGACCACGGTCATGTGAGCTCGTGCCCGGGTGATCGCGACGTTGAGCCGCCGCTCACCGCCCTCATTGTTAATCGGCCCGAACCGGTACATTATGCGCCCGTCGGTGCTCTTGCCGTAGCCGACGGTAAGGATGATCGCGTCTCGCTCGTCCCCCTGGACGCGCTCCAGGTTCTTGACGAAGAACGGCTCCTTGAGTGCCTGGGAGGATGCGGTGCCATCGAGAAATGCGGCCAGCTCCGGGTCGCCGGACCGGGCCCGCCGGAGCGCTTCGTCAATGCGGTTGGCGTGCTTGACGCCCATCGCGATGACGCCCAGGGACCAGTCCGGACGACTCCGGGCATGCCTGGCGACGATGTCCACCACCCGGATGACCTCGTCCGCGACCGAGTCCTCCTGGCTGATCCGGCCAGGCCTGAACGGCACCAGGATGTGGGAAAGGCAGTCCGCGCCGGCCACGCCAGGGAAGGTGGTCAGTGCTCCGTCGTACAAGCTGGGCTGGGCATTGGAGAACGCGATGAGCCGCTCGTCCTTGGACCGGTAGTGCCATCCGAGAGTCCGGGTGCCCTTCGGCGGCGGGAGTAGGGCGCCCATCGCGTCCAGGACCGATTCCATGTTGCGCGTCCCGGCCGGGTTCCCGAGGGCCTCAGCCTCGGCTTCCTCGTCGTCCTCGCCGCCCCCCGAGGCCGCGAAGAAGCTGGTCGGCGGCAACTGGTGCGGATCGCCGGCCACGACCGCGCGGTCTGCTCGCATCAGCGCTCCGACCGCATCCGCCGGGGTGACTTGCGACGCTTCGTCGAAGATGACGATGTCGAAGCAGCGCTGCGCGGGCAGCAGCTGGGAGACCACCAGCGGTGACATGGCCCAGCACGGCCGCAGGGCGCCCAGCACATGAGGCGCTGCCTGGAACAGCTTGCGCACCGGCAGGTGGCCGCGCTTGAGGCGGGCCTGGTGCTCGATGATCTCCGATTCCCCTGGATAGGCATCCCGGGCACGCGTCGCATTCTCAGCGACGGCCCGGCGCACCCGCACCGCGGCGGTGCCGACGTGGGTACGGTCGGCGGCACGGAACTCAGCGACAGTCCGCAGATGTGCCTGGCCGTCGAAGGCGCCGATCCGGCGGTCGGCCACCGAGACGGTTTCGAGGACTGACGACAGCCACACCTGCCGCAGGCACGCGAGGGCGTGGTCGATGGCCAGGTTGCGGCTAGTTATCTCCTGGATCAGCGGCCACAGGCCTGCGCTATGCAGGGCGCTACGGAGCCGGGTCAGCTCGGGCAGCTTGGAGAGCGTCTGGGTGTCGGACGCCAGGGCATGAAGGTGGGCGTCGAGCTCAGGAATCGATAGCTCGGCAAGGCTCGGGGCACCCAGCCAGCCGGACATGGCTTGCAGCTCAGCCGACAGCTGGCCGAAGGCGCTCTCGGTACCGGCAAGGTCGGACGGCAGACGGGGCGGCCTGCCGTCGATCGCCGCGCGGTGCCATGCGGTGGCCTGGTCGGCGGCGGCAGTCACTGCCGCGTGCAGGACTGCCGGGCTTGGCTTGGCTGCCCGCCAGAGGCGCAGCGCCGTCTTTCTGGCGCGGCGGTACTCGCCGTCACTGACTCGCGCCCAGAGGCGGCCGAATATGCCGCCGCTGGCCGGCTGCAGCTCATCGGCGAGGTCGTCGAGTTCGGCATCGAAGACAACGGCATCGAAGACGGCCAGGCTGGCGGCCACCCCGTCGAGAAGCTGGAGCGCCTGCATCCACGCGCCGACGGTGCCGGGTGCCGACAGGCCGCAGTCGGCGATGACCTGCTGGAGGCGCGACATGGTCGCCGGCAAAGTCCGGCTGGCCAGTGTGTATGCCGCGTCGAGGGCGTCGGCGGCCGCGGCCGGGGTGGTGATGGTCGCGGCGTTGAACGCTCCGGCCCATGGGCTCGTTTCCGCGGTAATGGCGAGACCGCCCTGGCCGATGAAAGCCTCGAGGTCAGCCAGCGCCTGGCGGAACGCCGGACCGTCAAGCCGGGCGAGCGCTTCTCCGTGCAGCCGCTGGCTGGACCACGCCGTGGCAGGGACGCCGAGAATGCGGGACTGTGCCTCGTAGACGCTGATCCCCCAGGGCGCTCGCGGCGCGTGCAGGGCCGTGGCCCGGTCAGCGAGAACCTGGCGGTGCCGGACAAGATCCTCCTGCGCGGCGGTCATGTCCGGCTGGGGGATGCTGGCGGCGACCGCCAGGGTGCGCGCTAGCGAGGCGGCCAACTGCCGCTTTGAGCCCGACCCCTCGTGCAGGTCGAGGACCAGGTCTCCGAGCCCCACCCGGTTCAGCCGGTCCAGGACGGCGTCGATGGCCGCGCGCTTCTCGGCGACGAACAGGATGCGCTGGCCCCGCGCCGACAAGGTGGCGATCAGGTTGGCGATCGTCTGCGACTTGCCGGTGCCTGGCGGGCCTTCGACGACAAGGTCGGCACCGCCGACGGCACAGTTGATGGCGTAGGACTGGCTCGCGTCAGCATCGACGACGAGGTACTCATCCCGGGGCGGGACGACATCCGGCTCGCTGAGCGTCACGCTCGGGTGGCGTGCCCGCACGCCGTCGCGGGCGCCTTCATCGCCGGCCAGGGCGCAGATCAGCTCGGAAGCCAGCAAGGTGTCGGTTGCGGTCTCCAGGTCGAGGACCATGGGCAGCTTGGCGTAGGAGAAGTTTCCCAGCACCGCCCTTGGCGCTACCGAGAAGCCGGGAATCATCGGGCACGCCTTCGCGAGCCGCTCGAAGAGCATTCCCGGGTCAGGAGGCTCGGCGCCCTGGTCGAGTAGATCCAACAGCTCGGCCGGGCTGAGCTCGACCTCGAAGTCGGTCTTGAGCAGGTACAGCAAGCTCGGGTTGATCTCCCACTCGCCGGGCAGGCTGATCTCGAAGTCTTCGCCGGCGCCGCCCCGGGCGGTCAGCGAAGTGTGCCGCAGCAGCACCGGCGCGGCCGGGGTCGCCGTGCCGCGCATATTGACCCAGGTCGCCATCCCCCAGGCCAGGAAGAGGGTCTGAAGGCCGCGCTCCTCGAAGTTCTCCGTGGCCTTCGCCTTGACCGTACGGGCACGCCGCGCCGCCGCGCCGATGGTCGCGGCGTCGAACAAGACGGACAGCCGGACCGGGCGAGATGACAGCAAGTCGTCCAGAGCCACGCCGCTGGCGCCCGAGCCTGGACCGATGTCAAGGGTGCCCTGCTTGAGATCCCGGTAATACAGCAGCGTGTTCCGGCCGGCGAGGTCGACGAGCTCGCCCGTCCAGGTTTTGACCGCGCGGCCGACCAGCCTTACCCGCTCCGGGCCTGTCATGGACGATGTAGGGTCAAGTTCGCTCATCGGGACTCAAACTGGCCTGGAGAATTCTCCGGTGCAGGAGTTCGATATCGGAAATACCGGATGGTACATTTCGAAAATCGCACGGAAAACTCCCCAGTAACGTCGTTAGCCATCGTACGGGCATAATGACGTCAATCCTGCACGGACGGCCTTTACGGGAACGTCACGTCTCACGACGGCGGGTGGCTGAGGGGCGTTACCCGGCACCGTCGGGCAGCTGACATTGCCGCCCTCTTCAGGCAGCGACTCGCAGGATCGACGCTGACGCGCTCTTGCACAGCTTGCCCAGCGCCGCGAGCACCGTCAGCCCGACCCTCAGCGCATCCGCGGGCGCCACCACCCTGGCCGCGACGAGATCCTCCAGCGGATCTCCCGGACCCGGGCCGGCGAACCGCGCCAGCACCTCGTCGTCGCCGGGCGTCTCGCACCGGTAATGACGGGAAAAGGCCCGCACCAGTGCCTCGGCGACCACCTGGCCGTCCAGTTCCGGCAGCGCGTCGCCGAGGAGCGGCGCCAGCACGCCGAGAACGTCCTGGAGCGAGTCCTCCCCGATCACCGCCCACGTCGCATCGATGAGCGCGAAGGTACCCAGCAGGGACACCGGCCCGTCCAGCTCGGGAAGCTCCGGCTCGGCGGCCGCCACCCCGGCGCCAGCCCCAGAAGCCGCGCGGCTGGCCGCCCGGCCGTCAGCGAACTCGGCCTCGGCGACCGGGGCGAGCACGCCGAGAATCGCCTGGACCGGCGGGTCGCCGACCGGCACCCCGTCGAGCAGGACCGCGCGGACCAGGACCGAAAGAGCGACGTTCCAGTGCGCGGGCTCGGCGGCGATCACGCGGGCATCAGGCATGACCGCCGTCGCCAGGCAAGGCGCCTTCATGGCCTCGTCCAGCATCATGCCGGAGAAGAACCTGTCGCCGGCTGAGTCCTCAGGCCAGCACGGCAGCTGAGCCGGCGCCGGATCCTGGCCGCGCCACGCCCGGCGCGCTGCCGCGCGGAGTTTGCACCGTGCCTGCAGCTCGTCGCTCATCGCCTGCAGCCTCGCGAGGACCTGCGGCATCGCCTGCCGCGATGCGGCCGTGCCCTCCGAGGCGTTCCCGGCAGGTCCCGGCGGCTTCTTGCGGTTACTCATTCGCCTCAGCGACCTTCCCGTCACCCGGCCACGGCCGACGCTACACATCCGCGGCGCAAAGGTGGCGGAACGGCACGCCGCCCCGGCTCAAAACGCTTCAGAACGAGCATTTCACCGTGCTCGGAAACTCGCTGGCCTTAAGCCATGCCGGGTTCTCATACTGAGGCTGCTGCGGTGGCGGCCGGCACGGCTGGCAGCCCCGCCCGCGGCGGAGGGAGCGGTGACGGTGCGGATCACCTTTGGCCGGGCCAGCGCTGAAGCAGCGGAGCAGCCAGAAGCCGACGAGTCCACCGCGGAACTCGCAGCCTCCTACTGGCGGGCCTACGACGAGCGGATGGCCTCGACCAGCTTTCTGGCGATGGCGCGGGAGTTCCCGCGCATCGTCGCCCAGGCGATGCGGCTCGGCAGCGAGGCGAGCCGCCGGGACCTGGTGACCACAATCGGGCTGAACGTTGTCTCCGGTGTTTTCAGCGGATACGCGCTGCTCGCGACGACGGGCGTGCTGCAGGCGCTGTTCGCGGCGGGCCCCACGCCGCACCGGGTCCGCGCGGCGATCCCGTCGCTGGCCTTAGTCGCCGCGGCAGTGGCGGCGTGCGCTGGCCTGCAGGCGGTGGCCGGCTGGGCGCAGGCGCGGCTGGAGCCGCAGGTTGACCGCGTTGTCGAGATCAGGCTGTTCGACCTGACGACCCAGGTGGAACTGGCCGCCTTCGACGACGCCGGGTTCCACGACGCGATGCAGCGGGCCCGTGACCGGGGCCTGTACTCGGCGTCGTCGGTCGTGGCAGACGTGATCAACTGCGTGACCGGGGCGGTCGGGATCGTCTCCGCGGCGGTGGTGATCACCGTGCTAAACCCGGTCCTGCTCGGACTGCTGGTGGTCGCGGAGCTGCCGGGCGGCTGGGCCGCGGTCCGCGCGGCGAGGATCGGCTACACGACGAACTTCGCGCTGGCCGACAGCCGCCGCCGGAAATGGATGCTGGCCGACCTGATGGCCGAGCGGGAGACGGCAGCTGAGCTCCGCTCGTTCACGTTACGCACCTTCCTGCTCGGGCGCGTCGCCCGCCTTGCCGCCTACGAGCGCGATGCCCAGCTCAGGGCGGCCTGGCAGCAGACAGCCACCCAGGTGACCGCCAAGGCGGCGGGCGGCGTCGCCACCGCGGGCGTGTACGTGGCCCTTGGCCTGCTGCTCGCTTCCGGCACCGTGCCGCTGGCGGTCGCTGGCACGGCGGTACTGACGATCCGCTCGGCCCAGGCATCGCTGGCGGCGCTGCTGTATGCGGTGAATCAGTGCTACGAGGAAGGGCTCTATTTCTCCGACTACCTGGCCTTCTGCACTGACTGCGCGGCCCGGGTCCGGCCCGGCGGAACCAGGCCCGCACTGCGCGGTTTCGGCCGGATCGCCGCTGACAATGTCACGTTCAGCTACCCCGGCCAGAACGACCCGGTCCTGCGCGAGGTCAGCATCCAGATCGGCCGGGGTGAGGTCGTCGCCCTGGTCGGCGAGAACGGCTCGGGCAAGACCACGCTCGCCAAGATCATCGCCGGCCTGTACCAGCCAGATTCCGGCGCCGTGCGCTGGGATCAGGTCGCGGTCGCCGACATGGACACCGAGCAGGTACGGGACCAGATCGCGGTGATCGCCCAGGATCATGCCAACTGGCCGCTGACCGTGCGCCACAACATCACCATGGGCCGTACCGCCGACCCCGCCATGCTGGCCGAGGCGGCCACGGCGGCCGGGGCGGACACGGTGATCGAGGGTCTGCCCCGCGGCTACGACACCCTGCTGGCCCGCCAGTTCAAGGATGGCGCCGAGCTGTCCGGCGGCCAGTGGCAGCGGGTCGCCGTGGCGCGCGGCTTCTACCGGTCCGCGCCGCTGCTGATCATGGACGAGCCGACCGCCGCGCTGGACGCCCGCGCTGAATACGCCCTGTTCGCTTCGGTCCGCGGGCATGCCGAGGGCCGCAGCATCCTGATCATCACGCACCGGCTGGCCAGCGTCCGGCACGCGGACCGGATCTACGTCCTGCGCGATGGCCGCGTCGCCGAGCAGGGCCGGCACGCCGACCTGATGGCGCTCGGCGGCCAGTACGCCGAGCTGTACAACCTCCAGGCATCCCAGTACGACACGGTGCAATGAGGGAAAGAGCACCAGGTTAAAGAAACCGGTGCTCTTTCCCTCAGCTAACGAGTTATCAATTCTGGAACCACGCCTGGGTGGGGGATCCGTCGCAGGCCTGGACGAAGACGCCGGCATTCTGCGTAGTTGCCGCCTGCATGCATTCTTGCTGGCCCAGTTGCCCGGTCGCATAGTCATTGACCAGTGAGTCAGCTGGAGACGACCACCATAGCTGAGATGCCCGGCCGGCGGTGCAGGTATCCATCCGGACTATTACTCCGCCGGAAAAATCATATTCCAGGCAGTTGTTAGTGCCGACTTGCTGCCATTCGGATACGTTGCGGCCATCCCAGGTCGTCCCGTGAACTGCCTCGAAGTTTGTGACGTTCCCGGTTCTGTGGAAGAGAACTTGATTGTCGAATCCGGCACTCCAGAGGCATCCGATGTTGTTTCCCTGGCACCAGGCTATCTCGGTTACGTCCGGCGTTGCGGCCGTCGCCTTCAGCTGTGCAGGTTCACTACGAGAAGCCAACATAGTGCGACTTGCTGATGCGTGCTGAACCATTGTGCTGGCTGAAGCGGCGCCTGCTATGCCCAGAGCCATGATCGCGGTAATAGAAGCGACGGCTGCCAGCTGATACCTGATCTTCACTTTTTCCTCCGTTAATTGGCCGTACCTCTTACAGGGTGCTGCCGGGATCGACCCGCTCTCCTTCCGCCTTTAGGAATGAACCTGCTCATCACCCATTAAGGCAGCGTGCCAATATGGTGTCCATGAGGTTTGACCGGCAGAAAACCGGCAGTTTTGAAAACGAGGCCGCCATCCTGCTGGGCCGCCATTTCAAGGATGACGCCGAGCTGCATGAGCTCCAGGCGTCCCGGTACGGCGCGGTGCAATGATTACAGACGCAAGATCATCTTGAACGGGCCAACGTGGCCGGTGCCTCGGCGGCGGCGCTGGCAAGCGCGGCGAACGGCAGCGGGCATTGCGGCTGCCCGGCACATTCGATGAGGTCGGTGCAGCCCGCGTCGAGCGCGGCCCGCAGCGTGTCCGCGATGGTGCTCAGGTCGGCGATCTTTGCCTCGACCTCGGCGAGTTTCGCGGCCGCGCGCTGCCGCAGCCCTGCCTCAGTCCGGCCACGGTGCTGATGACGGCCGGTCTCCAGCAGGTCAGCGACCTCCTCCAGGGAGAATCCGAGCCGCTGCGCCGCCTTGATCACCCGCAGGATCGTCACCGTCTGGGCCGGGTAGAGCCGGTGGCCGCCCGGCGTGCGGTCTGGCTCGGCGAGCAGCCCGCGGCGCTCGTAGTACCGCAGCGTCTGCCGGTTCAGCCCGGCCGCCTGCGCGACCTGCCCGCTGCGCAGGCCGTTCATGCCGCTGCGCCGCCCGTGCCGCCCGCCGAGACCGCGGCTGCGTGGTCGGCCAGCAGGTCCAGCGTTCCGGTGTGCGGCTCGGGCACGGCGATGTCCAGGACCAGGCGGCCGGCGGCAACGGTGATGGTGAAGGTGAAGAACGAGCAGC
>Ga0302326_10016055_pt1 | contig 15702 bp, 12 predicted proteins | sample Palsa_T0_3_FD_202264 | JGI IMG/M metagenome (GOLD analysis project Ga0302326, IMG submission 202264) | Peat permafrost microbial communities from Stordalen Mire near Abisko, Sweden - Palsa_T0_3 | ecosystem: Environmental > Terrestrial > Soil > Palsa > Peat permafrost | place: Sweden: Abisko...
GAGGACGGCGTCGGTGGCATCGAGGCCGACGGCGCTTTCGATCATTTCTTTGGTGCGGGGAATGTCGGCGCTCTGGAGATCGATCTTGTTGATGACGGGAATAATTTCGAGGCCGTGATTGATGGCGAGATAGGAGTTGGCGAGGGTCTGGGCTTCGACGCCTTGGGAGGCGTCGACGACGAGGAGCGCGCCTTCGCAGGAGGCGAGGGAGCGGGAGACTTCGTAGGAAAAATCGACGTGGCCGGGAGTGTCGATTAAGTTGAGCTGGTAGGTCTGGCCGTCTTCGGCGGTGTAGGCCATGCGGACGGCGTGGGCTTTGATGGTGATGCCGCGCTCGCGCTCGAGGTCCATGGAGTCGAGGACCTGGGCCTGCATTTCGCGGGCGGTGAGCGACCCAGTGAGTTCGAGGAGACGGTCGGCGAGCGTGGATTTGCCGTGGTCGATGTGCGCGATGATCGCGAAATTGCGGATGTGCGCGGAATCCATGGATGAGTCGTAAACATTGATTCTAACAGGGGGTTGAACAGTTCTCAGTGGCCAGTGGTCAGTGCCCAGTTGCGGCCGGAAGGGGCGAGAGCCTAGATCTTGGACGCACGCTCGTACTTTCTCGGGTAGAATCCTGCTCGGCTGAATGTTGAAGATGGAGATTAAAGACCATGCGAAGGCTTCTTGTTGTTGGCGTCCTGTTGCTGGTGTGCGGAGTCGCGGGCTGGGCGCAAACGCTTTCGCCCGCGGTGCAGGGGTTTGTGAAGGTGAATGCGCCGGCGGTGGCGTTGACGCATGTACGCGTGATTGACGGGACGGGGGCGGCGGCGCGCGAGGACCAGACCGTGCTGCTCAGTAAGGGCAAGATTGAGTCGGTGGGCGACACTGCGGCGGTGAACATTCCGAAGGATGCGCAGGTGCTCGACCTGCATGGGTACAGCGTGATCCCGGGGCTGGTGGGGATGCACGAGCACATGTTTTATCCGGCGGGCGACGCGATTTTTCACGAGATGGCGGTGAGTTTTCCGCGGCTGTATCTGGCCGGGGGCGTGACCACGGCGCGGACGGCGGGCAGCATTGAGCCGTATATGGATCTGGCGCTGAAGCGGGAAATCGACGGCGGCGAGGTTGCGGGACCGCACATGCATGTGACCGGGCCCTATCTGGAGGGAGTGGGGAGCTGGGCTCCGCAGATGACGGCGTTGAAGACGCCGGAAGAAGCGGTGGCGACGGTGAACTTCTGGGCCGATCGCGGCGTGGATAATTTCAAGGCCTACAATTTCATCACGCGGGCTGAGCTGAAGGCGGCGATTGACGCGGCACACAAGCGCGGGCTGAAGGTGACGGGACATCTTTGTTCCATCGGGTTTCGGGAGGCGGCGGGGCTGGGCATTGACGATCTGGAGCATGGAATTACGGTGGACACGGAGTTTTTTCCTGGCAAGAAACCAGATGAATGTCCGCCCGCCTCGTTCCAGGGGATGATGGAAGTTGCCGCGAAGCTGACGCAGATGAGTGTGAATGATGGGCCCATTCAACAGATGATTCGCGAACTGGTGGAGCATCACGTGGCGGTGACTTCGACTTTGCCGGTATTTGAACTGTTTGTGGCGGACAAGGCTCCGCTGCAGCCGCGGGTTTTGCAGGCGATGTCGCAGGAGGCGCGCGATCAATATCTGCAAACGCGGGTGGCGCTGGATCTTCCGCTGCGGAATCCGAAAACTGGCGAGGCGATCGCGACTCCGTGGGCGCAGATGTTTAAGCAGGAGATGGAATTCGAGCGTGCATTTGTAAAGGCTGGTGGGTTGCTTTTGGCGGGAGAAGATCCGACCGGGATTGGCGGCGATCTGGCGGGATTTGGCGATCAGCGGGAAGTGGAGTTGCTGGTGGAGGCGGGATTCACGCCGCTGGAAGCGATTCACATTGCGACTTTCGACGGGGCGCAGTATCTGGGCGAGTTGGATCGCATCGGCACGGTCGCGGCGGGCAAGCAGGCGGACCTGGTCGTGATTAAAGGTGATCCGTCGAAGAAAATCGAAGACATCGAAAATGTGGAGACGGTTTTCAAGGACGGCATCGGCTACGATTCGGCCAAGCTGATTGAGTCGGTGCGGGGGTTGGTGGGAATCCGATAGTAGCAGTTGTCAGTGGCCAGTTGCCAGTTAAGATCAAAATCGCATGATTGTGCTTGCATCGGCATCGCCGCGACGACAGGAACTGCTGCGCAGTGCGGGGATTTCGTTTGTGGTGCAGGCGGCGGATATTGACGAGACTGTGCTGGCGGGTGAAGCGCCGCGCGCATGTGCGGAGCGGCTGGCGCGGGAGAAGGCGCTGGCAGTGTGGCGGACCCGGCCTGAGGATGTGGTGCTGGGCGCGGACACGATTGTGGTGGTCAATGAGATCATTCTCGGAAAACCAAGTGACGCGGAAAATGCTATCCGCATGCTGCGGCTGCTGTCTGGGCGAGTGCATCGCGTGATTACTGGAGTGGCAGTGGCCGGTGAGCAGTGGCCAGTGGGCAGTAAAGCCGCAGTTCCCAGTGATCAGTTGCCAGTTTCCAGCAAAGCCGAGAAGCAACTCGCACGATTGCCCGTGATTGGGAGCGAAGCACAGGCAACTGGCAACCTACAAGCGACAACTGCCTCGGAGACTACGCTGGTCACGATGTGCGAATTAAGCGACGAGGAGATTCGCGAGTACGTGGAGACGGGAGAACCCATGGATAAGGCGGGAGCGTATGCGATTCAAGGGAGGGCTTCGCGCTGGATTCCGCGGATTGAGGGGGATTACAGCAATGTGGTGGGACTGCCGGTGGCGCTGGTTTACCGCCTGCTGCGCGAGCGGGGAGCGGAAGGCTAGGGCGGCTTTGCCTGCTTGTTCCCTGTTTCCTATTCTTTCTTGGTTTCTTCCGGCTTAGGCTCTTCTTTCTTTTCGGGTTCGGGATCTTTCAGGGCGGACTTGAAGTTACGGATGCCTTCGGCCAAGCCCTTGCCCACGGCTCCCAGCTTGTTGGTGCCGAAGAGCAGGAAGACGATGACGATGACTAACAGCCAATGCCAGGGCGAAAACTCACCCATGAAGTCCTCCACCGGGTCGGTTGCCGTGAGTGGGCAACCGAAGTCCCCAGGAAAAGTTTAGGCTACGCTACCGGCGGAGTCAAAGAGGCGGGTTAGGCGCGGACGGGCAGTTAGCAGTGGGCACCGATGGCGCTCCACGCGAGATCCCTCGCTTCGCCGCGCTTCGCGCGCCCCTGGCTGAAAGCCGGGGGTCTACCAAGAACGGCTGCGCTCGGGATGACGCCGGTGAGGAGGTTGCTGGTCAGAATCCAAACTACACTGCTGCTGGTTCAGCCGTTCTCAATCATGCCGGCCAGAAGCAGGGCGCGGCGCGGGAGTTCGGAGATGACGATATGTTCGTGGACAGCGTGCGCGCCCTGGCCAGCACCGCCCAGGCCATCGAGAGTGGGGATGCCCATGCCGGCGGTGAAATTTCCGTCGGAGCCTCCGCCGACGGCGGCCTCTTCGAGCTTCCAGCCGATCTGCCTGGCGATGGCCTGGGCTTTCTTGTAGAGTGCGGCGACGCCGGGCGTGCGTTCCATGGGCATGCGGTTGATGCCGCCGGTGACGCCGAGTTTGCAATGTTTGTCGAAGGGCTTCAGGGCGCGGAATTTGCGGTCGAGGAGGGCGGCTTGCGTCGCGATCTTGATGCGCACGTCGATTTCGACGGTGGCTTCGGCGGCGACGACGTTGGTGCGGGTTCCGCCGCGAATCACGCCTGGGTTTACCGACAGGCCTTGCGGCAAATTGTTGAATTTCGAGACGGCGGTGATTTGGCGGGCGAGTTCGACGATGGCGCTGTGTCCTTTGCCGGGATCGAGTCCAGCGTGCGCGGCCACGCCTTTCACCTGCAACGTGTATTCGCCCACGCCTTTGCGGGCGGTTTTCACGGCGCCGCGCGGTCCGGCAGGTTCGAGCACGAGCACGGCTGCGGATTCTTTGGCCAAGGTTTCAGTAATTTTGCGGGAAGAGTAGCTGCCGACTTCTTCGTCGGAAACCAGAAAGACAGTGACAGGGCGCGGCAGCGTTCCATGCCAGGTTTGCAGAGCCTGGATGGCGTAGAGCATGAGCGCGATGCCTGATTTCATGTCGAGCACGCCGGGGCCGTACAGGCGGCCGGCGGCGACGTGGCAGGGCATGGTGGCGAGCGTGCCGAGGGGATAAACGGTGTCGAAGTGGCCGAGCAGGAGCACCGGCTTCCGGCTCTCGGCTGCCGGGAAATCGATTTGCAGGTTGTTGCCGAAGTGCTCGGCGGGGTGCAACTGCGCGCGTCCGCCCTGGGCTTCGAAACATCCGGCGAGAAAAGCGGTCATGCGGTCGGCGGCGGGCTTGTGGTCGCTGGGCGATTCGATTTCGACGAAGTCGCGAATGGTCTGGACGATCTGCGCCTGGCGGGCTTCGAAGTGGCGCAGGCGCAGGCGCCATTGGGAGTCGGAGGGGTCTGGTTTCGGAGCTGTTGCTTTCTTGGCTGGCATTTAGTTATGCGTCCCCGTCGTTACTTCAAGGTCCTTGCCACGGGAGATCCCTCGCTTCGCCGCGCTTCGCGCGCCCCCGGCTAAAAGCCGGGGTCTACCAAGAACGGCTCCGCTCGGGATGACGCCTTCATCATAGAGTCCAGTCTCCAACTACGGCCCGGGCGTAAGTCGTACAGTATAATCTTGGAGCCGTTTTGAGAAGAACAATGAATGAGAGCACCCCTGTTCCGGATTCTTCGTCCGGCTCGCCGAAGATCACGCTCGACATCCACGAAATCATGAAGATTTTGCCGCACCGGTATCCTTTTCTGCTGATTGACCGCGTGCTTGATCTGAAGCGCAAAGAGCGCATCGTCGCCATCAAGAATGTGACCATCAACGAGCCGTTTTTTATGGGGCACTTTCCTGGGCTGCCCATTATGCCGGGAGTGCTGATTGTGGAAGCGATTGCGCAGGCGGGCGGCGCGCTGCTGCTGACCGAGGTGGAAGATCGCGAAAACAAGGTTATGGTGTTTACCGGGATCGACCGCGCCAAGTTTCGCAAGCCGGTGGGGCCCGGCGACCAGTTGCGGCTGGAAGTAGAGGTAACGGGCTGGCGCTCGGTGCCGGGCATGACTGCGGCGAAAATGCAGGGTTACGCTTACGTGGGCGAGAAGCGTGTGGCGGAAGCGGCGGTTTCGTGCCAGTTGGTGGACAGCTCGCGGGGGCGGGCTTCGAGCGGCGATGCGGGAGCCTGATCTGTTGTCGAGAGCTTCAAAATCTTAACCACAGAGGACACAGAGTCGCACAGAGGTAAGGTCGCGGAATCCTCTATCCTTCGATCGAACAAAGTCTCCATCGAACACGGTTCGCATGAACGTGCATCCCACAGCCATTGTTGATTCGGGCGCGAAGGTTCCGGCGTCGTGCAAGGTGGGACCGTATTGCGTGATTGGCGCGGAAGTCGAACTGGGCGAGAATTGCCGGCTGGGCTCACATGTGGCGATCGAAGGGCCGACGAAAATTGGCGCCGACAATGTTTTCTTTCCGTTCTGCGCGATTGGCATGGCGCCGCAGGATGTGACCTACCAGGGCGAGGCGACGCGGCTCGAAATCGGCGATCACAATGAAATCCGCGAGTATGTGACCATCAATCGCGGGACGATGAAGGGCGGAGGGCTCACGAAGCTTGGCAGCCATCTGCTGATCATGGCGTACACGCACATTGGGCACGATTGCGTGATTGAGGACCACGCCATGCTGGTGAATGGCGCGACGCTGGGCGGGCATGTGACGGTGGAAGAGTGGGCGGTGGTGGGTGCGTTGTGCCCGGTGCACCAGTTTGTGCGCATCGGGGCGCATTCCTACATTGGCGGGGGAACGACGATCACGCAGGATGTGCTGCCGTTCTCGATGACGTCGGCGGCGCGGGAGACGCATGCCTATGGGATGAATAAAGTTGGGCTGGAACGGCGCGGGTTTTCCAAAGAGCGCATTGCGAAGATTCATCACGCTTACAAGATTCTGTTGGCGTCGAAAATGAATACTTCGCAGGCGCTGGAGAAATTGAAGGCTGAGGCGGATCGCGGGGATGACGTGGATATGCTGGTGAGATTTATCGAGAAGGCGGAACGCGGGATCATTAAATAAGTGGCCAGTGGTCAGTGGCCAGTGGCCAGCTGAACCCAACGACCGCTGACGACTGGACACTGATTTGGAACGCATCGGCCTTATTGCGGGCAATGGCAGGTTTCCCTTTCTCGTGCTGGAGGCGGCGCGGGCGCAGGGATATGACGTCGTGGTGGCGGCGATCCGGGAGGAAACTTTTCCGGAGATTGCATCGCACGGCGCGGCGGCGGTGCACTGGCTGTCGCTGGGGGAACTGTCGAAGCTGATTGAGACGTTTCAGCGGGAAGGGGTGCGGCGCGCGATTATGGCGGGGCAGGTGCGGCACAAGCAGATTTTTTCGAGCATCCGGCCGGACTGGCGGCTGGCGAAACTTCTGCTTTCGCTGACGACGCGGAATACGGATTCGTTGCTGGGTGCGATCGCGAAAGTGCTGGCGGATGAGGGCATTGTGCTGGAGAACTCGACTTGGCTGCTGGAGCCGCTCCTGGTGAAGGCCGGCGTGCTGACCGAGCGCGGGCCCAGTGAGCAGGAGAGCAAGAATATTGAGTATGGGCGGGCCGTGGCTGGCCGCATTGCCGAGCATGATATTGGGCAGACGGTGGTGATTGCGGAGTCCGCGTGCGTCGCGGTGGAAGCGATGGAAGGGACGGACGCGACGGTTGAGCGCGCGGGGCAGATCATGCGGTCGTTGTCTTTGGGCGGAGATGCTTCCACGCTGAGCCGGGCGTTAACTGTGGTTAAGATTGCCAAGCCGAACCAGGATATGCGGTTCGACGTGCCGGTGGTGGGCGTGAAGACGATTGAAGTGATGCAGGCAGCGGGAGCGACTTGTCTGGCTTTGGATGCGGGGAAGTGTTTGCTGCTGGATGGGCAGAAGGTTGTGGACGCAGCGAACGCGGCGGGAATTGCGATGGTGGCGGCATGAGGAGCAAGGCCGGGACGCGATTGGAAGCGGCGCGGATTGCCGATCAACTGCGGCGTGCGTTCGATGGCGGTGCGTGGCACGGGCCGGGGCTGCTGGAACTGCTGGAAGATGTTGACGCTGCTGCCGCTGCGGCCAGGGCTCTGCCGAAGGTGCACAGCATTTGGGAATTGGTGTTGCACATTGCGGCGTGGGACGGGGCGGCGCTGCGCAGGCTGAGCGGAGAGAAATGTCAGCCTACCGGCGCGGCGAATTTTCCGCCGGCCGGCAGGCCGACAGAAGCGGCGTGGCGCAAGGCCGTGGCGGCTACGAAGCGGACGCACGAGACTCTGGTCAGAACCGTCGCTGCGCTGCCGGAGTCGCGGCTTCGCGACCGCGTTCCGGGGAAGCGGTATGACTTCCATCATCTGCTGCATGGGGTCGCGCAGCATGAGCTTTACCATGCGGGGCAGATTGCGGTGCTGAAGAAGGCGGTCCCGGGGGCTTAAAGCCACCTCATTTTGTCCGCGGCACGCGGCGCTGAAGCGCCGCTCTTCCACGGGTGTGCGTGCTCATGCATGTGCTCTTTCCTACGGTAACGTTTACAATTCTTCTCCGGCAACCGGCCAGCGAGAATTTTATTTGCCATTGAGAGATCCGATTTCCGTTGCGGTGGTGGGCGTGGGCGTGTTTGGACGCAATCACGCGCGCGTCTACAAGGAACTCGAACGGCAGGGGGAAGCGGTGCGGCTGCTGGGAGTGGTGGACCCTGACCTGAACCGCGCCGACGCCGTGGCCGGCGAGTTTGGGTGCAAGGGGTTCGGGTCAGTGCAACAGATGCTGACCACGCACAGCGAAGTGCAAGCCGCGTCGGTCGCAGCCCCTACGGTGCATCATCTGGCGGTAGCGCGCGAGTTGATGCAGGCGGGAGTGGATGTGCTGATCGAGAAGCCGCTGGCGGCGACACTGGCGGAGGCAGGGGAGCTGGTTGAGCTCGCGGCCACACAGAAGCGGATCGCGCAGGTGGGACATCTCGAGCGATTCAATCCCGCGGTTCGCGCCACGGTTCCGTTGCTGACCCAGCCGATGTTTTTTGAGGTGCACCGGCTGAGCGTGTTTACGCCGCGGTCGCTCGACGTGGACGTGGTGCTCGACCTGATGATTCACGATCTCGACATTGTGCTGGCATTTGCCAAGTCGCCAGTAAAGGAAGTGCGCGCGGTCGGGTTGCCGATTTTGTCGGAGAAGGTGGACATTGCGAACGTGCGGCTGGAATTCGAATCAGGCTGCGTGGCGAACTTTACGGCGAGCCGCGTTTCCACCGAACGGGTGCGCAAGCTGCGCTTCTTTCAGCCGCGGCAGTACGTTTCTCTCGACTACGGACGGCAGGAAGTGCTGGTGTTTACCGTCGGGCAGGATGGCGCGGCGTCGGTCAGTCCGTCGGTGAATCCGCAGATTGGGGTCACGAAGCCTCCGGTGGCGTCGGAGGAGCCGCTGCATGCCGAGATCAAGTCGTTTCTGCACGCGGTGCGGGAGCGCTCCACGCCGGTGGTTCCGCTGGAGGATGGGAGGCGCGCGCTGGCGCTGGCGCTGGAGATTGTGGCGGCCATTGGCGAGCATGGGAAGAAAGTAGGGCTCAGCGGGATCCGGAAAACGTGAGCCCTGGGCATGGCGCGGGGAAAAAGCGCCGGGCTGGGCCCGGCGGACAACTCCTTCGGCTTCGCCTCAGGACAGGCTCTGGCGGCTGTCCCCACATAAACCTCTTGCTGCCGGGCATGCTGTCACCCATAAAGCTCGTGCTTCCGGACCTTTGCTACTGCGGTCGAAAACCCCACTTCTCGCGCAAAGTGCGCGCGAGAAATGGGGCACCCTGCGCACTCTCTGTGCGAATGCTGCTGTATTTACATATGTTTACACACCTAAGTCAGGGGCCATTTGGGGGTGAGCAGAATGGGGCGAAAGATGCGAAAATAGAAGGAACTTGGCTGTAGAGCGCCTCCGAGATTGCATGACTTCCGGGAAGGCCGGATGCAACGTCGCGGGTCGGTTGGGTGTCTAACTTACTTCTTAAATTGCTTATTAAAGACAGGCGAATGCATCTAAGCTCTTGTAGCTAAGCTTCAATAGTTCGGCCCAGTACAGTTCAGCCCAGCGCATGCCCATCACGCAAATTCCATTCCAGGATCCGGTGGCTCCCGAGAAGCCGCAACCGGAACAGCTGGGGCTATACGACAGCCAGGATTGGGAGACGGCGTACCGCGATCAGGATGCGCACGTGCCGCACCTGCTCATCCAGTTGCAGGACGATCTGCAGCGCTCGCGCAAGCGGGAAGCGGCGTGGATCTCGATCATCGCCCACCTGCTGGTGTTCATGCTGGTGGTGTACCTGCCCTGGATCCAGAAAAATGTGTGGCACCGCGGGGTGGTGGTTCCGGTGGACGTGACTAAGGACAAGAATCTGACGTTCCTGACGTTGCCGCCAGATGCGCAGAAGTTGACGCGGCGGCCGAACACCAACATTGCTTCGGATAAGGACCGCATCGCGATGACGCGTCATCCGGAGCTTGATCCGAAAGAGCTGCGGAAAGTTCTGGCATCGCCTCCGCCGGGCGCGCCGGGGATGACGGGACCGCGGGCGCCGCAACCGGCGCCACAGGCGTTAACACAGAATCAGCCGCCGGCTCCGCAACCGCAGCAGCAGACGCCGCGTCCGCAGTTCCAGAGCAATCAGACGGCGCAGTTGCAGCCGCCGGCTCGTCCGAATAACGCGTTCAGCAAGTATGAGGCGATGACTCCGGGGCAGGCGATTCAGCAGGCGACGCAAGGGGTGGCGGCCAGCCGCGCTGCGGGAGGTGGCCAGGAGGGCGGATTCGGTCTGGACAGCCCGGCGCATGGCCGGCAGTATGGCGCTCTTGAGATTCTCAGCGATACGCAGGGAGTGGATTTCGGACCGTACCTGCAGCGCGTTTTGCAGGAAGTCAAGGAGCACTGGTACGAGCTGATTCCTGAGTCGGCGGAGATGAAGAAGGGTAAGCTGGCACTGGAGTTCTCCATCATGCCCGACGGACACGTGCAGGGGCTGACGCTGAGAATGTCTTCCGGCGACGTGGCCCTTGACCGCCCGGCGTGGGGCAGCATTACCGGGTCTGATCCCTTTCCGCCGTTGCCTAGCGAATTCAAGGGGCCTTCTCTCGATCTGCGCTTTCGCTACTACTACAACCCGGACAAGGGCGAGATGGAATAGCTTTGGCGGCGGATTCCTGCGCGGGATCGGTTTCCTTTCTCGATCATCAAATCGTTCGGCGAGACCTTTGAGCGGACCTGCTACATTTTGAGCCAGTGCTTCCCTCTGAAGAATACGTGGAGCGTCGAAAGGCCCGCCAGGCGCGGGTTACCCACTACGAGAAAATTCATATCCGGCTGGGGAATGTCCGGCTGGTTTTGTTTGCGCTGGCAGTGATCATGGCGTGGGCCTCGCTGCGGGCGCATGCGCTCTCGGCGTGGTGGTTGACCTTGCCGGTGGCGGCGTTCGCGGGCACCGCGGTGTATCACTCGCGCGTACTGCGGGCGCGAGAGTTGGCCGAGCGAGCGGTCGCGTTTTATGAACGCGGACTGGCGCGGGTTGAGGACCGGTGGTCGGGCTCGGGAGACCAGGGCGATCGTTTCGAAAATCCTAATCACGTTTATGCCGCCGATCTCGATCTGTTCGGCGCGGGCAGTTTGTTTCAACTTTTATCCATTGCGCGGACGCGCATGGGGGAAGACACGCTGGCGGAATGGTTGTTGGCTCCGGCGAGGCTTGAAAAAATCCGCGAGCGGCATGCGGCCGTGGAGGAACTGCGCGATCAACTCGATCTGCGGGAGGATCTCGCGGTGCTAGGCGAAGATGTGGGCGTGGGGGTGCGACCTGAGGCGCTGGCGAAGTGGGCGGAATCGCCGAACCGGATGAAGCCGTTGTGGATTCGACCGCTGGCGCCGGTGCTGGCTGTGCTGGCGGTTGCGGGCGTTGTGATTTGGGCTCGCTGGGGCGTGGCGACGCCGCTGCTGGTGATTGTGGTGATCGAAGCGGTCATCACTTATAGCTTGAAGAAGGCGCTGGAGGAAATTCTGCACGGAACGGAACATGCGTTTCGCGATCTGGATTTGCTCTCCGGCGTGCTGGGGCGCGTGGAAGCGCACAAGTTTCAAGCGCCGCCGTTGCAGGCGCTGCAGCGGGAGCTTTTGTCGGGCGGCGTTCGGGTGCCTTTGGCAGGATCGTCTTTGACAGGATCGGCGGCGATTGCGCGGCTGCGGACTTTGGTGGACCTGATCAACTCGCGGGATAACATCGCGGTGCGAATTATTGACGCTCCGCTGATGTACTCCGTGCAAGTTGCATTCGCGGCCGAGCGGTGGCGGCAGGCGCACGGGAGCGCTCTGCGGCGGTGGATCGACGTGGTCGGGCAGATCGAGGCGCTGCTTTCACTGGCGACTTATAGCTATGAGCATCCTGCCGATACGATTCCTGAATTTGCGGAGGGCGCGGCGTTTTTCGAGGCGGAAGGGTTGGGGCATCCGCTGGTGCCGGCGGCGGCGTGCGTTCGCAACCACGTGAATATTTGTGGAGAGACGCGGGTTCTGCTGGTCAGCGGTTCCAATATGTCGGGGAAGAGTACGCTGCTGCGGGCGGTGGGAATGAATGTTGTGCTGGCCATGGCGGGCGCGCCGGTGCGAGCGAAGCGCCTGCGGCTGACTCCGCTGCAGGTGGGCGCGAGCATTCGCGTGAATGATTCGCTGCAGGAAGGCAGTTCGCGGTTCTATGCGGAGATCACGCGGCTGCGCCAGATCGTTGATTTGGCGAGCGGAGATCTGGCGAGCGGGGACGCGCCGCTGCTGTTTCTATTGGACGAACTGTTGCAAGGGACGAACTCGAAAGATCGCCGCATTGGCGCGGAGGGAATTGTGCGCGCGCTGGTGACGCGCGGCGCGATCGGGCTGGTGAGCACGCATGACCTGGCGCTGACCGACATCGGCGAAGCGATTGAGGGGCGCTTGCATAATGTACATTTCCAGGATGAGCTGGCCGACGGCAAAATGACTTTCGATTATCAGTTGCGGGATGGCGTGGTTACGAAGAGTAACGGGCTTGAGTTGATGCGGAGTATTGGGCTTGAGGTGTAGGAAGTCAGTTTTGAAATCTGTCATTCCGAAGCGCGGTTTCATCGCGCGAGGAATCTGCTGTTTGCCCGGCGAACAGCAGGTTCCTCACCGGGCCTTCAGCCCGGTTCGGAATGACAAAATGAAAGTAGCTCAAAACTGAATCACCCGGCTCGCGGCCCTGAAGGGCCGCTCTTCCACGCTGCTCTTTCGAGCCGCTTTCATCCACCCTTCACATTTTTCATGCGTCCTTCGCCTGCGCTACTTTCCCGCGGCCTGGAAGTCGGGGGCGCCTAGCTGCCAGAGCAAAAACGAAAACTGGTCGGTGAGCAGGGCCGTGTGCTGGGAGCGAGTGGCGCCGATGCCGCCGTGGCCGGCGTCGTAGTCCACGCGCAGGAGGACGGGCTTGCCGCCGGAGGTGGCCGCCTGCAGGCGGGCGGTCATCTTGTTCATCTGCCAGGGATCGACGCGCGGGTCGTTGATGCCGGTGGTGAGCAGCACGGCGGGATATGCGGTGTGATCTTTGATGCGATGGTAGGCGCTGATCGCCAGCAGGTGGTGGAAGTCCTCTTCGTTCTTGACCGTGCCGAATTCGACAATGTTGGCGGGGCCGTTGATCTGCAGTTCGGCGCGAAGATCGTCGGACATGCCGACATTGTCGAGCGCGGCGCCAAACAGATCGGGGCGTCCGGTGATGGCGCCGCCGATGGTAATGCCGCCTGCGCTGGTTCCCTCGCCAGCGAGGTGGCTGGCGGAGGTGTATTTGTGTTCGATGAGATACTGCGCGCACGCGATGAAATCGGTGATGGTGTTTTCTTTCGTGGCTTTGCGTCCGCCGCTGTGCCAGTCTTCTCCGTACTCCCCGCCACCACGCACATGAGCCACGGCAATCACGCCACCACGTTCCAACCAGGCTAGAGACGAGGGATCGAAGCCGGGGTCGTAGGTAATGCCGTAGGAGCCGTAGCCGTGGAGCAGCGTGGGATGAGTGCCGTCAAGCTTGAGGCTGCGCTGATGAATGATGGATAGAGGCACGAGGGTGCCGTCGGCCGACTTGGCTTTGACTTCCTCCGACGTGATCGCGGAAAAATCAACCGGCGAGGCGGGAATGATTTTGGTGTCGGCGGCCGAGTTTGCTTTGGGATCGTAGTGGAATAGAACGGGTGATTTGGTCCACGAAGCGGAGCGGACATAAGCGCCCGCTTCGGCGGGATTGGTAAACAGCTCCTGAATGGCGCCGTCAAAGGGCAGACGGACCTCGCTCGCCGTGCCGCTGTCGAAGGGAAGACGCCAGAGGCGGCCGATACCAGCATCCAGTTTTTGTATATACACGGCGTCGGCCGCGGCGGAGACCGCAATCACCACGGCTTCCGACGGAGGGACGACCTCTTGCGCATGGTTGACGTCTCCATCTTTTTCCAGCAGATTCAGGCGCAGCACTTTGAAGCGCGACGCGTTGTGATGGGAGACGAGATACAGGTGGTCGCCATGAATGTCATAGTTCGTGACGTCATCCGCGACATCGAACAGCTTGCGCCAGGGTGCGCTGGCGTCATGCAGGTCAGAAAGTTTCACGACATAAACGGTGGATTCATTCTGGACGCCGTGGGCCACGATTCCGAGAGCGTATTTTGATCCGGAAGGCGCGCTGACAATGGGAAAATCGGTGTCGACCATGGATATGGAGGGCGAGAGTCCGTTGCCGAATATAGGGACGTCGTTGTCGGGGTTGTCGCCCAAATGATGAAGATAGGCGCGGCTGTTCAGATAGTAGGAGGTGCGAGGATCGCCGGGGGCGGGCTTGCGCAGGCGATTATAGAAAAAGGAGTGGTTGCCGGGCAGCCACGAAACGGCGCCGAACTGGGCGCGGTCAATGCGTTCGCCGAGATCCTTGCCGGTGGTTGCGTCGAGGACATGCATGACGCTGTTTTCGGAACCGCCCGCAGAGATGCCGACGGCTACCAGTTTTCCATCCAGCGAAGCCTGATAGTAATCGATGGAGTAGTGGACGCCGTTGGCGGTGAGAGTTTCGGGGTTCAGCAGCAGGCGCTCGGCCGCCTCCGGATTATCTCGCGTGTAGAGCCTGCTGTTGTCTTCTCCGGGAGTGCGCTTCAAATAAAACCAGTGTCCGCCGAAGGATTGAAATGATCCCACGCGGATGCCTGTGTCATCCAGTTCAGCGATGCGCGCGCGCAATTTATCGCGGCTCGGGATGCGGTCGAGAACCGAGCGCGTGTAATCGTTTTGCGCTTTCATCCAGGCCGAGACTTCAGGACTCTTCAGGTCTTCGAGCCAGCGGTAGGGGTCGACGATCTTGGTACCGAAGTAGTCGTCGGTGACGTCGCGCTTCGGTGTGACCGGGGCAGACGGTGTGGAGGTTTGCGCGCTGAGCGCGGCGCCGGCGAGAAGAAGAAAAACGGCGATGCGAGATGTCATAAATACTCCTTAGAGCTTCGAGAACTATTGGTCGTCGTGCAGTAGGTTTTGACGCGAGCGTCGATCAGTGGGAGATCCCTGGCTTCGCCTGAAGAACGGCTCCGCTCGGGATGACGCACGGGGATTTTGCTCGTGAGAATTTAAACCGCACCGCTCGGGTCACCAAACTCTGCAGCGGTTTTCGTTCACCATGGGCGCACCAGCCTTGCAGTGGAAGGCCTGCTGAAATTCCGGCATGTTCGAGACTACGCCGTTGGTGCGATATTTTTCGGGAGAATGCGGGTCGACGTTGGCGCGCAGGCGCTTGGTTTCGTCGCGGGTCTGGCCGCACCAGCTCTGGCCGTAGCCGACAAAGAAGCGCTGGTCGGGGGTGAGACCATCGATGGGATCGAGCGTCTGGCCCTTGGTGTCGGCCTTCCACGCCGCGTAGGCGAGAATTAGTCCGCCGAGGTCAGCGACATCTTCGCCCAGCGTGAGCTTGCCGTTGATCTTGACGTCGTCAATGACGGTGTAGCTGGAATACTGGTCTGAGATGCAGCTGGTTCGTTTTTCGAATTCCTTGGCATCTTCGGGAGTCCACCAGTCGCGCAGGTTTCCGTGGGCATCAAACTGGCGGCCTTCATCGTCGAAGCCGTGGGTGAGTTCGTGGCCGACGGTGCCTCCGGTGTCGCCGTAGTTGGGAGCGGCGTCAGACTTGGGATCGAATGCCGGAGGTTGCAGCACGCCGGCGGGAAAGTTGATGTCGTTCATCTGCGGATCGTAGTAAGCGTTCACGGTGGGCGGCGTCATGCCCCACTCGCCGCGGTCGACAGGCTTGCCGATTTTGGCGAGTTGGCGGTCGAATTCGAATTTACGGGCGCGCTCGACGTTGCCCAGTTCGTCGCCCCGGACGATTTCAAGTTTGGAATAGTCGCGCCACTTGTCGGGATAGCCGATTTTATTGGCCATACCGTGCAGCTTGATGAGCGCCTGCTGCTTGGTGGCAGCCGACATCCAGGGCAGACCGCTGATGTCCTGCTCCATCGCCGCTTCAATTTCTTTCACGATTTTCTGCGCCTGCTGCCTGGCCTCCGGGCTGAAATACTTTGCGACGTAGGCCTGGCCG
>Ga0302326_10016059_pt1 | contig 15699 bp, 14 predicted proteins | sample Palsa_T0_3_FD_202264 | JGI IMG/M metagenome (GOLD analysis project Ga0302326, IMG submission 202264) | Peat permafrost microbial communities from Stordalen Mire near Abisko, Sweden - Palsa_T0_3 | ecosystem: Environmental > Terrestrial > Soil > Palsa > Peat permafrost | place: Sweden: Abisko...
CTCTACCACCTCGTCCAGACGATAGCCCAAACCACGGATGGTGCGGATGACGGCCGCGGCGCCGAGCTTGGCGCGCAGGCGTGAGACCTGGGTTTCGACCGCGTTGGGCGTCAGATCCTGTTCCCAACCGGCGAGTGCCTGCATGAGCCGGTCCTTGGTGACGATACGGCCAACATTGTGCGCCAGGCTCTCCAGCACCAGCCATTTGCGGCGCGTGAGATCGACCGGTTGCGAGTCGATCTGCAGTTGATGTCCGTTCAGATCGATCGTCATGCGGCCCAAGCGCACGATGCCGCTCGGAGATAGGTTGGCGCGACGAATCAGAGCCCGGCAGCGCGCCGCAAGCTCGGCCTGCTCGAATGGCTTCATCAGAAAATCGTCGGCGCCAAGCTCAAAGGCGCGGATCTTGTCGGCCAGGGTGTCGCGCGCGGTCAGGATCAGCACCGGCATGGACCTGCCTTCGCCGCGCAGCGCCGCCAGCAGGGATAATCCGTCCGCACCGGGCAGACCTATATCCACTACCGCCAGATCAAAGTGCTCGCTGCCCAGTGCAGCGCGTCCACGTTCCGCAGAGCCCGCATGATCGACCGTGAAGCCCGCGAGTGACAGCCCGCGAACGATGGCATCGGCAACCAGCTCGTCATCTTCGATCAGCAGTATGCGCATGAGGCGAGCCGGGCGCCCCAACTGCCGTTCAGTCGGCAGATGCGGCGCTAATTGACGTTGATCCCTTCGCGAACGATCTTCGGCGTAACGAACACCAGCAGCTCATCCTTGTCATCGGTTTTGGTCGTGTTCTTGAACAGATTGCCCAGCACCGGAATGTCACCGAGCCACGGCACCTTGGTCTCCGCGTCGCTGTGTGTGGTCTCCAGAATGCCGCCCAACACCACGGTCTGCCCATCGCTGAGCACCACCTGGGTCTCGATCGCACGCGTGTTGATTGACGGCACGTTGACGCCGCCCGAGGCCACAACCACGGTGCCAACCGTGTCGTCAGAGACCGTCAGGTCGAGAATGATGCGGTTGTCCGGCGTAATCAGCGGTTTGACCTTGAGCGACAGCACCGCGTCCTTGAAGGCAATCGTGGTGGCGCCGCTCGAGGCGGACTGCTGATACGGAATCTCCACGCCCTGCCGAATGGTGGCCTCACGCTGATTGGCCGTGATCACTTTCGGCGAAGAGATGACCGTGCCGCGGTTTTCGATCTGCGCGGCATCCAGTTCGAGATCCACCAGAAAATCGGATCCGAGAATGCCCAGCGCAATACTGCCGGCGGGACTTGCGACCGGCAGATTGACGTTGTAACGGTTGGTCGCGGTGGCTCCTGTTGGCAGGCTCACAGGATAAACCGAGCCGGTGCCGCCGGGGGCAAGGTTGGTCAGTGCCGAGCCGACGCCCTGATCGACGCCCGCCGCAGTACCCGTGGTCTCAAACAGGCCGTTGGTGCCGTTGTGGCGTGTGGCCGTGAGCCCCAGCAACGCGCCCAGATCGCGCTCGTAGTCGTTGGTCACGACCACGATGCGAGCTTCGATCAGCACCTGCTTGACCGGAATGTCCAGCGTCGCCACCAGCCGGCGCACATCGGCAATGCGCTCGGCCGTGTCCTGCAGCAACAGCGTGTTGGTGCGGTCATCGACCGAGACGTGGCCGCGTGGTGACAGTACCGAATTGGTACTGGAGGCGCCGGCGCTCACGCCGCCGGCTGTGCCCGTGCCCTTGAGCAGGTTCGCAATATCCGAGGCCTTGGCATAGTTGACCTGCAGGTATTCGGTATGCAGCGGCTCGAGTTCCTGCAGGTCCTTCTTGGCAGCCAATTCAGCCTTTTCGCGCGACGCCAGCTCCGCGGCCGGTGCGACGATGATTACATTGCCTTCCTGCCGCTTATCCAGGCCTTTGGTGCGCAGTACGATATCCAATGCCTGATCCCACGGCACATTCTGCAGGCGCAGGGTAACGCTGCCGCTGACGGAATCGCTGACCACGATGTTCTGGCCGCTGGCATCGGCCAGCAGCTGCAGCACTGCGCGAGTTTCGATGTCCTGGAAGTTCAACGTCAGGCGTTCGCCTTTGTATTCCCGCTTCTCGTCGGGAGCACCCTGCTGCGGCTTCTTGTGCGCCGACACTTCGACCACGTATTCGTCGTCGGATTGATACGCCAGCGGCTCGAATTCGCCGGAGGCGTCCACCACGATGCGGGTATCGCCGTTAATGCGCTCGGCGTCAAAACCGGTGACCGGCGTGGCAAAATCCATGGTGTCGTAGCGGCGCATCAGATTCTTGGGCAGGTCGGCGCCGGTAAAGTCGATCAGGATCTGCGAGCCCTGCTGCCTGAGGTTGATCGGCGTGCGCGGATCGCTCAGGCGCACGATCAGTCGACCGGCGCCGGTCTCACTGCGACGAAAATCAATACTGCGGATCGCACGGCTGCCGCCCGCGGCCATGGCAGGTGCAGTGGCGCCGGCGCTGGCTGCCTTGGGCGCGGCGTGCATGTCGACCGCGGTGCCTATCAGCACCACGATGTCATTGCCGGTGACGTGGGTCTGATAGGGCATCTGCTGATCGAGGTTCAGAACTACGCGCGAACGGCCATTGGCCTCGGCGGCCAGCACGGTGTCGATGCCGCCGGTGCCGACGTCAACACGACGCGAGCTCAGCGCGAGCCCGGTATTGGGCAGGTCGAGAGAAATGCGGGCCGGCTTATCGATGGTAAAGGCCAGCGGCTCGGGCGCCGGTCCGGACAGATGCAGAGTCACCTGCATCTGATTGCCGCTCAATTTCTGGACGTTGATCGATTGCAGTTGGTTGGTCGGCGCCGCGGCGGCATCGGCATCGGCGGCGCGCGCGTTAAAGCTCGCGAGCATGCCGGCGGCCCATATCAGGGCGACCCAGCGGATGCGTCCGCGCAGCATTTGGGGGATGGACCGTTTCATTCGATGTGTCTCCCTGCCGATCATTCGTTCAACGCCAACGCAGCAGGCCGTTCGATGTAGCCGCCGAGTCCGTCAGGAATAATCTCTACCAGTGCAATTTTTGACGGCGAGATGGTGCTGATCTTGCCGTCGTTGGTTCCCAAATGTTCGCCCACGACCACGCGGTGCACTCGTCCGTCCTTGGTCTGTACCAGGCCGTAGCTGTTGCCGCCGAGATTGAGCGTGCCGACCATCTTCAAGGTATCGAGCGAGAACTGTTCCAGGTATTCGCGATTGCGATGGCTGTCGGGCCGCAGTCCCGCATTGGCGCCGCCGGAACCGCCCGGCACGAACGGCGAGCGTTTGTCCTGGTCGGTGTAGTTGAAGGCCCCATAGGGCTTGACCTCGGGCAGCGGTTCGACCCGGCCACCGGGCTCCTTCTGGGTCACTTCGATGAAGTGATCAAGATCCGAATCCCGGCCACCGCAACCGGCCAGCAAGCCGGAAAGCAGCATCGTGATGACGGTACAGTTAAGTATCTGTTGGTATCGCGCGCTCATCGCTTCAGCTTCCTGCGCCGTGCCGTTTCGCCTGGTCGGCCTTGCGCTTATCGGCTTCCGCGGCGGCGACTTCATCGTCGTCGAGGTAGCGATAGGTCTTGGCGGTCAGGTCGAGCTGCAGCTGATCGAAGCTGCCGCCGGATTTATCCATCGGCGTGATCTGGATGTCGTGCAATGTGACGATGCGCGGCAGCGCGGCGATGCCGCTGACGAACGCACCGAACTCGTGATAGCTGCCGGTCAGCGTGATGTGAATGGGCAGCTCGGCGTAGAAATCCTTCTTCACTTCCTGTCCGGGCTGAAACAGCTTCTCCTGCAATGCGGCAGCGAGACCGGTCTGCGAGATGTCCACCAGCAGGTTCGGGACTTCAGTCTTGCTCGGCAGCTGGCGCAGCAGCGCGCCGAAGGATCTTTCGATGTCGGCCAGTTGCTGCTTGTACAGCGCCAGATTGACCGCCTTGGCGTGCTTGGTGCGGTATTCAGTGCGCAATTGCGCTTCCTGATCCTCGCGCTGCTGCAGCTGCGGCATGCGATCCGTCCAGACGAAGAAATAGATCAGCGCCACGGCTACGATTACGAAGCAGATTCCGATCGACAGCGCCCGGACCGCAAGCGGCCAGCGCCCCGGATCGCGCGGATCCAGACTGCGCAGCTCCTGCATCAGAGTCATTTGGCGCTCCCGGCGGTGCGGACCGGCCGTTTCGGGGCGGTAGCGTCATTGGCATCAGTGGCAACGCTGACCTGCTGAGCGTCGAGCACGAAGTGGCTGCCGGCACCGTCTTTGGCGGTATCGACGACCTCGAGCTCGGGATTGCGCAACCACTGTGATCCCGCGATGTTGCGCATCAAGGTCGACACGCGCGTGGAGGACTGCGCCACCCCTTCGAGCTTGAGCTTGTTGCCGGTCTCCTTGATCGAGGTCAGGTAGGTGCCATCCGGCATGGCCTTGACCATCTCATCGAACAGATGCACCACTTCCGGCCGCGAGCGCTGCAGCATCTCGATGATCTGCATGCGCGAAATGAACCGCTGCTTCTGTGTCTCCAGGTCGTTGATCTCTTCGATCTGCTTGTCGAGCACCTTGATCTGGGCGCGCAGCCGATCGTTGCGCTGGTCCTGCGAGTCGATCATGGAGCCCAGCAGCAGATAGGCGGCGAAGGCTACCACCGCGGCCGCGCCGGCGGCGATACCCAGCGAGACGAAGAACGCGAGCTTGCGTTCGCGGCGTTGCTGTTCGCGCCAAGGTAGCAGGTTTATACGAGGCATTAGTCGAAGCTCCGCAGGGCCAGACCGCAGGCGGTCAGCAATGCCGTGGCGTCGCGCTGCACAGCCTGCGCGCGCGCGCGCGCGGACAGCTTCATCTGCCCGAGCGGATCGCCGCGTTCGGCGTTGATACCGACGCGGCTTTGCACCACATCGGCGACGCCGGGAATGTTGGCGCAGCCACCGCAGATCAGAATTTTGTCGGGTTGCTCGCGCCCGCTGCCGGAGGCGAGATAAAACTGCAGCGAGCGACTGATCTGCTGCGTCATGTCATCGATGAAAGGGTCCAGGACTTCGGCCTGATAGTTGCCCGGAAGGCCGCCTTCCTTCTTGGCACGGCCGGCTTCTTCCATCGACAGGCCGTAGGTGCGCATGATCTCTTCGGTCAGTTGTTGGCCGCCAAAGGCGAAGTCGCGCGTGTACACGACTTTCAAGTTGCGCAGCACGCTGAAGGTGGTGCTGCTGGCGCCGAAATCCACCACCGCGATACTGCGATCGATGCCGCCATCGGGCATCTGATGCGTCATCAGGCGGCAGGCGTTCTCGAGCGCGAAAGCTTCGACATCGACGATGCGAGTCGACAGTCCCGCCGCCTGCACCGCCGAGCGGCGTTGGGCGACGTTGTCGGTGCGCGATGCGACCAGCAGCACGTCGATGGATTCGCCGTCTTTTTCCGACTGGCCCAGCACCTCGAAATCGTAGCTGACTTCATCCATCGGAAATGGGATGTACTGGTCGGCCTGCATTTCGACCTGTGCCTCGAGATCGGCTTCGCGCAGGCCGCGCGGCATCTGTATGACCTTGGTAATCGCGGCATCGCCGCTGATTGCGATCGCGACTTCGTGACTCTTGGCTCCCGAGCGCTTGACCGCGCGACGGATGGCCTCGCCGACCGCTTCCGGATCGACCAGAGTTTTTTCATTCATCGAATTCGGCGGCGTCGGCTCCGCCGCATACGATTCCACCCGGTACTGTCCCCCCACCAACGCCAACTCGATCAACTTAATGGATGAGGTGGTGATGTCCAGGCCCAGCAGCTGGCGATACTTACGCGAAAATAGCAACACTTTTTCCCTGACCTTTCAGTAGGCTGCGCTTTTTCTACGAGACCCTATCGAGCTTCGCCCGCAATATATATCAGGCTTAAGTTAAATACGATCAGAGTCTGCTCGAGCAGCCGACCCTGCTTACCTTCACCTTAAACTGGCAATGGAATCAGTGGCCGTGACGTATCTCTAAGTTCTTAGGGGTCGCAATGTCGACATCGGCTCCAGGTACTGCACCTCGGTGCCTAAATAAGGTGCGCTGCTATGCTTATGAGCGCAGGCAACCAATGGCATGCAAGAGCGCAGCGACACCGGCGAACTTCGGTCAGAACGTAGCATTATGGGCGACAATAGCATGAGTTCGAGGCATAATCGGTGAAGATCAGCACATTTCGGGTTGCCGCCATTGCCCTGTGGGTCTGCCTCGCGGTGGCACTCCTGGCCGTTTATGCGCTGATCGCGAGCTATCTGTATCTCGAGCCGTCGCTGCCGCATATCGACGCCATGGCCAGCAATGCCTTGCCGGTGCCGCTGCGTATCTATACCCGCAGCGGCCAACTGATCGCGCAGATCGGCGAGAAACGGCGGGTGCTGGTCTCGTACGAGCAGATACCGCCCGTGGTGCGTGAGGCTTTTATCGCCGCCGAGGATCAGCGCTTCTACAGCCACCATGGCTTCGACTACAGCGGCATGCTGCGCGCGGCGTGGGTCGACCTGACCTCGGGCAAATATTCGCAGGGTGCCAGCACCATCACCATGCAGGCGGCACGCAATATGTTTCTGACGCTCGACAAGAGCATCAAACGCAAACTGCAGGAAATCTTCGTCGCCTACCGCATGGAGCACGAATTCACCAAAGAGCAGATCCTGCAGACCTACCTGAACGTGATCTTTCTCGGCCAGCGCTCCTACGGCGTCGCCGCCGCTGCGGAAACCTACTTCGGCAAGCCGCTGGATCAACTTTCGGTGGCCGAAGCGGCGACCCTGGCCGGTCTGCCGCAGGCGCCGTCGAACTACAACCCGGTGACCAATCCGAAGGCGGCGCAGGCGCGGCGCCGCTACGTACTGCAGCAGATGCAGAAACTCAAATACATCGACGCCGACAGCGCGCAGCGCGCGGGTCAGGAGCCTGTGGTTGCCCATGACTACGGCATACTCAACGACGTCGAAGGGCCCTACGTGGCCGAGATGGCGCGCGCCGATCTGGTCGGCCGCTACGGCGAGGACGCGGTCAATTCGGGCTACAAGGTGTACACCACCATCGACGGGCGCCTGCAGACGGCTGCCAACCGCGCCGTGCGCATCGGCCTGATCCAGTACGACCGCCGCCGCGGCTATCGCGGACCCTTGAAGCAGATCAACATCGATCAGCGCAGTGCCACCCGGCAGCTGGATGCGGCACTCGCCGGTATCACCGAGATCGGCAACCTGCGCGCGGCGGTCGTGGTCTCGGTGGCGCCGCAGTCCGTGCGCGTCTATATCCGCTCCACGGGTTTCGCGCAGATCGAATGGGAGGGTCTGTCGTGGGCGCACCGTCGCATCTCGGAGACGCGAATCGGCGCGCCGCCCAAGCATGCCGAGGACGTGCTGCAGCGGGGCGATGTGATTTACGTAGTCACCAATGGCCAGGGCGCGGCGCAGCTTGCGCAGCTGCCGGAGGCGCAGAGCGCATTGGTGGCGTTGGATCCCAACGACGGCGCCATCGTGGCGCTGGTGGGCGGATTCGATTACTTCGACAACAAATTCAACCGCGCCACTCAGGCGCGGCGCCAGCCTGGCTCCGGCTTCAAGCCGTTCCTGTACTCAGCGGCGCTCGAGAATGGCTTCACTCCCTCGACCATCGTCATGGATGCGCCCATCGTTTACGACGATAGCGGCCAGGAGAAGACCTGGCGGCCCGGAAACGATAACAAGGAGTTCGAGGGGCCCATGCGGCTGCGCGAAGCGCTGGTGTACTCGCGCAACCTGGTCACGATCCGCGTCGTGCGGCAGGTGGGTGTGGACACCTTCATCGATTACGCCGCGAAATTCGGCTTCAATCCGCAGGACATGCCCAAGGACATGACCATCGCGCTCGGCAGCCTGCCGGCCACACCGCTGCAGATGGTCAGCGGCTACGCCGTTTTCGCCAACGGCGGCTATCGCGTGGATCCGTATTTCGTCGAACGCATCGTCAACGCGGTCGGCCAGACCGTCTATCAGGCCAATCCCAAGCTGGTGTGCGAGCAGTGCGACGCCGCGGCGGTAGACGGTGCGACACCGGGCAACGCTGCCGCCCCGGTCAACGCCTCGGTCAACGCCTCGGCGGCGGCAGACCCGGACCACAGGCCCGCCAACGCTCTGCCGCCGCTGATCAATCCGGCACAACTGGCGCCGCGAGTCATCTCGCCACAGAATGACTGGCTCATGGATGACATGATGGCCGACGTGATCAAGCGCGGCACCGGCATACGCGCCGGGCTGGCGTTGCATCGGAATGACATCTCGGGTAAGACCGGCACTACAAATCTGGCAGTCGACACCTGGTTCAACGGTTTCAATCGCAATATCGTCGCCACCGTCTGGGTGGGCTACGACCAGGAGCGTCCGCTGGGCGAGGGTGAGGAGGGAAGCCGCACCGCGGTGCCGATCTGGGTCGATTTCATGCGCGAGGCGCTGCGCAACCAGCCCGATCGGGCGCGGCCGCTGCCGCCGGGGCTGGTTACTGCGCGCATTTCGCCCAAGACCGGGGCCTTGGCCACGGCCAACGAAAGCGATGCGATCTACGAGACTTTCATGGAAGAGCACATGCCCACTGCGGACAATGCCGGCAACACCCTGCCGGGCTCGGGCCCGCAGAATACCGGCAGCAGCAGCAGCGAGCCCCTGTTCTGATAGCGAGCGTTTATCCAAATCCAGTCAGGGAGCGACGATGACCCGCCGCGCTTCACCCCGAAAAGACAATTTGCGCCGCGCGCTCGCCCAGGAGGCGGCACGCATCATGGCCCAGCATGGCATCCATGATTTTCTGACCGCCAAGCGCAAGGCGGCCGAGCGCCTTGGCGTTGCCGACGCCAGCGCGCTGCCACGCAATACCGAGATCGAGGATGCGCTGGCGGAATATCAGCGCCTGTTCGACCCGGGCGGCCACGAGCTGACTTTGGAGGCACAGCGGCGCGCGGCGCTGCATGCCATGCACTGGCTATCGCAGTTCGAGCCGCGGCTGGTCGGGCCGGTGCTCAGCGGCACCGCCACCGAGCACGCCGACATACAACTGCACCTGTTCGCCGACCGGCCGGAGTACGTGACGCTCAATCTGATGGATCGCGGCATAGCGCACGAGGTCACCGAGCGGCGGGTGCGGCTCGATGCCGAGCGTATCAAGGCCTATCCGGGACTGCGCTTCGCGGTCGACGACCGCCAGGTCGAGGCGACGGTGTTTCCGCTGGATGGTATCCGCCAGGCACCGGTCAGCCCGGTCGATGGCAAGCCGATGCGGCGCGCCAATGCGGACGAGATTCAGGATCTGCTGCGCAGCGCCACCGGCACGTAGTCTCGGCGCGTGGCGCCGGTATAGAGCTGACGCGGACGGCTGATGCGCATGGCCGGATCGCTGATCATCTCGAGCCAGTGTGCAACCCATCCGACCGTGCGCGCAATCGCGAACATGACCGTGAACATCGAGCGCGGAATGCCGAGCGCGCTGTAGATGATGCCGGAATAGAAGTCGACATTCGGATAGAGCTTGCGCTCGACGAAGTATTCGTCCTGCAGCGCGATTTCCTCGAGCCGCAGCGCCAGCTCGAACAGCGGATTATCGGTGCGCCCCAGCTTGGCAAGCACGGTGTGACAGGTTTCGCGGATGATCTTGGCGCGCGGATCGAAATTCTTGTACACGCGGTGGCCGAAGCCCATGAGCCGGAAGTGACTGCTCTTGTCCTTGGCCATGGCGAGGAACTTCGGGATGTTGTCGACCGTACCGATCTGCTCGAGCATGGCCAGCACGGCCTCATTGGCCCCGCCATGCGCCGGACCCCAGAGCGCCGAGACGCCCGCGGATATGGCGGCATACGGATTGGCGCCGGTGCTGCCGGCCAGGCGCACGGTCGAGGTGCTGGCATTCTGTTCGTGGTCGGCGTGCAGGATGAACAGCAGGTCGAGCGCCTTGGCGGTCACCGGATCGACGTGGTAGCTCTCGCACGGCACGGCGAAGAACATGTGCAGCAGGTTGGTGCCGTAGTCGAGATCGTTGCGCGGATAGATGAACGGCTGGCCCAGCGAGTGCTTATGCGCCGCGGCGGCAATGGTCGGCAGCTTGGCGACGATGCGATGCGAGAAGATCTCGCGGTGCCGCGGGTCGTGGATATCCAGCGAATCGTGATAGAAGGCCGACATCGAGGCCACCACCGCCGACACCATCGCCATGGGATGGGCATCGTGATGGAAGCCGTTGAAGAACCGCAGCAGCGATTCGTTGATCATCGTGTGGCGGCTGATGCTGGTCGAGAAGCCCTGCAGTTTCTTCGAGTTCGGCAGCTCGCCATGGATCAACAGATAGGCGACCTCCATGAACGTGGCCTTCTCGGCCAGCTGCTCGACCGGATAGCCGCGGTACAGCAGCACCCCTGCATCGCCGTCGATATAGGTGATCTTGCTCTCGCAGCTGGCCGTGGCGCCGAATCCCGGATCGAAGGTAAACACGCCCTGGTCACGGGTGATATTGGCGATATCGAGCACGTCCGGCCCGATGGTGCCGGAACGCACCGGCAGCGCGGTCTTGACGCCGGTGACAGGATCAGACAGCTCGAAGGTCTTGCCGCTCAAGCGCAAACTCAACGCGTGCTGGCGATGCCCGGGTACTTCTTGCGGAACTTGTCGACGCGGCCGGCCGTGTCGAGAATCTTCTGTTTTCCGGTGTAGAACGGGTGACAGCTCGAGCAGACTTCGACCTGCAGATCGTGACCCACGGTGGAGCGGGTCTTGAAGCTGTTGCCACAGCTGCAGACGACGTTGATTTCGGTATATTCAGGATGAATCGCGGCTTTCATGAGCTAAACCCCTCGCGGTTGGCGCGAGCCGGCAATGGGAAAAAGGGCGCGCAGTCTAGTCTTAATGTGTGGGCTCGGACAAGGGCTTCAATAGCGGCCGCCCCGGGCGCCCGATTATCCACAGTTTCTGTGCATAACTCTGTGTGTAACCCCGTCCCCGCAGGCTCTGCAGCGCACGAATAGTGCTTAATTATTCGTTTGTACAAAAAATGACCAGCACATTACAGCCTAATAAATCAATTAGTTATCTGTCTATTATCGTGCGTTGGAAATGAAATGTGACGTAATCGACTAATTTGTGGAAGCGCTGGAGTCCGCCTGTGAATAAAACCGGTCCAGTGTGCCCGCGTACCGATGCGGCCGGCGTTCTGCCAGGCGGATCAGCGCTGTGGCGCCAGAAACTCGCTCACCACGTCGTTAAGAAAACTGAATCCCAGCGCGCTCGCGCGCCAGCGCCCCTCATGCTGCTCCATCAGCCCGCGCGCGCGCAGCCGCGTCAGGGACACGGTCAGTACTTTGCGCTCCAATCCCGTGCGCTGCTCGAACTCGTGCTCTTCGAACCCCTCGACCAGTCGCAGCGTATTCATCAGGAATTCGAACGGCAGATCGGCGCCCGGCACGCTGCGGCGGCCCGGCGCTGCCGGCAGGCCCGCTAGATAGCGCCGCGGCTCGCGTTCGCGCCAGGTGCGCTCGATCTGTAGCGCGCCGCCCTGGATGCGGCTGCACTTGCCGTGGGCACCGGCGCCTATGCCCAGATAGTCGCCGAAACGCCAGTAATTCAGATTGTGCCGGCAGCGCCGGCCCTCGCGGGCATAGGCGGAAACTTCATATTGTCTGAAGCCGGCCTCGGCCAATCGCTGCTGGCAGGCCAGCTGCATCTGCTGCGCGCTGTCGGCATCGGGCAGCCCGGCGGGCGGCAGGCCGCCAAACACGGTGCCCGGCTCAAGCGTGAGTTCGTAATGCGAAATATGCGCCGGCTCCAGCTGCAGCGCGATCTCGATGTCCGCCAGCGCCGCGCTCACGGACTGCTGCGGCAGCGCGTACATCAGATCGAGGTTGAAGTTATCGATGCCGGCTGCCTTGAGCTCCGCGACCGCGCGCTGTGTGTCGGAGGCGGCGTGGATGCGCCCGAGCTGCTGCAGGGACGCATCGGCAAAGCTTTGCGCCCCCAGGGAAACGCGATTGATGCCGGCAGCACGGTAGTCGCTGAAGCGGCCGCGCTCGATGGTACCGGGATTGGCCTCGAGCGTGATCTCGGCATCGGCGCAGAAATCGAGCTGGACAGCCAATGCGTTCAGCAGCCGCGCCAGCGCGGCCGGCGCGAACAGACTGGGCGTGCCGCCGCCGAAGAACACGCTCGCCACCGCGCGTCCCTGCACGTCCTGGCTCTGCACGGCAAGGTCGCTGAGCAACGCCTCGATATAGGCCGTCTCCGGCAATTCGCCGTGCAAGGTGTGCGAATTGAAGTCGCAGTAGGGACATTTGCGCACGCACCACGGGAAGTGCACGTACAGCGATAGCGGCGGCAAGGTCCTCACCAGCGCTGCTGCGCGAGCTGGTGCAGCAGCGCAGCGAGCGCCTGGCTGCGATGACTCAGGCGATTCTTGAGATCGCTGGGCAGCTGGGCGGCGCTGCGCTGCAAGCCTTGCGGGATGAACAGCGGGTCGTAGCCGAAACCTTGCTCGCCGGCCGGCGCCGTGGCGATCGAGCCGGGCCAGGAGCCGCTGGCCACCAGCGGCGCTGCGTCGCCGGGGCCGCGCACCAGCGCCAGCACGCAACGATAGCGGGCCGTGCGCCCGATCTGCGCCACGCCGCGCAGCTCTGCCAGCAATTTCAAATTATTTTCCTGGTCGCTGGCCGCCTCTCCGGCGTAGCGCGCCGAATGCACACCCGGGCGACCGGCGAGCGCATCGACCTCGAGCCCCGAGTCATCCGCCAGCGCCGGCAGACCGCTGGCGAGCGCAGCGTGGTGCGCCTTGAGCAGCGCATTGGCCTCAAAGGTAGTGCCGGTCTCGGCAATGCTGGCGATGCCGAGCTGGCTCTGCAACACCAGTTCAACGCCGTGCGCGGCCAGCAGGGCCGCAAACTCGCGCTGTTTGCCGGGATTGGCGCTTGCCAGCACCACCTGCCGACCCGGGGAAGCCACGACTCAGGTGCCGAGCGCCTGCGCCTGCAGCGCGCACAGCTCACCGATTCCTGCCGCCGCCATGTTGAGCAGCGCATCGAGTTCGTGCCGGCGAAACGCATGACCTTCGGCAGTGCCCTGCACCTCTATGAAGGCGCCACCGTTGTTCATGACCACGTTCATGTCGGTCTCGGCCTCGGAGTCTTCGGCGTAATCCAGATCCAGCATGGGGACCCCGCGCACAATGCCCACTGACACCGCTGCGACCTGGCCATGCAGCGGGCTGGCGCTGAGCAGGCGGCGCGACTGCAGCCCCTCGCAAGCGTCCGCCAGCGCCACAAAGGCGCCCGTGATCGAAGCCGTGCGGGTACCGCCATCCGCCTGCAGCACGTCGCAATCGATCGTGACCGTGCGCTCGCCGAGCGCAGCCAGATCGACCGCGGCGCGCAGGGAGCGGCCGATCAGGCGCTGAATCTCCTGGCTGCGTCCAGTCTGCTTACCACGCGCGGCTTCACGCGGACTGCGCGTATGGGTGGCACGCGGCAACATTCCGTACTCGGCCGTCACCCAGCCTTGGGACTTGCCGCGCAGGAACGGGGGCACCCCCTCATCAACGCTCGCCGTGCACAACACACGTGTATCGCCGTATTCGACCAGCACCGAGCCCTCGGGGTGGTTGGTGAAGCGGCGCGTAAAGCGTACCGGCCGCAGCGCATCGACAGCGCGGCCATTGAGGCGCGAATTCCTGTTCAGGAGTCTCTCCTAGTCGAGAAAGCGCAGGGCCGCCACCGACGTATTGTCGCTGGCGGCGCCGGCGTTAAGCAGTGCCTGAGTGGCAAGCGCGGCGAGCGTATCGCGTAGCGACAGTCCGAGTGTCACAAAAGCGCTGGCGATCAGGGCCTCATCGAGGTTCGCCCAGAAGCCATCGGTGCACACCAGCAGCACATCGCCGGGGAACAGCGGGTGGCGTGTGCTGATAGCCATCTCCGGCAGGATGGCCTCGCCGCCCAGGCAGGACTCGACGAAGTTGCGCATCGGGTGATTCTGCACCTGCCCGGCGGTGATGACGCCCTCGCGCACCAGCAACTCGACGTGGCTGTGATCGCGCGTGCGTTCGCGTACCCGGCCGGCGCGCAGGTGATAGACGCGGCTGTCGCCGACGTGGGCCCAGTAGGCCGAGGTCTGCTGCACAATGCAGATCGCACAGGTGGCGCGCGGTCGCAGCTCGAGCGGCACCGGCGCGCCAAAGGCGACCACGCCCTGGTGCGCGACGCCGATCGCGAGGTGCAGGAATCCCAAGGGATCGAGCAGTGGCGGCGATGCCTGCAGAAAGCGCTCGGTGACACTGCGCTGAGCGATCTCGGCCGCGGCCTCGCCGTCGGCATGGCCGCCCATGCCATCGCACGCAATCAGCAACGCGGCCTCTTCCGCCACGGCGACCGCAACGCGATCCTGATTGCTATCGCGTGCACCCTGCAGGCTTAGATCCGCGTATTCGACCCGCAAGCGAGCTCCAACGCTTTCCGCTAAACTTCGCCGCGCTTTATACACCATCGCAGCTCCCCATGATCGCAAGCATGACGGGTTTCGCGCGACACGAGCGCTCCGGCCCGTACGGCACGCTCGTGTGCGAGATCCGCAGCGTCAACCACCGCTTTCTCGATGCCTCGCTGCGCCTGCCCGACAGCTGCCGCGCCATCGAGTCGGAGCTGCGCCTGGCGCTGGCGCGTGAGCTCAAGCGCGGCAAAATCGATTGCAGTGTGCAGCAGCGATCGCCGCAGGCCGGCGCCACCAGTCTCGATATCGATCACGTCGCACTCGAGCGCCTGCTCGCGCGCCTGCGCGAGCTCGGGTCGGTGCTGACGCAGCACGTGCAGATCGACCTGATCGAACTGCTGCGCTGGCCCGGCGTGCTGCGCGAGGACGGCGCCAATAGCGAACTGGTGCTGGAGGCCGTGCGCTCGCTGTTCGCACAGACAGTGCTTGAGCTCAGCCAATCCCGTGCCCGTGAAGGCGCGCGGCTGGCGGCATTGATCGAACAACGCTGCGCGACCCTGGTGGAGATGATTGCCGCCACGCGCGCGCGGCTGCCCGAGGCGCAGGCGCGCATTCGCCAGCGCTTCAACGAGCGGCTGCGCGAACTGGCGGCGCAGGTCGATCAGGAGCGCATCGAACAGGAGATCGCGCTGCTGCTGCAGCGATTCGATGTGGCCGAGGAGCTGGATCGGCTCAGCGGCCATATCGAGGAGACGCGCCGCACGCTCGCGGGCAGCGAACCGGCCGGCCGGCGGCTCGATTTTCTGATGCAGGAATTCAATCGCGAGGCCAATACCTTGTCCTCCAAATCGCAGGACCTGGAGACCACGCGCACCGCGGTTGAAATGAAGGTGCTGATCGAGCAGATGCGCGAACAGGTGCAGAACATCGAATAGGCGCCGCAGCTATCCGCCCCCCGGTCTTGCTCGCCACAGCCACCTGTGTTACGTTTGTGGCAAATGAGTAAGACAGTGACAATCCGACTTACGAAGGAGCTTGCGTCCTGGCTTGAACAGGCGTCAAAGCAATCCGGAATTCCGAAAGGTCGCATCGTCCGCGAGCAGCTCGAGAAGGCACGCGACGGCGGCAAGGAACCTTCGTTTATGAGACTCGCCGGTAGCGTGCGGGGAGCACGCGATCTGTCGACGCGCAAGGGGTTCTCACGATCGTGAAGGGTATTGCTGACACAGGATTCCTGGTCGCATTCGCCAATGCCAACGACAAGCATCA
>Ga0302326_10016061_pt1 | contig 15698 bp, 12 predicted proteins | sample Palsa_T0_3_FD_202264 | JGI IMG/M metagenome (GOLD analysis project Ga0302326, IMG submission 202264) | Peat permafrost microbial communities from Stordalen Mire near Abisko, Sweden - Palsa_T0_3 | ecosystem: Environmental > Terrestrial > Soil > Palsa > Peat permafrost | place: Sweden: Abisko...
GTGCTCGCAGGCCGTAATGGCGTCCATGATTGAGCGCAAGCGCGGAGCGATCGTCAATGTTGTGTCGATAGCCGGGAGAAACGGCGGTGGACCGGGCGCGGGCGCCTATGCGACGGCGAAAGGCGGCCTGACCACTTTCACCAAATCCCTGGCCAAGGAACTCGCGCCGCACGGAGTGCGCGTGAATGCCGTGTCGCCGGGGGTGATCGACACACCGTTCCACGAGGCTTTTTCGACTCCGGAAATGCTGCGCAATTTTGTGGCGACCATTCCGCTGGGAAGATTGGGGACAGCGCTGGAGTGTGCCACGGTGATCGCGTTTCTGGCGTCCGATGCCGCGAGTTTCATGGTAGGGGAAACGGTGGAGGTCAATGGAGGGCAGTTGATGCTGTAGGTGTTGAGACCGATGTCCTGACCCAAGTAGAGTTCACTTCACTTCGATATTCACACTGGAACTCGTCATCTTTCCGTCAACCGCTTCCTGCACTACCGCCCGCAGCCGGTACTTGCCCGGAGGCACATCCAAATTTAGTCCGGCACTAATCCCGCTCGCCGACAAGCGCGCATACGTCGCGTCGGCCATCGCGAAATCCAGCGTTCCCTCTTTCGCCGCCACGACATTGCCATTCCCATCGAGCAGCGCCACCACCACCTTCAATCGCTGCACCCGCTTCTCCTGGCGGATCGGAAACCGCAACTTGTCGATGGCAACATGGACCTGAGTCTTAACCGTCGTCAACCCGCCCGTGGGAGCGCTATCCAACCGAAAAGCAACCGTGGCCGCGAAATCCTCCAGCGAGGAGACACCGCTCACCTCGCCGTCCAGCGCTCGCTCGCGTTCCAAGGTGTCGGCTGGCCCCGAAGTTGTCGGTGCCGTTGCAAAGTAACCCGGCCGTGCCTGAATCACATACGGCTTGGAATCCCTCAACGTCACCTTCAGCTTGTGATACTTCCCATCCGTCGCCGTATCGCCCAGGCGAAAGCCGAGCACATAACTCACCTCCGGAATCGAACCCAATTGGCGGAATCCATCCGGCAGATCGTTGTTGTTGTGGAAGAACAATCCGCCGGTGGCCTGCGCAAAATCGGACATTACCTGGTTGTTCAGGAATAACTTGCTCCCGATCGAGTTGGTCTCAAAACGGAAAGTCTGGACGGGAATCGCCCTATCGGTATTGATCTCTTCGTTGGGTCCCCGGCCGGGAACCTCTGCATACAGCCCTTTTGCATCTAGTGCGTTGATCACGATTCCGGCGCGCAAAGCCTGGCTGATCAACTTGTCTCGCTCGAGTTCGAGCGTGGAGGAATTAAAACCGGAAGACACCATTAAAAACAAGCGCCGTCCAGGCATAGTCTGAAGGGATCGTAGCGCGCGCCCGATTGCGTCGAGAGTGGTTTGCGACGCAACCCGGACCTGGCTCCAGGAAATCTCCGCCTGCGCCAGGATCCCCTGTGAAGCAACATTACTCCGAGTCGAACCGATATAAGAGGAATCGTCCCCGGAATTGGAGGCGCAAACCGCGGCCTCGCTCTTTGCGGCGTCGATCGCGCCCGGATCCGACAACACGCTAATCTGATACGCCTGGTACGGGCTGATGCGCGGACATCCGCCAAGTCCCGCCCCGGAAAATTTCGGATGGGCCTTCAGCTTGTCGATTGCCGCAACCAGCTTCGCTTTGTCGCCGGTGTAGTCGGCGAAGTCCCCCGATGTGGAAAATATTGCAACCCGGTCGCCGGCATCCAGTCCTTCGTTGACGAACCTCCGTCCGGCGATTTGGGCGCGCTTCAAGTCTACGTTGTCCGTTCCGAAATCCTCGAAATAAAGAGCGATGAAGCGATGCTGAGCCGTCGCGCTGCCCGGCCCCGGCTGCTGCAGGGAAGCCGCACTCGACGGGCTGGCTGGTTGGGGAGTTTCACCAATGGTTCCGGACGTCTCCACCGCAAAGTAGGTCAACTCGCGCGGCGAACCCTGATCGGTAACGGCAAAGTCTTCCCGCTTCAGCCCCAAAATCGCATGCCCACCATGGCCGCGCACCACCACTCCTATTTCGATCAGATTGGTTTCAGCGCGCAACGCAACGGGCGCGGGCGTGTAGGGCTTGGCGCTGATTCGGATCTCCTGCGCCTGCGCAACAAATCCCGCGGCAAGCCCGGCCAACAAGCAAGTCGTCCCGCGGAAATTCAACCAATCGATCGACATCGAGGCTTGCCGATCATTGTATGCGAATTCCTTCTGTCTGATGGTCCTTACGCAACCATCGCGGGTCTAACCTTAACTGGCGGGCTGTCGCGTAAAGATGAACGGTTTGATCCTAACGCCTTCCGGCGTGGACACGAACCGCAACTGCGCCTCTTGTTTACTGGTAAGCTTCATCTCGAATTTCAACGGGTCCTCATTCGGGTCGTCAGTCCACTCGAAATTCAGGCTGTCGTTTTCGATCGTTGGTTTAAGAATGGGGAACGCTTCGTCCTTGGCTTGGGCGGAGGTGAGGTTCCCTTCGTTATCCACTCCGATATCCATCGAACTCATCGATCCGGCGAGCTTATTGCCGGACTGAATCTTCAAGACGCAGAAAACAGCGCCGTTGAAGCGGGCCTCCCAAGTTCCAGTAAACTTCTGCGCGGTCGGATCCTGGCCGAGCAACGCGACAGACGATAACAGTACGGCAGCCAATCTCATAACGCCCTGAAGAAGCATTTACCGTGCCAGAGGCAATCGGGTGCAGAATCAGCCCGGTGAGGATGATGGGACGTGAGCACGTTGCACAGGCGTGAAATCCAAGCCCTGGCCCGGCAGGACCGCGCCCAAGCCGCCGGCTCATTGGATGCTCCTACGGCATGCAATCGAGCATGTATTCCAAACGGGCGGCGCGTTTCTCCACGTGGGACCACAGGGAAAGAAATGTGCTGTCGACATTTGGACGCGACGCGGCGTCGGGCAGTCGTTGATAGAGGCTTTCCAGAACCGATTGATCGCGCTGCAAGCGCGCCAACTCCGCCATCACTAGAACATCCATTCCATGCGGTAGCATCTGCGTCTTTTGCATCTTTTTTTCTCCTCTTGGGCGCCGGATGGCACGTGCTTCTTTTTGCAACTCAAGGACCATAGTTTGGTTGGGCCGCTAAGTTGTTGGATGTTCAAGCGGGGCGGACGCTCTACGAAGCGCAGTCCGTCGGGAACGGTTTGGCCGAGTGCAAAGATTGCAATTTTTGTAGGTAACGCGTTACCAAAGGGTCGCCGGCCAGCGCGCGTTGAACGATTCCGGCCAGCGCTGCTCCAAGGATGGGCGCCGTCGAGAACAACCAGAGTGGGCCGATAGCCCAGCAACCGGCGAATAGAGCGGGAGCCGTGCTGGCACCTTTCTGACACTACTCTTGATTACGCGAGCGCGGTAACGTGCGCGCGGACTCCAGCGGCCAGGCCCTCCAGGCTGTAGCCGCCCTCTAAAATCGAGACCAGGCGCCCGCCCGCGTGCTTATCCGCAATTTCGCGCATGACCTTGGTCAGATCCGCAAAGTCGGCATCTGTCAGCATGAAGTTGCCTAGTGGATCGCCGATGCGCGAATCGAACCCGGCCGAGATCAGCACCAGGCCGGGCTGGAAGGCTTCGGCAGCGGGCAGCAGCTTCTCTTGAAAGGCGCCCAGGATTTCTTTGCGTCCCGAACCTGCTGGAAAAGGGCAGTTGAGCGTGGTCCCTTGTCCAGCGCCGGCGCCCGATTCGTTGGCCGCCCCGGTGCCCGGATACCAGGGATGCTGGTGCGTGCTGAAGAAGAACACCGTTCCGTCGGAATAGAATATATCCTGCGTGCCGTTGCCGTGATGCACGTCCCAATCGGCGATCAACACACGCTCCACGCCGTATTTTTTCTGGGCATAGCGAGCCGCGATGGCGATCGAGTCAAACAAACAGAAACCCATGCCGCGAATCGCTGTCGCGTGGTGGCCGGGGGGACGTACGATGCAGAAGGCGTTCTTGGCCTGGCTGTTCAGCACGGCATCCACGGCGTTGAGCGCGCCGCCGGTGGCGCGCAGGGCAGCATCCCACGAGCGCGGGGAAATTATGGTATCGCCGGTGCTCAATTCGTGGAAGCCGGCCATCACCTCGCGCTCCACCAGACGGATGTAGGGGCGGCTATGACACAGGGCGATCTCGTCTTCGGTGGCCAGACGCGGATCTAGCCGGATGAGATCGAGCCCATCCAACGCGCGGAGAGCCGCATCAAAGCGCTCGGGACGCTCAGGATGAGCGGAGCCGGTATAGTGTTCCTTACAAAATGGGTCCGCGGCTAGCGCCGTCGTCATCTCCCATATTCTAGAAGACCGAAGGTGCCGGGCACCACTCGCGGGCGCTGCTGCTGCGCTTTGTCTCCGGCGGCCGGGGCGGGAGCGGGTTCAAAATCCGCAATTGCGAGATACACGTGGTGTGTTTTCGAATCCAGCGCCATGGTGCGCGCGCGCTGGATGGTCTTGACTTGCTCCACCACCGTGTACTTGTCGGGAGAATCCTGGTGCGCAATGCTCAGCGTACCGTCGCCGCACGAATTAAATACGAATTTGGTTTCCGGATCGAAGGCGGTGGCGTCCACTCCACTGCCGATGGCCGGAGTGGCGACTACTCTTCCGGTGTCGGCGTTCATCACGGCAACCATATTATTGTGGCAGCCGGAAAAGATGCGGCGGCTCCGGGTATCCATGGCCATGCCGGACGGTTCCTGACAGGGCGCGAGAGGCCAGCGATGCTCCACGCTGAGCTTCTTGGCATCGATGTCGAAGACCTGGCTCTTATCTTCGATATTTACGAAGACGTGGCCGTGGCCATCGGCGGCCGCGAATTCCGGCTTCCCTTCGAGCGCGACAGTCCCAGCCACTTTGCCGTCCTTGGCATTGATGGCAGTTGCATCCGAGCTGCGGCCGTTGAAGGCGAACACGCGTTTAGAGGCGGGATCGTAGAGGATGGCGTCGGGATTCTTGCCGGCGGGGACATCCTCGCCGATTTTCTCGAGCGTCTTCAAGTCGAAGATGGTGACCGTATTGGATTGCCCGTTGCTGATGAATCCGCGGTTAAATTCGGGCGCCAGCGCGATGCCGTGAACGCCATGGAGTCCGGTGATCTTGCCGGCCACTTGGCCGGTCTTGGCGTCCACTACGGCTACTTCGGCGCCATGGGAGACGAACACGCGGGCGTTGGCTGCGTCGGCGATCAGATAGTCCCAGCCGCCCTCGCCGCCGATGGATATTTTCCGGAGCTGATGATAGTTGCTTTGGGCGAATGCCGCGGAGAGAACCAGCAGAGCGGACAGATAACGATGCATCGACAACCTCCGGAGGCATTATGGTCCCGCCGCCTGAAGATTGGGTGAAAGGGCAAGATGCCAGGCTTCTGTCCGCAGGCTGCCAGGAACTGCCATATCATATGTAGAGATGCAACGACGCCGAAACGTCCTTCGATTCGCGGGGCTTGCCCTGCTTGGCTTCACCTCACTCTGGGCTGCAGCCTCCGATCAGCTTCATTTGGCAGGTGGCCTGGTGGAAGGAACCACTTCAAAGAATCCCGGCGTTCGCGCTTATCTGGGCATCCCGTATGCCGCGCCCCCGGTCGGCGATTTGCGATGGAAGGCGCCCCAGCCTGTGCCGGCCTGGACCGGCGTGCAAAAAGCGGACCATTTCGGGTCCCGCTGCATGCAGAACAACGTTTTCGGCGACATGGAGTTTCAGGACAAGGGAATGAGCGAGGACTGCCTTCACCTGAACGTCTGGACGCCTGCCAAATCCCCGCACGACAAGCTGGCCGTGATGGTGTGGATCTACGGCGGCGGCTTTCAAGCCGGAGCAACTTCGGAAGGCCGCCAGAATGGCGAGGCGTTGGCCGCCAAAGGCGTGGTGGTGGTAAGCATGGATTACCGGCTGGGAATTTTTGGTTTCTACTCCCATCCGGAACTGACCAGGGAAACCGTGCATAATTCCTCCGGCAACTACGGTCTAATGGACCAGTTGGAAGCCCTGCGCTGGGTGCACAAGAACATCGCCGCTTTCGGAGGAGATCCGAACAAGGTCACCATTTTTGGCGAGTCGGCGGGCTCCTTCTCGGTGAGCGCGCAAATGGCTTCGCCGCTCGCCAGAGGCTTGATTGCGCGCGCGATCGGAGAGAGCGGCGCGTTTTTCAGCCCCACACTCGCTCCCATGCCCGTCTCGAAAACGGAAGTGGAAGGAACCAAGTTTGCAACCGCGCAGAAAGCATCTTCCATCGCGGAGATGCGGGCCATACCAGCGGACAAGCTGCTGGCCGCATCAAAATCGGTTGGCGATTATCATTTCGGCCCCAACATCGACGGATATTTCATGCCCGAGGCCGCCCCTGCAATTTACGCCGCCGGCGAACAGGCCCATGTGCCTTTGCTGGCGGGTTGGAACGCCCAGGAGATGTCGTTCCCAGCGGTTATGGGGAAGACCACGGCGGAAAAATTCCGCGAGCAGCTGCATCAGAAATTTCCAGCCGATGCAGCGGCGCTCTCCAAGCTCTACGCATCGGGTACGGACGCGGAGGCTCTGGCGTCGGCCATAGATCTTGCAAGCGATCAGTTCATCGTTTTTGGGACATGGAAGTGGATCGAGATGCAACGTAAGACCGGCGGCAAACCCGTTTACGAATACATCTTCAGCCGGATTCGACCCGCTGCTCCCGAGACCAAGGTCAACGGAATGGCGCCGAACCTGTTTGGAGCCGTGCATGCCTCCGAAATCGAGTACGTATTTGGCACTCTCGATTCGCTCAAAGGCTACACCTGGCAGCCAGAGGATTACAAACTTTCAGAACTGATGCAGACCTATTGGAGCAATTTTGCGAAAACCGGCGATCCGAACGGCCCCGGATTGCCGAAATGGTCCCCAAATGACAGCAAGGATGGCTACGCGGTGATGCATCTGGACGTGGATGCGCACTCAGCCCCGGCGGTTCATCGGGACCGGTACGAATTCCTCAACACTTATTACTCGAGGCCGATCAAGAAGGATTAGCACAAGTGATGTTGAAGATTCCTGTCATCCTCGGCGCAACCTTCCGGGATATTTAGAAGCACGCGATCCGGAAACCGGTAAGGTGCACTGGCGCTGGAATAGCGAGCCGCAGCCCGGCGAACCAGGCTCGGAAGGGAGAACGACCATGAATTTTTCGAGAAGAGATTTCGCAAGGGTCGCCGCGGCCGCGCTCCCGCTCCCGCGCCTGCTCGGCGCTAAGCCGATCGATTCCAAAGTGGCGGGTGTGCGGTTGGGCGTGCAGTCCTACAGTTTCCGCGACCTGGGATTGGATGACGCGATCCAGGCCATGGTGGCGGACAAGTTGGGGGAATGCGAGCTGTTTTCTCCGCACATTGAAGCAGGAGGAATCCAAGCTCTCCTTTCTATTTGGCAACCGCCGTCGGGCGTCAAGCGAACGGAACCCGAAACGCGCGCGGCTTATAAGGCCTACGAGGATAAGGTGCGCGCCTGGCGTCTGAGCGTACCACTTCAGTTTTTCGCCGACGTGAAGAGGAAATTCGACGACGCCGGCGTGCGTCTCTACGCATACAACCTGAGCTTTTCGGACGAATTCGAGGATGAAGAGATCGACCGTGGCTTCCTGATGGCGAAAGCGCTGGGCGTGGGGATCATCACTGCCTCCACCACTCTGACGGCGGCCAAGCGAGTGGTTCCCTACGCGGAAAAACACAAGATGATCGTCGCCATGCACGGCCACTCGGATACCAAGGATCCAAATCAATTCTGCACGCCCGAGAGTTTCTCGAAGGCGCTCGATATGTCGAAATATTATCGAATCAACCTGGACATCGGCCATTTCACTGCCGCCGGATTCGATGCGGTGGATTTCATCGAGAAGAACCATTCAAAGATCGTGCTGCTGCACTTGAAAGATCGCAAAAAGAACGACGGCCCGAATGTCCCATGGGGCGAAGGCGACACGCCGATCAAGGGCGTTTTGGCACTGCTCAAGAGCAAGCGCTACCCGATCCCGGCGTTCATCGAATACGAATACGATGGCAAAGGAACGTCCGAGGAGGAAGTGGCGAAGTGCTTGGAGTATTGCAAAGCTGCGCTGGCGTGACGCAGCCAGGCCGTTTGCGCTACCGCGAAGGGATGCTCGACCTGAAGCTCCAACTCCCTGCTACGGACGAAGTCGAGGTGGGCCCAGAGACATTGGCAGCCATCGATCGTGGCATCTCAGATGCCGACGAGGGTCGCACAGTCCCCATCGAAGAAGTCCGAAAATTAATTCCAGAGTGGATTTCCAAATTCGAATCGCAGAAGCCGCGCTAGCGAAATTCGCAGACATTTTGGCCTATTCTTGGGCTAACTTTCCAGCGACGGCGGAACGGTAACTCCATTCCGAACCATATCGACCTCCTAAAACGATTCCCATACATCGGCAGCCCTGTCCGTGGGCGTCCGGATGTACGCCAAGATGTTCGCCAATTGGTGCATACCCCGATTCTGATCTACTACTGCGTTAACGACTCGCCAGACTTCGTTGAGATTCTTCATATTTGGCACGGTGCTAGGGGAGAGGCCATTGAGTGAAGAAACTAGGTTGCAGCTGCAAAGCAGATCAACGGTTTGCGCTCGGCACCGCTTTCGCGTACGTTCTTAAGTATGACGGTCGAACAGAGAGCCCTGCTCAACGAGCTCGTCTGGGTCGACGCCGAAAGCTCAGCGGAATTCCCAGCTTCAAGGAAACCTGCGTCCCGGTTCAGGCACTGATTGACCACATTGAAGGCAATAGCACCTTGGGAGATTTCCTGACTGGGTTCCCGTCCAATCTCTTCAAGAGCTGACACAAGCCGAACCGCGACCGCGAGGAAGCGCAACCACGAACGTACTGCTTTGCGAATCTCTCAAGCTCAGTCGCCGTCGCGGCTCAGTTCACCGAACACGCCGGATCAGCTAAAATAGTACCAGGCACTCCATGCTCGATCCCATTCTCGCGAAAATTTTCGGGACCAAGAACGAACGCGAAACCAAGAAAATGCGGCCGCTCGTTGCGGCTATCAATGACCTCGAGCCGGGAATGCAACAGCTCTCCGATACCGAGCTTGCCCAGAAAACCATTGAATTCAAAGAGCGGATCGCCAACGGAGAGCCGCTGGACGATCTCTTGATGGAATCCTTCGCGGTTTGCCGTGAAGCTGGCCGGCGCATCCTGAACATGCGCCATTTCGATGTCCAGTTGATCGGCGGCATCGTGCTGCATCGCGGCAAGATCGCGGAAATGCGCACTGGTGAAGGTAAAACGCTGGTCGCGACACTCCCTTGCTATCTGAACGCGCTGGAAGGCAAGGGCGTCCACGTGGTCACCGTCAACGATTATCTGGCCAAGCGCGACGCCGAGTGGATGGGCCGCATCTACAAGTTCCTCGGAATGTCGGTCGGCATCATCGTACATGATCTGGACGACGACGAACGCCGTGCCAGCTACGCTTGCGACATCACTTACGGGACCAATAACGAGTACGGTTTCGATTACCTGCGCGACAACATGAAGTTCAGCATCAACGATTGCGTGCAGCGCGGCAACCACTTCGCCATCGTCGATGAAGTGGACTCCATCCTGATTGACGAAGCGCGCACCCCGCTGATTATTTCAGGACCCAGCGAAGAATCCACCGACAAATACTACAAGATCAACCGCATCATTCCGAAATTGGTGCGCGGCGAAGAGATCAAGGGCAAGGAGCCCGGCGAAAGCTACACCACCGGAGATTACACGGTGGAGGAAAAACACCGCAGCACCGCCCTCACCGAAGAGGGCATCGCAAAAGTGGAAAAGCTCCTGGGTTGCGGCAATCTCTACCAGCCGGAAAACTGGAGCATTCTGCATCACGTGCAGCAGGCTCTCAAAGCCCACGTACTGTTTCATAAGGACAAGGATTACCTGGTGCAGGACGGCCAGGTGATCATCGTCGACGAGTTTACCGGCCGCGTGATGCCCGGCCGCCGCTGGAGTGACGGGCTGCACCAGGCCATCGAAGCCAAGGAAACCGTCAAGATCGAGCGCGAAAACCAGACGCTCGCCACCATTACTTTCCAGAACTACTTCCGCATGTTCAAAAAGCTGGCCGGCATGACCGGTACCGCGGAAACGGAAGCCGCCGAGTTCCAGAAGATCTATAACCTTGACGTGGTCGTGATCCCCACCAACCGCGTGATGCTGCGCAAAGAGTTTCAGGACGTGGTCTACCGCACCGAGGAAGAGAAATTCCGAAACTCCGCCAAGGAAATCAAAGAGCTGTACGAAAAAGGTCAGCCCGTTCTAGTAGGCACCATTTCGGTGGAAAAGTCGGAGCGGCTCTCGAGCGCGCTGAAGAAAATGGGCGTCCAGCACGAGGTCTTGAACGCCAAAAATCATGAGCGGGAAGCGTTCATCGTCGCGCAAGCGGGTCGCAAGGGCGCCATCACAGTTTCCACCAACATGGCCGGCCGCGGCACCGATATTTTGCTGGGCGGCAATCCGGAATTCCTCACCAAGGAATATCTGAAAAAGCAGAATAAGGATCCGGACGCTCTGCAGACCGCATCCGTAGGATCGCCCGAGCGTACGGAATGGGACACCGTTTTTACCCGCTTCAAGGAAGAGACGGCTGTGGAGCATGACGAAGTCATCGCGCTCGGCGGATTGCACGTGCTCGGCACCGAGCGCCACGAATCCCGCCGGATCGACAACCAGCTCCGTGGCCGCGCAGGCCGGCAGGGCGACCCTGGCGGATCGCGCTTTTACCTCTCTCTGCAAGACGATTTGATGCGGATCTTCGGCGGTGAGCGCATGCAGAACCTCATGCTGCGGCTCGGCATGGAAGAAGACGTTCCGATCGAATCCAAGATGATCAGCAAGCGGATCGCCGCGGCCCAGAAGGCTGTCGAGGCGCAGAATTTCGCCGCCCGCAAACACCTCATCGATTACGACGACGTGATGAACAAGCAGCGCCAGGCTGTCTACGGCATGCGCCGCCAGTTGCTGGAAGGCAAGGAGCAGAAGGAACGCGCCAGCGAGATTATTCGGGGGATCGTCGGCTCCTTTATCGATCTGCGCTGTCTGGAGCGCGCGCATCCCAGCACGTTCGATTTGGCGGGACTCCAATCCGACGTGCTTTCCCAGTTCGGCGTGAAGATCGATCCACAGGAATTAGCCGGTTTCTCGCGCCAGGAAGTGGAAGACTATATCAACGATCTGCTGCAGCGCCGCTACAACGAAAAAGAAGAGCTGATCGGCCCCGAGAACATGCGCGAGGCCGAGCGCATGGTGATGCTTAATGTCATCGATAACCAGTGGAAGGATCACCTGCTGTCGATGGATCACCTCAAGGAAGGCATCGGGCTACGCGGCTATGGACAGAAAGATCCGCTGATCGAGTACAAGAAGGAATCCTTCACGCTGTTCCAGGACATGATGGATCGCATCGAAGATGAGACCATCCGTTATTTGTTCTTCCTGCAGGTAACTTCCGGTGGAGGCCCGGGCGGAAGTCCTGGTGACGACGGGCCGGGCGGAAGGCCTCGGCCGATTTTGCCTTTCTCGCCCGAAGACGAGGAAGACGAGGAAGAGGAGTCCGGCGAAGAGGCGCTGGTGGCCGCATCCGGCGATCAGAGGCGCGCCGCGCAAGCCACGGTCCAGGATTTCACGCGCAATATCCAGCGCAAAAAAGAAAAGGAAATGGCCGAGCTGCAATTCGCGGGTGGAGCCAGCGGCACAGTGGAAAAAAAGCAAGCAATCTCCGACAAGAAAGCCGGCCGTAACGATCCTTGTCCTTGCGGTAGCGGGAAGAAGTACAAGAAATGCTGCGGATCCTGATTGTTCCCGTTCTGTTTATTGCCTCGGCCAGCGCTGCCATTTGGCCGGAGCATTTGGGAAAACACCAGCGCAAATCCGTAAATCCGGTGGCCGGCCAGCCCGGGGCATCCCCCGATGACTACGGCAGGGATGAGGCGGAGCAGGCCAGTTACGGACCTTTCAGCGTGTCGGCGCTCAGATATAAGGACTCCACCGGCGCCTACGCGGCTTCGTTGGAAATGCGGGAACCGCTGCTTCAGATCGGCAATTACCTCATTATTTGTACCGGGAATTGTCCAAAAAACCTGGCCAGCCTGGCAGCCGCGCTGCCTAAGATGTCGCATGCCGCGTTGCCGGTGCTACGCAACTATCTGCCGTCGAAGAACCTGGTGGCTCATTCTGAGCGTTACATTCTGGGCCCCTTAGGCCTTCAGGCCGCTGCCCCCCAAATTCCGGCCTCGGCAGTGAACTTCGAATTCGCCCCGGAGGGTGATCTGGCGCGCTACCGGACCGCCAAAGGCGAAGCCACCCTCGCCATCTTTTCTTACCCCAATATGCAAATGGCCCGCCAACAGGCGGCCCTTCTCGAAAAGCTCCCGGATGCGGCAGTAAAGCGAACCGGGCCACTTGTGGCGTTGGTGCTAGCCCCTGGGGGCCAAGCTGCGGCCGCACAGCTTCTCGATCAAATCGACTACCGGGCCACTGTTTCCTCCGACGATCAGCAGATTCCCTTGATCCTCAGACCCCAAACGGCAGCACAGATGGTATTAGGCATACTAGCCTTGGCTGGCATAGTATTGGGCTTCTGCCTGATCTCAGGTCTAGCGTTCGGTGCGTTCCGGGTAGTGTCTCGCAGGTTTGGCTACTCAGATGCTGCGACCGCCTTCACATCGCTCCATCTGGGCGACAAGTAACTCCCCGGCTTTCTCCAGCTTAGAAACCACGCCCGCTGTTTTCCAACGGTCTTCCACAGTTCTTTCCACAGCATTTCAGAAAGCGACTCACAGGGATAAGTACCTTACGGACAATGGCTTTAGCTGGATTTTATCATGGCTTTGTTTTTCCCATTGACTCACAACCTTCCAGGCCATATGATCTGATCACTAACAGATTTTGCGGGTGCGTTTCCGTCGAATCTGATTCTCCCGTACACATCACCCTGTGAAGAACAGGGGCCTGTAGATCCAGGCAGATAGTGTCGATGGACGGGGCCTTTTTGGCCCCGTTCCTCAATCCCAGGCGCAGAATCGTAAACTAGGAGTGGCGGCCTTGGTCCCGGTCGGCCAGCTTTGGGTCGGAGACCTCGTAGGGCAGGATCGAACCGGATTTGGCCCTGGTAGCCTACGAGGTGGGTCTGGCGGTCATGATCGACCTCCTTTCGCGCGCCATTAACCTCTGTGACAGCCTGCTGGGTGACAAATTCACCAATCATGTCAGCCTTCGGCTGATGCGGACAAGTTGTCGTACAAGATGGGCATTTCGTCTCGCAACACCCCGGTGGTTTCCTAGTATGATCTCGTAACCCTTTTGGGCACTTTACTTAAGCTTCCGGCATTGGACGTGCTTGAATGGATGCGTCGAATATGAGTTTCCATGTGGGCGAGGACATCGGCGAATATCGGATCGTCTCCATTCTAGGCGCCGGTAGCATGGGCCATGTCTTCCAGGTGGAGCATCGCGCCACCCAGCGCAAGCAGGCCATGAAGGTGCTGCTGGCTCACGCCGTCTCCGACAGCCAGTTCCTGCGCTTCATGCGGGAAATCGAAGTGCAGGGCCGCCTGCAGCACCCCAACATCGCCAGAGTTCACAATGCCCTGCACTTTAAGAACTCGCTGGTGCTGTTAATGGAATCCGTGGAAGGCCGCAGTCTCGAAAAGCTGCTACAAGCGGGCCGCCTGCCGATTCGTTCCGGAATCGATTACATCTGCCAGACGCTTTGTGGACTTGAGTATGCGCACCTTCAGGGAGTGGTGCATCGGGATGTGACGCCCGGCAATTTGATCGTGACTCCTGATGGATGCGTAAAACTGACAGACTTTGGGCTGGCCAAATCGTTGGGCGATTACCAGCTCACCAACGACGGGGACATCGTGGGATCGCTCTATTACATGCCCCCGGAACAGATCCGGCATCAAACCGAACCGGATCCCCGATCAGATATTTATTCCGCGGGCGCCGTTCTTTACGAGCTCCTCACCGGGAAAAAGCTCTTCGACTTCAGCGACCGTTTGTCACTCATGGTGGCTCAGGTGCAAAAGGAGCCCGTTGCGCCGCTCGATCTAGCACCAGAAATCTCGCCGGAGTTGAATGCGATCGTGCTGAAGGCTTTGTCGAAAGATCCGCAGCATCGATTTCAATCAGCCGGGGAGTTCCGGTTGGCGCTCGAACGAATCGGGGATGCATCGCGATTCAAGCCGCGTATTGCATCGAGAATGAGGATTGGCACGCTGGTATTGGCGGCGTGCGCGATGGCTGAGCCTGGCGGCGTGGATAAAGTTCCGCCCCCGGCACCGGTTGTTGCCAAAGTTCAGACCGTCTCTTCCGCACCGGTCGAAATCAGCCTTCCGGCGCCGCCAAAAAAGCGGAAAGCCCATGCCGGAATGCCAACTGCCGCGGTCCAGGCGCCAATACCGGAGCCGGCGGAACGGGTGAGTGAAACTGCGGTCGAGCCGGAGAAGGCGCCGCTTGAGGAGCCGGCCGAAGACGTGAGCGAACCAATCGCCGAGCCGCGGCCGCAACCCATGGTGGAAAAGAAAAAACACTTCTGGAACAAACTCAATTTTTTTAAGAGGCACCAGGCCGATCGGTCACGCTAACAGCCTGCCGGGACACAGGCTGCCAACGGATTCGGTCCGGATTCGCTATCATGGACGCTCACTATGAAAGCGGCCAGAATCCACGAATACGGCGGACCGGAAGTCCTGAAGCTGGAAGATATCCCGGTCCCGGTCCCGAAGGCCGACGAAGTTCTGCTTCGCGTAAAAGCCTGCGCGATGAATCATCTCGATCTATGGATTCGTCAGGGCATGCCCAAAGTGAAAACGCTGCCGCACATTCTTGGCAGCGACATTTCCGGCGAAGTGATGGAAGCGGGCGAACTTTGCCGGCGAGTGAAGACCGGCCAGCGTGTACTGCTGGCGCCCGGGCTCAGTTGCCGGCAGTGCGAGCAGTGCGTTTCCGGGCTGGATAATCAGTGCCGCCAATACACGCTGTTCGGGAGCGGCGTCTGGGGCGGGAATCGTGAATTCATGACCGCGCCGGAATATGCTGTCATCCCAATTCCCGAGAGCCTAAGTTTTGAGGAAGCCGCCGCCGCTCCGCTCGTGTTTCTGACAGCCTGGCACATGCTGTTCGGACGAGCGGGATTGCAAGCCGGCGAAGATGTTCTGGTGCTGGCGGCTTCCAGCGGCGTAGGAATGGCTGCCATCCAAATCGCGAAAATGTTCCAATGCCGTGTGATCGCCACCGCCGGAGGCGAAGCCAAGCTCGCGAAAGCCAAGGCTCTCGGCGCGGATTACGTGATCGATCATTACACGCAGGATATCTCCGCCGAAGTGAAGAAAATCACCGAAAAGCGCGGCGTCGACGTGGTTTTCGAGCACGTAGGCGCGGCCACCTGGCAGAAGAGCGTGGAGAGTCTGGCGGCCGCAGGACGAGTTGTTACTTGCGGAATTACGACCGGATATGACGTGAAGCTGGACTTGCGGCCCCTCTTCACCAAGCAGCAGGCTCTACTAGGCTCGTTCATGGGAACGCTGGGCGAGTTGCACCGGGTCCTCAAGTTCGTTTTCAAGGGCACGCTAAAGCCGGTGATCGATCGTGTCTACCCGATGTCGGAAATCGCCGAAGCGCACAGGTATCTGGAGAATAAAGAACAGTTCG
>Ga0302326_10016063_pt1 | contig 15696 bp, 13 predicted proteins | sample Palsa_T0_3_FD_202264 | JGI IMG/M metagenome (GOLD analysis project Ga0302326, IMG submission 202264) | Peat permafrost microbial communities from Stordalen Mire near Abisko, Sweden - Palsa_T0_3 | ecosystem: Environmental > Terrestrial > Soil > Palsa > Peat permafrost | place: Sweden: Abisko...
TGGATGCGGCTGTCGTCGCAACGTCGAGGACGAAGGAGATACGCAAATCGGCGGCGGCACGGGCACGCGCCGGAAAGAAGGCGACGCTCGCGGCGGCGGCGCCGAGCGTGGCGGCAAAATGACGGCGAGTCGTATTCACGAAGCGATTTTCTCCCAGGCGACGCGGGCGCAGAAATCGCCGAATCCCTCAGCGGATTCGCGCTGCGCACCCCAACGGGCGAAGAGCGGTGCCAGCACGGCCGGAATATCGGCTGCCCGCACGCCCTCGCGATAAACTTGATTGAGCCGCGTCGACGTCGCATTCCCGCCGAGATAGAGATTGTAGCGATCGGCACTCACGCCGACGATACCGACCTCGCCTAAGTACGGGCGAGCGCAGCCGTTCGGGCAGCCGGTCATACGGATCGCAATGGCTTCTGAGTCGAGCCCGAGCTGCCCAAGAATCGCGTCGATCTCGGCGATGATCGACGGCAGCACGCGCTCGGACTCGGCCAGTGCCAGGCCGCATGTCGGCAGCGCCGGACACGCGAGCGCATGCTTTTCGCGCGCGGAGATATCTTGCGGTGACCGGATCGCATGCCGCACGAGAATCGCATCGATCGTAACGCGCGCTTCGGCGCCGACGCCGACCGCGAGCACGTTTTGATCCGGTGTCGCGATGAGATCGACACCCGTTGCGGCAACGATGTCGCGCAGCGCCGCTTTGACGTTGTCGCGCACGCGACCGCTGGGAATGGAGAAGCCGTAAAACGCCGTGCCGTCGCCGGCATCGTGCCAACCAAGATACTGCGGCGACGTCCACGGCGGCAGCGAACGCCACGCTTCGAGTGCAAAACCGGCTTCGGCTTCAACCTGCTCGCGAAACCACGCGAGGCCGCGGTCGGCGATCAAATACTTCAAGCGCGCGTGACGGCGGTTCGTACGGTCGCCATAATCGCGCTGCACGATGACGATCGCGCGCACCGCATCGAGCAGCCGTGCCGATTCGACGAACGCGAACTCGTCGGCCAGCCGTGGAAACGTCGTCGTTTTTCCGTGCGTCATTCCCAAGCCGCCGCCGACGACGAGGTTGTATCCGACTAGTGTGCCCGCGCGATCGAGCACCGGCACCACTCCGAGATCGTTCGTGTAGAGGTCAACGCTGTTGTCGCCGGGGACGGCAACGGCAATCTTGAACTTGCGCGGTAAAAAAGCGGTACCGTAGATCGGCTCGTCGGCGGGTTCCGTGCTATGCACGACTTCGCCGTCTTGCCACACCTCGTAGTACGCGGTCGCGCGCGGGGTCAAGAGTTCCGCGATTGCACGCGCCGCGGCACGTGCGGCTGCGTACGCGGGATGCGCGAACGGCGGCGCAGGCGCCATCACGTTGCGATTGATGTCGCCGCACGCACCGAGCGTCGAGCCGATCCGTGCGTTGATCTCGGCGATCACCGCCTTGAGATCGTCCTTGTGAACGCCGTGTAACTGCAGCCCGCCACGCGTCGTGACCCGAATCGTTCCGTTCCCGAATGCGTCGGCCAAACGATCGACGGCAAGATAGAACGCCGCCGGCAGAAAACCGCCCGGATTCTTCGTGCGCACCATGAACGAGTATGCCTTGCCGCCGTTTTCGCGGGCGGACTTGCGCGCGTCACGATCGTCCTGCTGGTAGACCCCGTGAAACTTCAACAGCGTCGCCGCCTCCTCGCCGAACGTCGATGCGTCGCTGCGCAGCTCTTCGGGAATCGTGCCGCGCAGGCCGCGGCTTTCGGTTTTGACGCGTTCAACATCGAGCTTACTCATACGGATCTCCGGTTGCGATGGGAAGACGAGAAACAAAAAAACCTCCGCCGGCGGCGAAGGTTCACAAGAGTGACGGAGCGATACGCCCGTTAGGTCACCGTGAATCGACGCCGATCGGATTTCCGACGACAGGTCGAACACATGACGCGACAGACGGTACGCATTGGACCGCACGATACCATATCCGTGCGGCTTGCGTCAACGCTCTAAGTACCCACCGCCCTAGGCGGTCAGAACGATGGACGGACCAGGCGTATCGAAGTGACGCTCGCGGATCGCGGCGATCTCGGGCAACGCTTCTTCAAATGCCGCGACGACCTTCGGATCGAAATGGATCCCGCTCCCGAACCGAATCTCGCCGAGTGCATCCTGGGGCGACCAAGCCGGTTTATAAATGCGGCGCGACGTCAGCGCGTCGTACACGTCGGCAAGCGCGGTGATGCGACCGGCCAGCGGTATGGTTTCGCCTGCCATCCCGTATGGATACCCGCTGCCGTCGAACTTCTCGTGATGCGTCAGGGCGATATCCGCCGCCATCTGCAAGAGCGGCGACGTCGAGTTCTTGAGAATGTCATGGCCCATGCGCGCGTGTTCGCGCATGATGTACGCCTCTTCCGGCGTGTGGCGCGACGGTTTGAGGAGAACGTCGTCGGGCGTTCCGACCTTGCCGACATCGTGCATCGGCGCCGCGAGAAAAATCATTTCCGTAACGTCCCGATCGGCGCCGTACGCTTGCGCAATGACCTCGCAAAACAGCGCCATGCGTACGAGGTGCATGCCCGTTTCCGGATCGCGGAATTCGGCAGCCCGCGACAAGCGGTACACGGTTTCTTGTTCGCGCAGCCGAATGTCGCTCGTTGCACGCTGCACTTCGCTTGCGAGCCAATCGGCCTTGCCGGCCAGTTCCGAGCGCGAGTGCCCGAGTTCGAGCAAATTGTGGATGCGGCAGACGAGCTCGACCGGATCGACCGGTTTCTCCAGAAAATCCGTCGCACCGTTGACCAGTGCGCGGCGCCGGGTTTGCGTCGTCGGATCGTGGGTGATAACGATGACCGGAACGTGCGCGTGTACGCGCTGCGTCCGAAACCAGCGCAGGAAATCGAAACCGTCGCCGTCGGGCAAGCACATGTCGAGCAAGACGAGGTCCGGCCGATAGGTTTGCGCGTGCTCGACGGCGTCAGCGATCGTTCCAACCCGGACGGCGACGATGTCATCCACGCCCCCGAGAAAACGGTCGTACAACATTGCATCCACGTCCGAGTCCTCGATGATGAGGATGGCCGAATCCCGTGGCGACGCCGATGTGTTTCGGGTATTCAATGGACGTTGATGATACCGCGAACCGGCACCACGCCTTCATCCCACGACACATGTGTGACCGCTATCAACGGAAAATCGTGCGTTCGATCATCCCAGGAAGGCCCGATAAATGATGAAAAATCCCGCAAAAAGCGACGCCGAATGGCGCATGACGCTTGCTCCCGATCAGTACGCGGTGCTCCGTCAGTCGGCCACCGAGCCCGCCTTCAGTGGTGCGTTATACGCCAATAAGAAAACCGGAACGTATCACTGCGGTGCCTGCGGCGCACGCTTGTTTTCCTCGGCAGCCAAGTATGAAAGCGGCAGCGGCTGGCCCAGTTTTTCGCAGCCGGCCGAAGGCGACAACGTCAAGATCGTCACCGACCGGTCGCACGGCATGATTCGCGAAGAAGTGCGTTGCGCCGTCTGTGATTCGCATCTGGGACATCGGTTCGACGACGGGCTGGGGCCGGCGGGTCAGCGCTACTGCATCAATTCGCTGGCGCTGGATTTCTCGGAAGAGGGCCGCCCGCCGCAGTGAGCGATCAGCGTATCGATCGCACGTATGTACGAGTCAAAGCCCAAGCCCATGATTTGCGCGATACAGGCATCTTCGGTAACGGAAATGCGCCGGAACGGTTCACGTTTGTTGATGTCCGACAGATGGACTTCGACCGTCGGCAGCGAGATGCCGAGAATTGCGTCGCGCACAGCGTACGAGTAGTGCGTGAATGCCGCTGGATTGATGATGACGCCGTCGGCCCACAAACGCAGCGCATGTAATTCGTCGATGACCCCGCCTTCGGAATTCCACTGCGAGAACCGGATTTCAACATCAGCGGGTCCGGCATACGCTTTGACGTACGCTTCGAGATCGGCTAAGGTGCCGCGACCGTAAATCTCGGGTTCCCGAATGCCGAGCAAATTGAGATTGGGTCCGTTCACGACACCGATGCGCACGCTGCCTCCAACTCGTCGAGCGCAGTACCAATCGCCGCCGGGTCGACGGCATCGTCGGAAACGGTTTCGCCGATGTCACGCAGCAAGACGAAACGGATGCGGCCCGGCGCGCTCTTCTTCTTGTCGCGTTCGACCGCCGCAAGTACATCGAGCCGATCGAGTGCCGGTAACGGCGGAACCGGCACCGATGCCAGATACGTATCCGCGCGCGCGGCAACATCGGCAGCACAATGTCCGCGCGCAACCGACAATGTCAACGCAGCACGCATTCCCAGAACAACCGCCTCACCGTGGCGAAAGTAGCCGTAACCGGTAGCGGCTTCGAGCGCGTGGCCGATCGTGTGGCCGAAGTTGAGAATTTCGCGTTGCCCGCTGCGGTCCAACTCATCGGCGGAAACGATCGCGGCTTTGCGCGCAACGCAGCGCTCGATCTGCGCGTCGCCGATATCCTCGGGGGCAAGCCCGACCAGATCGTCCCACAAGCGCCGATCGAGCGCGAGGCCGTACTTGAGCATCTCGCCGTAGCCCGATACGGTTTCGCGCGCCGGTAACGTCGCGAACGTGGTGCTGTCGACAACGACGAGTGAAGGCTGGTGTACGGCACCGATCAAGTTCTTGCCGCGCGCGTGGTTGATTCCGGTCTTCCCACCGATCGCGCTATCGACGGCTGCGAGCAGCGTCGTCGGCACGCCGACCCAGCGGATCCCGCGCAGATAGGTCGCAGCGAGATAGCCGGCGAGGTCGCCGATCACGCCGCCGCCGACGGCCACGATCACGCCACGCCGGTCGACACCGCGCGCGATCAGTTCGCCGTACAAGTCATCGAGCACCGCCGGCGACTTGCTGTTTTCGGTGACATCGAGAACGATCGTGTGAACGACGGCGTTGCAGCGCGCGAGCGCGAGCGCTACGGCATCAATCGTATTTCCGGTTGCCCTATCGGCGACGACGACGAACGCTGTCGCGTCCGCCAAGCCCGCCAGCGGAACGGCCTCGTCGAGCTGCGCAATGCTGCCGGCGCCGATCCGCACGTCGTAACCGCGGCTACCCAGGTCGACACGCACGCTTCTCATAGCACGGCCGCGATCGCGGCAACGACGCCGTCGGCATCGATCCCGTCGACATCAATAATATGGCGCGCGTCTTCGTATAGCGCACGACGCTGCTCGAGCAGTGTACCCACCGGCGTGCGCGCGAGCAACGGCCGCACGACGTCTTGCTGCGCGACGCGCGCTTCGAGCGTCGCGACCGACGCGCGCAGATACACGGTCCGACCCGAGCGTGCGACAAGCGCCCGGTTTTCCGGCGCAAGCAAGGTGCCGCCACCGAGCGCAACGACCGCTGACGGCAAGCCCGCGGCATCGGCAAGAACCGTTGATTCCACGGCGCGAAATGCCGGTTCGCCGGAGTCGGCAAAGATACGTTCGATCGGACGCCCGGCACGTTCGACGATCACCTGATCGATATCGACAAACGGCCGTTCGAGCGTTTGCGCGAGGAGCCGCCCCACCGTCGTTTTCCCACAGCCCGGTGGACCGCAGAGAAAGATTCGCTCAGCTTCGGGCTGCAAGTGCTTGCCACTCACGAACGCGCGGCGTGATTTCCATCATGGAATCGCCACCGAATTTGTCGAGCAGGGCCTCCGCGAGCACGAGTGCGAGCAGTGACTCGCCGATGACCGCCGCCGCCGGAACAGCACACGTGTCGGACCGTTCGATGTGCGCGTTTGTCGCTTCACCCGTCGCGAGGTCGACTGACCGCAGCGGCTTCATCAGCGTGGAAATCGGCTTCATCGCGGCCCTCACCACGAGCGTCTCGCCGGTGGTCATGCCGCCATCGATACCGCCGGAATTGTTGCTGCCGTAGCGCAAGCGGCCGTCGCCCGGCAGATACTCATCGTGTACTTGCGAACCAAGCCGCGCGGCACTGGTGAATCCACCGCCGACTTCGACGCCTTTAATCGCGTTGAGACTCAGGAAATGACGCCCGATCTCGGCTTCAATGCGGCGGTCCCACTGCGCGTAACTGCCGAGCCCGACAACCACATTCGAAGCGTAGACCTCGAACACACCGCCGAGCGTGTCGCCGGCCGCTTTGGCCGCATCGACTTGCACGATCATCGCCTGTTCGGCAGCGGCCCCGAGCACGCGCAACGGGTGTGCGTCGGCCTGTTCGTTGAGATCGCCGATCGCAACGTCATGCGTCTGCTCGTCGGCAACCGTGCTGACACGCACCACGCGGCTTGCGATCGCGATCCCGAACGCCGCCAAGAATTCCCGCGCAACGCTGCCGAGCGCAACGCGCATGGCCGTCTCGCGCGCACTCGACCGTTCCAAGACATTGCGCATATCGTTGTGGCGATACTTCAAACCACCGACGTAGTCGGCGTGACCGGGCCGGGGAACGGTCACTTTGCGACGGCCTTCGCGCATCGGGGGCTCGGCGGCCATGATATCGGTCCACGAACGCCAGTCGCGATTTGCGATCACAAGCGTAATCGGACTGCCCAGCGTTTCGCCGAAACGCACGCCCGTCAAAATTTCGACGGCGTCGGTTTCAATGTTCTGACGGTTGCCGCGACCGTAGCCGAGCTTGCGGCGCTTGAGCTGTTCGTGCAGCACTTCGGTATCGAGTTCGAGACCCGACGGAATGCCTTCAATGATGCCGACGAGAGCACGCCCGTGCGACTCGCCGGCGGTCAAATAGCGCAGGGTCATCGCACGGCACCCAAGTGTTCGAGCAATCCGCGCGTCAAGCGTGCGTTCTCGGCGGGCTCGAATGCGCGGCCGTCGCGAAACCAAATCTCGAAGGTAGCCAGCGCCTGTGCGACGAGCATTTCCCAACCGTCGATTGTATTCACGCCGCGCGCACGCAGCGCGTCAAGAAAAGGCGAAGGCATGCGTCCATACTTCAAGTCTAAAGCCCAACCGCCCGCTTCGATCTCCGGCACGGCGGTAGCGCCGGGTGTCGCATCGACGACCAGCGCGAAGCTGCCGCCCGGAGCCGGTTCCGCCCGCAAGACCAGACCCGGAAGGTGACGCCGGAAGCGCTCGACGAGCGCCTCGGCCCGCGCCGGCGTGCGGTTTGCGACGACGATCTCCGCCGGTCCGCGCTGCGCGAGCGCGAACACGGCGGCCGCGGCAGCACCGCCGGCGCCGAGCACGCACACGCGCTTTCCGCCAAGCGCGATCGCGTGCGCGTCGATCGTCGCGAGCACACCCGTTACGTCGGTATTGTGACCGTCAAGTGCGCCGTCTACGCGGCGGGCGACGACGTTGACCGCCCCGACGATTGCAGCCGTGCGCGAACACCGGTCCACGAGTTCCGCCGCGCGTTCCTTATACGGGATCGTAACGTTGCAGCCGACATACGCCGCATCGCGCCGCATCGCAGCGAACAAGGGTGCAACGTCGCCTTGCGGCCGCTCGAACCGCTCGTACGCAATGCTGGTGTCGGTCGCGCGCGCGAGCCACGCAAAAATCTCGGGCGAGCGCGAATGCGCAAGCGACGCGCCGAGCACGCCCGCACGCACGGGTGCGCCGGTCAGATAGCGTAATGTCGCAAAGAATCCAGGATATGAAATAGCGACGCACGCCGCATCGTCGATCACCACCGGCGAGGATGCGCCAAGGGCGGCGATCGCCATCGACATTGCAATGCGGTGATCGCCGAACGTCCGAACGTTGGCACCGTGCAGTTTCTGCGGACCCGTGATGCGAAAGCCGTCGTCAAGCACCTCGATCGTGCCGCCCATCGCGCGCAAGTTCACGGCGATCGCCTCAATCCGGTCGCTTTCTTTCACGCGTAACTCGCGCGCGCCGCGCACCTCGGTCGTGCCGTGCGCGTACATCGCGAGCACGGCGATGAGCGGCAGTTCGTCAATGAGGGCCGGAACCTCGGCTGCATCGATCGTCGTGCCGCGCAATTGAGCGTGCTGCGCAACAATCGTGCCGACGGGTTCGCATTCCGCGTGCGAACGCGAAATCGTTAGGCGTGCGCCCATGCGTTCGAGCACGTGTACGAAGCCCATGCGCGTCGGGTTGATGCCGACTTCATGCAACCGAACGGAGCCGCCCGGCACAATGGTCGCCGCCGCAATCCAAAACGCCGCCGACGACGGATCGCCGGGCACGCGCAAATCCGCCGCCTGCAATCGCTGGCCGCCCGCGATGCGCAGCACGCCCGCTGCGCTCGTGAAGTGCGCACCGAAATGCCGCAACAGCCGCTCCGTATGATCGCGCCCACCGAGCTCGCCGCCGATTTCCGTCTCGCCGGTCGCGTTTAGCGCTGCCAGCAGCAAGGCGCTTTTTACTTGTGCGCTCGCAATCGTGAGATCGTAGCGCGCACCATGCAATTCCCTACCGCGCACGGCAATCGGCGCGCGATCGCCCGGCGACAATTCGATACTCGCACCGAGTGCGCGCAGCGGTTCGGCAACGCGTCGCATCGGCCGGGAGCGCAGTGACTCATCACCGTCGAGCCGGCTCTCAAACGGCAACGCCGCCAGCACGCCGGCCATCAACCGCATCGTCGTGCCGGAGTTCCCGCAATCGAGCACGTCGTGCGACGCACGTAATCCCGCCGGTCCGCGACCATGAACAACGATCGCCGGCCCGTCATCGGTAATCGATACACCGAGCGCTTCCAAGACCGTGCGCGTTGAGCGCACGTCGGCGCCGTCAAGCAGATTGGTCACGTGCGTCTTGCCATGCGCAAGCGCACCGAACATGAGCATCCGGTGCGAAATCGACTTGTCGCCCGGCACGGCCGGCGCACCCGACAGCCGCTTTGCGGGTTCGACCGTGACGGATGAAAAAAGCTCCCGGCCCGGCGAGGGGGGAGCTCCATTCGGCGGTTGCGCTCCGTTCGTCATCGGCGCAAAATCCGGCTCCCAGGAATCATCCGAGAACGATACCGATAGGTGAAAAGCGCGCCGTCGGTCAGCAACATCGTGCAAATGCGTATCACGCCTGCGCGACCCCTGTCAAGACGACGACTTGACAAAGACGCCCCCGATGGGATAGGGTGGCTGCAATGTCTTGCGCACGCGTTTTTGCATACTGGTACTATTTTACGCCGACCGATTGGTCCGGGGTGAGCTGAGCGCGCGCAAAAACAACCGATCCGTTGTTGTGAAGAGCCGCCCACCCCGGGCGGCTCTTCTTTTTCTTTTCTCCCGCCATCCATGAGGAGCCGACAATGCCGTCCACCTATCGCCTCGCGCAGCGCACCGGTCCCCAAACGCACCGCGTCTACGCGGGCGGCGCCGCATTCGGTGACGGCGGCTTCGCGCTCATCGGCGGCCCATGCTCGATCGAAGACCGCGAACAGATGGACGAAATCGCCGCCTGCGTTGCAACCGCCGGCGGCGCGATGCTACGCGGCGGCGCCTACAAACCGCGCACGTCACCCTACGACTTCCAAGGCCTCGGCGACGAAGGTATCCGCATCATCGCCGAAGCCGGCCACACTCACCACTTGCCGGTCGTAACCGAAGCGCTCTCGCCGGCCCAAGTCACCCACGTCGCTGCCCACGCCGCCATGATTCAAATCGGCGCACGTAACATGCAAAACGTACCGCTCCTCCAAGCCGCCGCCCGCACCGGGAGCGCAATCTTGCTCAAGCGCGGCCCAGCGGCAACCCTCGACGAACTGCTGCACGCAGCAGAATACATTTTGCTCGAAGGCAACGACCGCGTCGTACTCTGCGAACGTGGCATCCGCGGCTTCGACCCGCAAACGCGCAACGTGTTCGACATCGCCGGCGCCCTGCGCCTAAAAGAACTCACCAAACTCCCGGTGATCGTCGACCCGTCGCACGCCTGCGGCCGACGCTCGCTGATCGAACCGCTCGTCTACGCCGCCGCCGCCGCCGGCCTCGACGGCGCAATCATCGAAGTCCATCCCCGCCCCGATGAATCGTTTTCCGACGCCGCCCAAGCGATCGATTGTGAAACGTTCACCCGCATCGTCGAACGCATCGTGCGCCAGTACGCGGTCACCGCGTAACGGGAATCGGCACCGTGGCATCACGCGCCAAGAGCGGCGGCGAAGCATACGGCACATCCGGATACTTCACACCAAGCCCGGTATTAATAAGCAACACGCGCTCCCCATCCCGAATCCACCCGCGCTCGCGCAGCGCAATCGCTCCGGCAAGCGTCGCGCCACCTTCCGGACAAACAAAGATCCCTTCGTCCGCCGTCAACTCACGCTGCTTCTCAAGAATCGCATCATCACCAATCGCAACCGCGGTTCCACCTGTTTCCCGAACCAATCGCAAAACAATAAAATCCCCGAGCGCCTTTGGCACCGTAATTCCAAATGCCACGGTCCTCGCATCATTCCAAAACACCGACTCTGCCGCACCCCGATCGAATGCCTCAACAATCGGCGCACACCCCGCCGCCTGCACCGCCACCATTCGCGGCATCTTCGAACTAATCAAACCCAACGCATGCAATTCATGCAGCGCCTTATCAATCCCAATGAGCCCAACGCCGCCACCGGTCGGATACACAATAACGTCCGGCACATCCCAACCAAATTGCTCCGCCAGCTCAAAGCCCATCGTCTTCTTCCCTTCAATCCGATACGGCTCCTTAAGCGTCGAAGCATCAAACCAACCTTCGCTAACAACCGCCTTGGCAACAATCTTGCCCGCATCACTAATAAGCCCATCAACCAGATACGCATCCGCCCCCGCCATGACCGTCTCGAGCCGATTCACATTCGGGGCACTCTCCGGCATAATAATATGCGCCGTCATCCCTGCGCGCGCCGCATACGCCGACCACGCGCCGCCCGCATTCCCATTCGTCGGCATTGCAAATTCGCGAATCCCGAGTTCTCGCGCCCGCGAAACGCCCACCGCCGCTCCCCGCGCCTTAAAACTCCCACTCGGCAAAAGCCCATCATCTTTAATAAAGAGCGTCATCCCATACCGCTCGCTACTCCGCGGCAGAGAAAGCAACGGCGTCATCGTTTCACCAAGTGAAACCCGCTGCGAAAGATCGCGCACCGGCAGCAACTCTTCATACCGCCACAACGACGACTCACGCTCGTGCAGCGCGGACCGCGTCAGTGTTTTTGCCGCTGCAGCTAAATCATACCGCGCCAGCAACGGCTTCCCGTCGCGACAAAGATTCTGCGGAACGTCTGCATCATACCGTTCACCACAAGCGGAACACTCCAGATACGAAAGCGCGCTAGCCATATCCCTCTCTCATGCGAAAACGGTGACATGGCCTCCTGGTCACCGCGCAACGGATATCGGCACGCTCCCGTCACGCGGCAACAACGGAGGTGGTGGATACGGCACGTCGGCATACTTTACGCCGGCCCCGGTATTGATCAACAACACACGCTCCCCGTCTTTGATCCAGCCACGCTTGCGCAGCGCAACGGCCCCGGCCAAGGTGGCCGCGCCTTCGGGACAAACGAATATTCCCTCGTCCGACGTCAACTCGCGCTGCTTTTCAAGAATCATCTCGTCATCAACGGCAATCGCGGTCCCGCGTGTTTCCCGGATCCAGTCCAGAATGAGAAAGTCGCCGAGGGGCTTCGGCACCGTCGTCCCGAACGCGATTGTTTTTGCATCATTCCAAAACGTTGACTCGTCCTTACCGTGCTCGAATGCATCGACCATCGGCGCACACCCCGTTGACTGTACTGCCACGATCCGCGGCATCTTCGCACCGATCAACCCGACGGAGTGCAGCTCGCGCAATGCCTTGCCGATCCCGATCAACCCGACACCTCCGCCCGTCGGAAAGATGATGACGTCGGGCACGTTCCAGCCGAACTGTTCGGCCAGCTCGAATCCGATCGTCTTCTTGCCTTCAACCCGGTAGGGTTCTTTGAGCGTCGACACATCGAACCAACTTTCGCTCGCAACCGCGCGCGCCACGATCTTGCCGGCATCTCCGATGAGCCCGTCGACGCGATATGCATCCGCACCCGCCATGACAATCTCGAGCTGATTTGCCCGGGGGCCACTCTGCGGCATGACAATGTGCGCGATCATCCCGGCCCGCGCCGCATACGCCGACCACGCTGCACCTGCATTTCCGTTCGTCGGCATCGCGCACTCGCGAATGCCCAGTTCTCGCGCTCGCGAGACGCCGATCGCCGCCCCGCGCGCCTTGAAACTGCCACTCGGCAAAAGCGCCTCGTCTTTCACGAACAACTCCATGCCGTACCGCTCACTACTGCGCGGTGTCGCAAGCAACGGCGTCATCGTCTCGCCCAGCGACACCCGACGAGCATAATCGCGCACGGGAAGCAGTTCCTCGTAACGCCACAACGACGGCTCGCGCGTACGCAACGCCGCGCGCGTAAGCGTTTTTGCTGCAACCGCAAGGTCGTAGCGCGCGAGCAAGGGCTTCCCGTCACGACACAGGTTCTGCGCAACATCCGCGTCATAGCGTTCGCCGCAAGCAGAACATTCCAAATGCGACAGCGTGCTCGCCATATCTCTCCATGATTTCCCCAATGCCGGGCGGTTCAAGCGACCTTGCACCGAATGCTAGCGAGATGATGGAAAAGCACCAACTGCGAACGCACACGTTCACATGGCACGACCCATTGATCGGTTCGGACGCCGCGCGATCGCTGAGCGGTCGCGAATACTTGGAAGCGCTTCGCGACGGTAAGCTGGCGCCGCCACCGATGGTCGCACTCATGGGAATGTCGCTCGTTGAGGTTGGCGACGGACGGGTGGTGTTCGCCGCCGAGGCACATGAGTATTTGTATAACGGAATCGGCATCGTACATGGAGGCTTCGCAGCAACGATGTTCGATTCGGCAATCGGCTGCGCTGCGCTTACCCGTGCGCCCGCCGATAAAATTGCGGTAACGCTGGACTTACAGGTACGCTACTTTAAGCCGATCACGGTAGCGACCGGACTCATGCGCTGCGAAGGCATCGTCATCAACGTTGGACGAACGACGGCAACCGCGGAGGGCCGTATGACCGATGCCTCGGGCCGCCTCTACGGACACGCAACGTCGACGTTATCGCTGATCCCCATTCCGGCAAGGGGCGCCGTCCGGGAATCTTCATAATTTTTTTCATGAATGCGCTGTAGGGTGGAACCGCGGCGGGTGCGGGCACGAGAATGAGGATACCGACATGCCGGCGGACCCCGCCATGCCCCGCGTGCTTTTCGCGTGCGGCACGAATTCGGGTCGCACCCAAATGGCGCAGGCATTTTTTCGCATGTTCACCCAAGGCCGCGTAACCGCGCTCTCCGCCGTCATCGAGCGAACGACGGAGCCCGAGCCCACGGTTATCAAGGCGATGGCGGAGGCCAACGCCGACTTGACCGATTGCGATCCGGTCCTCCTTACGCCGCACATCGCGGCGAGCGCGGACTACGTCGTCGCCATGAATTGCGTCATCGACGGCCTCATTCACGTCGACGCCGATTGGAAGATCGCCGACCCGGCCGGGAAGACGCTTGACGAGGTGCGCGGCGTGCGCGATGCGATTCGCGAAGCGTCGGCGACGCTCTCCGAGCGGATATTAGCGGCGGTTAGACCGGCAAATTAACGATCAGAGCGCAGGGCGCGCACAGTTCGGGGTTCTCGGCGTCGGTGCCCAGCGGCAGATACTTCCAGCAGCGTGCGCACTTTTCACCGTGTGCCGGCTCGACGACGACACCGGATAAGCCGTCCTCCGACATCGCCCGCAACCGAGCGGCGGAAACAACCAGCGCTTCGCGCAGACTGTCGCCGAGCTGCGCGAAGCGCTCGAACAAGTGCGGCGCAACGACGACGTTCGCGTCGAGTTGGAAATCGCGTAACCCTTCGTGCGCCGAGACCTGCGCACGCATCGTCTTGAGCGTTTCCCACGCGTCGAGTGAACCGTCGTCAACGGTGGTAACGTGCGGAAAGGGAACGTCGAAAACAGACTCGCGCCGGCGGCGCAACGGTTCGGGCAAGAACTGCCACGCTTCTTCGGCAGTGAACGAAAGAATCGGCGCGAGCAGAACGGCGAGTGTCTCGAACATCTCGAGCAACGCGCTTTGCGCGCTACGCCGGCGCGGCGCATTCGTTGCGCTCGAGTACAGGCGGTCTTTGAGAGCGTCGAGATAGAACCGTGAGAGATCGTCGCCGTCAAACGCAACGAGCGCGAGATAGGCGTCGTGCAGGCGGAACGCCTGGTAGTGCTCGACGACGTCTTTCGCCAACCGGTCGAGCGCGTCGAGCGCTAGCCGGTCGAGCGGTTCCATCTGCGCGCGCGGCACGACTGCGTCCGCCGGCAAATCGTGGACGGCGCCCAAACAATACCGTAACCGGTTACGCAAATTACGATAAACGTTCGCAACGTTTTCCAGCAGTTTAGCACCCAGCCGAATATCGGCCGTGTATTCGACGGAGGCAACCCATAAACGCAGTACGTCGGCGCCGTATTTCTCCATGCCGTCGACCGCACCGATATAATTCCCGGTCGACTTGTGCATGGCACGGCCATCTTGATCGACGACCATGCCGCTGCTGACAACGCTCTTGTACGGCGCCGCACCCATCGTCGCGACGGCGGTGATCAAGTTGCTGCGGAACCAGCCGCGATACTGATCGCTGCCTTCGAGATAGAGATCGGCCGGCCACGGCAGGCCGGCGTTCTTGAGCACAGCCCGATGCGTCACGCCGCTCTCGAACCAGATATCAACGATGTTCGCTTCCTTTTCGAACGTCGTACCGTGACAGTTCGGGCAATCGAAGTTCGGCGGCAAGAACGTTGTTACGTCGTCGGTCCACCACAGATCCGATGCATTAATAAGCGCCGGACCCTCGGTCCGAAAACGCTCCGCGACAATGCGCGCGACATCCGGATCGACGATCGACTCACCGCACGTCTTGCACGCCAGCGCCGGAATCGGTGTACCCCACGTTCGCTGACGCGACACGCACCACTCCGGATGGTTTTCGATCATCTGCATCATGCGGCTTTCGCCCCACGGCGGAACCCACCGAACACCGGGAATCTTCTCTTCGATACGCTTGCGCAAGCGGTTGACGTCCATCGCGATGAACCATTGCGCGGTCGCCCGAAAAATGACCGGGTTCTTGCAGCGCCAGCAGTGCGGGTACGAATGGTCGTACGCCGCACTCGAGATCAAATGGCCCGACAGCCGCAAATCTTCGATGATCTGCTGCTGCGCGTCGAAAATAAACAAGCCGGCATACGGTCCGGCGTCGGCCAGGAACGTGCCGGCGGCATCGACCGGATTGAGAATCGGCAGACTATACTGCACGCCGGTCTCGAAGTCGTCGGTACCATGACCCGGTGCCGTATGCACGGCGCCGGTTCCGGTTTCGAGTTCGACGTAATCGGCGGCGACGACGAGCGAATCGCGATCGAGAAACGGATGGCGTACCTTGGCCCCGACAAGCGCTTCGCCCGCGACGATCGCCCGCCGCTCGGCGCTCGGTTCGCCGGCGAAACACGCGAGGACGCTCGGCAAGAGCGCGTCGGCAAAAACGTAGTCTTGGCCCGCGATACGATACAAGCCGTATTCCGCATCCGGTTTAATGGCAATTGCAACATTGGCGGGCAACGTCCACGGCGTCGTCGTCCAGATCGCAATCGATAGCGGCAGTCCGTCGTCTTTCGCGTCGAAGCGCGCGAGCAAATCTTTGCGCTGCGCA
>Ga0302326_10016064_pt1 | contig 15695 bp, 12 predicted proteins | sample Palsa_T0_3_FD_202264 | JGI IMG/M metagenome (GOLD analysis project Ga0302326, IMG submission 202264) | Peat permafrost microbial communities from Stordalen Mire near Abisko, Sweden - Palsa_T0_3 | ecosystem: Environmental > Terrestrial > Soil > Palsa > Peat permafrost | place: Sweden: Abisko...
GACGCGTGCGTCAGCAGATGGGGTTTCTGCGCCCTCTCCCGGTACGCCGGGAGAGGGTTGGGGTGAGGGTGATTTGGATTTTCGGTGTCGCTGGTATTCGAAATCACCCTCACCCCTGCCCTCTCCCGGAGTACCGGGAGAGGGAGCTGGTTTTTCGTCGCTTGGGACTTTGACCGCGCGACGACGAGTAAACTTTGCTCTCGGGAGGGCACGTCGGAACTGAAACCGCATGACTTCTTCGCCAGTTCGAAAAAACGCCGCCCCAGCCCTCCCGTGGCGTACCAGGGGAGGGAGAAAGCTGCGCCACTAACGTCACATGCGCGCATGGCTATTTCTGCTCCTGCTCGAGCCGCAGCTTTTCCAGCCGCGACAATACTTTGGTTGGCGGCGCCGTTGGCGCGCTCGGCGGGGGTAGGGCTGCGGCTACGACCGGCTCATCCTTCTTCGGCGGCGGCGGTGGATCGATCCGCAGCACCCCGCCCTGGCCCGACTGCTGCACGATCGGCTCGCCGTTCTGCGTGAAGGTCACTTCGCAAAAGAGCGAGGAATGGGACCCGATCGGACTTTTTTCGGTGGTGTTGACGTTGAAGATCAGCCGTTGATCGGCAGTGGTCAGCGGAAGGTCTGCCGCCGCGGTTTCATTGGGAAGCCCCAGCAGTTTTACGGTGGCGGTGCCATCGAATTTCGTTCTGTGCTCGACATTGCAGAGGATCTGCGCGGGCTTGCCGCGCTCGACGGCGGTCATCTCCAGCCGCATGGCCACGAATGAGGGGGCGACCTCCAGATCGGCCAGTTGTGACGAAGCCCAGACCGGCCCGTTGAGATCGGCCTGGCCCATGATGCAGATCTTCCACTTGCGCGTCTCGGCGCCATCGTTGGCGCTAAGGGGATAGAGCACTTCGCTCTGATCGCCGGGCATATCGACCTGCGGCGAGGAACTGACTCCGGGCGGATTGAAAAGCATGTGCAGCGCAATCGGCCCGTGGAAATCGGGGGCGCGCTCGGCGATCACCTTCAAATTCATCTGCCCGTTTTGCACCAGGGGCACTTTCGGCTGTTCGATTCGCAACGTGAACGGAGCGGCGTTGGTGACGGCCACGGCAAGCTTGTCGGTGTGGCTGGTGTAAAAGGGCGTATTGTTGGGGCCCATCACCAACTCGACGTTTTGCTCAAAATGGCCTTCGACATGCTGATTGGGATCGGTGCAGCGGGCGTCGAGCGTGGAGAGCTTACCGCCGGTAGGGGCGTCCGGGGCCGCTTCAAAGAGAACCGGGACAGTGTCGCCGTTGGCGGGGATATTGTCGCTGGAGAGCGTGACGCCCGGCGGAAGATCGCCGGAGCTGATGGCGACGTCGCCGCCAAAGTCTTCCCGTTTGACGCGGAGGAGCGTCGCGAAGCGGTTTCCGCGCGGCACGGCAATCGCCTGACGTTCCTGCGAGTTTTGCTGAACCGAGGGAATGGTGACCGAGAGCTGCGGGACGACCGGCGTGAGTTCGACACGATAGGTGTAATCGATCCCGCCCTGATGAAGCTGATCGGTGATGCTCAGCAGATAGTCGCCGTCGGCGGGGGGATTGAAGCGGAGATAGCTGTCTGGGCCGCCGGCGTCGTCATTGTCGGCCATCTGGCCGCCGTCGGCGTTGTAGATTCTTAGAACCGAATCGAGCGGCGAGCGAAGTTGCCGGGCGATCACGCGCACTTCGATCGCCTGGTCCTTTTTCGCGGTGAAGCGGAAAAAATCGATGTCATTCGGCTCGCTGATCACGCCGTTGAACGCCAGCGGCAGAGGAATTTTCGCCACGGTCGCCGTCCTGGGATCGTTGTTGGGTTCAACCTCCAGCACGTTGGGGAACGGCGACGCCCGCAGAAAATTCGGCGACGGAGCCGAGAGGCCGTCCTGCTGGGCGAAAAGATTGATGCGCGCCTTGGGGGCGCCCGGGAGATGAACGGTCTGCGAGATCGGACCGGCGACGTCGCCGATGAGTTGCAGCGACAGGTCCTCGCCGACATTCCCGCCGAGCGGATAAACGCCCAGGGGACGCGGGAACGTGCCGATGTGCAGCAGATAGTGCGAATCGCTGCTGCCGCCGTAAGAAGTTTCGCGAATTTGAATCTCGCAAGGCCCATCCGCGGGGGCGATGATCGAAGCGATCGGATCTTGCAGGGCCAGAGCTGTGTCATCCGACGTTGCCAACTCGAAGCGATTGGCGTCGAGAATCGCGACATACGGATCAAACGCCGCGCCGCCCAGCCTCATGCCCTGCACTTCCGCGGTGATGCGCTGTCCCTTTTTCGCCTGAACGACGAAGTAATCGACCTCCTCATTTTCGATGGTGCCGGCGACGGTGACATTCAGCTCGATCGGCTGAGGCGAATGGAAATCGTTGTTTGGCTTTTTGGAGACGACGACTGGAAACGGCACCACGTAAAACGTCCGCAGCTCGGAGATCCCCGTCGCCGCGCGGACGCGAAGCTGATGCTCTCCCAGTTCGGCATCGGCTGCGATCTTCACGTGAGCCTTGAGCTCGTTGGGATTGCTCGAATCGAGCTTGGTCACGGTGATGGAAGGATCGTAGAAGAGTATTTCCTGAGCATCGCCCATGCGCTGGCCATGAAGGACCAGGTCGGCCTCCGTCCCGCGCTGGGCGCCGCGGGGGAGCACGATTTGCAGTTCCGGCGTCGCAGCGTGGCTGATCGCGGGAAACATCGCCAGCGCGAGGAGGATTCCCGTGCCACGCTGGTTCATGCGATCAATTCGTCGACAACCTTGGCTCCGCGGACGATGTCGATCGGGCGGCCGCCGGGCGAAATCAGCTTCTTTTCCGGATTGATGCCGAGCTGGTGATAGACGGTGCTCGCCAGTTCCTCGACCGTGAACGGATTGTCCGCCGGCTCGGAGCCGGTGGGGTCGGAGGTGCCGTACAAAAGCCCCTTCTTGATGCCCCCGCCGGCAAGAACCACGCTGAAAACACGCGGCCAATGGTCGCGCCCTTCATTCTGATTGACCTTGGGGGTGCGCCCGAATTCTGAGCTGACCATGACGAGTGTGGAATCGAGCATCCCGCGCGCTTCCAGATCGCGAATGAGCGCGGCAAACGCCTGATCAAAGTGGGGAAGCTGCCGGTCGATTCCCTCTTTGACGCGGGCATGATGATCCCACCCGCCATACGTCAGCGAGACGAACCGCACGCCACCCTCAACGAGTCGGCGGGCCATCAGCATCCGCATCCCCGCTTCATTGCGCCCGTACTGATTCTTCACCGCGTCCGGCTCGGCGTTCAGATTGAAAGCCTCGCGCGCTTCTTTCGAGCTGATCAGGCTGTAGGCTCGCTGATAGAAAGTGTCCATCGACGAGAGCGCGTCCGCCTTCTCGATCTGGCGGAAATGTTCATCGACGGTGTTGAGCATGTTTTGACGGCGGCTGAAGCGATCGGGATCGACTCCGGTCGGAAGTGCCAGGTCGCGCACTTTGAAACTGCCCGAAGCGGGGTCAGCGCCGAGGCTGAACGGGCCATATGCCGAACTGAGATATCCGCTGCCGGCGTACGGGTTGGGCATGGTCGGGACGCAGACGTAGGGCGGCATGTTGCGGCGTGGGCCAAACTCTTCGGAGACGACGCTGCCGAAGCTGGGAAACTGAATGGCCGGGCTGGGGCGGTACCCGGTGAACATGTTGTGGGTTCCGCGTTCGTGGGCGGCTTCACCGTGGGTCATCGAGCGGATCACGGTAATCTTGTCCATGATCTGCCCGGTTTGGCGCAGATGTTCGGAGAATACTTCGCCGGGGATCGTGGTGGGGGTCGTTCCCAACGGCCCGCGATATTCGATCGGAGCGTTGGGCTTGGGGTCAAACGCCTCATGCTGCGAGAGCCCGCCGGGCAGGAAAATATGAATACACGCCTTGGCGGGACCTTCCGTCAATGCGACCGGGGCATCGGCGCCCAGTGCCGCGCGGGAGCGGAAAAAGTCGCCGAGCGTCAGCCCCAGGCCCCCGACAAGGCCGACATAGAGGAATTCGCGACGCGACGCGGGACGGGCGTGATCGCGCCCGCCACAGGCTTGAAACGGGTTTCGCATTGTCATACAGCCTCTCCGAGGGATTGGAACCGACATGTGTACGTCTAAAAGTAGTGGGGCGCGGCTGCCGCGTTGATTGATTCTCCAGAAAAATCTGTCCCGCTGGATTTTGCAGACGACGGTCTCCCATGCGGTATAATCGGACGCAGAGAGGGATTTGCTCGTGAGAAGAAACCTTTCCGGGCGTCGCGTGTCTAAATAATCGTTTACGTACGGCTTTAGGCAGCTACAATGGTCTGGTTACAAAAGAAAAAGGCTCTACCATGCAAGCACGGCGATATCGGCGTTGGTTGACGGCGGCGGCTTTGGCGATCACTCCTGTGTTGGCGTCGCGCGTTGGGTACGCCCAGTATGCCGCCAACAATGGGGGCGGGCATGCCTTGGATGCGAACAACGGAGTGGGTAGCGGCGGCTATAACGGGAGCGTCAACAACGGCTCGCAGGTGACCGGCAACGACATCGTCTACGGCAACGTGACCGGTGGACGCGGGCTCACCGGCAGTCTGCGTGAGATCGATCCCCTGGCGTTCCGCGGAACCCTCCCCGGGCAAGGCGTGGATGATTTTGTCGCCGGCTCCAACGGAGCGCCAACTCCTTATTCTCCGGCCTTCAGCCTGAGTCAGCCTCGTGCGTTTTACGGGGAATCGCGCGGCGTCGCTCCTCCGATCGGAACGGTTCTTCTGGGCTCCAGCGGCGCTGCTATCGGCACCAGCCTCACGCCGGCCAATCCCTATTCTCCATCGGCGACTTCCTCGCAGAACGAACTGGCGGGAATTCGCGCGGGAAGCACCAACATCATCGGTGTCCCCGGTGGTTCAACCAATTCGCTTCTGAGCCTGCCTGGCGCGGAAGATTCCTCGTATGCCAACATGCAATCCGTGCTGGCCGGCTCACCGCTGACGGGTCTGAAGTATACCACGGGCGCCGACGCCGCTGCGATAAACGATTCCCTCAACAACCCCACGCCCGGTGGGTTGGCTCCCAGCTCAATCGACGCGAACACGCTCAATACTTTCCGTGCACAGTTGCAGAACTCGACTTCAAACTCGTCTGAGCTCAACGCGAACCTCAACGATCAGAACCCCAACGGGACGACCGGAACCAACGGCAACGCCACCGGTACCAACAACAACCTCAACGGCAACGGTTCAAAGATCAATCCGTATGGCGGTGGCAATCCGCTGCTGAATACGAGCCCTAGCGACCAGATCAACGGAAAGGTCCAAGGGACTTCACCTCTGGAAATGCCGGTGAACTCTCCTCTCGGCAGTTCCGCCGCGCTCGACGATTCGGTGGGTCAGACCCCTTTGGGAACGTATCGCCCATCGCCCAACGGAATTCAACTGGTTACGCCGTCCGCTTATAGCGCGCAGTACGGGGCAATCCAGCAGCAGTTGGCTCGCTACAACGCACAAGCACCGGCGGCAGCGGGCCGGAACGCCGCCACTGCGAACAAGACTTCCCCGGGGACTCCATCTGCGCCTGGCGGCCAACTCCCCGGAGCGCCCGGCGCAACTCCGGGTGCGACCCCAGGGGCAGCACCCAACGCACCTGGTGCTTTGGTTCCGGGAGGAGCTGCCGGCCAACCTGTCAAGGTGGGCAGCATCGCCGGCACAGTCACCTCGCCCAAGGCCAAGGGATTGCACGATCTGCTCGTTAAGGCTGAAGATGCCCTGAAGCGCGATCAGTTCAAGTCTGCGATCGATCAATTCAATATGGCGCTGTTCGTCGCGCCGAACAATCAGATGATCGCTCTGGGACGAGCCAATGCAAATCTCGCCGCCGGCTACTATGCAGCCGCCGAGCAACAGATCCGCCACGCCGTCGCATCTGATGCGGCGGTTCTGATGGCTCAGTTGGATTTGGGCTCGATGGTGAGCACGCATCGGCTGGACTTCGTGAAGAACGACCTGAAGGAGTTGGCCGACAAGAACCCCAAGGAGACCCGCCCCTGGTTATTGCTGGCGTACATCGCCTACAACACCGGCGATGCGCAGACTGCCGCGAACGATCTCGCGGAAGCGACGAAGCGCTCCGGTGCCCTGGACCCGACGATCAACTTGATGCAGCGCTACTGGCAGCTTCCCACGTCAGATACCCCGCAGCAGAAGCAGGATCTGAACAAGTAAGGGTTCAGGGTTCAGGGTTCAGGTTCAGAAGAATGCACGGTGGATAGTCTCCCCCCAGAACGCCCAGGGAGCTTGCTCCCTGGGTGGCTTGCCGTCTCCGCCTCTTCACCCCCCCCAGAGAAATCAGCCAGCCCTCAGCCCCGCCGGACACCCCCATCGCGCCTGACTCGTTATCTCTGCGCAAAAAAGAAGCCGCGGACGGGGGGATCCGCGGCTGAGGCTCTCAACTTTGGGGAGTCGTCCGGAGGGGAGGCCGGACGGTTGAGAGTGAAGTTCAATGTCGGGGGTTGAAGAAGGAGGGGGGGAACCTTCTTCGGGGAATACCCCCGACAAAAAGAACTCCGACAGCTTTCGCCGACGGAGCCTTCATCGCTCTTTGAAAAAACCCACCCTGTCACTCATCGGCAAGGATGCGAGTATAATAGGCCCGTTCGCATAAAAATCAAGTACGGGCAGCGCAAAATTTTTCACGAACTTAAAGCCCGCGGCGGGCGAGATTTGTGAACTTGCATCTCTGTCCAGCCGCGCAAATTATTTGTTCGGAGCCATGTTTGTCGAGGGTGCCTCCCGCTCCTTGCCGGTATAGCTCAATGCTTCCTTCAAGGCTGCCGCCAGCTCCGCGCTTTTGCCTTCCCCCTTGAAATGAACCGAGAGCAATCGCGGATGCTCGTGCAGGAGAAACGGCGCCAGCGAGGCGACGGTGAACTGCTTCTCCACCAGCGTGCTGAGCACGTCGTCCGCTTCGTAATCCGTCACCAGAAACTCGCCGATCACGCTGGTCTTCCCGCAACTGCAGTGATAGAAGTTGAACCGCGATTCGATGCCGGCCGCAGGGGGAACGTACATCTCTTCGACGGTGACGTACAGATCGTCGCGGGGAATCACCACCGTATACACGTTCTCGTGCAGCGTTCCTTGCCGCTGGAGCACGCTGGCGATGGTCTTCCACGCGGCCGCTTCGGTCTCGGGGGCGTCGGCATCGTCGGCGGCTGCGGCGGCATACGCCGGACGCGAGGGACGCGGTGCATCCGTAGCCGGTGGAATCGCGCGACCCGCGCAGCCGCCGGCCAATCCCGCCGAGAGCAACAGCAAATGATGCCAGCGCGGCTGATTCGCGCGCTTATTCTTCATTTGCTGCCCTCGGGAAGCAGTCTGCCGGTGTCGCGCAAACGCTTGAACAGCCGGCGGCGCAACAGAAAATACGGCCTGGTCAGAAAGCGGTGGATCCGGATAAACATGCTCTTGCGGGTCAGCTGATCGCGCTCGGCGCTGGTCAGCTCGTCGGGGCGCAGCCGCCGCTTATGTTTGATCAGGTGATAGAGATCGTCCGCCTGCAACCGGCGAAGCAGCCACGCGGAGGGCCACCACCTGCCGAGGTGGTGGCCGTCCCAGCTGATCTGGAAGTCTATCAGATGCGGCTTCCCGTCGTCGCCGAGCAGTATATTCTGCGGCTTATTCGTATCGACGTAAGCAATGCCGCGACGATGCACAACGCGCACCAGCGCCAGTAACTGATCGAAGAAGTGATCGGGAACGCCGCAAGCCTCCGACAGCGGCCGGCCCGGGACAAATTCCATCACGAACCCCGTTTCTCCCACTTTTCCCAAGACTCTCGGGACGTTGGGGAGGTCCGAAAGCTTGCGATAGAAGTGGAGCTCGCGCCGCCGCAAAAACCGGCCAAGCCATTGCAGCGGGAAACCGGCGAAATCCTCCATCCGCCCCATCTTCAGCACGTATTGCGCGCCCGCTGCATCGCGGTATAACCCGGTGGCCGCAAAGAAGTCGTGTTTGATGGTTCGTGAGAGGCTGCAGAGGCTTTGCCCGACCAGCAGCCGCGCGGGCAGTTCGAATCTTCCCAGGGCTCGCATCGAATATACAACGCGGCAGGGGTTTACATGGCGAGCTTGCGCTGCAAAATCAGTCATGTCCACGAACGTTACTATTAACCGAAATCCATGAATATTCATGCGCTTACAGGCATCAGGTTTTCCACCCGGCCGACCAACGGAAGCGCCAATGCCTGATGAAACACTTCTCCCCTGGGCCAAACGGCTGGCGGCGCTGGCGCAGACCGGCATCACCTACGCGCAAAGTCCCTTTGACATCCAAAGGTACGAGGAAATTCGCGCGATTGCCGCCAACTTGATGGCGCGCGAGTCGATTCATCCGCCCGCGTCGCTGATCGAGCTGTTCAAAACGGACCGGGGGTACGCGACCCCGAAAGTGGACGTGCGCGGCATCGTCTTCCGCGACGAGAAGCTCCTGCTCGTCCGCGAAAAGGAGGACGGCCTCTGGACGCCGCCCGGCGGCTGGGTGGATGTCGGCGACGCCCCGTCCCGAGCCGTCGAAAAGGAGATCGTCGAGGAGTCAGGATTCACCGCCAGGGCGGTAAAGCTGATCGGCGTCTACAACCGCGACCAGCACGTCCACACCCCGCTCCCTTTCGCCGTTTTCAAGCTGCACATCCTCTGCCAGCTTACCGGCGGCGCGGCCACCGTCAGCGACGAAACCACCGAAGTCGGTTTCTTCCCCCGCGATGCTCTCCCGCCACTATCGCTGGCACGCGTGGTAGCGTATCAAATCGAGCGCGCCTTCGAGCACCAGGCCCATCCGGAGTGGCCCGCGGATTTTGATTGAATCTACTTTTTCCCCAGCGCCCGCTGGGCGGCGAAAAACTCCTTCAACAATTGGGCGCATTCTTCTTTAAACACTCCGCTGGTCACGTCCACGCGGTGGTTCAATCGCGGATCGGCGCAGATCTGGTAGAGCGTTTCGACAGCGCCGGCTTTGGGATCGGCGCAACCATAGACGAGACGGGGGATGCGGGCGTTGACGATGGCGCCGGCGCACATCGGGCACGGCTCGAGCGTGACGAAGAGCGTGCAGTCGGCCAGCCGCCAGTCGCCAATTTCGCGGCCGGCGTTTCGCAGGGCGATGATCTCCGCGTGCGCCGTCGGGTCGGAATCTCTCACCCGGCGATTGGAGCCGCGTCCGATAACCCCTCCGCTGGGGTCATGCACGATCACGCAACCGATCGGCACTTCGCCCGCGAGGCCGGCGGCGCGGGCCTCCTCAATCGCCGTGCGCATTGCGGTTTCATGGAGATTCATTCGTTCCCGCCACGGTTGAAGCCCAGAAGCAAAGCGGACACATCAACCAAAGTGGACATAAGTCTCCCCATGATCAGAACGATAACAGGGGTGGAACTAAAACATTGCACGGTGGTGGTATGTTACTGTCGGCTGAACAGTTCGAGAGGATTCTATCGGCCCTTCGGTCAGACAGTCCGATGGGCGGCGCCAGGGACAAGCGCCGACGCCCCAGAGTGGGCCTGCGGGCGACGATCACGGTGATCGAAAATGGACCGCGGGGCAAGGGCGCTCGCGTGCCTGCCACCATTCGCGACGTTTCACGCGAGGGGATCGGCATCCAACGATCCTGTCCAATGAAAGCCGGACAGCGATTTCTCGTCCAATTGCCCCGCGATGACGGCGGGCCTCAATCGATTCTCTGCACGGTACGCCATTGCGAGGCGGTGGCCGACGCGACTTACCACATCGGCTCAACGTTCATCCGCGTCTGCAACGTCAATTCCAGCGACGGCGCACAGGTGATCAACGCCGATGCCGCCGAGGCCCGGGCGATGACGGATGCCGCAGTCTCGGAGAATATCCGCATCCGTAGAGCGATACTTGGATAGGGTTCGTTTGGGGTTGGGGGTTCGGAGTTCAGGGTTTAGGGAAACCGGGCGGAAACCCGAATGACGAAACCCGAAACCAGAATCAAGCCCGAATGACGAATGGCGAATGACACGTCGTCCGTAGGTCCAATGGTATCTGGTTAATTGACGCCGGTGGTTCGCGCACAGGCGCGCCGGCGGTCGTGGGTTGCCGCTTTGCACTCCCGTTTCGTCATTCGGTCATTCGTCATTCGGGCTTGATTCTGATTTCGGGTTTCGTCATTCGGGTTTCTGTCCGTTTCCCTGAACCCTCAACCCTCACCGCGCTGTCACATACTGTACTTCTCCCGCCGCGGGGACCAGCCCAGCTTCGGCGCCGGCTTGGAGCAACCGTGATATCGCTTCACGCCCGCGGGGGCCATAGTCGACGGTCCAGTCATTGACGTACATGCCCACGAAGCGGTCCGCCAGCGGCTGATCCAGATCGCGGCCGAACTGCATCGCGTATTTCACCGCCTCGGCTCGGTGCCGCAGGCTGAAGACGATCGATTGCTTGATGATGTCGGTCACTTCCTGCATCGCCGCCGTTCCCAGGTCTTTGCGGATGCAGTTGCCTCCCAGCGGCAGAGGAAGCCCGGTTTTCGCATGCCACCATTCTCCCAGATCGAGCAGTTTGTGCAGTCCGCTGGCCTGGTAGGTCAGTTGGCCTTCGTGAATCAGCAACCCGGCGTCACTCTTGCCGTCGCGCACGTGATTGGGAATCTCGTCAAATGCGACGACTTGATAATCGAATGCCGCGCCCGCCTTGCCCAGCGCCAGTTGCAGCGTGAGAAATGCGGTCGTGAGCTCGCCGGGAATGGCGATCATCTTGCCTCGCAGTTCCGGCAGCGCGCCACCGCCGAAGCGGGTGGTATCGTCCGCCCGGCAGACGATCATCGGACCGTATTGGTCCCCCATGCTGCTGCCGCAACTCGTCAACGCGTACTTGTCTGCGACGTATGGATAAGCATGGATCGAGATGGCGGTGATCTCCAGTTCGCCGCGCATCGCCCGTTGGTTGAGTGTCTGGATGTCCTGCAGCACATGTTCAAACTGGTAGGAGCCGCTGGGAACGAGTCCCTTGGCCAAGCCGTAGAACATGAAGGCGTCGTCGGGATCGGGTGAATGACCGAGTCGCAAAAGTCGTGGCTGCATCAGCGGTTGCTCCTGGGATCGTTTTGAGATGGTTGAGGAAGTATACGGCGGAATAATCTGCGGTACACCACGTTGAAAGAAGGTGGTAGTCGGAGGAAACAGTGAAGTCGCAAGAGTGAAGAGCGCAGTAATGGGAAAATCTCCCGACCGCCCATTCGCTCCTTACTCATGACTCTTCACCCCAGCATTTTTCCTGAACCCTGAACCCTGAACCCCGAACCCCGAACCCTGAACCCTGAACCCTTACCAATGCCCCCGCTCCACCCATTGCTCGAGCCATATCAGCCGACGGACCTTGATCCGTTCGACGAGGTGAAAGCTTCCCATCTTTTGAACCGGGCCGGTTTTGGCGGTACTCCCTTGGAGGTCAGCCAAATTGTGAAGCTGGGTCCGGTTTCCGCTGCTTCGGCCCTGCTCGACTTCCCGGATAAGGCCGCCGACGAGCAGAATCCGAAAGACGTGCCGGACATGTCGGCCATCGTCGGTTATCCCAAAACCTTCCGCGAGCTGCGCGAGATGTTTGCCGGCAAGACCCAGCAGGAGCGGCAGAAGCTTCAGCAGATGTTTCAAAAGGCTAACGTGCAGGCAGACGCCGCCGATCTGAACTGGTGGCTGCATCGCATGGCATACGGGCCGCATCCGCTGCAGGAAAAGCTTACACTATTCTGGCACGGTCATTTCACCACCAGCGCCCGCGACGAGCGGATGTCGCTGCTGATGTGGGAGCAACAGGAGCTGCTGCGGAAGATGGCAGCGGGGGACTTCGGGCAATTCGTCCGGGCCATCTCCCGCGATCCGGCCATGCTCGATTACCTCAACAACACGCAGAATCACAAGGGCCATCCCAACGAAAACTATGCCCGCGAGCTGATGGAACTCTTCACGCTCGGCATCGGGAATTACACCGAAGACGACGTCAAGGAATCCGCGCGGGCCTTCACCGGCTGGACGCACGACGGCGACCAATTCATCTTCAATCGCAATCAACACGACTCCGGCAGCAAAACGTTCCTCGGCAAAACCGGCGACTTCGACGGCGATGACATCATCACCATCATTCTCGCGCAGCCCGCCTGTCCAAAATTCGTCGCCTCGGAGATCTTCTCATACTTCGTCTACGACGAACTCGAAGAGGGTTTGAGCGACAGTCTTGGCGACGCGTTTGCCGCCGGCAATCTGCAAGTTCGGCCGCTGATGCAGACGATTTTCGCCAGCCGTGCGTTCTACAGCTCCAAGGCGATCGGCGCGCAGATCAAGAGTCCGATTCAGCTGGTCATCGGCACCTGCCGGCTCCTGGGAATCGACGTTCCGCCGGTGCAAATGCTGCGCGGTCCGCTCAATAGCATGGGGCAGATGCCGTTACTTCCGCCCAACGTGAAGGGGTGGCCCGGGGGGCGACAGTGGATCAATGCGAGCACGCTGTTCAGCCGCTACAACACTGCCGTCTTCCTTGCCAGCGGCAAGGCGCCGGGAAACGCGCAGCCTCTCCAGACCGCGTTGGCGGCCGATCCGGGAGGCCCCGACAAGCTTGTGGATACGTGGGTGCGGCGTCTGATCGGTCGTCCGATCGACCCGGCCCAGCGCGACGTTCTGCTCGACGCCGCCAAGACCGATGGCACTCCCGAGCAGGTTGCACGGCACGTCGTGCAACTGATCGTCTCAATGCCGGAGTATCAGCTGTGCTAGAAGCTCCCCCTCTCCCGGTACTCCGGGAGAGGGCGGGGGTGAGGGTGATTTCGGGTGACGAGCGCTGTTCGACGTTCCGAATCACCCTCACCCCAACCCTCTCCCGGAGTACCGGGAGAGGGAGTAGATGCCGCCTCAGCGCAAAAAAGGACTGGTCACCATATGCTTCTTTCCACTCGTCGGGTTTTCATGCGTCGCGGACTGGCGCTTCTCGCCGCCGCGCCCACGTTGCCGGCTTTTCTCGACAACACCTGCCTGGCCCTCGAGCACCAGGCCGATGGCGCGCTCACCCAGCAGCCGTCCGGCAAGGACGGGAAGATTCTTGTCGTTCTCCAACTTGCCGGCGGCAACGACGGACTCAACATGCTCGTCCCCTATGCCGACGATGCCTACCATCGCGCCCGTCCGACGCTTGGGGTAGATCCAACGGTCGTTCACAAGCTCAATGATTATGTCGGGCTCCATCCCAATCTGCTGCCTCTCACGAAACTCTTCGAGAAGGGCACGGCATCGGTGATTCAGGGTGTCGGGTACCCGAATCCCAACCGCTCCCATTTCCGCTCCACGGATATCTGGGAGTCCGCTCAACCCGATCGGCAAATCGCCACCAGCGGATGGGTCGGCCGATATTTCGACAACACCTGCTCCGGCGCCGATCCCCATCCGGGCATCAGCATGGGCGCGGCCGTTCCTCTGGCCATGCAGGGGGAGAAGATCACGCCGCTCGCGTTTGAGCGTCCGGAGTCGTACCGCTACCGCGGCCCCGACATCGAGCGCTATATGAAGCTCAATCGCGCTTCCCAAGCCGATTCATCTGCCGGTGGGGCGCAATCGCAGCTCGATTTTCTCCATCGCACGGCGATGGATGCGCAACTCTCCAGCGATGCAATTCTTCGCGTCACTGCCGGCCATCGGCCGGAGGCGGCGTATCCGCCCGGGGAATTCGGCCTCGGACTGCAAACCGTCGCCGCCATGATTGGCGGCGGGTTATCCACGCGCGTCTATTACGTGTCGATGGGGGGATTTGACACCCACGCCAACGAGCGCGCCCGCCACGATCAGCTCATGAAGCAGCTCGGCATGGGAATCGACGCGTTCTGGGCGGAAATGACCACCCAGGGCAATGCCGATCGCGTGCTGATGATGACCTTCAGCGAATTCGGCCGGCGCGTGCAGCAAAACGCAAGCGGCGGCACCGATCACGGCGCTGCCGCCCCAATGTTCGTCTTCGGCGGCGCCGTCAAGGGCGCGGTCGTCGGCGACCATCCCTCGCTGACCGATCTCGACCACGGCGACCTGAAGTTCACCACCGACTTCCGCAGCGTCTACGCCGCCATTCTCGAAAACTGGCTGCAAACCCCCGCCAAGCCCATCCTCGGCGGCGACTTCCCGCCGCTTTCGCTTCTCAAGGCCTGAGTAAGAAAGATTTAACCGCGGGCGACGCGGCGCGGCCCCGGTCGCAACGAAAGACATCACCACGGAGGCACGGAGGCGCATTCGACGCTCATGTCTGCGCGCGGCTCGTGCTTTGGAAGAGAATCAGAAATGACCTTTCCGCGCGGCGCCGCAATTCGCATCCGAAATTTTGTCCTGTTTTTTTTGGCAAACATTTCGCAAACAGGCAGCAGACTCGAATGCACCTCCGTGCCTCCGTCGTGACGTCTTTGGTTACGGCCCGGGCGCGCGGCGCCATTCGCGGTTAAATCACCGGATAGCCGTGTAGGGTCTGGCGGGCGAGAAATAACGTTAATTTGCTACGGATCTCGCCGCCCGCCTGCGGACCTTGGGCTGCCTGACGACGAAGGTCCGCAAAAGAGCCGCCGACGATCCTTTCGGCAACCGCGCCGCGCGCGGCTCTTTAGCGGCCCCTACGACTACTCACTCCCTCTCCCGGTACTCCGGGAGAGGGGGCCAAACTCTGGAGCGAAAAACTGTCGCGGCGGCGCTCTTGGTTCCGATAACTCTTGCGAGGAACACTCTATGAGCGAGCTGGCAAAAATTGCCGAGCGATGCCGCGCCATCCAAGCGCGGGAAACCGAGTTTTTAGGCCGCTTCGCCGCAGAAATCCTGTTTGATCGGCCGATATTCCTGGACGGCATGCTGGCCGATTTGGAGCGGCACGACACGAGATCCACCGCCAACGCCTGCGCGGAATCGACGCTCGGGCAGCGATACCAACAAGAGTAACCGGCGACGCGCCTGAGCTGCAGCCATGGGAACGATCACTTCGAGCGTCGGCCTGATCAGCGGCATCAACACCGGCTCGATCATCGATCAGTTGATCGCCATCGAGCAGCAACCGGTCACGCAGCTCCAGGCACAAATTGCCACCAACACCGCGCAGCAGGCCGCATTCTCCTCGTTTAATTCCCAGCTCACCACGATTCAGAACGTGGGACAGGCGCTGGAGCGCCCTCTCACCTGGGCCAGCGCGACCGCCACCAGCAGCAACACCAGCGCCCTGACAGCGACCGCCAGCGCAGGCGCTTCGACCGGCTCCTTCCAATTTAACGTCGCCCAACTCGTTACCGCCCAGCAGAGCATTTCAAACGGATACGCCAGCGGCTCGTCCCTCGTCGGAGCGGGGAACATCACCGTGACGCTCGGCGGGGGCGATCTCTCCTCGCCCACCACGCTCGCCCAGCTCAACGGCGGAGCCGGAGTGCCGCAGGGAACGTTTCGCATCACCGACCGCAGCGGGAAATCCGACGTGATCGACGCGTCGTCGGCCATCACGCTCGACGATGTCGTGCAGGACATCAACAACGCCCAGGACATCAACGTCCACGCCTCGATCGAGAACAATCACCTTGTCCTCACCGACGAGACGGGGCAGACCACCGGAAGCCTGAGTGTGCAGGACGTTGGCGGCTCCACGACGGCCGATGCGCTGGGAATCGCCGGAACCGCGACTGCCAACCCGGCCACCG
>Ga0302326_10016065_pt1 | contig 15695 bp, 16 predicted proteins | sample Palsa_T0_3_FD_202264 | JGI IMG/M metagenome (GOLD analysis project Ga0302326, IMG submission 202264) | Peat permafrost microbial communities from Stordalen Mire near Abisko, Sweden - Palsa_T0_3 | ecosystem: Environmental > Terrestrial > Soil > Palsa > Peat permafrost | place: Sweden: Abisko...
TAATGTTGCTCCAGGTCCAGCCTGGCGAGACGGCATTGACGCGAATGCCGTCCGGGGCGAGATCCATCGCCTGATTGCGCGTTAATTGCAGGATCGCAGCCTTCGAAACCGGATAAACCCAGCGGCCGGTTTGCGCGACGCGCGCGGAGATCGATCCGAAATTGACGATGGCGCCTTTGTTCTTTTTTAGATGCAGCCGTGCGGCCTGCATCAGCATCACCGAGCCGAGAATGTTGACGTCAAGGGCATTCAGCCAGTCGGCACGTGTCGTCTCGGCGCCATTGTCGAGGTAGGTGCAGGCGACGTTGACGACAAAATCGAGCCGGCCGGTCGCTTCCACCGCTGCTTTGACGAGGGCGGCAATATCCGCATCGCTGGTGAGATCGCAGCGGACGAAGCGCGCTTTGCTGCCCAGCTTTTTTGCGGTTGCTTCGCCGTCGGGCACGTTGATATCGGCAATGACAATGTTGCTGCCATAGCCGACGAGTGTGTCCGCAACGGATTGTCCGATGAGCGTCGAGCCGCCCGCGACGATTGCCGTTTTGCCGTCCAGCCCCCGCATCAACGCCCCCAACGTCTGTCGCCGCTACCGGTCGATCCTATCAGCGGCAGCATCCTTTAAGTATAAAATATTTTTGCAAGAAAACGAAACGGCCGCAAGTGGTCACCCGAGTTCGGTGATGATTTCGGGAAAGCGGTGCAGCCGCTCGCCGGGTCCGTTCGCCTCGATCAGATAATTGTCGCACACCCAGGACAGTACGTGGCCGCGGATATAGGTCGGGTGCACGACGATGTTCATGTCTTGAGCGATCGCCATCGGCTCGTCGTCACGGATGAGCGGGCGTTCGACCAGATCGTAGCCCTGGCCGTGGCAGTGAAGGCGCTTCTCTTCCGGGCGGCCGCTTCTGCGCATGAAGTCGTTGTAGGCGGCGAATATGTGGTTGCTCGCCGCGCCGGGTTTGAGCAGGCCGAGATTGAATTTGCGCGCTTCCAGCGCAAAGGCGAACTCCTCCCTGAGTTCGGCCGATGCCTTGCCGACGACGCAAGTGCGGCCAAGCTCTGCGTACATGCCGCCGGGACCAGAATCCTCGACCAAAAGCGCGATGGTGTCGCCGTCCCGGATGACGCGGTTCTGGTAATGGCGCTGGCTGAACTGCACCGGCTTGTCCGGCGGCATTGAGGCGCACAGATAGATGCCGTTCTCGCTGCCGTTGCGCTGGCTATGGCATTGCGCGATGGCCGCGATATCGCGGTCGCGCATCCCCGGCTCGACCGCGGCGAAAGCGGCGCGCATCGCGCCGTCCTGCATCGCGGCGGTGCGCCGGATCAGCTCGCGCTCCTCGGCGCTCTTGATCACCTTGATGCGGTCGACGAGATCGGAAGCGTCGACGAAGCGCGAGTTGGAGAAGCGACCTTTGCGCAGATAATCGACCAGCGCAAACGACATCTGATAGGTGCCGAGAAGGCCGATGGTGCCGCCGGCATACAGCGCGAGCGCTTTTGCCGCAAGTTCCGGATCGTAGTCCGCCGTGTAATGACACGAGGCGAAGCTCGGCGTGGTGAGCCATTGCTTGACGCCGCGGGCGACGCCGTCGCCGTGCGTCGTCGGATTGTTGACGCCGCCGAACGGCCCTTGGCTCACCAGCGTCATGAGGTCGTCGCGGGGGAAGATGATCGTGAGCGGATAGCCGTTGGTCGCCGGCAAATCGGTGAAGTATTTGACGTAGCCGCCCATATAATCGTTGTTGTTCTGCATCAGCAGCACGTCGATCTTGTCGCGTTCCATGGCGGCGCGCACCGCGGCCCAGCGGCGTTCAAGCTCGGCCGTCGAGATCGGCGTTTGCAGGCGCTCCGAAAGCTGCTCCAAAGGCTGCTTCATGTCCTTTTATCTCCCGTCGCGGCTGCGCGGCGCCCGCCGCAAGTTGCGGTTAGGCCGATATAACGTCATGTGCTAAGCGAGGCCAAGCCATCGCGCGGCGGTGGAAGCTCGGCTAGACTGCCCCGCGGCTGGTCGTCTAACTTGCACTTTCCAGGAGCACACAATGCCTATCGACTTATCGGCTGTGAATTGGGTCTTCGTTGGATTGATGGCGGCACTTGCGTTCGTCGCAGCGTTGCTTGGTAGCCTTATTGCATTCCGAAATCGTTTTGTCGGCGCCATCATCGCCGGCGTGCTGTTTGCCGCGGGCTTCGTGGTCTGGAACTATTATCCGCACAGCTTCGGACTTCCGATCATCAAGACGATTGGAATGGACACCAGCGCAGGTTAGTTGACCTTTGCGCCGGCCTCGCTATGCGTAGTTGAACCGGAAGAAATGGAGCGGTCATGAACAAGGTCTATGCGGACGCACGCTCCGCGTTGGCCGGGTTGCTCACCGACGGCATGATGATCATGGCCGGCGGTTTCGGCCTGTGCGGCATTCCCGAGAGCTTGATCCTTGCGATCCGCGATTCCGGCGTCAAGAACCTGACCGTGGTCTCCAATAATTGCGGAGTCGACGGCATGGGCCTTGGCGTGCTGCTCGACACCAGACAGATCAAGAAAATGATCGCCTCCTATGTGGGGGAGAACAAGACTTTCGCGAAGCAATATCTGGCCGGCGAGCTGGAGATCGAGTTCAACCCGCAGGGGACTTTAGCCGAGCGTATCCGCGCCGGCGGCGCCGGTGTCCCGGCCTTCTTCACCAAGACCGGCGTCGGCACGCTGATCGCCAAAGACAAGGACGAGCGGCAATTCGACGGCGAGCGCTATGTGATGGAGCGCGGGCTCATTGCCGACCTGTCGATCGTCCATGCCTTCACGGCCGACACCGAAGGCAACCTCGTCTATCGCAAGACCGCGCGCAATTTTAATCCGATCATGGCCACCGCCGGCAAAGTGACCATCGCCGAGGTCGAGCACCTGTTGCAGCCCGGCGACATCGATCCCGACCACATCATCACGCCGGGCATCTACGTGCAGCGCATCATCCACGTTCCGAATGCGGTGAAACACATCGAGCAACGCACCGTCCGCAAGCGCGATAAGGCCGCCGCGCCGGCCGGAACAGGGGAGAAAGTCTGATGCCTTGGACCCGCGATCAGATGGCGGCGCGCGCCGCCAAAGAGCTGGAAGACGGCTTCTATGTCAATCTCGGCATCGGCATTCCGACGCTGGTGTCGAACTTCATCCCGGACGGCATGAGCGTGCAGCTGCAAAGCGAGAACGGCATGCTTGGCACCGGCCCGTTCCCGTTCGAGGGCGAGGAAGACGCCGATCTCATCAATGCCGGCAAGCAGACTGTCACCGAGTTGCCGACCACCAGCTATTTCAGCTCGGCCGATTCCTTCGCCATGATCCGCGGCGGCCACATCGACATTGCTATCCTCGGCGCCATGCAGGTGGCCGAGAACGGCGACCTCGCCAACTGGATGATCCCGGGAAAGATGGTCAAGGGTATGGGCGGCGCCATGGATCTTGTCGGCGGCGTCAAGAAGGTCGTCGTCGTCATGGAGCACTCGGCAAAGAACGAACCGAAGCTGTTGCACAACTGCACGCTGCCGCTCACCGGGGCCGGCGTGGTCGACATGGTGATCACCGATCTCGGCGTGTTCACCGTCGACCGCAAGGGCAGCGGCATGACGCTGATCGAGCTTGCCCCGGAAGTGACGCTCGACGACATCAAGGCCAAGACCGAAGCAAGCTTCAAGGTCGCCAACACGCTCAAACACTAGCCGCGACGCCCGAGGCCGCTTGGGGGAATTTGTGCCCAAAGACGCGATCCTCGAAACGGAAGAGCTGACCAAGGAGTTCGCCGGATTCATCGCGGTGCGGTCGGTCAATTTGCGCGTCGCCCGCGGCAGCATTCACGCCCTGATCGGTCCGAATGGCGCCGGCAAGACCACGTGCTTCAATCTCCTCACCAAATTCCTCTCGCCGACGCGTGGACGCATCATATTCGATGGCCGCGATATCACCGCGCTCAAGCCGGCGGATGTCGCTCGCCTTGGGCTCGGACGCTCGTTCCAGATTTCGGCGGTTTTCCCGCACCTGACCGTGCTGGAAAATGTGCGCATCGCACTGCAACGCCGCCGCGGCAGTTCGTTCGACTTTTGGCGCTCCAAACGTCCGCTGCGCGCTCTCGACGATCGGGCGAATGCGATCATCGCCGATGTCGGTCTTACGCCGTATATCGAAGCGCAGGCGGTCGAGCTGCCCTATGGCCGCAAGCGGGCGCTGGAAATCGCCACCACGCTGGCGCTGGAGCCCAAACTGCTGTTGCTTGACGAGCCGACGGCGGGCATGGGGCGCGAGGACATCGTTCGCATCAGCGCACTGATCAGGGCGGTTGCCGCCGAGCGGACGGTACTCATGGTCGAGCACAATCTCAGCGTTGTCGCCGATCTTTGCGACCGTATCACCGTGCTTACTCGCGGGCAGGTGTTGGCCGAGGGCGACTATACGACGGTATCCGCCGATCCAGCTGTGCGCGAAGCCTATCTCGGAACCGGTCATGCCTGAGATGCAACCACTGCTCGCGGTCAAGAATCTCGAGGCCTGGTACGGCGAATCGCACGTGCTGCACGGCGTCACCTTCGACGTGCTGCCGGGTGAAGTGGTGACCCTTCTCGGCCGCAACGGCGTCGGCAAGTCGACGACGCTCAAGTCCATCATGGGCATCATCGAAAGCCGCAGCGGCTCCGTGCGCTTCGAGGGCGCCGAGCTGATCGATCGTCCCTCCGACGCGATCGCGCGGTCCGGCATCGCCTTCTGTCCGGAGGAGCGCGGCATCTTCTCCAGTCTCGACGTCAAGGAGAACCTGCTGCTGCCGCCGCAAGTGCGCCCCGGCGGGCTCGGCCTCGACCGCATCTTCGAGCTCTTTCCCAACCTGCACGAACGGCTTTCCAGCCAGGGCACGAAACTTTCCGGCGGCGAGCAGCAGATGCTGGCGATCGGCCGCATCCTGCGTACTGGCGCGCGGCTCCTTCTGCTCGACGAACCGACCGAGGGTCTAGCTCCCGTCATTATCCAGCAGATCGGCCGCACCATCGGCACGCTCAAGGCGCAAGGCTTCACCATTCTGCTGGTCGAGCAGAATTTTCATTTCGCCGCGACCCTTGCCGATCGTTACTACGTTATGGAACATGGCCGCATGGTGGATCACTTCTCGGCCGATGAACTAAAGGCCAATACGGAAAAGCTGCACGACTATCTCGGAGTTTGATAATCAAAGGGCCACGCGGCGGGAACTATCTTCGCGGATCCTTGGCCCGCTTACAGGGAGGGTTGCAATGACACTGACCGGCAGATTGGTGTTCGCGGTCGCCGCGCTAGTGTGCGCGGTGGCGAGCGCCCAGGCGCAGGACGACGTTGTCGTCAAGATCGGCGTCTTAAGCGACATGTCGAGCCTTTATTCGGACATCGGCGGTGCCGGCTCGGTCGCCGCCGCCAAATTGGCGGTCGAGGATTTCAATCCCGCCGCCCACGGCATGAAGGTAGAGGTGATCAGCGCCGATCACCAGAACAAGCCCGATGTCGGCGCCAGCATCGCCCGGCAATGGTACGACGTCGACCATGTCGACGTTATCGTCGACGTGCCCACGTCCAGCGTCGGGCTGGCGGTCAACGAGGTCACGCGCGAAAAGAACAAGGTATTCCTGGTCTCCGGTGCCGCGAGCTCCGACCTCACCGGACCGAAATGTTCCCCGAACACCATTCACTGGACCTACGACACCTGGATGCTGGCCAATGGCACCGGCAAGGCGCTGGTGAAAACCGGCGGCGACACCTGGTTCTTCATCACCGCCGATTATGCCTTCGGCCAGGCGCTCGAACGCGACACGTCGGCGGTGGTCGTGGCCAATGGCGGCAAGGTGCTCGGCAGCGTGCGGCATCCGCTGAACAACAGCGACTTCTCCTCGTTCCTGTTGCAGGCGCAAACCTCGAAAGCAAAGATCATCGGACTCGCCAATGCTGGCGGCGACACCGTCAATGCGATCAAGCAGGGGTCCGAATTCGGCATCACCGCCGGCGGCCAGCACTTTGCCGGCCTGCTCGTGTTCGTCAACGACGTCCAGGCGCTGGGGCTCAAAACCGCGCAAGGTCTGGTCCTAACCGAGACCTGGTATTGGGACATGACCGAAGCGAACCGCGCGTTCACCAAGCGCTGGCAGGTTGCCCGGCCCGGCAAATTCCCGAGCATGGTGCCGGCCGGTGTCTACTCTTCGGTCATCCATTATCTGAAGGCCGTCGCCGCGCTCAAAAGCAGTAGCGACGGCCGGGCGGTCATCGCCAAGATGAAGGAAATGCCCACCGAGGATCCCCTGTTCGGCAAAGGCTCGATCCGCGCCGACGGCCGCAAAATCCACGACGCGTTCCTGTTCGAAGTAAAAAAGCCCGAAGAGTCGAAATATCCGGGCGACGACTACAAGCTACGCGCCACCATTCCGGCGGCCGAGGCATTTCGGCCGCTCAAGGACGGTAACTGCCCGCTGGTCGGCGGATAAGGCATCCGGGGGGAACGGCCGCTTGCGCAAAGCAAGCGGCCGTCGGGGAGGGGATGCGGCATGTTCGAGATTTTCGGCATTCCTTCGCAGGCGCTGTTCGGGCAGTTGCTACTCGGCCTGATCAACGGCTCGTTCTACGCGCTCTTGAGCCTCGGACTTGCCGTCATCTTCGGCATGCTCAACATCATCAATTTCGCCCACGGCGCGCAGTACATGATGGGCGCATTCGCCGCCTATCTGCTGCTGCAACATCTCGGTATCGGCTACTGGGAAGCGCTCGTGGTGGCACCGATTATGATCGGCGCGACCGGCGTGCTCATCGAACGACTGCTGCTCCAGCATTTGCGCAAGCTCGATCCGCTCTACGGGCTGCTGCTCACATTCGGGCTGGCGCTCGTCATCGAGGGCTTATTCCGCAACTATTACGGTTCTTCCGGGCTGCCCTATCAGGTGCCTGAAGCGCTGCAGGGCGGCAGTAACCTCGGCTTCATGTTCCTGCCGAACTACCGCGCCTGGGTGATCGTGCTGTCGTTGGCGGTGTGTTTCGCCACCTGGTTTGCCATCGAACGCACGCGGCTCGGCTCCTATTTGCGCGCCGCCACGGAAAATCCGGTGCTGGTTCGCGCCTTCGGCATCAACGTGCCGCGCATGGTGACGCTTACCTACGGTTTCGGCGTCGGGCTGGCGGCGCTCGCCGGCGTTATGGCGGCGCCGATCTATAACGTCTCGCCGCAGATGGGCTCCGATCTGATCATCGTCGTATTCGCCGTCGTGGTGATCGGCGGCATGGGCTCGATCATGGGCGCAATCCTCACCGGATTTGCGCTTGGCGTCGTCGAGGGGCTGACCAAAGTCTTCTATCCGGAAGCATCGAACACCGTGATCTTCGTCATCATGGCGATTGTGCTGCTCATCCGCCCGGCCGGACTTTTTGGACGGGGCGCGTGATGGAACGTGTCCTCGATCCGTCGGTTCTGCCGAGGCGTCGCGACGAGGGCTGGAGTCTCGGCGTCGCGTTCGCCGTGATGGTCGCCTTTTTCGTCGTCGGACCCTTCGTGCTCTATCCGGTCTTTCTGATGAAGGCGTTGTGTTTCGCGCTATTCGCCTGCGCCTTCAATCTGCTGATCGGTTATGTCGGTCTGATCTCGTTCGGCCACGCCTTGTTCTTCGGTTGGGCGAGCTATCTCACCGCTTATTCCGCCAAGACCTGGGGTTTACCGCCGGAGGTTGCCATCGGCGTCGGCACGGCGACTGCCGCGATGCTCGGCGTCGTTGCCGGGGGGCTCGCCATTCGCCGGCAGGGTATCTACTTCGCCATGATCACGCTGGCGTTGTCGCAGATGATGTATTTCTTCGCGTTGCAGGCGAAATTCACCGGCGGCGAAGACGGTATCCAGGGCATCCCGCGGGGTCGGCTGTTCGGCGTTTTCAACCTGTCCAATGAAATGACGATGTATGTTTTCGTTCTTGTCGTCGTCCTCGCCGGATTTCTTCTCATCTACCGGATCATCAATTCGCCGTTTGGCGAAGTGCTCAAGGCGATTCGGGAAAACGAGCAGCGCGCGGTCTCCCTGGGTTATAACACCGAGCGCTATAAGCTCGTTGCCTTCGTGCTGTCGGCGACGCTGGCGGGACTTGCCGGATCGCTCAACTGTCTAGTCTTTCAGCTCGCCTCGCTCACCGACGTTCATTGGACCATGTCCGGCGACGTCGTGCTGATGACGCTCTTGGGCGGGCTGGGCACGGTGTTCGGCCCGGTGGTGGGCGCCTTCCTCGTTATCGGCATGCAGAACTATCTGGCGCCGTTCGGCCAATGGGTGCTGGTGATCCAGGGCGCCATCTTTGTCGCCTGCGTGCTGCTTTTCCGGCGCGGCATCGTCGGCGAGATCGCGCGGCTTTTGCGCGTGCAGCTTTAAGCGACGTTGCGGTTTAACACTGAGTTATCCACAGACTGGCTTTGCGGAAGCCGGGTTCTTCACAGCGCGGCGCGCCCGCTTCCCTGCATTTTCGTTGCCGAATCGCTGTTCGCAGGCGAACATAGAAAAGCGCCGATTCCACAGGCGCTTCTACCCCGGAAGAATTTCTTGAGGCGATGCGCGAGGCCAGCAGCAGCCGTGACGAATGGGCGAGACTCGCTGGCCTGGAGAAGGGCGAAGCCTCGGCCTAGGACGGTTTCCGCCCAGGTATCCGCTTCCTTCCTAAATCGGCGCCGCCACCCCATGTGATTGTGATGAAGAGTGCTCTGTTTTCGCCGCTGCGGCTCGCCGGTCTCAACCTCGCCAACCGCATCGTCGTCTCCCCGATGTGCCAGTACAGCGCCAATGACGGCGTCGCATCCGATTGGCATATGACGCATCTCGGCATGCTGGCGAATTCCGGCGCCGGGTTGCTGGTCGTCGAATCGACCCACGTCGAACGCTCAGGCCGCATCACACATGGCTGCCTTGGGCTTTATTCCGACGCCTGCGAGGCGGCGCTGGAGCGGGCGGTGGCGCATTGCCGGCGCATCGGCAGCGCCAAGCTCGCGATTCAGCTTTCTCACGCGGGTCGCAAGGCGTCCGCGCAACGGCCCTGGGAAGGCGGCAAGGCATTGTCGGATGCCCAGGACCCATGGCCGACGATTGCACCTTCCGCGATTCCGTTCGGTCCGGGCTGGCACATCCCGCGCGCCATGACCGAGGACGACATGACGCATGTGCGCTCGTTGTTCATCGAAGCCGCAAAGCGTGCTTTGCGCGTCGGCTTCGACGCCGTCGAGCTGCATTTCGCCCATGGCTATCTTATGCATGGCTTTATCTCGCCCATCTCCAATACGCGCAACGACGCGTGGGGCGGCTCGCTCGAAGGGCGCATGCACTTTCCACTCGAAGTCGTGCGCGCGGTCCGTGCCGTTGTTCCGGAGCGCATTCCGCTCGGGGCGCGCTTCACCGGCAGCGATTGGCTGGACGGCGGCCTCACTGTTGCAGACGCCGTACTTGTCGCGAAAGCGCTCAAGGAAGCTGGCCTGGATTACGTCGATGTCTCTTCTGGCGGTGTGAGCACGGACGGTCAGGCGAACGTGCCAAGAAGCCCCGGCTATAACGTACCGCTTGCCGAGCAAATTCGCCGCGAAGCCGGCATGCCCACGCGCGTCGTCGGTTTGATCGTAAGCCCCCAGCAGGCGGAGGCCATCGTAACCGAAGGCCGCGCCGACATGGTCGCGCTGGCTCGCGCGTTCCTCGACGATCCGCATTGGGCCTGGCATGCCGCGCAAGCGCTCGGCGGCGAAGTCGCCCGTCCGCCGCAATACCAGCGGGCGAGCCCCGCGCTATGGTCCGGGGCGACATTGCGATAACGATTGGCCGGCTTTGGGGGAAACGCGATGACCGACAGAGTGACCATAAATTTTGCGGGCGGCGTCGCCGATGTCCGCCTGACGCGTGCCGACAAGATGAATGCGCTCGATCCGGCCATGTTCGAGGCCCTGATTGCGGCCTGCGAGCGGCTCGGCAAGGAACGTAACCTTCGCGCCGTGGTCTTGTCCGGCGAGGGACGCGCGTTTTGCGCCGGCCTCGACATGGGCAGTTTCGCCGCGATGAAGCATAACGGCATGGGAAATATCGCAACTCGATCGCACGGGATTTCCAACGGGTTTCAATATGCCGTGCTCGGTTGGCGCGAACTCGGCGTGCCGGTCATCGCCGCCTTGCATGGCGTGGCCTTTGGCGGCGGCTTTCAGCTCGCGCTTGGCGCCGACATCCGCTACGTCGCGGCGGATACGCGCATGTCGATCATGGAAATAAATTGGGGCCTCGTCCCCGATATGGGCGGCACGATCCTGATGCGCCGACTGGCCCGCGAGGACGTGATCCGCGAACTCACCTTTAGCGGGCGGATCTTCTCGGCGGAGGAAGCGCGAAGCAATGGCTTTGCCACCCGCGTCTGCACCGATCCACGCGCCGAAGCGCTGGCGCTTGCACAACAGATAGCCGAGAAGAGTCCGGACGCGATCAGGGCGGCCAAGCGCCTCTTCAATTTTGCCGCGGCCGGAGCGGATGCAGCGGCGTGCCTGCTTGCCGAATCGCACGAACAGACGCGTCTGATCGGCTCGGCCAATCAGGCCGAGGCGGTCACGGCCAATCTGGAAAAGCGCGCGCCGAGATTTGTCGACGCTGTGGCATGAGCGACCCGGTTCTTGTCGAGGTGCTCCGGGGCGGCATGCGGACGGCGCGAGTGTCTTTGCCGTTGGCGAGGTTGCCGTGCCGGTGTTTCCGCGCTCGGCGGTGAAGCCGCTGCAAGCGTTGCCGGTGATGGAGTCGGGCGCCGCCGACCGTTACGCATTCACCGCTGCAGAGCTTGCGCTGGCCTGCGCCTCGCATGGTGGCGAGCCGGCGCATGTCGATGGCGTCGCGCGCATGCTGGCCAAGGCGGGGCTCGGCGTTTCGGCGCTCGCCTGCGGAGCCCATTGGCCGAGCGCGCAAGCGGCGGCGTTCGCGCTGGCGCGGACCGGTGTGCCGTCGGCGCTGCACAACAATTGCTCAGGCAAGCATGCCGGCTTTCTTTGCGCCGCGTGCACGATGGGCGTCGATCATGTCGGCTATTGGCGGCCGGAGCATGCGCTTCAGCTTGAAGTGCGCGCCGTGCTCGAGGATTTGACCGGCGTGGCCCTTTCGCAGGAGCGCTGCGCGATCGATGGCTGCTCAGTCCCGACCTGGGCGACGCCGCTGGAGAATCTCGCGCGCGCTTTCGCCAAATTCGGCACCGGCCACGGGCTTTCTCCCGCGCGCGCCCGCGCCGCCAGGCGATTACGCGAAGGCCTGCGCGCAAGAGCCGTGGTACCTCGCCGGCACCGACCGTTTCTGCACGGAGATCATGCGGCTGTTAGGCACGCGCGCTTACGTGAAGACCGGCGCCGAGGGTGTGTTCTGCGGCGCGCTGCTCCAACAAGGGCTCGGCATCGCGATCAAATGCGACGATGGCGCCGGCCGTGCCGCCGAAGCTGTCATGGCTGCTTTGCTGGCGCGGTTGCTTCCGCTGGCGGATCAGGAACGCGCGACGCTCATGCGCTTCACGCTGCCGGTCCTGCGCAACTGGAACGGCATCGAGGTGGGTGCGCTGCGAGTAACGGAAGCGATTCGAGCGCCGGCCCGGCGTCAGCGCACGCGATTGCCACCGATCGACAATTGCGCGTAGCGCGCGGCGCCGTCCTTGGAGAGGTCGCCGGTGACCGGCTTCTTCCATTCCATGCCGACGATGGCGCCGCTGCGCACGTCGGAGATCATATTGTCGGCAATGACCGCGGCGCCGGCCCCCGGCGCTACGGAAACGGTGATGCCGAAATCGGCGTGGCGGATCACATTCGAGCTGATGGCGACGTCACGCAGGTAAGCGCCCCAGCCGGCGGCAATCCCGGCATTTGCCGCGTTTTCCACGACATTGCCGGTGACCGACGTATCGGCTTCAACGCCGATGCCGACACCGGCGATGTCGTTCGGATCGGTGCCGGGCGGGCGTCGGCCGACAAGATTGCGGATAAGATTGCCCTGCACGATGGCCAGCCGGCCGCCCTGGTTGAAGTTGGTGACCGACACGCCGAGCGCAGCGCCGTCGACGATGTTGTTGGCGATCAACGCGCCCTCGAAACCGAATTCGGCGTAGAGCGCGACCTCGCCGAGGCCAGTGCAGGTGTTGCCGACGATCTGCAAGTTGGAAGCGGCGTTGCCGCGCACGGCGGAGAAGGCCGCGTTGCGGATGCGGTTGCCGCGCACGATGACGTTGTCGGCGCGGAAGACGTTGACGGCATTGCCGTACTGGCCGGAGCCGCCGGCCTTGTTCATGATGCTTTCGATGCGGTTATCGACCACCAGCGTGCCGTCGTCGCCGCGCTCGCTCCGCCACACCAGGATGCCGCCATTGCCGGCGCCATGCACCGTGTTGCCGGCGATCTTGAGCGCGCGCGCATCGAGCGAGAAAATAGCGGAGTCGGCGGCGCTGATCGTGTTGGCGGTTACCTCGCCATCGATCGCTTCGAGCGCGATGCCGTTGCGGCCGGCGTTGATAATTTCGCAATCGGCGATGCGCAGGGAGCGGCCTTGGGCAAAGTGCAAAAGCCCGCGCCGTTCCGGAAGGGGAATGTTGCCGCCGTCGAGCACAAGGCCGCTGACGCCGATATAGTCGCTGCCGGTGGCCGACATCATCGACGGTCCGCCCGCCATGACGATGCGGGTCGCTCCCGCTACGCCGGCGATGGCAGCATAGGGCGGCAGCGTCAGCCCGCCGGCGCGATAGACGCCCGGCGGCAAGCGCAACACCGCACGCGCGGCGGCGGCCTGATCGATGGCGCGTTGAAAGATTTGCGTCTGATCCTCGGCAGCATTAGGCCGGATACCGAGCGACACCGCATCGATCTCGGCGCGTAGGCCAAGTTCGTGGGCAGGTATAGCTTGCGCTTCGCCGGCTGCGTTCCCGGCGCTGGCAGCGCCGGCGCCGGCGAGAGCCGCGAACAGGCGGCGGCGATCGAGGCTCATTTGGATGACTCCTCGTGAAGCGCGACGGAGCGCATCACGACACGTGCCATAGGGTTCCGGTCCGGCACGGGACACTATTCCACCGCGACGGTTAACGGCGGCTTGCCGCGATGAGCGCGATCAAAAGTCTTTCGGCGGCAGCGATAAGGCAGCGAAACGAAGTCAGCGGGCGTCTGGGCGGCCGCCGCGGCCGCGGATCGAACCTGAGAGGCGGAATGTGAATGAACTGGACCAACGGTCGGCCATTGCGGGCACGTTCCAGCGTGCGCCAGTAGGCGTAGTTGCACAAATATCTCCCGGCATCGCGCGACAAACGGGCTGGGATCGGGCAGCCGCCGAGCGCGCCGAGCAAATCGGCAAATGGCGCGATGCCGCGCAACGCCGCCGGCCCGCCGGGTACGATATCGCCGCGCGTCGGCCGATGTCCGTTCGCATCCGGGAACAGCACCGAGACGGCGTTGCGCGCCCGCGTCTCGATGCAGAGGTGTCGCCTGCGCCCGGCAAGCCCGAAGATCAGCACGATGTCCGGCTTCGCGGCGAACAGCTTTCGGTATTTCACGATCGACGACCGCGTAGTCCGTTCCCAATATGTGTGTCGTGATCAGAATATCGGCGAGTGCCGGTCGCCGCCTGCGGGCAAGCGCCTTGACCAAAACGGTGCTGGGGTTGAACGGCGCGCCGGGGAAGGGGCCGAAGCCGATGAGAAGGACGCGCACTTTACTTGCCGAGCATATCGGCAATCTCCTCGACCGCCGCATTGGGCGCGAGACGTCCCGCCGCGACCTCGGCTTCGAGCCGCGGCAGCGCCGCCTTGAGCGTGCGGTCGGAACGCAGTGGCGCGAATAGGCGCTCTTCGAGCATCTCCCACATCCATTTCACCTGTTGCTCGCCGCGGCGCGACGCTAACTCGCCCGATGCGGTGAGCTTTTCGCGGTGATCGAGCACCTTCGTCCATAGCGCTGCGATGCCGTTGCCTGTCAGCGCCGAATAGGTGACGACGGGCGGCGACCAGTTCGGCGACCGCGGCGTGAGAATATGCAGCGCGGCGCGATACTCGGCGGCGGCGGACTTGGCGCGAACAAGATTGTCGCCGTCGGCCTTGTTGACGGCGATCATGTCGGCGAGTTCGACGACGCCCTTTTTCAACCCCTGAAGCTCGTCGCCCGCGCCCGGCAGCATCAGCACGAGGAAAAAGTCGGTCATGTCGGCGACGGCGATTTCCGACTGCCCGACCCCAACCGTCTCGACCAAAACCACGTCATAGCCCGCGGCCTCGCATAACAGCATGGTTTCCCGCGTCTTGGCCGCCACGCCGCCAAGCGTGCCGGAGGTGGGAGAAGGGCGGATGAAGGCGTTGGTATCGTTGGCGAGGTGCGCCATGCGCGTCTTGTCGGCGAGGATCGAGCCACCGGTGCGCCGCGACGACGGATCGACGGCCAGCACCGCGACCTTGCGGCCTTGCCCGGTGAGCATGCTGCCCAACGCATCGATGGTCGTCGACTTGCCGACGCCCGGCGCGCCGGTGATGCCGACGCGCACCGCCTTGCCGGTGGCGCCGAGCAGCGCTTGGGTAAGCGCGACGGCGCTGCGGCGGTGATCGGCGCGCTTACTTTCGATCAGCGTGATCGCGCGCGAAAGCACGCTGCGGTCGCCGGCGCGGATATCGCGCGCGAGCCGGCCGACGTCGGCTGATGCAGAAAGGGAGCCCATTATGTCTCTTCGGCGAGCCCGCGCGTTCCGTCAAGCGCGCGTATGCGCGTTCATTTACTGTTTGGTAGCCGCGCCCGATCCGGACCCGGATTCTTCGCCGAATGACCGCGATGTCGCCGAATTGCGGCCATGTCGCCGGGCTGACATTCCCGCCTTCCCGCGAAGGGCGATGCGCAGCATCGCTGTCCGTCCTCACCAGGAGACTCCGATGAACTGGGATCAGATTCAGGGCGACTGGATGCAATTCAAGAACAAAGTGCGGATGAATTGGGTCAAGCTCACCGACGAAGATCTCACGCGCATCGGCGGCCGCCGCGAGGTTTTGGCCAGAACCCTGCAAGCGCGCTACGGATTTGCCAGAGCTGAAGCCGAGCGCGAGATCGACGCCTGGATGAAAACGCAGCGGCACGCTGCATAAGGTAAATTGGCCATTTATGACGGCAGCGGAATGAACTCCACTGTGTCGCCGGGCACCACATCGAAGCGGCCGGCCTTCCAATCGGCCTTGGCCGCTTCGATGCGCTCCTGTCGCGAGGAGACAAAATTCCACCAGATGTGACGCGGCCCATCCATGGCCGCGCCCCCGATCACGGCGATGTGGGCATCGCTCACCGCACGGACAAAGACGGGGTCGCCCGGTCGCAGCACCAAGAGCTGCTCCGGCCCGTATCGCTCGCCGCCAATTTCGATGTCGCCGGCGAGCACGTAGATTGCGCGCTCCTCATGCTCGGCGTCCACGGGCAGTCCCGTTCCCGCCTTAAGGTGCGCGTCAGCGAATAGGGTGTCCCACGACGTGGCGGCAGGAGAGCGCAGGCGGTGCATCGTGCCGAGGATGACGCGCAGCGTCATGCCGTTTTCGCAAAGTTCCGGGATGTCAGCCGCCGAGGTATGGGCGAATACCGGCGCCGCCTCTTCGCTCGCGGCCGGCAGTGCGACCCACAATTGCAGGCCATGCAGCTTGTCAGCGCTGGCGCGGCGCTCGGGAGCGGATCG
>Ga0302326_10016066_pt1 | contig 15693 bp, 8 predicted proteins | sample Palsa_T0_3_FD_202264 | JGI IMG/M metagenome (GOLD analysis project Ga0302326, IMG submission 202264) | Peat permafrost microbial communities from Stordalen Mire near Abisko, Sweden - Palsa_T0_3 | ecosystem: Environmental > Terrestrial > Soil > Palsa > Peat permafrost | place: Sweden: Abisko...
GCCTGCAAGTTGTTATAGGCGGTGGCCGCGGTCGAGGCATTCGTGGTCGAGGCGAACTGGCTGGCAGGGATGCTGGCGTTTACCGTCGCCACGTTGTTGGTCACCGTCACGCCGCCGTCATTGAGGATCTTGACCAAGGTAGGGGTGTTGGCGGCGATGTACGCCCGGCTGTCGGCGAAAGCATTGCTCTGGGTCGCATGCGGCAGGGCGTAGTTGGCGAGCACGCGCCAGCCGGGAAGGGGGTTCGCCGTGATCTCAAGCTCATGCCCCCAGGTCTGGGCCGTGGCGGTGTCGGAATAAACCGCAGGCACCGGAGCCAGTCCCTCTTTGTTGCTGTCGTTCGCGTTGAGGTCGCCGAGCGGCGTCAAGTTGATGATCGAGTTGAGCGTGCCGGGAATCGCAAAGGGCAGGCTCTGCGTTCCGGTTGGGAGGGCGACGTTGGTCTGCTTGGCCGCGTACTGCGTGAACGTGACGACGAGCCGATTCTCGAGAAACGTAAACTTCAGGCCCGCGTCATAGCCTTTCGAGAGGAGCGGACCAAAAACTCCGCCGTTGACCCGGGCGGCCGCGGTCGGCGGATTGTAGGTCTGGGATTGGTCGATGAATACGCCGATCCAGTCGGTGACATGATAAACGGCCCCGATGTCGTAGGTGTTGTCGTTGCCGGTCACATTCGGCAGAGAATAATCGCTCTGGTAGGCGGGGAACGGAGCGGTCGTCAGATTCGGAAAGCCATTGGAAAGGGTGGGCCGGCTCGTAGGGAGGCTGAAATAATTGGACGGAGCCACCGGCTTATAAACGATGGTCGAACCGTTATAATTGGGTCCGTAGCCATACCCGTTGTAGGCCAGGCTCGAGAGGGTGTCCTCATCGTAGGAGTCGCGGCGCCCGGCGACCAGGATGTCCAGCTTGTCGTGAAAGAGCTTTCCGTTGAACACGACCTGGGCGTACTTGAAACGGGCGAGCGTCTCGGAGGTGTTGCCCGGACGGGTGTCATCGAGGACAAAGCCGGTCGGCTCGGCGCTCGTCAGGCCGGTGGTGGGATTGGTGTAGTTGATCGTCCCGATATTCGTCTCGGGCAGGTTGCTGTTATTCCAATAATAGCGGTAATGGATCAAAGAGGTGCTGGCCCACAAGCGCGGATCGACCGTGGGATCCTTGATCACGTAGGTGTACTGCGAGCGCGGTGTGATGTACTGCTGGAGGCCCACTTCCGTGTTGAGTCGAAACGTGCCGAAACGGGTGTTGTCGAAATTCAAGAGGGCGTCCCCGCGGTAATTATGCGCCACGAAGCTCGTCAGGTTGAGGTAGCGCACGGATTCGTTGTAAGGCACCAGGAAGTTGGGATTGGCCACCCCCGTGGGCAGATTCGAATTGAGATCGATGTACACCTGGTTGATGCCGCGCGCCGCCGTGTAGTCGGTGGTGTCCGCCCCCGATGTGTAATTGGCGGCCGCGGTCAGGAAGACGTGCTGGCCGACCTGCTGGTTGATCTGCGCCTGGTAGTTGTCGTAGTCCTCCCGGAAATCCGGAGTGTTGAGCACGGTCGCGAAACTGGCGCCCGGCATCCGGAATTGGGAACCTGCGATGGCGTTATTGAAGGCGCTGCGGGGCAGAACGTAGGAGTTGAGCACCGGGGAACCGGCGAGATTCGCGCTCGCGCCCGGCACGACCACACCGCCTACCGGCGTCACCCCGGCGCTGGAATCGCCGGGAAGCGTCGTATAGGAATTGGCCCAGTTGACCAAGCCCAGGTTCGATTCACCCGGAATGAAGACCGCGTACGGCGTCGTCGCCGAACCGAGGCGCTGGACGCCCGCCGTGGTGGCATTCGCCGGCGCCGTCGGCGTCAGGGCCGAGAACGTGGTATGGCCATCCCAGCCGGAAATCTCGTCCGAAACGTACGAATAGGCCAGGTTGTTCTTAATTGAGCCGATGTCCGCATTGGCGGTGATCTGGGTGTGCGGCAGCGGATTGTAGGCCACGGCGAACGCCCCCGCCATCTTGTCCATATATTCCCGCCGGCGCCACGTGCCGCCGTCCTGATAGACGAAATTGGCCCGCACGGAGAGCTGGCTGGTGATCGGTTGGTTCACATCGGCCGTGATGCGGGTCGTGTTGTACGAACCGTAGGAAATCCGCAGCTGTTGAAACGGCTTGAATTCCGCCGCCTTGAACGTGGCCTCGGGCGTGCCGCCGAACGAGCCGTTGCCAAAGAGGATGGCATTGGGGCCGCGCGCAAAATCGAAGCGGTCGATGTCGTAGCTGTCGTAATCGTAAAAGGCCGGAAAGAAGTTGATCTGCTGCTGGCCGGCCGAGACGCCGCGCAGCGTCAGCAGGTAGCCGGCGCCGTCCTGGCCGCTGATCTGGTTGGCGAAGATCGCGTTCGAGCCCTGGTCCGGCGTGGGGTTCGAATTGACGGTCCACTTCATCGCGCCTTCGAGGTCGGTCAGCTTCAAAGCGTCGATAAACTCGCTGGTCAAAACAGAATAAGCCGCTGCGGTATCGTTCAATTGGGTGTTGAGGCGGCCGCCGGCGAGCGAGTTGGCGGCCACGAAGCCGACGTCCTTGCTGGCATCGACGGTGAAGGGGGACAGGACCACGGGGGTGCTCGGGGGCGGCGTCGAAGAGGGGGCGGGAAGGTCAGTCGACGGCGCCACCTGGGCGGGCGCAGTAGCGGCCAGGCAAAGCGCGGCGGCGAGAGAAGCAATAGGCGTCAGTAATCTACAACTGCGGTTCATAGACACTCCTTGGTTTGAGGGGCGGGGGCGAGGAAAACGCCCGCACTCGAATCCAAGAGCCGCGCGGGCCGCAATGACCCGGTTGGTGTATCGTACACCAATTCGGCTTGCGTCTGTTTGGCGGAACGCAGGACATGCTCGCGTGCCCAAGCGCAAGGCCTCATCCGCTGCCCGGACCTCCCCGCGCGGGCCTGATTCAGCGGCGGCGCATGTGACGCTCAAGGACGTCGCACGGCGCGCCGGAGTCTCGCTGATGACCGCCTCCTATGCGCTGCGCCACAATCCGAAGATTCCCCCGGCGACGCGCGGCCGAGTCCAGCAGGCCGCCCGGCATCTGGGTTACATCCCCAATCCCGAAATCAGCCGGCTGATGCAGCTGCTCCGCGGTGGCCGAAGGCCGACCTATCAATCGACTCTGGCGTGCCTCTCTTTTTACCAGGGCCCGTCTGCGACAACGCACCGCTACACAATGGACGTCATCGCGGGCGCGCGGAAGAGGGCCGCCGATCTCGGTTATTCGCTCGACGTCCTAAGCGTCGAGCACTCCAAGCTCGGCAGCGCGCGCCTGACCACGATGTTGAAAAGCCGGGGCATACGGGGGGTCCTGGTCCCGCCGCTTTCGGAGATCGTGGATTGCTCCCGGATGCTCGATTGGTCGCAGTTTTCGGTCATCGCCGCCACCTCGGCGACGCAGAACTTCGAGGTCAATCGCGTGGTGCCGCATCATCAGGACAATATCATGCAGGCGCTGCTGCGGATGCGGCAGAGGGGCCATCGCAGGCTGGGGCTGGTCTTGACGACCGACCTGACGCACCGGGTCAATTTCGCCTATCAGGCCGCCCTCGCATTTTATCAGCAAGCCGGTGATTTCGCGCCGATTCCGGCGCTCAACCTGCCGTCAGCGGATGTTCAGGCGTCCCGGGCTCCCCTGCGGAAGTGGCTGGTCGCGCACCGCCCCGAAGTCCTTCTCACGGTGGAAAATGTTCTTCCTGCCCTGCGCGAAATTTCCGGGGGCCGCGCTCCGGCGGGGAAGTCGATCTGCCTCTTGGATCACGGCGGGATCGGGCCCATGGCGGGAATCCACCAGCACCCGCGGATCATCGGCGAAACTGCGGTCGATCTGCTGGCCGGCCAGGTCGTGCATGGCGAACTCGGGCTGGGCTCGTTTCCCCGAGTGACAATGGTCGAAGGGGTGTGGATAGAAGGCGCGGCAGTTTGAGCCAAGCCCTCCCCCGGCTCAGGCCCGGCCGTCAAGGTTTCCCGCGGATGACAAAGGCCGGCTGGTCCTTCGCAACGTGGATCAGCCCGTCGGCGTCGAACTCCACTTTCACGATAGCGGGCTTCTCGCGGAAGCTCGCCTGGTTGTCGTTGCCAAAGAACCCGCACCACCAGTTGCCTTCCTTGTCCTGGAAATAGTCCGTGCCTCCGCCGCAGGGCACAGCCTCGTGCCAGTGGGTGTATGGGCCGTATATATTATCTGAATACGCAGCAAGGCTGCTATAGCGGCCTTTGTAGAACCCGGCGCCGGTCAGGTAATAGCTTCCGCCGCGCTTGAAGATCGCCGCCCCCTCCTGGCCGACGCTTGCGCGCTTCCAGCTCCCGTCGGCCGGTTTCTCGTAGTCGATCGCGTGCCCGTCGCCCGCGAATCCGCTCATGTCCGCCTTCATTTGCCAAATGGTCCCGCCCCCGTCGCTGGTGAAATAAACCGTTCCGTCGTCGTCCTCAAAGAGCGTCGCATCGATGCCCCGCGGAAGGAATCCATCATCCGCAAGGGCGTTCACATAAGGGCCCTCCGGCTTGCCCGTCGTGCTTTTCAATATGCCCCGATTCCCCGGGGGCATGCTGATGGTGATGAAATAGTTGTTGAGCTTCTTCAGGTAGTGAAGCTCCGGAGCCCAGAGAGCGCGCACCGGCTTGTGGTGCCAGCGCCACGCCTTCTCCCAGGTGCCGTCCCGGTCGAAGGTCCATACGAGCCCCAGGTAGGTCCAGGACTTAAGGTCCGCCGAACGCCAGAGCTCGACCCCGTCATTATGGTCCCAAATGTCGGCGCCGGAGGACCCCGTGAGGTAATAGTTTCCGTCCCCGCCGACGATCACGACGGTGTCGCGCAGCTGCGTGTCGGCGATCAGCGGCTTGAGGTCGGGAATCAGCCCGCTCCTAACCGCCGCTCCCGTGACCTCCTGGTTATAGCGCGCCCATTGCGGCCCGTGGATCGCGCCGGGACCGCTGATGCCCAAGCCGGGGGCGCTCGGCGGAGGCGCGGGCACGATGTCGCCGCCATGGTGGGCGTCCGCGGGTGCGGCTGGCTTCGAAGCGGGCGGCGGCGGTGTTTGTGCCTGGACGGCGAGAGCAGCCAGCGTGAGCCAAGAGGAGACGATCCGTAGCTTCATAGGCGATCCTCGGTCATACGGCGGCTAGGGATGATAGGTCCAGGTGCATCCGTCGGTGATCCGCTTTCCGTCGATGCGAGCTTCCGCCTCGACTCTATTTTCGCCGCGCACCAAGTGCGCATCGGACCAGCGGAAAATATGGTCTGTGGAGCTTTTGCGCCCGAGGCGGGTTCCATTGAGGATCAATTCGACCTCGGAAGCATTGGAATACACCTTGATGTTTAGCGCCTCCTTTGTCCTCACGGCAAATCGGCTCCCGTCGATGTGCAGCACCGGCTCCCCGCTCCAATTCGCCTTGTAGAAATAGAAGGCGTCCTTGCGCGTGCGTCGATCATAGGAAACGAGCCCCTTGTCATTTCTTCCGGGCGAATCGCCCTCGGCCCGGTCATCGGCCGCAAAGTCGAACAGTGTCCAGATGAATTTCCCCCAAATATAGGGCCTTTTTTGGAGGACGCTCCACGAGGCTTCGTGGAACAGAGCCTGATATTCCTCCGGATGGAAAGGACCCCGGGGTGCGGGCCTTGCGGGAGGATCCTCATGCTGGAAGAGGCTGGCACCCGCGCCGTACTCACTGACGGCGATCGGAGTCCCAGGGTGGCGCGCGTGGGTGTTGTCCATATCCGTTGCGAAGTCTGAGAGCTGGCCGCTGTACCAGCCGAAGTACCGGTTGAAAGCCACGACGTCGGTGTGCCAATTCCGCGGATCGCTCTCCTTATGATTCGAAGCGTAGGTGCTCAGGCGGCTCGAATCCTCCTCGTGGACAAGAGCAGCTAGGGAGACAATGACCGGGTCGGCGTCCGGACCCCGCGTCTCATTGCCGACGCCCCAGAAACAGATGGCCGGATGATTGAAATTTTGACGGATCAATTCCCGCATCTGCTGCCGCGCGTTCTCCAGAAACCGGGGATCCGGCAGAGCTTCGTTGACAAACGGTATCTCGGCCCAGGCAACCACCCCGCTTCGGTCGCATCGGCTGTACCACGTATCCGCCTGAGGGTAATGCGCCACCCGGATCGCCGTGCACCCCAATTCAAGAACGAAGCCGAAATCCTGCGCCTCGTCGGCCAGGCTGATGGCCCACCCCTTGTCGATTCGGTCCTGATGGCGTGTCACGCCATGTAGATCGAGCGGCCGGCCGTTGAGGATGAAGCCACGGTCGGGATCGACTCGGTAGGTGCGCAAACCCAGCGGCTGGACCACCGAATCACGGACCAGGCCCGCCACCAGAAGCTCGACCGATACCGAATAGAGGTAGGGGTCGGCCCGGCCGTTCCACAGACGTGGATGAGGCAGGGTGATCGTGCGGGCCAATTCAACGCTTCCATGGGCGGCCAACGGCACCTTGGCCAGTAGGCTGCCGACGACTGCGCCACCGGCATCGCGAACGGTGATGCGCTCGGTCCCGTCGCAGGGCGAGCTGCTGTGATTCTCAAGCTCGGCGCGGACATTCACGTCGGCGGAATCGGTTCCAATCCTCGGGGTGGTGATAAAAACCCCGGGCGAGGCCCAATCCGTCGCGCAAATCTGAACCGGATCGGTCGCCAGCAGGCTGACCCCGCGGTAGAGCCCGCCGAAGAAAGTGAAATCGGCCGAAATGGGAGGGATCCCGAGTTTCCCGTTGTCCACCCGCACGGCGATCGTGTTGCCCGGCCCGGCTTTGAGCGCGTCGGTTGCGTCGAAACGGAAGCGGGCAAAGCCGCCTTCGTGTTTGCCCAACAGCTGTCCGTTCACCCAAACCTCCGCCATCAGGCTCGCGCCGTCGAACTGCAGATAGAGACGCCGGCCCCGCAGTGCGGAATCCACCACGAGCATGCGCCGGTACCACCCAGCCCCTCGCCGGTAGTTATTCCCGCCGTCCTCGCCGTCCCTCGCATTCCAAGTGTGGGGCAAATCCACGGAGGCCCAACCGCGGTCGTCGAAGGAGGGATCGGACGCCCGCGGCTCATCGCCCGCGAGGAAGCGCCATCCGGCGTTGAGGGAAATGACCTTGCGTACCGAGGAGGGTGCTTCCACCGCCCCGCCAACGGGAACTTCCCTGGGCGCCGAAGCCCTCGGCTGCGCAAATAACTCAGAAGCGAAGCACAGCACGGAGGCCAGCGGGAGCAGGCTTCGCCAAGGCTTCCGAGGCTTCAATGAACGTGTCGCAATGCGTGGAGAACGGAGCATGATATCAAACCGAGGACGTCCTGAGGACTTGGCCTGCTCTAGGCGAGAGCGGCAAAGGATGGCAAGAAGCATCGTCCCGCAGCTTCGGCCTACACCGGGGCCTCGATGACTTGCTTCCCAACGACTTAGATCGTCTGAGAAATTCCACCCGGCTCGTGTCCCAGGCGCCCGAACCCGTGGCGGAAGGTGCGTCGATCCCGAGCGTTCAATTTTGCCGGAACGAATACGGTGTAAAGCCGGTCACGGGCGGTGATTCGCCACTCAAAGGCATTGAGTTTCAGCCACCCACGGTCACCGTTCTCGTTGTCGCGGGAGCCGGGCTTGTCACACCCATTTATGATTTTGAATTTCTGCCGCCGGTGGCTAACCGCCGCCCCGGCGATAGCGCTTTTATTTCCACTCCTGAATTTGGCCCAGCCGGCCTCCGCCCAGGCAGCTGCCGGTCGAAGTGCGTTCGCGCGCAGCGTGGTCGCTGTGCCCGCCACCTCCGCCGAGGCCGCCAAAGCGCCCCGGCACGCCTGGGTCAGCCGGGTAAGCCTGACCGCTGCCGAAACCGCCCGCTCGATGACCGTGGAGGTCGCCCTGAAAATGCGGAACTTCGACGAATTGCAGGCTCGGGTGGCCAGCGGGGAGCAAATCTCCCGAGTCGAAATGGCCGAAAAGTACTTCCCCAATCAGGACGACCACGATCGCCTGGTCGCCTGGCTCCAGGCGCAGGGTCTGTCGATCGCGCGCACCGATGCGAATCGGCTAGCGGTTTTTGTGCGCGCTCCGGTTTCCGCCTTGGCCCGGGCCTTTCAGGTAACTTTCTCCCATGTCAGCGCGGAAGACGGTGAATATGTGTCCGCGACAAGCGCGCCCAGCCTACCGACCGATCTCTCGGCCGCGGTCGTCGGCATCCACGGATTGCAACCCCACCTGCATCCGCGCCGGCTCGCCAAGTCGCGGGCGACAGCGACAAACAATCCGCCCTACCTCCCCGCGCAGATTGCAGCCGTCTACAACGCCTCCGGGCTGACGGTGACCGGGGCGGGCCAGACCATTGCGATCTTCTCCGCCGCCTTCACCTCGCAGACCGACCTGACCGCGTTCTGGAAAGCGGCGAGCGTGGCGGCTTCCTACAGCAATATTCAAAACATCAATGTCGCAGGCGGTCCGGCGACATCGCCCAGTTCCGACGCCGCCACGGAGGCCGCGCTCGACATTGAGTGGACGAGCGCCCTGGCCCCAGGTGCGGTCATTCGGGTTTACGGCGCCAATGAGAACGATCCGGCGCTATTCGATGAGATTTTCCAGCAAGTGTACGCCGACCTGCCCAGTCAGCCGACCATGCATCAATTTTCGGTCAGCTACGGCGGCGATGAACTCGAGGTGGATCACGACTACCTGATTATTGAGGCCCAGTATATGGCCAACCTCGCGGGCGCCGGGGTCACCGTACTGGTCGCCTCCGGCGACACCGGGTCTTCCGACCTGGGCCTGGTCCAAACCACCTACCCCACCTCGGATCCCGATGTCACGGGAGTGGGAGGAACGACGCTGCTCCTCAATTCCGCCGGCGGCGTCTCCAGCGAGGTCGCCTGGTCCGACAGCGGCGGCGGCATCAGCGCGGTCTTTGCCCGGCCGGCCTGGCAAACGGGAACAGGAGTTCCGGCGGGAACCACCCGCTGCGTGCCCGACGTGGCATCGGCCGGCGACCCGAATACCGGCGCAGTCGTGATCCAAAACGGGAAACAGGAAACCATCGGCGGCACGAGCTGGGGGGCGCCCACCTGGGCCGCCTTTTGCGCGTTGATCAATCAGGCCAGGGCCAGCGCCGGACAGGCCCCCCTGGGCCTGCTCAACCCACGCATCTATCCCTTGATCGGAAGCACCGCATTCCGCGACATCACCAGCGGCAACAATGGAAGCTATACCGCCGGCGTAGGCTATGATCTCTGCACGGGAATCGGCGTGCCGAACGTCACCAATCTAATCCAAGCCTCGCTGGTGTCCCCGACATCCGCTCCGACGGTCGCCGGACAATTGGGCAATCGGATCACGGTCGCCGGGCAGCCCGCCACCTTCTTCGTCGCGGCGGAAGCGCCGACCACCCTCTCCTACCAATGGCAGCGCGCCCCGAGCGGATCGGCGACCTTCGCCTCGCTCTCGGACAATAGCACCTACAATGGTTCCGCCACGGCCACGCTGGTGGTCAATGGCACGACCCTGGCGATGACGGGGGATCAATTCCAATGCATCGTCAGCACACCCGCGGGCACCGCCGTCAGTGCGCCGGCGGCCAGCCTCACGGTCGTTCCGGTCGGAGTGAGCACCTTTGCCGGATGGCCCGAATCAGGCGGCAGCGTCGATGGGACCGGGTGGAAGGCTCGCTTCGACTCTCCTGGAAGCGTCCGTACGGACACCTCCGGCAATGTCTATGTGGCGGACTCGTACAATAATACGATCCGCAAGATCACTCCGGCAGGCGTGGTCACCACGTACGCGGGCGCCGCGGGCGTCAGCGGAACGACCGACGGTCCCGTAGCCTCGGCCCGATTCAACGGGATTGGCGGTGTCGCGACTGACGCGGCGGGGAACGTCTATGTCGCCGACAGTCTGAATTACACCATCCGAAAGATCAGCGCAGCGGGGGTGGTCAGCACGCTTGCAGGCCAGGCGGGAGTCTCGGGTCACGTCGACGGCACGGGCACCGGTGCTGAATTCTCCGATCCTGAAAATCTTGCGCTCGATCCGTCGGGCAACATCTACGTCGCCGACGGTGTCGGCAACACGATCCGCGTGGTGTCGCCAACGGGGGTCGTCAGCACCCTTGCGGGCGCCTCGCTGGCGGGCTCCACCGACGGCTCGGGCACCGCCGCGCGGTTCGACGATCCCACCGGCATCGCGGTGGACCCGGCGGCAAACGTCTTCGTCGCCGATAACGGCAACAGCACCATCCGAAAGATCACGCCGGCAGGGGCCGTCACCACGCTGGCCGGATCTCCGCAGCGGCCTGGCTCGACGGACGGCACCGGAACGGCGGCGCGCTTCTACAATCCGGCGGGACTGGCGGTCAACGCCTCGGATACGGTCTTCGTGGCCGATTACAATAACAGCACGATCCGGCAGGTCACGGCGGCAGGCGTCGTCACGACCATTGGCGGAAGCGCCGGCCAGCAAGAGAATATCGACGGACTCCCGGCGTCCTCACGGTTCAGCACACCCGCCGATGTGGCGATCGATCCGTCCGGCAATCTCTTCATTGCGGATACCGGCAACCAAACGATACGTCGCATCGTGCCCGGCACCGTTTCTCCGCCAGTGATCCAGAGCCAGCCCTCGAGCGTGACGATCAACTCGGGCCAGAATGCAACCTTCACTGTGACCGCGAGCGGACTGGCACCCCTCTCCTACCAATGGCAACGGATGCCCAGCGGTGGCACCACCTATAGCACCCTGAACGACAACGGAACCTACTCCGGTTCGGCGACCGCAACCCTGACACTCCTCGCGGCGACCGTCGCTCTCGATGGCAGCCAGTTCCAGTGCGTCGTGACCAATCCCGGAGGAAGCACGGCCTCGTCGGCAGCTTCGCTCTTTGTCCAGGGAGCCCCGAGCATCAGCACCACCGCCCAAACCCAATCCGTTGCGGTGGGAGGATCGGTGACGCTCAGCGTGGCGGCGACAGGCCGCGGCCTATCCTATCAGTGGCAATTGAACGGCGTGGCGATCACGGGCGCCACCGCCTCCACGCTCACACTCAGCAACGTGCAGGCGGCCAACGCCGGCACCTACACCGTCGTTGTCACCAATAGCTACGGTTCCACGACCGCCACCATCGCCACCCTCTCCGTGCTCAGCGCCCGGCTGACCAATCTGTCGGCGCGCGCCGCGGTGGGCACCGGTAGCAATGTGCTGATCGCCGGATTTGCCATCGGAGGAACCGGTTCCAAGCAAATGATCCTCCGGGGGGTGGGGCCAACGCTCGCCAGCTTTGGGGTGACCGGCGTTCTGGCGACTCCGCAGCTGACCTTGGTCAACGCGGCGGGAGTGACCCTCTTCAACGGCACTGCCTGGGGAGGAAGCAGCGCCCTCGCCGCGCTCTTCAACTCGGTCGGAGCGTTCGCCCTCCCCACCGCCTCCGCTGATTCCGCTACCGTCCAGACACTGCCGACCGGCAACTACACGGCCACCGTCTCGGGCGTCGGAACATCCACGGGAGTCGCTCTCGCGGAACTCTACGATGCGGATTCCGGGACCCCGCCGGCGCGGCTCACCAACATTTCGGCGCGCGCCCTGGTGGGCACCGGAGCCAACATCCTCGTCGCCGGATTCAATGTCAGCGGCGGTACCGAAACGGTGCTGATCCGCGGGATCGGGCCCGGACTGACGCAGTTTGGGTTGACGGGCGTTCTGGCCAATCCGGTGCTGACGGTCTATAATAGCAGCGGCGCAGTCATCGCCAGCAACCAGGGATGGGCCGGTTCCGCGACCCTCTCGAATGCGTTCACCCAGGTGGGGGCCTTCTCCCTTCCGACGAACTCGGCGGACTCAGCCCTTCTGCTGACCCTTCCGGCCGGGACGTATTCGGCCCAGGTTTCCGGCATCAACTCCAACACCGGAATCGCCCTCGCCGAAGTCTACGAAGTGCCCCACTGAACCCAGTCCGCCCTCATGATCGCCACACAAATCCGTCAAAAGGACGCTGTCTTCTACTTCGCCTCCTATCCGTCCGAGGCGCTGCTCGAACGCGTTCGCTTCATCAGCCGCTTCTATGATGAGCAGAGCGACGGCATCCGCGCCGAGGCGGTGCCGGAGTTGGACGATGTGGCGCAGTTCATCGGGCGGATCGAGCGCAGCGACAAAGCGTTCCAACGCGAGATTTCACAGGCCAAGGCCAAAGCGATCCGTAATTTCTACGAGACCGCCACCAGCCAGCCCCCGATTCCGGGAACGGTGCTTTTGTTCACCCCGCAACGCCTCCACTTCGAGGCCTGGACCGATGGCAGCGGCGTGGGACGCCTGCAGGAGCCGGCCGAGAAATACCTGATCATCGACGGCCAGCACCGGCTCGCGGCGCTGGAATTCTACCGCCGCTCCCACCCGGAGGAAGCCAAGTCGATCCACGTTCCCTGCGTCATCTTCGATGGCCGAAGCGAGGATTTCGCCACCGAGATGTTTGTCATCATCAATTCGACGCCGACACGGATCAACAAGAGCCACTTGGTCGATCTCTACGAGCGGGTCTCCTGGGCCGAACCGGACCGGAGGTTTGCGGCGCACGTCGCCGAAATGCTCTACCGGGAGGGCGACAGCCCGCTGCGCTACCGCATCAATCGCCTGGGCGGGCGCAGCCAGCAGGAGAAATGGATTTTGCAGGCCGAACTCTTCAACGAAATCCACCGCTGGGTGCGCCGGGATTGGAAGAAGATTGAGGCCGGGGGCACTGACCGGAGGGCTGCGGCCCGCCACTATGAGGTCCTTCGCGATTTCCTGAAGGCCGCCACACAGGTCTGGGGCGAAGCCTGGGGTTCGCCCGCCTATATGGTGACCAAGCCGGTCACCCTGAAAGCCCTGATCCGCGTGTGTGCTGATCTGGCCGCGGCCGACCCAGAGCCTGAGGACACGCGGCTCGCCCGGTGGAAAGAGAAGCTGGCGCCCTGGTCGGAGCAGATGCGCGAATTCCGCAACGAGGGTTTCTACGAGCGCTTTCCGGCCAAGGGGCAGGTGGAGCGCGTGACGCGCCTCCACCGCGACCTGGCTCGGATCGCCGGAGTCCCCACCCGGTCCCGAGATCGCAGACCCTGAAAGCCATGGACCGCGACCATTGGACCTTTCTCATGACATTTGGCGGCAGTGTCTGTTGGATTGTGTGCTTTTGGTGGATGCGCCGCATCTCGGCGAATCAGAATGTGCTGCTCGCCCAGTTGCGCGCGCAGGCCTCGCGCATCGAGCGCCTGTCGAAGGCCGAGCACGACCTGATCAAGGAGGTGCATCCCCAAGTCGCCGAAATCAAGGAGGGCATGGACGCGATCATCGCCACGGTGAAAGAGAATTCGGAACTTCCGGCCGATCAGCGGCTGAAGGAATCCACCCCGGAGCCGCGGGCTACTGGACGGTGAGGGTCACGTCTGAGTAGAGGAAGAAGCGCTGCACTTCGTAGGCAGCCGATGTCGATGGGCCGCGGCGCACGACAATGAGCCGGCCAGCGAGAATTCCGGTCGTGAATCCGTCGAGCGAAGCACTCGTCACCGTTCCCGAATTCGGCGCAGCAGTCAGGATGTTTAGAGCCGGGCCGATGTCGACCCAGGCCCAATCCGTCTGACTGTTATTCGCCAGAGTGAGGGAATACTTCGGTTGGACGATACGTTCGACGAGAAGGCGCGAAGCATTGGTCCGTCCGTTCGAAGAGATCGAATTCCAGAGCGCGAGATCCGTTGCCGTGAGCAGTCCCGTCCATGCGGCGGGCGCCTGCGCAGCAACGGAATCCCAGCTCTGGTCCCAGATCGTGTCGAATGTCTGACTCGCATCCGCCGTCGGGAATTGGAGAACACGGTACGGAGGAACCATGAGCGAAATGAGGAGGTACCGCTGGCGTCCGGTTTCGGATGAGGGACCAACAACCAAGCAGCGCTGAACCTGGAAGTGGTTGAAGGCGAGATTGGAGTACTGGTTTGCGGACGCCGCCGAATAGGAAGCGCCGACTGTGTATCCCGTGACTCCCTGGCGCTGAGCCAGCTTGGTCGCCCATCCGTAGGGATCCACCGTGACAGTCGACGCATAAATTCTCGAACCGAATGAGTCCCCCTGGTCGAAGGTTGTCAGAGCCGTCCCTGCCGGTAATCCCGAGTTGAGAAGGGAAGACTCGTTCAAGTCGGCGTAGTCGGTGGCATCAAACGTTGCCTCAAATTCGCGCCGGAACCCCGCCAATGCTGCCTGTTCCGCGCGAATTTGCGCATCATCCAGCTTGTTCGACAGGACGGGTGCGAGAATGCCCGCAAGAATCCCCACGATGGCGAGTGCGATCAGGAGCATCAACAGAAACTCGCCGCGCTCCGTGCGTAGCCGAGGCCCGCATCCCTCAAGCGTTCTAATGGAGCTCATTGATCACATCGACGATCGGTAGTACGACGGCAAGGGCCACGCCGGCGACCCAGAGTAACACCAACAAGATGAGCGCCGGTTCCAGTAGGCGCAGCGCCAGAGCGACCTGATGGCGTGCCTCATCGGCATAATGGTCCGCCATGCGCCCAAAAACTTCGGTGAGATGGCCCTCGGCGCCGCTCACCGCGAGCACAAGCTCCGGGGCAAAAACGCCGGCCGACTCAAAGCTCCTTCCCACAGTTTCGTTGGCCCGTAGCGAATCGATGACCCGTCCGATACCGCGCTCGTACACCGAGTTTCCGGCGGCCCGACCGCAGAATTCGAGGGACTCGATCACTCGGATGCCGGCGCCACTCAGGGCGCGGTAGGTGGCGCAAATGCGCGCCAACGCGAGAGCTTCGGCCGCCTTGCTCACCACGGGCAGTTTAAGGACAACGCGATCCCAAGCCGGTCGCATATGCCGGTTGCAGGCTGCCGCGGCCAAGACCGCTGGAGCTGCAGCCAGCGCCAGCACTCCGAGCGGGCGGTGGGTTGCGAAGTCGCTCATGACAAGAAAGCCCTGGGTGATTGGATTGGGATGGGTGACGCCCACTTCGCGAAGCATCCGGGCGAACCGCGGAAGTGTGAATATCGCCAACACGGCGGCTGCTGCCAGACCCGTGGCGCCCACAACGGCGGGATAAGCCAGGCTGCGGACTGATTCGCGGCGGATCTCCTCCATGCGCACAACATGGGCGCGAACCAACCGGATCCCCTCAGGCAATCGGCCCGCGTTCTCATGCGCAGCGACGATTCCAACGACCGCGTCTCCGAACACCGTCGGGAACGCCGCGAATCCGCCCGACACGCTTCCGGTCGCCTCAACGTGTCGGGCGATTCCCGACCAGAGCCGCCGGGCGGCACCCGGCGGTGCGGACTGGGCCAGCAGGTGCAAGGCCGCGTTGATCTTGACGCCGGTCGCCAACATGAATTCGAGCGAATCGAGGCCGACCATCAGAAGCCGTGGTCTGACCTTTGGCGCAAAACTCGGGAGCCGGCTCTTCGGCAAACGACGGAGTGCGACCAAATAAGTACCGCGCGCGCGTTCTACCTGGGCGGCTGCGTCCGCCTCGTCCGCGGCGGTCACCCAGGCTCGTCTTTTGCGGCCAGAGGCACCGATGAAGTGAGCTCTATAAAGAGGCATGAATGAGACGGACCACGGCTTTTCGTCCGATCGGCAGGACATAAATGGCATCATCAAGGCGGAGGAGAGCTTCTTCGCGGCGCACGCCCACTATAGTAAAGACTGAGGCTCGGTCTCCGCGAAGAAG
>Ga0302326_10016067_pt1 | contig 15693 bp, 13 predicted proteins | sample Palsa_T0_3_FD_202264 | JGI IMG/M metagenome (GOLD analysis project Ga0302326, IMG submission 202264) | Peat permafrost microbial communities from Stordalen Mire near Abisko, Sweden - Palsa_T0_3 | ecosystem: Environmental > Terrestrial > Soil > Palsa > Peat permafrost | place: Sweden: Abisko...
GCAGCGACATCCGCCTGCGCATCGCCTCCTCGGGGTGCGCGTCGATGCGCGCGAGCAGTCGCCGATAGATGCCGGCCATCGCCAGCACGCACGCGGCGCTGCGCCGGTCGAGCATCCCCGCAAGCACGATCCCGCGGTCGAACCACCGCGCCGCGCGCTCAGACTCGAAGCGCACGAGCGCCGCCAGTCGCGCCAGTTCGTCGGCGCTCTCGAGCGGCCGTGCGCCGGCGGCATCGAGCCGTCGTGCGAGCGCCGCCAGCGTGTGGGCGGCGCCGGCCTGCCCGGCGTCGTGCTCGGCGGCGATCAAGCCGAACCGGCGCAGATCCTCGGCCGGCAGGTACACGCGATCGTTCTCCGCGTCCTCGCGCAGGTCGCGCAGGATGTTCGTGAGCTGCAGCGCCACGCCCAGCTCCTCTGCGAGCCGTTCGGCGCCCTCGGCGTCGGCGTCGGCGTGCTCGCGCAGGCCGAAGATCGCGAGGCACAGCCGTCCGATCCCGCCGGCCACCCTCCGGCAGTACACGAGCAGGTCCTCGAAGGACTCGTAGGCGACCGCGTCGACGTCCATGCGCACCCCCTCGACCAGCTCGCTGAGGGCGTCGACGGGCAGTGGGAAGTGCCGCTGCGCGTCGGCGAGCGCCAGCATCACCGGGTCCGCGCCGGCGGGCGCCGCGCCGTCGCCGGCGCCGACACCGGCCCCGTCCAGCGCGATCGCGGCCAGCGCCCGCGCCTCGCCGTCCAGGCGCGCCAGCTTCTCGTGGCGCTCGAGCGTGCCGTCGCCGATGTCGTCGACGCGCCGGGCGAACGCGTACACGGCCGACATCGCGCGCCGGCGCTGACCCGGGAGCAGCCGGATGCCGTAGAAGAAGTTGGCCGCCTGCGTGCGCGTCACCGATTCGCAGTGGCTGTAGGCGCCGGCGATCCCGGCCGCCGCGTTCACGACCCGGCGCTCCGGCCGGTGGCGTTGTGGCCGGCGCGCAGCGTCGGAGCGAGCGCCAGCAGGCGTCGCGTGCGCCCCGCGCGCGCAGGGCCGGCGAGCACATCGTAACGCGCCCGCTCGATCGCGCCGAGCGCAGCGTGCCCGCCGGCGATGAACGCGGCGACGGCGAGCTTGGGGCGACCGCGCAGTTGCGCGAGCAGCGGCGTGCCGTCCGCCAGCAGGCCGCGCGCGCGGGCGACCTCGAAGGCGAGTACCGCCTGCAGCGGCCCGCCGGCGTGAGCCGCCGCGAGGTCGCTCTCGGCGCAGCCGAAGCGCGCGAGGTCCTCGAGCGGCAGGTACACGCGGCCGCGGGCCAGGTCCTCGGCGACGTCCTGGCAGTGCTCAATCAGCTGGAGCGCCGTGCAGATCGAGTCCGACAGCGCGATTCGCGCGGGGGTGGCCAGGCCGAGCACGCCGAGCACCAGCTCGCCGACGGGGTCGGCCGACAGCGCGCAGTAGGCGCGCAGCTGCGCCCACGTCTCATAGCGGCTGACGCGCTGGTCGACGCGGTTGGCCTCGATCAGGCGCGCGAACGGCTCACGCGCGAGGCCGAGCTCGCGCACGGTCTGCGCCAGGCGCACGAGCAGCGGGTGCTCCCCCTCCGGGGACGATGCGGCGTCACCGCGGAAAGCCCGGTCGAGCTCGCCTTCCAGCCAGTCCAGGGACGCCAGGCGTTCGGCGGGCGAGCGGCCGCCCGGCGCGTCGGCGTCCGCGTCGCCGAGCTCGTCCACGAGCCGCGCGAAGCCGTACACGGCCAGCAGATGCGAACGCGCCCGTCGTGGCAGCACGACGCTGGCGACAGTGAAGTTCTCGGTGGCCACCCGCGCCATCACAGCCTGCGCCGTGGGGGCGTCGAGCGGCGCCTGGGCTGCGGAGATCACCCCTGCTGCTCGGGGGCGCCGCCACCGGAGGCATCCTGCTGGGCGGCCGCGGAGAGGCAACGTCCAAGGGCCATGATCGGAAACGTGAGCCGATAGAGGTGGTAGTTGATGTAGTAGTCGCAGGGGAAGCCCGTGCCGGTGTACTGCGGCTCCTCCCAGCCACCGTCGGCGCGCTGGCTTGCGACGAGCCAGGCGACGCCGCGCGCGAGCGCCTGCGAGCGCTCGCCGGCCGCGTGCAGCGCGAGCAGCGCCCAGGCCGTCTGCGAGGGCGTGCTCGGGCCCCGGCCGATCCATTTGGGGTCGTCGTAGGAGCGCGGGTCCTCGCCCCATCCGCCGTCTTCGTTCTGGTGGCGCTCGAGCCACGCGACCGCGCGCCTGATGCACCCCTTCGACGGATGTACGCCCGCGGCGATCAGCCCCGGCACGGCCGCCCCGGTCCCGTACACATGGTTGATGCCCCAGCGCCCGAACCACGAGCCGTCGGCCTCCTGGCTGTCGAGCAGCCACTGCACGCCGCGACGCGCCGCCGGCGTGTCGCCGAGGCCCAGCACCCCGAGCATCTCGACGGTGTGGGCGGTGACGTCGGCGCTCGGCTCGTCGATCACCTCGCCGAAGTCCAGGAACGGCAGTTCGCGCACCAGCGCGCGTGTGTTGTCGGCGTCGAACGCGCCCCAGCCGCCGTCGGCGCTCTGCATCCCCCGCACCCACTCCAGTGCGCGCGACATCGCCCCGTCGATCCGCGCTTCGACGGATGCCTGGCGCGCGAGCCGTTGCAAGGCGAGCATGACCTCGACGGTGTCGTCGACATCCGGGTAGTTAACGTTCGCGAACTCGAACGCCCATCCCCCGGGCGCCAGCTGCGGGCATCTGATGGCCCAGTCGCCGCGCTCGCGGACCTCCTCGTCGAGCAGCCAGCCGGCGGCTGCGGTCATCGCGGGGTGGTCTTCGGGCAGGCCGGCATCGGCGAGCGCGACCATCGCAAGCGCGGTGTCCCACACCGGCGACTGACACGCTTCCAGGCGCCGGCTGGGGCCCGCCGGGGCGCCGGGCGGGCGCGAGCCGCCGGGCTCGCCGCGGTCCTCGACCATGAAGCGGTCGAGTCCGTCCAGCCCGCGCCGGATCACGGGGTGCTCGAGCGGGTAGCCGGCTAGGTGCAGCGCCATCAGCGAGTACACCCACGGGGGCTGGATCCCGCCCCACGAGCCGTCGGCCTCCTGACGGCGCACGACCCAGCGCTCGGCGCGCCCCAGCGCGAGCCTGCGCAGCGGTGCCAGGGGTCTGCGCTCGTACGCTCGCAGCAGGCGATCCAGGCGTCCGAGCCACACTCCGCGACGGGAAGGCTGTGAGGGTGGGACTCCCTGCGGCCGAGATCCGGCGTCGTCGGCCGGGCGCTCGCTCGCGCGCAGCTCCGCCAGGTCGAAGGTCAGCGGCCGGACGGGGCGGTGGGCTTTGACGATCGACAGGGCGACGATCGTCTGGCGCGCCCAGCAGGCGAAGTCGTAGATGTTCAGCGGGACCGACGGCGGCAGCAGCACGACCTCGGGGGGCAGCGCCGGCACCCGCTCCCACGACCACAGCCCGAACAGCGCGAGCCACACGTGCGTGAACACGCGCGCGCCCTCCAGGCCGCCAGCGTCGCGGATGAACTCCGCCGCGGCGCGCATGTGCGGCGCCTGCTCGTCGTCGCCGGCGAGCTTTAGCGCCCAGTAGGCCTCGATCGTTGTCGAGGGCTCGCCGGGCCCGCCGTGGAAGTTCGCCCACGTGCCGTCCTGGCGCTGCTGGGAGCGGATCCAGGCGGCCGAGCGCTCCGTCTCATCCGCACGGCGGATCCCGAGGAACTCGCGCAGGAGCATGTCCTCGGCGTCCATCGTGACGTTGGTCTGGAGCTCACCGCGCCACCAGCCCGCATCGTCCTGCAGCGAGAGCAGATGCTCGCAGGCCATCTCCAACGCCACCTGAGCCTCGCTGTGAGCCTCCAATGTCAGCTGCGGCATGTAGGAAACCTAAATCTTTTCGTTTCGAGACGACAGTTGTGGGCGCTCGATCCCACACTCATTACTCGATTGCACGGTCAATGGTTACCCACAGTAGGAACCGCGGCCGACGCCGCCACGCGGGCGCCGGCCACCACGAGCACGTGCGGGCTGGCGAGCGTGATCACGTGACGGCGGAGCGTCGCCTCGCTGACCATGCGCGGGATCGGCGAGACGAAGCGGTAGACGATCAGGCCGTCGACGTCCAGGCGGGCGCGCAGATGGAAGCCCGGCGCCGGCTGCTGGCCGGCCGACGCGCGCAGCGGCGCGTAGCCCGTCTCGTCGATCTCGCTGACGAGCACCGAGCTACCCTCGTGCAGGCCGCGGAGGTCGGGCAGGTAGTACTCCAGCGGCGCGGAGCCGAGCTCGACGGTGGTGATCGCACGCGCACGCGGGCCGGCGCGCAGCGCCTTCGCGACATCCCGCCAGTTGCCGCGTTGCAAGCGGGGGCTGAGGTCGACGTCGATCGAGATCGCTAGGAACGCCAGCGCGATCGTCGCGGCGAGTGCGATCCCGGCGGTGGCCGATCTTCGCCCGCCGGCTCCGGGCCAGACGGTCACGGCCGCGATCACCGCGGTCAGCGGGATCATCGCGGCGACGAGGTTCCGCGGCGCCAGGTAGTCGGCGCCGAAGGCGATCAGGGCGATCGGGATCAGCACCCCGCAGGCGGCGATCGCGAGCGCGATCAACACGCCGCGGCCGCGGTCGCGCGGGTGCTCGGGATTGCCGTCGCCGTGCGCTGCCGACGCCAGGGGCGCGCCGCCTGCGGCGGGAGCCGTCGGCGGGCGCTCACGCATGCGCCGCAGCCCGAGCGCGAGGCCGGCGATGATCGGCAGGGCGACGAGCAGCTCGATGCCGCGCCCGAGCGGCGCGCCCGAGTAGCCGGTGAGGTAGTACTGCGGGATCGCTTCCAGCCGCTGCGACAGCGGCCACTGGCCGATCCACTGCGTGCCGTGGCCGCCCTGGGCGGAGATCAGCGGCAGCAGCGCCGCCCCCACGAGCACCAGCACGCCGAGCGCCGGCAGCGCCGCGCGGCGCGTGTGCCGATCCCACACGAGCACCAGCGCCATCCCGATCAGCAGGAACACGGCGAAGTAATGCGTGATCAGCGCGAGCGCGCCGGCCAGCGCGAACAGAGCCATGCGCCGCGGGCTCGGATCCCGCAGCGCGCGCAGGAAGCACAGGATCGCCAGCGCGCCCGTCAGTACGAACAGGCCGTACGCGCGCGCCTCCTGCGAGTACCACACGAACAGCGGGTTGACCGCGACGAGCGCCGCGCAGACGATCGCGGCGCGGCGGGTCGCAAGCTCGCGACCGATCGCCCACGCGACCGGCACCGTCGCGATCCCGGCGAGCGCCGATGGCAGGCGCAGGGCGATCTCGCCGGTGCCGAGCACGCGCGCGTCCGCCCACGCGATCACGTACCACAGCGGCGGCGTGTTCTCGCTGTGGACGACCGAGCGCAGCGTCGCCCACAGGCTCGCGTGCAGGACGTGGACCGGCGTGAAGGCCTCGTCGTACCAGAAGCTCTGCAGGTCGAGCGTCGACAGGCGCAAGGCCGCGGCGAGCAGCGTCAGGGCCATGAGCGGCCACCAGCCGGGCAGCGGCGGGCGCGCACGCACGGCGGCGCGCTCGGAGGCGACGGACGCGACGCGCACGTGGCCGGCTGCGCTCATCGTGGACAGCGCCCGCGTCCGGCGGCGCCGAAGCAGCCGTAGCGGTTGGCGGGGATGTCCGGGCGGTAGGGCGGCAGATACCAGCCGCCGTGCACCGTGCGCATCCCGTTGGCGACCGGCCCCCAGATGCCCAGGCAGATCTGTGTCTTGGCTCCCGGCGGGCCGGCGCTGGTGTTCCCGCACAACACCTCGCGTTCGCTGCCCAGGCCGAGGGTTTCCTGGTCGATCGAGACGTTCTGATAGTTGTGGTGGGTGTACTGGCGCCACGTGCGCAGGTCCGCAACCAGGCGGTGGTTGATGTCGGTCTCGCGACCGAGGTCGTTGACGGTGGCAATCGCCAGCACGGCGCCGACGAGCACGAGCACGCTCGTCTCGATCAGCCACAGCCGCCGCCCCGGCAGCTCGACCGCGCGCGGGTGCAGCGATGCCGGCGCCCAGCTCATTTGACGGGCGCCAGCAGCGGCGAGATCTGGTGGAGGATGAACAGCACCTGCACGGCCAGCGTGGCCAACAGCAGGCGCCGGTCGCGGGTGACAACAGCGAGCGGCAGCGGCCACAGGATGTACCACGCGAGCAGCCAGGTGCTGGTGACGGAGATCGCCAGCAGCGCCCAGCCGGAGGCGGCGACCCAGTCATAGCCGCGCCAGGTCCGCCACAGCAGGTGCGCGACGATCACCACGAGCGCCGCCTTGAGCAGGTCGTGGTCGACGGGGAAGACCCCCGGCTTGCCGAGCAGGTGGGCGATCTCGGTGGCGAAGCTGTCGGTGGAGACGAACGCGGCGTCGCGGTTCAGCGCGGCGATCACGTCGATGCCGTGGATGCCGAACACGGCGTAGCCGATCACAGCGCCGACGGCGCTCGCCGCCAGCGCTCCGAGGATCGGAGCGAGGCGCCGGCGCGAGACGATCATGAACGGGAGCAGCGCCGCGACGGTCACCTTGATCAGCGCGCCGGCCACGACCAGGGCGGCGGCTGAGGCTTCGCGCCGGCCGCTCGGCGCGGGTGGACGGGACGCGATCATCAGGCTGACGGCGCCCATCATCGCGAGCATCATGATCAGGTCGTTGTGGGCGCCGCCGAGGCCGTAGATGACGTACAGCGGGTTGGCGCCGACGACGAGGATCGCCGCGACCGGATCGAATCCGCGCGCGCGCGCGCAGCGCCACGTCAGCGCGAGCGTGCCCGCGCTGGCGAGCAGCGCCTCGAGCTTCATGCCCCACAGCGCCCCGACCACGCCGAGCGGCGCCAGCGGGTAGGACAGCAGCGTGTACAGCGGCCCGTAGGCTGTGGCGACGTGAATCCAGTCTTCGCCGACGTACTTGAACACGGGGTCGGCGGCGATCGCGGCGGGGCCGTGCAGGTAGGGGTTGATGCCGTGCTCGACGCCCATACGCGCGTAGGCGATGTAGCTGAAGACGTCTGTGGAGAGCAGGATCGGTCCGGCGAATACGATCAGCTGCAGGGCGGCGACGAGCACGATCGCCGAGCGGGTGGAGACCACCGCGCGGGATCGGCGGGCGAGCGCGATCAGCCCGCCGTACGCGCCGGTGGAGACCAGCAGCGCGATCAGGAAGACGCGGAAGCCCAGGCGCTCGCCGCTCCCGGAGAGCCACGCGGAGATGTCCGGCGACTTGGGGATCAGCGCCGAACGCCCGGCGGCGCCGTCGAGGACGATCTCGGCGGCGGCGAGGACCAGCAGCAGGGCCAGCGCGGTGGCCAACGCGGGCGCCCACCGCTCGGAACGGACGCCGGCGAGCCCCCGCTCGCTCTGCGCGGCGACGCTCACGAAGTGGCGAGGGTGCGTGCCCTTGGGCTCACAATGCCGTCCATACGGTCTTGGTCTCCAGGTAGGCGTCGAGACCGTCGTGGCCGTGCTCGCGCCCGATGCCGGACGCCTTGAAGCCGCCGAACGGGGCCGCGGGGTCCGCGAGGCCCCAGGTGTTGATGTAGACCATGCCAGCGTGCAGCATCGCGGCCAGGCGGTGTGCGCTTGAGAGTTCGCGCGTCCACACGCCCGCGGCCAGCCCGTAGTCGCCGGCGTTGGCGCGCTCGGCGACCTCCTCCAGCGAGTCGTAGGGAGAGGCTACGAGCACGGGGCCGAAGATCTCCTCGCGCGAGATGCGGATCTCGTCGGAGGTGGTGCTGAACAGCGTGGGCTCGACGAAGTAGCCGCCGCTGTCGGTGAGGGCGGCCTCGCCGCCGGCGAGTAGCTCGGCGCCCTGCTCGCGACCGGCGTCGATGTAGCCGAGCACTCGCTCCTGCTGCTCGGCCGACACCAGCGGGCCGAGCTGCGTGCCCGAGTCGAGCCCCGGGCCGAGCTGCGCAGACACGGCCGCGTCGGCGAGGCCGCTCATCACCTCGTCGAAGCGCTCGGCGGGGACGAACAGGCGCGAGCCGGCGTTGCACGCTTGCCCGGAGTTGAAGTAGATCGCCTGGAAGGAGCCCTTGACCGCAGCGTCGATGTCGGCGTCGGGCAGGATGATGTTCGGCGACTTGCCGCCGAGCTCGAGCGTCACGCGCTTGAGCGCGCCGCCGGCCTTTGCGCCGATCTCGCGCCCGACGGCGGTCGAGCCGGTGAACGCGATCTTGTTGACGTCCGGGTGGTCGACGAGCGCCGCGCCGGTGCTGCCGTCGCCGGTGAGCACGTTGAGCACGCCGGGCGGGAAGCCGACCTCCAGCGCCAGCTCGCCGATGCGCAGCGCCGACAGCGGCGTCTGCTCTGCCGGCTTGAGCACGACCGTGCAGCCGGCCGCGAGCGCCGGGCCGAGCTTCCACGCGGCCATCAGCAGGGGGAAGTTCCAGGGGATGATCTGCGCACACACCCCCACGGGTTCGCGGCGCGTGTAGCAGTGCATGTTCGGCGCGCTCACCGGCAGCACGCCACCCTCGATCTTGGTCGGCCAGCCGGCGAAGTAGCGCAGATGCGCGACCGCGCCGCCCACGTCGACGTACTGCGCGAGGCCGACTGGCTTGCCGTTGTCGAGTGACTCGATCTCGGCGAGCTCCTTGGCGCGATCGTCGATCGCCTGCGCCAGCGCGAGCATCAGGCGCTCGCGTCCGGAGGCGGGCATCGAGCCCCACGAGCCTTCGGCGAACGCTGCGCGGGCGGCCGCGACCGCCTGCTCGACGTCCTGCGGCCCTGCGAGCGCGACCTGCGCGATTTCGCGGCCGGTGGCCGGGTCGAGCGTCGCGAACGTGCGTCCGTCGGCGGCGGCCGTGCGTTCGGAGCCGATCAGCAGAAGCTGTGACTGGCATATGAACTCGCGCGCGGGAGTGCTCAGCGCGTCGGGAAGGGTGGCTGCAGAGATGGTGGTCATCCAGGGAGCCTACCTCGCGCGGGCGCTGCGAACGCCTATGCTCCGCGCAATGGCCGACGTCTCCAAGGCGGTGCTGATAACCGGCTGCTCATCGGGCATCGGCCGCGCGAGCGCGCAGCGGCTAGCCCGCTCGGGCTGGGCGGTGTACGCGACCGCGCGCCGGCCCGAATCGATCGCCGACCTCGCCGGGGAGGGCTGCCACACGCTAGCGCTGGACGTCACCGACGAGGACTCGATGCGCGCGGCCGTCGCCGTCGTCGAGCAGGAGCACGGCGCCGTGGGGGTGCTGATCAACAACGCCGGCTACAGCCAGAGCGGCGCGATCGAGACGGTCCCGATGGACGCGGTGCGCCGCCAGTTCGAGACGAACGTGTTCGGGCTCGTGCGCCTCACGCAGCTGGTGCTGGCGCGGATGCGCGCGCAGCGCTGGGGCAAGATCGTCAACGTCGGTTCGATGGGCGGACGCCTGACGTTCCCCGGCGCCGGCCATTACCACGCGACCAAGCACGCACTGGAGGCGATCTCCGATGCGCTGCGCTTCGAGGTTCACGGCTTCGGCATCGACGTGATCCTGCTCGAGCCCGGCCTGATCACAACCGAGTTCGGCACGGCGGCGAGCGCCAGCATCGCCGGCGTGGAGCTCGGCGACGGAGAGGCCCCTTACGCGCGCTTCAACGCGGCCGTGGGTGCGATCACGCAGGAGGCCTACGACGGGCCGATGCGCCGGCTCGGCGGCGGCCCCGAGCGCGTGGCGACGACGATCGAGCGCGCGATCACCCGCAGGCGCCCGCCGGCGCGGATCACAATCACGCCCTCCGCGAAGCTGTCGATTGCCACCCGCCGTCTGCTCAGCGACCGCGCGTGGGATGCGGCGATGCGCCGGCAGTTCCCGCAGCCGAGCTAGCGCGCAGCAGCGGACGCGGCCGTCCGATCTGAAACCCCTGCGCGTAGTCGACGCCGTAGCTGTGCAGCATGCTCATCGTCATCTCATCGCCGACGAACTCGGCGATCGTGCGCTTGCCCATGCCGCGTACGACCCCGGCGAGCGCCTTGACCAGCAGCTGGTCGGTTCGCGACACCGGCAGGCGCCGGATGAAGTCGCCGTCGATCTTCAGATAGCTGAAGGGAAGGTGCTTGAGGTACTGGAACGAGCCGAAGCCGGCTCCGAAGTCGTCGAGCGCGACCTCGCAGCCGAGCGCGAGCACACCCGCGCAGAAGGCCCGCGCGCTGTCCATGTCGGAGATGGCGGCGGTCTCGGTGACCTCGATCACCAGCCGCGAGGGATCGACCCCGTGCGCGCGCAGGCACCGCGCGAGGTGGGCGAGCATCGAGGGGTCGGTGACCGACAGCGCGGACACGTTCACCGCGATCCGGGTGTGCGGGCCTGCGTCTTGCCGGCCGAGTAGGTCCGCGACGCGATCGATGACCATGCGGTCGATGTCCCTGACCAGGCCGTAGCGCTCGGCCGCCGGCAAGAAGCGTCCGGGCGCGAGCAGACGTCCGTCGGGCTCGTCGGCGAGTCGCAGGAGCGCCTCGTGATGAGACACGCGCCGGTCGCCGACGCCGACGATCGGCTGGAAGTGCAGCACGAACAGGCCCTCGCTAAGCGCACGCCGAAGACGCGCCAGCCACGGGCGCGTGTGCAGGCCCGCGGGCGAGCAGAACGCCGAGGCCAGCGCCCGCGAAGCGACCAGCTCGCGCCCGCCGCCCACGGCCGCCGAGCGCCGGCCGAGGAACACGCGCGGGGTGGCGTGACGTGTCGTCGAGCTCAGCATCTGAGCGTGTGTCTTCGACGGCGCTGCGCGCTCACCTGCGGCTGGTCAGGAACGATCGCCCGCCCGCCGCGCGAGATCGACGGCGCCGTTCAGGGGGTGCGGCGGTCAGGAACGCTCACGACCCACGTACGGACGCCGCGCACGGTCTGAGATCACTAGCAGCAGCGCCACCAGCACGAAGTTCATCACCACCGATGAGCCCCCGTAGGCGACGAACGGCAGCGTCACGCCGGTTAGGGGGATCACGCGCGTGACGCCGCCGACGATCACGAACACCTGCAACGCCACCACGAACGACAGCCCGGTGGCGAGCAGCTTGGAGAACGAGTCGCGCGCGAGCACCGCGATCTTCAAACCCCGCGCGATGAACAGTAGGTACACGCCGAGCAGCGCTGCGGCGCCGACGAGGCCGAGCTCGTTGACGATGACCGCGTAGATCATGTCGCTTTCTGGAACCGGCAGGATCGACGGCCCGTGAGCGCCGAGGCGCAGGAAGGAACGGTCGAAGCCGGTGCCGAGCAGTCCCCCGTCGGCCTGGGCGAACAGCGACTGCGCCAGCTGGTAGCTGCCGCCTTCGCTGCGGTTGTACAGGGACTCGTTGAAGGGCTCTTCCCAGGCGAGCACGCGCGCGTGCACGTGACCGACGTGACCGGCCACATACCAGGCGCCGAGCGCGAACAGGACGAGACCGATCAGCGGAAACGACAGGCGCCCGGTGGCCACGTACAGCAGCGCGAGGAACGCGCCGTAGAACATCAGCGAGGTGCCGAGCTCGCGCGTGATCAGGAGCGTGGCCATCGCCGCCCCCCACACGATCAACATCGGCCCGAACTGCTTCATAGGCGGGATCGTCACGCCGAGCACGCGGCGTCCCGCCGTCACGAGGATCTGGCGGTTGTCGCGCAGGTAGCTGGCGAGGAAGATCACGATCGCGATCTTCGCGAGCTCCGCCGGCTGGAAGGACACGCCGGCGAGGTGGATGTCGAGATAGGCGCCGTTGACCTGCTCGCCGATCCCCGGCAGGCGCGGCAGCACCGTCATGCCGATGCCGACGAGCGCGATCGTGTAGCGATAGCGCTCCAGAACGCCCACGCCGCGCCTACGCAACGCGAGGATCGTCACGGCGAAGAGCACCAGCCCGAGCACCATCCACTGTGCCTGCTGGCGCGCCAGCACCGGTTCGATGCGATAGACCATCACGATCCCCACGCTCGCGAGCACCGCCACCAGCGGGAACAGGTAGGGGTCGGCGTGGGGAAGCGCGAAGCGGATCACCAGGTGCGCCGCCAGGCACAGGCCGAGGAACAGGGCGCCGTAGGTGAGCGACACGCTCGAGGCGTGGTTGAACGTCACGTTGGTGGACGCCCCGGGCGAGCTCTTCTCGGCCTGGATGAAGATCGCGGTGAAGCCTGCCGTGACGAGCAGCGCGGAGGGCAGCAGGCCCAGGAGCTCGCGGTTGCGGGCGCTCAGCATCGCTCCGAGCGTACCCACCCGCCCGGCGCGTGCGCTCCGGTCGGCCCGCTACCCTCCTGCGGAGCGCGCCGCACCCCGAAGCGCGGGGGCTGGGAGGCCGGCGTGAGCTTGCCGTCGCGCCTATGAGCTGCCAGCACCGGATACCCCATGCATGACGAGCGCCCACCCTCGCTGTGGTGGGGGATGTGGAAGCGCTTCCTGATCGCGGGCGTGCTGATCGTGGCGTTGAGCGCCGGCGCGACGGCCACGGTCGCGCTCAACAAGATCACGACGCTCGCCGACGAGGTGTTCCCCTCGCTTAGCCACATCAGCGCCCCCAAGGGCCTGGTCACGCCCGAATACGGAGGCGGACCGCAGACGTTCCTGATCCTCGGGTCGGACCGGCGCACGGGCTCCAAGAACGCCGAAGAACGCGACGCCTCGCCGCACAGCGACACGATCCTGCTCGTGCGTTTCGACCCCGCACAGGGGCAGACCTCGGTGATGTCGATCCCGCGCGATCTGATGGTCAACATCAGGACGCCCTCGGGCCAGCTCTACGCCGACGAAAAGATCAACGCCGCGTACACGATCGGCAGCCAGATCGGGGGCGCCAACGAGGCGAGCGTGCTGGCGGCGGAAACGATCGTTCGCGAAGTCTTCCCCGAACTCGCTGGCCAGCTGAACGGGATCGTCGACGTGAACTTCTCCGGCTTCATCAAAGTCGTCGACACGCTCGGCTGCGCCTACGTGATGGTCGACCATCGCTACTACAACGAGAACGTCGGCACCACTGAAACGGACTATACGAGCATTAACCTCCAGCCCGGATACCAGAAGCTGTGCTACGAAAACGCGCTCGACTACGTCCGCTACCGCCATACCGACGACGACTTTGTGCGTGTCGCCCGCCAGCAGGACTTCCTGCGCGACCTGCGCGAGCAGGTCAACCCGAGCAACGAGCTCGGCCAGATCGACACGGTCGCCAAAGCAGTGGGGCACGCGATCAGGACCAACTTCTCCGCGTCGCCCAGCGAGCTGATCCTGCTGGCCAAGCTGATCGCGTTCTCACAGACCAAGCCGCTGCGCCAGGTGAAGTTCCTGACGACCAACATCAGCTACCAGGTCAACGGCGGCGGCGACTACGTGCTGTCATCCCCGGAACTGGAGAAGAAGTCGCTCGACACGTTCCTGCACGGCACCGAACAGCTACAGCTCCCGGTCTCAAAGCCGCACAAGCGGTCCTCTCGTCATAGCCACCGCTCCAGCCACTCCAGCGGCTTCTCGCCCGCAGCCCTGGGCCTGTACCCGACGCCGGCGAGCGGCGAGGAAGAAGTGGTCAAGGCATCGGTGAACGTGCCCTTCCGCGCGCTCTACCCGACGCTGCAGACGGGCCCGGCCGAACAGCAGCAGACGCGCGCGTACGAGCTCAAAGACGAGGCGGGTAGGCTCCACCACGCCTACGTGGTCGTCTGGCAACAGAACCCGATCGGTGGCTACTACGACCTCGAGGGAACCGACTGGCTGGGCCCGCCGCTTTTCGCTCACTCTCGCTCGCAGATGATCGATGGCGTCGAATACAAACTCGTCAACGACGGCTCGCACATCCACATCATCGGCTGGGTGTCAGGGAACGTCCTTTACTGGCTGACAAACACGCTGCTGGAGGAACTGACCAACCAGCAGATGCTCCAGATCGCCAAATCGGTGGGGCCGCTGCATTGACGCTCCGCTTGGCCGAGGCCACGGGAGGGGTCAGCTTGAGGCCGCGGCTTGGTCGAGGGCGGCGTTGACCAGGGCGTCTGCGTCGGCGTTCTGGGCTCGCGGGACGGTGCGGATCGACCAGTGCTCGAACTGCCTGAGCGCTTGCATCGCCTGGAGGTAGAGGGGACGCATGGCGGCGTGGCGGACCTTGTAGACGCCTTGCACCTGCTTGGCGATCAGCTCGGAGTCGCCGATCACCTCGACGTCGTCGGCGCCGAGCTCCTGGGCGCGTGCGAGTCCTAACAGCAGGGCGCGGTACTCGGCGACGTTGTTGGTGACGGTGCCCAGCAGTTGCGCGTGCTCGCCGAGGATCTCGCCGTCGGGGGAGCGGAGCACGCACGCGGCGGCCGCTGGGCCTGGGTTTCCGCGCGCGCCTCCGTCGACGTTGACGATGACCTTCATCGCCGCGGCATTATGCAGAGCGGCGGGGACGAAGCGCTCGCGCCGGCGGAGGAGGCAGGCGGACGCTCGCAGGACGGGCGGCGGCGCGGAGGCGCCGGTGTGGACGCGCAAGCGCGCGGTCAGGAGGCGTGTGCGAGCGGCAGCAGGTCGCCGGGCACGCGCGCGCGGCGGCGGTCGCGCACTATCCGCCGCTGGCCCTCGTCGGCGGAGGCTGCACGTGCAGCGGCGTACCGCGCACGCCGGTCGAACTGGCGCCGATCGACGATCACGGTCACGTTCTCGTCGTCGCCGTAGTGCTCCACCAGCTTCGGATACAGCTCGTCGGCCAGCGGCCGTGGTACGACGCAGTAGATCATCTTGGCCTCGATGTTACTCCCCGTGCGCGATTGCGCAAGCGGATTGCACCGAATCGTCACAAGGTAGACAGCGCGAGCTTGCCGGCGGCGGCGGCGGCGTTTGCGAGGCGGTCCTCGCGCGCGAGCTCGGCGAGCTCGGTTCCCTGGGCGAGCATCCGCGCCTGCGCGACGGGTTCGCTGAGATCGATCTCGTAGCGGTACCAGCACAGCTCCCAGGCGACGACGATCACAACCACGCTGCTGAGATGTTCGGCCGAGCGCACGCTCACGGCCGGCGCGCCCAGCGAGCGGGCGACGCCCGCGACACGACGTGGAAACTCGCTCGCGTTGAACACGGCGATCGCCTCTTGCATGTAGGCGATCGACGCGTCGTCGGGCAGGGCGGCTGTCTCCGACCCCGCTTCCGCGAAGTTCACGCCCACCACCGGCTCCACTTCGCTCTGCGCGTACCCCTCGGGGTGCGCGTGCTCCGCTGCATATCCGGCCTGGTCAGAGTGCGCATGCATTTCAGCGTGCCCGTTTCCATCAGGGTGCCCGCGATCCGCAGGCTGGGCCTCCTCGGCAAAAACGTCGTAGGGCTGCGAGGGCCGCTCGCCCGACGAGGGCGTCGGAGACCCGGCGACGGCTTCGCCGGCCGGCCTTGTCACCTGGCGCGCGCGCAGACGCTCGAGCAGGCCACGCCCTCGCCGCGGGCGCATCGGGGGCAGGTCCAGCGACTGGGTGTCGCGCTCACGCTGCCAGCCCTCGTGCGCGGCGCGCGGCGCACATAGCTCACACACAATGCGCCGCCGTCCCGCGGCCAGGAACACGTCGGGCTGCTCGCCGCGAAGCAGCCGCCGCTCGCACACGTCGCACGTGACATCGGGCTGGGCGGTGACGATCGTGCGCGTGGCCATCTGCCCGTCAGCCTATCCGCAGGCGCCTATGCATGCACGGCCGTGCGCTCCTCGCCCGCCTGCTCGACGACCTTCTGCGCGAGATGCCCGGGGACTTCCTCGTAGCGCAGGAACTCGAGCGTGTAGTCGCCCTGGCCCTGCGTGATCGAGCGTAGGTCGGGTGCG
>Ga0302326_10016068_pt1 | contig 15690 bp, 11 predicted proteins | sample Palsa_T0_3_FD_202264 | JGI IMG/M metagenome (GOLD analysis project Ga0302326, IMG submission 202264) | Peat permafrost microbial communities from Stordalen Mire near Abisko, Sweden - Palsa_T0_3 | ecosystem: Environmental > Terrestrial > Soil > Palsa > Peat permafrost | place: Sweden: Abisko...
TCTTTCAGCTCCAGAATCTCGCCGCGCACATCGACCGTGATCTTGCGCGAAAGATCCCCGCGAGCGACGGCTGTAGCGACCTCGGCAATGTTGCGCACCTGCGCCGTGAGATTCCCGGCCATGAAGTTGACCGAGTCCGTCAGATCCTTCCATGTGCCCGCCACGCCGGAGACCTGCGCCTGCCCGCCCAGTTTGCCTTCCGTGCCCACTTCGCGGGCCACGCGCGTTACCTCGCCGGCGAAGGCGTTGAGCTGGTCCACCATCGTGTTGATGGTGTTCTTCAACTCGAGAATTTCGCCCTTCACGTCCACGGTAATCTTGCGCGAAAGATCGCCGCGAGCGACGGCAGTAGTCACTTCGGCGATGTTGCGCACCTGGCCGGTGAGATTGCCGGCCATCGAGTTCACCGAGTCGGTCAGATCCTTCCACGTACCGGCAACACCGGGCACATTGGCCTGGCCGCCCAGCCTTCCCTCCGTACCCACCTCGCGGGCTACGCGCGTCACCTCGCCGGCGAAGCGATTGAGCTGATCCACCATGGTGTTCAGCGTCTCTTTCAACTGCAAGATTTCGCCGCGCACATCGACCGTAATCTTGCGCGAAAGATCGCCATTGGCGATCGCCGTAGCCACCTCGGCGATGTTGCGCACCTGTCCGGTCAGATTGCTGGCCATGAAGTTGACGTTGTCGGTCAGATCCTTCCACGTGCCGCCCACGCCCGGAACCCGCGCCTGCCCGCCCAGCTTGCCTTCGGTGCCGACTTCGCGGGCCACGCGCGTCACTTCGCCGGCGAAGGCGTTCAACTGATCCACCATGGTGTTGATGGTGTCTTTCAGTTCGAGAATCTCGCCCTTCACATCGACCGTGATCTTGCGTGAAAGATCGCCGCGAGCCACAGCCGTCGTAACCTCGGCGATGTTGCGCACCTGGGCCGTAAGATTGCCGGCCATCGCGTTCACCGAGTCGGTCAGATCCTTCCACGTGCCGGCCACGCCTGGCACCACCGCCTGGCCGCCCAGCTTGCCGTCCGTGCCTACTTCGCGAGCTACGCGTGTCACTTCGGAAGCAAACGAGCGTAGCTGGTCCACCATCGTGTTGATGGCTTCCTTCAACTGTAGAATTTCGCCGCGCACATCGACCGTGATCTTGCGGGAAAGATCGCCGCTGGCCACCGCTGTCGCTACCTCGGCAATGTTGCGCACCTGCCCGGTGAGGTTGCTGGCCATCGAGTTGACCGAGTCCGTCAGGTCCTTCCATGTACCGGCCACGCCCGGCACCTGCGCCTGGCCGCCCAGCTTGCCGTCCGTGCCCACCTCGCGGGCCACGCGCGTCACTTCGGCGGTAAAGACGCCGAGCTGCTGGATCATGGTGTTCACAATCTTGGCCGACAGCAGGAACTCGCCCTCCAGCGGCCGCCCATCCACATCGAGGCGTACCGTCTGGGTCAGATTTCCCTGCGCCACGGCGGCAATCGCACGCGTCACCTCAGTGGTCGGACGCAGCAGGTCCTCGACCAGGGTGTTGACGGAGCCCTCCATCTCGCCCCACGCGCCGCGCAACTGCTGGAAGCGGATCTTCTCCCGCGTCCTGCCCTCTTTGCCCACCGCGAGGCCCACGCGATTCAACTCACGCGCCATCTGCTCGTTGGCCGCAATAATGTCATTAAAAGTGTCGGCAATTTTGCCTTCGAGGCCGGTCCACGCCACTGGCAGGCGAACGGAAAAGTCGCCATCCCGCATGGTCTGCAGTCCCGCCAAAATCAATCCCAATGCGGCCCGCGTGTCGTCTGCCGGCGCAACACCAACATGCCCGTTTTCTTCCATCGCAACACCGGCCCCAGCGCCGGAATCTCCGCGAGAAACCTTTTTCATCCTTCACCCCTGAGAAAATACCCCGGCGTAGCGCGGTCACGCCACATTCGCCGCCCATTCCCCGAACTGCGTCTCTTGTCTAAGCGATATTTGGCGAAGGGTGAGATGCGAACTTTTCCTTGAACGTTGCCTGCGGTCATCGGGTTCGCGTGTTCGCCGGCAAAAGTCAATTGTGACCGGAGCTCGCTCCGCAGCCGGCTTCCCCATGCCCCTCGCGCCAGCCCACATTCAATGCCACAAAACCAAACGGGGGCACGGAGAATGCCGAGTTCTCCGTCAGCGAAGTCGGGTCGGAAGCCAGCAAGACCCAGCCATCGGCAGGTGCAACCATCGAAACAGACTCGTCCGAAAAGTTAAAGAGCATCTTCACCGGACCCCGTTTCATACATAGCCATCCCTGCGCGTCGTCGAACGTCACTTCGACATGCGACCTCTCTCCGTCCAGCAGCGACGGCTGCGACATGCGCAGGCTCACCAGGCTGCGATACCACTCCAGCATCCCGGCTTGCTCCGGCTCACCGAGTTCTTCCCAATGCAGCTTCGACCGGTCAAAAGTCTCCTGCGCCTCCGGGTCCGGAATCTCATCCCAAGCCCCATCCGCGGCATGTTCCCTGCGCCTGCCCTGCGACACAGCGCGCGCCAGTTCCCGGTCCTCGTGATCGGCAAAGTAGAGAAACGGCGAAGACGCCGCGAACTCCTCGCCCTGAAAGATCATCGGTACAAAGGGCGCCGTCATCACCATCGCCGCCGCCAGCTTGGCCTTGCGCATACCGGCTTCCACATGTACCCTGCTGCCGAACGCCCGGTTGCCCACCTGGTCGTGGTTCTGTATATATCCCAGAAACCGATGCGCGCTCAGACCCTCGACCGGCCTGCCATGGACGCGCTCTCGATACTCGGAATAAATCCCGTCGTAGACGTAGACCTCGGCGAGCGCCTTCGCCACCTGCGCCAGCGAACCAAAATCCGAGTAGTAGCTTCTGCGCTCTCCGGTCAGCAACGCAAACAGCGCATGATGAAAGTCGTCGCTCCACTGGGCATCCAACCCATACCCGCCATACTCGCCGCTTTCCCCATCCTCCTGGCCCTGCCTCGGTGTCACCACTCTGGGATCGTTCAAGTCGCTTTCCGCGATCAGCACCAGGCTCCTGCCCGTCTCCTGCGCAAGCGCTTCCACCTCTTCGGAAAGCTGCTCCAGAAAATGCTTCGCCGAGCGGTCGACGAACGCGTGAATCGCATCCAGCCGCAACCCGTCGAAGTGATAATCGCGCAGCCACATCTGCGCGTTGTCGCAGAAGAACCGCCGCACCTCGTCGCTGCCCGACTCCTCAAAATTCACTGCCCCGCCCCACGGCGTATGGTGGTTCTTGGTAATGTAAGGCCCAAATTTTCCGGTGTAGTTTCCATCCGGTCCAAAGTGGTTGTAGACCACGTCCAGCAGCGCGGCAAGCCCCGCGGCATGGCAGGCATCGACAAACTTCTTCAGTCCCTCCGGCCCGCCATAACGCTCCTGCGGCGCATACAGCGAAACGCCGTCGTATCCCCACCCCCATCTGCCTGGAAACGAGTTCACCGGCATAAGCTCCACATGCGTCACCCCCAGCTCGCGCAGATGAGCCAGCTTTCCGGCAGCCGCCTCAAACGTCCCCTCCGGCGTAAACGTGCCCACATGCAGCTCATACACAATCGCCCGCGCAAGCGGCACAGGCAACCACCCATCATCCGTCCACTCGAAGCGCGCATGATCCAGCACCCGCGAAACCCCGTGCACACCCTTGGGCTGCCACATCGATCTCGGGTCCGGATACGGCTTCGGGTCCTCATCCACAAGGAACCCGTAGTCCGTTCCATGGCCGGCATCCTCGACCTCCGCCCGCCACCATCCACGCTCTTCCGGGCTCATCGCATGCACGGTATCGCCCACCTGCACGCGGCAGTCCTCGAGCCGGGGTCCCCACACCGCGAACCGATGCATCATTCATCCTCCCTGGTCAGCAACGCCACAGGAAACCGAACAAACAAATCCCCCAACTTCATCTCCCCACCCTCCGACCTCTCATTTGTCAACACATTCCGCCATCGTCCACTTGGCAGCGTCAATACAGCATCGCCCCACCCATCCGCCACGGAGATCGAAAGCCGCTGCACCACCGTCGCCACCCGTCCGCCGCGAAGAGACGCCACCGCATGATCCCGCTTCTCTCCGCGAACCTCCACCGGCGCATACCCGCCCTCAGCGCCAAAGCAATCCGCATATTTCGCCCGAGTCTCAAGCGCCTTCTGAATCGTCCACAGCTTCGGCATCCCCGAATCCATCCGCGCCATTACGCCATCCACATCCAGCGTCCGCATCTCCTCCAGCAATCGCCTCCGCTCGTCGAAATCCACCGGCCCGCGATTGTCCGGGTCCACGAGCCGGTGATCCCAAAGCTCCGAGCCCTGGTAAAGATCGGGAACTCCAGGCACAGTGCATTTCAACAGCGTCTGCGCCAGCGAATTCACCCGCCCCGCGCGATCGATCCGCTTCACCATCGCCTCCATCTCCGCGACAAAACCCGCATCGCCCATCGTCGCCTGAATAAACTCCCGAAGCCGCTCCTCAAACCCAACATTGTTCTGCGTCCACGAGGTCTGCTGTTTGGCCTCGCGCGCCGCCTTCTGCATGTAGAGCTGCACCCGCTCTTCGCTAAGCGGCCATGAACCAACCAGCGTTTGGTAGTAAAAATATTCCGTGTTCGCATCCGGCCACCCACCCTTCCTGTACTTCGAATTCCGCGCGAACCACCGCTCCACCGCCTCGCCAAAGGCCCCCGGCATCTCACTCAACACCGCCAGCCGCGCCCTTGCATCCTCTCCGCGTTTCGTGTCATGCGTCCCCAGGGCCACCATCCCCTCCGGGTGCAGCCGCTGAGCCTCGTCGTTCCACCGGTGAAACTCCTCCACCGTCACCTCGGGGCGAAACGGATTGCTGCCCACCTCGTTCACCGCCAGCAGCCGCGCATAGCGATACAGGCTCGTATCCTCAAAGCCCTTGGCCATCACCGGGCCGGTGAATTGCTGAAAGCGCAGCAGAAACTCCGTCTCCAGCTCCCCCTGCCGTCGCAGCAACAGCACATCTTCGATGAAATCGAAAAGCCCTCGATCCAGGTCCGGCCTGTATCCCGCGCCTACATCCACGGCCGTATGAATCAGCGCCGCATCCAGCTCCGTCAATTCATTGCGCTCCGGCGAAATATACGTCCGATACACCGAAAAGCAAGCCGCAACCTCGCGAATCGCGTGACGAATTGCCGCCCGCGTGTAATCGCGATGATCCCGGTCCCGCTCGCAGATCTCCACAAAGATCGAGCTCAGCCAGTTCACATCGCTGCCCAGCATATCCGCCGTCACCGCGATCTTCGAGTCATGCACCAGCGCCGGAAAATCCACCGGCCCGCCCAGCACCCGCTGGTAGACTCCATCCAGCTCACCCAGTCCCTCCGGCGAAACCAGCAGTCCATTCACGATATTCAGAAAGTCGTAGCCCGTCGTCCCCGCCACCGGCCACGTCTCGCGCAGGCTCTCGTTGCGCGCCAGGATCTTCTCCGCCACAATCCACGCATCCGGCGCAGCCGCCCGCAGCCGGTCAAAATATCCCTGCGGATCGCGCAATCCATCCGCGTGATCCACCCGCACCCCATCCAGCGATCCGGTTCCCAGCCACTTCAAGATCAGCTCATGGGTATCCGCAAACACATCCTCGCGGTCCACACGCACTCCAATCAGCGAATTCACATCGAAGAAGCGGCGATACCCAAGATCCTGGTTCGAAGCCTTCCAGTAAGCCAGCCGGTAATACTGCTGCTGCAAAAACGCATCCAGCGCATCCACATCCCCATTGACCTTCGCGATCGCCTCATCGATGGCCTTTAGCGCCTCCGGACGCTCATTCAGATAGCGCGTCAGCATACTCAACAGCACCGCCCGGTCGCGCTGCTTCTTCCGCCGCTCCGCGCGATTCGCTCCATGTCTCTCCGCAAGCCCTCCCAGCGAATCTCCCAGGAAAGCCAGTGTCTCCGAGCGCAGCGTTCGCGCCGCATCCTTCAGCACCGTCGCCATCGAGTGCGGCGCCACCGGCAGATGAGACTCGTAGAACGCAATCTCAAATCGTGTCGCAGTCCGCGCCAGTTGAATCGCGCCGCTCCTCAGCACCACCCCGTACTGATCCCCCAGCAACGGCAGCAGCACCTTGTCCCGCAACCGCTCCTCGCCCGTCACCCAGTCCATGTCGAAGTACTCGGCGTACCGGCTCTCCGGGCCATTCTCCAGCACATCGCGCCAGTAAGGATTGTTCTGCGCCAGCGACATATGATTGGGCACAATATCCAGAATCTGCCCCATCCCAACCTCCTCCAGCCGCAGCACAAAGCTCTCCCGCGCGCTCTCCCCGCCCAGTTCCTGACTCACCGCCTTGAAGTCGGTCACATCGTACCCGTGCGAACTCCCCGGCATCGTCTGCAGGCACGGCGACGAATAGATGTGGCTTACTCCCAACGAGCGGATGTAATCGGCAATGTCGGAAGCATCCGAAAAGGTGAATCCAGAATGCAGCTGCAGCCGGTACGTGGAGGATGGAACTCTTCTCAAAATAGGCCGTCTCTCGCGGAACGCAGTGAATTACCACATGGAAAAATTTTGAATGGAAATTGAAAGGAGGTAGTGGGTCTAAAAACCAAAGCGGGACGGATACACCTCTAGCCTCGCGTCTCTTCAGTCAAGATCGTTGGGCCCAACAGATGCAACCGGCGCGATCTATTTGAGTGCTTCACCCGAGCAAGCGGGATGACAGCACTGACAGGTCAGCTCTGTAACATTCTTGGCTGAGGCGCATCGCTCGCTGCAAAACTTCTGCCCTTCAGGGGCCATACAGCTACAGGCGGCATGAGCGCACTTTTTGGGGGTCGTCATAGCAGTCTCCTTGGCTTCAATCCTTCGCGCGGCATATCGGAAGCCGATTCACGAGACCTGGCTGCCCGCTTACCGCGCTCAAAAGCATTTTCGGCCCCGAAATCTTTCCGCGCTGCCTCTTCTTGCACACCTCGCAAACGAATACGCACGAATCTGCGTCTCGGTATTTGCCGGGTCTACCAAACTTTGCGCGTGACTCCCACACTAGAGGCTGGTCTAACCGATCACGTTTGGAGCCTTGAAGAGTTGGTATCGTTAATGCCGGAGCTGGAGACTAAAAAGCGTGACCCTTACGAAAAGAGAGTTTTGCAAAGCTGGCGTAAAAGTCATCGCCGGCGCACTCGCTTTTGCCGGGTCTATAGTCTGCTTCACGGCAACCGTTATGGAGGTTCTACTCGCCTGCACAGCTCACAAGTGGGGACAACTCCGCGGAGTTCCATTTCAGAAGTTCGTCTTACTTTCTGTGATGCTTGGGGTTGCAACCTGCCTTTTGGGATGGGCTTTTCTAAAGATATTTCCACCCAGGAAACTACCAAATTCAACCTGATCCATTAACGACAGGCCAGTTTTGGAATAAGGCGCGCCATCTCCGATACTATGAATCTTCAGGTCAAGAGACAGCCAGCTTCATGAACCCAACCCTACTCGTCCTCGCCGCAGGCATGGGCAGCCGCTTCGGCGGTCTCAAGCAGATCGAGCCCATCGGCCCCCACGGCGAAACCATCCTCGACTACTCCATCTACGACGCCCTCCGCGCCGGCTTCGCCAAAGCCGTCTTCGTCCTGCGCCGCGAGATCGAAGAAACGTTCCGCGGCACCGTCGCCGCCGGCTTCGAAGATCGCATCGCCGTCGAATACGTCTTCCAGGAGTTGGACAAGCTCCCGCCGGGGTTCATCCCACCTCCCGGCCGCACCAAACCCTGGGGAACCACCCACGCCGTTCTCACCGCCGCCAACGCCATCCACGAGCCCTTCGCCGTCATCAACGCCGACGACTTCTATGGCCCTGAAAGCTACCGGCTCCTCGCGAATCATCTCCAGTTCGGCACGAACGACTACGCAATGGTAGGCTTCCGGCTGCGCAACACGCTCTCGGCCTTCGGATCGGTCGCACGCGGCCTCTGCCAGGTCGATCGCAGCGGCTATCTTCAAGGCGTTGAAGAGCTCACTCACATCGAGCCCGACGGTGACCACGTCATCAACACCAGCTCCGGCGGCCACATCACCCCTCTCACCGGCGACGAGACCGTCTCCATGAACATGTGGGGATTCACACCCCTTGTCTTTCCTCAACTGCAAACCGAGTTTCAAAGCTTCCTCGAACTTAACGCCGCCAGCCTTAAATCCGAGTGCTATCTTCCCACCGCCGTCAACGCTCTCATCCAATCCCGGCAGGGCCGCATTCGCACTCAGGTACAAGTCCTGCGAACGCCCGACGCATGGTTCGGCGTGACCTACCGAGAAGACCATCCCCGCGTGGTCGAAAGCATCCGCCGGCTCATCCGCGACGGCCTCTACCCCGAGGCGCTCTGGTCATGAAGCCGGCTCTCAATCCTCTTGCCATCGCACGCTGCTTTCAGTTCCCCGGCGAACCCATCCGCGCTACGCCCTACGGCAGCGGACACATCAACGGCACCTGGTCCGTTGCCTGCCATCCAAGTTCCCGCTTCATCCTCCAGCGTATCAACCCGCACATCTTCAAGAATCCCACCGCGCTCATGGAAAACATCCAGCGCGTCACTTCGCACCTCGCCGCCCAGCTCGAGAGCCAGCCAGACGCCGCCCGGCGCGTCCTCACCCTCATCCCCGCGCGCGACGGCCAGCTCTTCCACGTCGATGCCGATCAGAGCTACTGGCGCGCCTGGCGCTTCATCGACAGCACCCGCTCCTACGACACTGTCGAGACTCCGCAGCAGGCCTGGCAAGCTGCCCACGCCTTTGGGCAATTCCAGCAACTCCTCGCCGACCTGCCCCCGCCGCGTCTCCACGACACGATTCCCGACTTCCACCACACACCGAAGCGCTTCGTCGCTTTCGAGCAGGTCCTAGCAGCCGACCCAGCCAATCGCGCTGCTCTCGCTCAACCTGAGATCGCGTTCGCCCTCGCCCGCCAATCGATCGCGGGCGTCCTGCTCCACGCTCATCTACCCGAGCGCGTCACCCATAACGACACCAAGTTCAACAACGTCCTGCTCGACGACACCACCGGCGAAGCCCTCTGCGTCATCGACCTCGATACCGTCATGCCCGGCCTCGCTCTCTACGACTTCGGCGATATGGTCCGCACCACCACCAGCCCGTCCGCCGAAGACGAGCGCGACCTCGCCAAAGTCGCCATGCAGTTCCCCATGTTCGAGGCCCTGGTTCGCGGCTATCTCGGCGCCGCCGGCGGCTTCCTCACGCAAACTGAAAAGCGGCACCTCGCCGTCAGCGGCAAGCTCATCACCTTCGAGCAAGGCATCCGCTATCTGACCGACTATCTCGCCGGAGACACCTATTACAAAGTCAGCCGCGAAGACCATAACCTCGACCGCTGCCGGACACAATTCAAACTGATCGAGTCCATCGAGCAGCAGGAGGAACGGATGGAGAGGCTGGTCCAGTCCATGGGCGAGTGAACTGGCTCAAGAGCGGGACAACAGGACTGCGTTGGTGACGCTGAAGATCGCGGTGCTGGCGCCTACGCCCAGGGCTATGGTCAACACGGCGGTCAGGGTGAACGCTGGATGCTTCCATAATGTCCGGCTGGTGATGACAATGTCCCTGATAGTCACAGTGACCTCGAATGCGCAACGCTTGAGCGGTGCTGGCATGGAACCACGGTATCCAAACGGATGGGTCGCGTCAAAGGAGAATTCGAAGAAAGGTTTTCCGACTATTTTGGGGCGATAGGGGATTTCGGGGGCTGGGGAGTTGCCGGCAGGGCGTAGATGATCTCGTTGGGACGCGCGTAGTGGAGGCGTTCGCGGGCTTCGTGTTCGATGGCGCCGGGATCGGATTTTAGCCGGTCTACGTGCTGGCCGAGGCGGGCGTTTTCCTGGGTGAGCTGTTCGATTTCCTGGGCCAGGGCTTTGTCTTCGGCGCGCTTTTGCTGCCAACTATTGAGGCCGTTGCGGCCGTTGACTACGTGCCAGGCAAAGAACAGCGCGAAGACGACCGCGGCAACCGTGCCGAGGCGGCGGCGGTTGCTTAGATACTGGTTCCACCAGCGCTCAAGGAGCGGAGTGGGCTTAGCGGGTTGTGAGGTTTCGGGCATCTATTCCTGGTTTGTTGCGCTCCCACCCTTCGCACACGACGCGAAGGATGGGGCACCCAGATTTGTGGTTCTACGCTCGTTGTTGAAAAGCAGGTCCTTCGCTTCGCTCAGGATGACAATTCATCGGTGAATCTGAATCTCTGCACTAGGAGAGGACGAAGTGTTTGGCTGCTGCGCTCAGGTCGGACATGTGAGCCTGGTCGCGGGATTCTGTGTAAGCGCGGACGACTGGCTCCGTGCCGGAGAGACGGTAGCAAACCCAGGAGCCGTCTTCGAGGACCAGCTTGAGGCCGTCGGTGCGGACGACCTTGGTAACTTTGCGTCCGCCCAGCTCGGTGGGATCTACCTTCAACTTCTGAGTGAAGCGGGCTTTGGCCTCGGGGGTCAAGTGAAAGTTCTCTCGAACGGGATAGAAGGAACCTACTTTGTCAAATAACTCCTCTAACTGGTCGCTGATGGATTTGCCTCTGCGCGCGACCATCTCGGCTACGAGCAGGCCGGCGAGGATGCCGTCTTTTTCTGGGACGTGGCCGCGGATGGTGAGGCCGGCGGACTCTTCGCCGCCGATGGCGATCTTGTCCTCAAGAATGAGCTCGCCGATGTACTTGAAGCCGACGGGGGTTTCGAAGAGCGGAACCTTGTGGAAATCGGCGAGGGCGTTGATGAGGTTGGTGGTGGCTACGGATTTGGCGACCCCGTTCTTCCAGCCGCGGGTTTCCACGAGGTAATCGAAGAGCAGGGCGATGATGTAGTTGGGCTGGATGAAGGTGCCGTTGGCGTCGACGATGCCGAAGCGGTCTGCGTCTCCGTCGGTGGCGATGATGAGGCTGGCGCCAACTGCATTCATCTTGCTCTTGGCGTCGGCGAGGAGATGGTCGTCGGGCTCGGGGGCGTGGCCGCCGAAGAGGACGTCGCGGTAGTCGTGGACGGTTTCGACGGTGACTCCCGCCTGGCGGAGGACCTCGCAACTATAGCCTCGGCCGGCTCCCCAGAAGGGATCGAAGACGATCTTGATGCCCGAGGCGGCGATGGCTTTGAGATCGACCAACTCGGTGAGGCGAGCCAGGTAAGCGGGTTTGACATCGGCGGTCTCGAAGTTGGGCTCCTCGGCGTTGAGGCGCGGGATCTGCGGGTTGTCTCCAAGAGACATGATGGCGGCTTCGATCTGGCTGGTGACTTCGGGAAGCGCAGGAGCGCCATCGTGGGTGGAAAACTTGATGCCGTTGTACTCCGGTGGATTGTGAGAGGCGGTGAAGTTGATGGCGCCCGAGGTCTTGAGCTGCTGGACGGCGTAGGCGATGGCCGGGGTGGGCGCTGGATCGGGGATGACGATGGGCGTGACGCCAGCGGCGGAGAGAATGCGCGCGGCCTCGTCGACGAAGGATTCGCCCAGGAAGCGAGGGTCGCGGCCAACTAGAACGCGATGCGGCGCGGGCTGCGTCTTGACGTAGGCGGCGATGCCGGCGACGGCGCGGCGGATGTTGGCGACGGTGAATTCGTCGGCGACGATGGAGCGCCAGCCGGAAGTGCCAAATTTGATTGGGGTTGCCATTCTGGGTGATCTCCATTCCTTGCTGCACTGTAATCTTGCCCCAGCCAGGCGCGGTCGGCAAGTGAGGAATGAACAGAGGCGCAGATTGCCGGCAGAGCCGGTTGCGGGGTGGGTTGCCGGGGCGGCTGTCTGGTATCCTTCGGGTTAGCTGTGCTGATGCGCTGGTTGGTGATCGTGCTCCTCGTTTCGGTTGTTGCGCTGCTGTTGGTGGCGGGCGGGGTGGTGAGGCATGTCCGGCGGCAGAGGCGGCTACTTGCGGAAGAATCCGCGGAGGAAGCGCAAAAGGCGCGGAATCAGGAGCTTGACCTGGCTCTGGATATTCCTGAGACAGTAGAATCGAAGGCCGATTTGAAGGAACGGCCCGCAAAATGATGGGCCAGAAGATTGTGACTTGACCCGCGATTGCCGGGTCGAACAATCGGGATAATGGGGGGAGAGATGAATCGAAGTATCGGAATTCAAACAGCCGGGATGGGCCAGGCTGAGGCGCCGGGGCGGGTTTCGAATCTGGCTCGCGGCGCGGGAATTGTGCTGGCGGGAAGCGCGCTGGTGGCGGTTTGCGCGCATGTGGCCATTCCGCTGTGGTTTACGCCAGTGCCGGTGACTTTGCAGCCTTTTGCAGTGCTGTTGCTTGGGCTGTTGCTAGATCCGCGGCTGGCGGCTGGAACGATGCTGGCTTACCTGGCGGAGGGTGCGGCGGGTTTGCCGGTTTTTACTCCGCATGGGCTGGGCGGTGTGGCGCAGTTAATGGGGCCGACCGGCGGCTACCTGTTGAGCTATCCGTTGGTGGCTCCCCTGGTTTCATGGCTGTGGCGGCGCGGGACGCGCAGCTTTTCACGCGGCCTCGTTGTAGCTGGCGCGGGCAGCCTGGTTACGCTGGCGATGGGCGCGGTCTGGCTTGGAGTGCTGACACATGCCGCGCCGATGATTGTTTTGAATCACGCCGTGCTGCCGTTTTTGCCTGGAGATGTGCTGAAGGTCTGCGCGGCGGCCGGAATCGCCGCGGGTGCTGCGCGGTGGCGACAGCACGAGGATTGATACGGAACTTCGGGCCCTGTCCCAAGGTAGAGTTTGGGTGGTTTCGCAACCCCGGTGACAGGTCCGATTTGTTTTCCTACCCAGATGGTTTTGGGGAGTTAGCCGAATTGCGGATTTCTCTCCTAAGCAACACACGATCGTGGCCGATTGAGCCGCGAGGCAAGAAAGGATAGTTCTAACAGTGAGTAGTGCTCAGACCAGCGCGGCGCAGGCAAGTGAAGTGCGCACCATTACGATTGCCCATAGTCCTGACTCCGACGACGCCTTCATGTTCTATGGCCTGGCCACGAACAAGATTCGGGTGCCGGGCTTTCGCTTTACCCATACGCTTTGCGACATCGAGACGCTGAACCGGCGGGCGATGGACGAGGCTTTCTTCGACGTAACCGCAATCTCGTTCCACGCTTATCCCTACGTTCAGGAAAACTACACGCTGATGAGTTGCGGCGGGAGCGTGGGCGAAGGCTACGGGCCGATGGTGGTTTCAAGCAAACCGCTGACCACCGACGACCTGAGCAAAATTCGCGTGGCAGTGCCGGGAACGCTGACGACCGCCTATCTCGCGTTGAAGATCTTCAATCCGGAGATTGAGACGGAGGTCGTTCCCTTCGACAAGATCATTCCCGAGATCCAGGCGGGGAATTTCGAGGCTGGGCTGATCATTCACGAGGGGCAACTAACGTATGCCTCAAGCGGGTTGCGCAAGGTGATCGACCTTGGCGTGTGGTGGCGGGAGCAGACTGGGCTGGTGTTGCCATTGGGCGGGAACGCCGTGCGCCGCAGCCTGGGCGCGGAGACGCTGCATACGGTGACGCAGGCTTTGCGGGATAGCATCCAGCATGGCTTGGACAATCGCGAGCAGGGCCTCGAATATGCGATGCAGTTTGCCCGCGACCTGGACGCCAACCTGGCCAATCGCTTCGTGAGCATGTATGTGAACGAGCGCACGCTGAGCTATGGGCCGGATGGGCAAGAGGCAATTCGCAAACTGCTGGCGCTGGGACACCAGCGGGGCATCATTCCTATGGAGCCGAAGGTTGACTTCGTCGATTAAGAGCAGACGCGAACGGTTTGCCGATCTGTTCGCGTTGCCCATCTCGCTTTAGCGCGCAGCTGCACTGTATGTCGGCACCCGTGAAACTTGGGGCCGCGGGGATGAGAAGATTGGCGATGGTGCTGTGCGGCCAGGACCGCCAGGATCTTCGCCACCTGTACGGAACCTGGAGATGAGCGCATTGAGGTCTGCGGTGAGTTCGCTGAGGGCCTCGCAGGCTTTCGCCGATTGGCGCGCGCCTGAAGCAGTCTCGTTCGAGATGCGAGCGATCTCACTGACGTTGGCGTTCACCTCGGCGGTGGTTGCAGTCTGCTCTGCGGCAGCGGCAGCAATCTGGTTGACCATGGCGGCAGCTTCGTCGGCACTCTCGATAATGAGACGTAGCTTGACGCCAGCCTCTCCGGTAGCGGCGACTCCTGTTTCCACCTGAGCCGTTCCCTTTCCCATCGCCTCCACGGCGGCGCGTGTTTCCTTTTGGATGAGCCCGATGGTTTCAGCGATCTCCTTAGTCGCCGCGGTAGTGCGCTCGGCAAGGTTGCGAACCTCGCCTGCGACAACCGCGAAGCCTCGGCCCTGCTCACCGGCGCGCGCGGCCTCGATAGCGGCATTGAGTGCAAGCAGATTGGTGCGGCCAGCGATCTCATCGATGACCTCAATAATGTGGCCAACCTGGTTGGAGCGTTCGCCGAGCTCGGCAATCTGATGCGCGACGTGGTCGACGGACTGGGTAACGCTGTGCATCAGGTTGATCGTCTGCTCGACAACTTTGCCGCCCTCGCGGGCGTCATCCGCGGCCTGGCTCGTCTTGAGGGCAGCGGAGTTGGAGTTGCGCGAGACCTCAACGACAGTAGAAGACATCTCATGCATGGAGGTTGCGACCATCGCCGACTTGTCTTGCTGGGCTTCGGCGCCGAGAGCAATACTGGAGGCCGACCGGGTGAGTTCTTCCGTAGCTTCTGTGAGGCGCCGGGTATTGGCCTTGACCTGACGCATCACTTCCTGGAGTTTGTCGAGGAAGACATTGAACCAGATGCCGACCTCATCAATTTCGTTGCTGCCGTTCACCTCCACACGGCGAGTGAGGTCGCCCTCCCCCTCGGCAATATCCTGGATACGCAAAGAGAGCGAACGCAGCGGATTGACAACCTTGTACTGCACAACGCCCCACGCCGCTCCGCAACTGAGGATCGCGAAGATCAGCATGACAAAGCCTGTGATGCGGCTGCGCAACGACCAAGCATCCACGGCATCCAGCTGAGAGCGGAATTCGACGGCAATCGCCTTGTCCAGCGCGCTCATCGCCGAGGAGAGCGCTTGATTGTCCTTACCCAGGGCGCTCATGCGCGCCATCAGGTCATCGGTTGGACCATCCTTGCTGCCCAAGACTGCCGCATACGTGTCATGGTCGCGGATGTTGAGCGCGGAAAACTCGTCAGTCAGGCCGCTTGCCTTCGCAGCCAGGTCAGGCAGCGAACCGAGCGAGGCTTTGACGGCGCCCAGTGCATCCTGCGTAGCCTGGGCATCGGCAGCCGCCCCAGCCAGCGATTTGGCGTCCTGGAGGACGACAGCATCGCCGTAATGCTTCTTCATGCGCTCGAAGGCTGCCTCGGCCTCCTGCAGTCTGAGCGCGGAGGGAAAGAGCGCAGAGGAAATCTGAGACATGCGGCTATGCGTGGCCGAGGCCGAGAGCAGCACCATAACCAGCAGGACGAGATAACCACCGGCGAGAACGCCGAGGATGGCAAGGATGCGGGACTTAATCTTCATTTGCTGGAACATCGGTCACCTGTCAAGAAAGAATCTCGGCCTTGCCGCGAGGCCGGCGATTACAGCGAGTTGCATCATGGAGGTCCTTCGGGGCCCTGGCGACGAACAGGGAACGCAGATGGATTTCCAGACTGTCATTGCACCGCCAGAACTTTTACTCCGTCATGCGGAGAAGTTTTGGCAATGTAACCGACGGCGCCGGCATT
>Ga0302326_10016070_pt1 | contig 15690 bp, 16 predicted proteins | sample Palsa_T0_3_FD_202264 | JGI IMG/M metagenome (GOLD analysis project Ga0302326, IMG submission 202264) | Peat permafrost microbial communities from Stordalen Mire near Abisko, Sweden - Palsa_T0_3 | ecosystem: Environmental > Terrestrial > Soil > Palsa > Peat permafrost | place: Sweden: Abisko...
CGCCGGTTGCGTTGCCGCCGCCGCCGCTGCCGATCGCTCCGGCGCCGATCGCCGTCGATCATTGGGACACCGGTGGCTGGGGCGGCTGCGGTTGCCGCTGCGGCTGCAACAGAGGCTTCTTCGGCGACGGGTCGTTGTTCGGCGGCCCGGGGCCGGCACCGATATACATCGTCAACCAGGGTCCGGAATATTCCGGCCCGGGCATCATGATCCCGTACACGGCCTATTCGCCGGAAGCGGGCGTGGCGGCGCCGGGCACATATCCGTATGTCGGCCGTTACGGCTACCCCCGCTACGGCTACCCCGGTTACGGGCATCCGTATTATCGCGCGCGCTTCGCCTACCAGCCGCACCAACGCTGGCACCGCCAACCGTATCCGCATCGCTGGCGCGGCTGAACGGGACGCCTCTCGCAGCTGAAGTTGTAAAGAAGGCCCGCAGCCATGCGGGCCTTTTTATTTTGACGCGATGCCACGGCTCGCCACGTAAAGCGCGAGCGCCGCGGCGTTCGAGACGTTGAGGCTCTTGATCGCGCCCGGAAGGTCGAGCCGCGCCAGCCGATCGCAAACGGCGCGCGTTCCCTGCCGCAAGCCTTTCCCTTCGGCGCCAAGCACCAGCGCCAGCGGCGCAGAAAGCTTCATCGCGGTCAGCTCATCGGTGCCGGCGCTGTCGAGCCCGACGACGAGAAATCCTTGCTCTTTTAGTTCGGCGAGCGCGCGCGCCAAATTTTGCACGCTGACGATCGGCACCAGTTCGAGCGCGCCCGAGGCGGATTTGGCGAGCACGCCGGTCGCTTCCGGGCTGTGGCGCGCGGTGGTGACGATAGCGGCGACGGCGAACGCCGCGGCCGTGCGCAAAATCGCCCCGACATTGTGCGGATCGGTGATCTGGTCGAGCACCAGCACGGTGCCGTCGGCGCTCAAATCGGCAAGCTCCGGGGCGGTAAGGGGGTCGGCCTCGGCGAGGATGCCTTGATGCACGGCGTCGGGCGAAAGCCGCGCGGCGATGGCGTCGGGCCGCACCAGTTCCGGCGCGATCGTCAGCTTGATGCCGTCGTCGGCCAGCCGCCGAACGGCGTTCTCGGTCGCCAAAATCCTGCGAATCCGCCGCGCGGGATTGGCAAGCGCCGCCGTGACGGAGTGCCAGCCGTAGAGGATGACCGCGTCATCGCCGCCGCCATGCGGCCGGCGAAACCGCGTGTTTGCGGGCCGGCCTGACCGATGCGCGCTCCTGCGGAACGGGTGCGTCCTTGTGTTCTTCATGACGCGCACCCATACCGCGCAGCGATCCAAGCGCCAAGGCGGCGTGACTTGGCCGCATTCTCGCTGTGCCCTATCTTTTGCACGTTTCAGGTTTGCGAACTGAGCGGAACGCTGGAGCGAGCGGGATGTCAGGCCATTCCCCGTCTAACCCGGCAGTGCTGGCGGTGCCGGGCGCCGATCCCAGGCTCTACAACGAAGACCTCGCGCCGGCTGCGCCGACGGGTCGCCACTGGGGTGTGTTCGACATTTTCGCCATGTGGATGTCGGATGTGCACTCGGTCGCGGCGGTTACACCTTCGCGGCCAGCCTGTTTTTCCTCGGTCTGACCGTCTGGCAGGTTCTGCTCTCGATGATCGTCGGCATCGTGGTGGTTTTCGGCCTGATGAATCTCATCGGCGGGCCGTCGCTGAAATACGGCGTGCCGTATCCGGTCGTGGCGCGCATGTCGTTCGGCGTTGTGGGCGCCAATCTCGCCGCCACGGTCCGCGGCATCGTCGGTATCGTCTGGTACGGCGTGCAGACCTATTTCGCCTCCAAGGCCGTCGAGGTGCTCGTCATCACGCTGGCGCCAGGCGCGATAGCCTGGCGCGACGGCGGCTTCCTCGGCCTGTCGCCGCTCGGCTGGGCGAGCTTTCTGTTCATGTGGCTGTTCCAACTTCTCATCTTCCTCAACGGCATGGAAACGATCCGCAAGTTCATCGATTTCTGCGGGCCGGCGGTCTATGTGGTGATGTTCGCGCTCGCCATCTGGGTGGTGAGTCAGACCGGGCTGTCGAGCCTTTCGCTCCAGCTCGCGCCGCCGGTGGCCGGTTCGAGCCTCGGCCACATGGCGGCCGCCGCCATGCTGATCGTCGCCTATTTCGCCGCGCTGTTGCTCAATTTCGGCGACTTCGCCCGCTTCGCCAAAGACCGCCGCGCGATGACGCTTGGCAACTTCCTCGGCCTGCCGGTCAACTTCCTGGTCTTCGCCATCATCACCGTGATCGTCACCGCCGGCACGGTGAAGGTGTTTGGCGCGGCGATCATGGACCCGGTCGGCATCGTCGAGCGGATCGGCAATCCGTGGATCGTCATCCTCGGCTCGCTGACTTTCATCGTCGCCACCATGGGCATCAATATCGTCGCTAACTTCGTGTCGCCCGCTTACGACATCGCCAACCTCAATCCGCGGCGCATCAGCTTCCGCATCGGCGGGCTGATCGCGTCGATCCTCTCGGTGCTGGTTTGCCCCTGGCTGTTCGTTTCCAGTGCGCAGGCGATCACCATCTTCGTGTCGATCTTCGGCGCCGTGCTCGAGCCGATGTTCGGGATCATCGTGGCGGATTATTACCTGGTCAAACGCCAGCAGGTCGTGCTCTGTGACCTTTACACCATGTCGCCGTCCTGCTCGCTGCATTATCGGGGCGGCTGGAACCCCGCCGCGCTGGTGGCGCTCGGCATTGCCGGCGTGGTCTCGATCGGGCTGGCGCTTCTTGGCGCTTACGGCGTCATCCTCAACGTCGGCGACTGGGGCTGGCTGATCGGCGCGGCGTTGGGCGCCATCGTCTATCTCGCCGCCGCGCGCGCCTTTGGTGAGGGCGTGAAGGGGAGGTCGGTGTCGCTGGCACCGAACCCGTAACCCTCTGAAGCTTGGCCCGCGCGCGGTTGACACTGCGTCGGCCCGACACCATAAACCGCCCCACGGAATTCTCGTCTTTAGGGGGGGCTTTGCCGGTTCCTCACGTCACCCTCTTTCAATCTGAGACGTGCGGGAGAGTGTCCCGAGTGGCAAAGGGGGCGGACTGTAAATCCGCTGGCTTACGCCTTCGTAGGTTCGAGTCCTACCTCTCCCACCATACCCTTCGCACCGCGCACCACGATTTGGCAGGTCGTTCAAAGCGCGCGAAAACGACCGGCGTCGTGGCGCTCGAAGACGGTGAACAAAACCTATCGAAAGCCGCTGCAAATCAACGCTTAATCACGCTTCGAGCGCGGCAAATAAACCCTATTTTTAGCGTGTTATTTAAACTGATCTTAGACCCTCGCCGGTAGGGTCACGTCATACGACGTGAAAACAGGGCCCGTCGGACGATAAATAAAACAGACTTTGGGAAAGGCGTCACAATGAAAGCCGTCGTCAAGACGGTCGAGCCCGCCGAGCGCGAGGCGCGTTTCGACCAGATCCGGCCTCCTTATCTCGAGGCGCTGACCTTGGTCGAGCGCCTGCACCGACGTCTGCTCGACGTCATCAAGGACGAATTCGACCGCCGCGGCCGCGCCGACATCAATTCGGTTCAGGCGCTGCTGTTGTACAATATCGGCGACAAGGAGCTGACCGCCGGCGAGCTGCGCACGCGCGGCTACTATCTCGGCTCCAACGTCTCCTACAATCTCAAGAAGCTGGTCGAGATGGGCTTCCTCGATCATCAGCGCTCGCGCGTCGACCGGCGCTCGGTGCGCATCAAGCTCACCGACAAGGGCCGCGAAGTCCGCGACGTCGTCGAGGCGCTCTATCAGAAGCACGTGCGCACGGTGGAGCAGGTCGGCGGTATCAACGCCGACGAGTTCAGCGTGCTCAACAAAGCGCTGCACCGCCTCGAACGCTTCTGGACCGACCAGATCCTTTATCGCCTGTAATTTTTCGTCGTACTGGCGAGCCCTAAAAGCCCCGGCGTAACCGCCGGGGTCTTTTTTTGTTGGTAGGATGGGTTGGACCAGCGGGTCCGGCCCGAAGTGGCCGGCCCGATGACAGGCTCAGTGAAACCCATCGTTCGGGAGGAAAAGGTGACGGGTTTCGCTGCGCTAAACCCATTCTACGGACTTTTTTGGTCAGCCGAGAAGCTTTTGCACGAGCCCGCCGAGCCAGGTCAGCAGCGGAAACGGCGTGAAGATTTGCACCAGAATAGCGATTGCGGCGATGACGAGCAGATAACTCAATGTGTCGCGCAGTATCCGTACCGGCAGCGGCGGGTAGGGCGGTCCGTTGTTTGGAGGCCGCGCGTAGGTCGCTTCCCATTTTTCCTGCGGAACGTGCGCCGGCCTGATGCGCTCGAACGGCACCCGGGCGCGGTATGCAGTAATACCGCGCTCGCGCGCAATGGCGCTGCGCAGGTAGAATAAGTTGCTCCAGCCGATCAGATCGACAATGCCTTCGATGACGTCAGGTTTGTCTCGACGTTTTTTGAACTCAGGTCATTCACGCGGCCGATGATTCGCGGCTAGTGCAGATTTGCCACGGTCCAGGGAAAAACGACGCACCGGTGCACGTGTCCACGAGTTTCAACTCGCTGGGCGGGTTAGAGCGAAGCCCTAAGCAAACACGGCGTGCATACATCGCTTGGCTCCGGCTCTTAATCCGACCCTTTTGGTTCTCTGACGCTTCGTGCTAATTCGGCTGCCGGGGGGCTTCCATGCGCCGGGTATTGCGACCTTCATGCGCCGGCGGACGAGTGCTCCATGAACGAACGAAATGATGAAAGTGACGCGCCGCAAAGGGCGCAACTTGGCCGGCGCGCTTTCCTCAAGCGGCTTGCCGGCGTCACGGCGCTGGCGGCGGCCGGATTATCCGCGCGGGCTGCTGCCGCGGAGGATGCCGCGCTTGACGCGCTGATCGGCGATACCCAGCGCGGCGAATTCGGGCAGAGCTTCGACGACGCTTCGCGCACCATCCACATGCCGAAGGCGTCGGAGCCGACCGTGTCCACGGCGACGGCGCAAACTACCGAGAAGGCGATCGACCGCTACGCCGATATTGTTTCCCACGGCGGCTGGCCGCAAGTTCCGTCGGTCGCCGTGCTCCGTCTCGGTGATCGGCATGCGAGTGTTGGCGTGCTGCGCACGCGCCTCGCCGCCTCCGGCGATATCGATCCAAATGCGGCCGGCAACGACATCTACGATTCCTACGTCGAGGCCGCGGTACGGCGCTTCCAGGCGCGCCATGGCTTGACCGCCGATGGCATCATCCGGGCGGAGACGCTGGCGGCGATCAACGTGCCGGCGCCGGTGCGCCTTTCCCAGCTCAAGGTCAATGTGGTGCGCCTGCGTGCGCTCGGCGCCAACTTGAGTCCGCGCTTCGTGGTCTGCAATATTCCGGCGGCGCGCATCGAGGCGATCGAGAACGGCGCCGCCGTGTCGCGCCACACTGCCGTCGTCGGCAAGCCGGATCGGGCCTCGCCCGAGATCAACAGCAAAATCATCCAGATCAACTTCAATCCCTATTGGACGGTGCCGCCCTCGATCGTGCAAAAAGATTTGATTCCGAAGATGCAGGATCAGCCGGATTACCTCACCAACAACCACATCCGCATCTTCGATGCGCGCCATAGGGAGCTGGAGCCTTCACGGATCAACTGGTACTCGGAGGACGCGACCCATTTCTCTTTCAAGCAGGACCCGGGCAGTTTCAACTCGCTGGGTTCGATCCGTATCAACTTTCCGAGTGCGTATGGCGTCTATATGCACGACACGCCGCTGAAGAATTTGTTCGGCGACGATTTCCGTTTCCACTCATCGGGCTGCGTGCGCGTGCAGAATGTCCGTCAGCTGGTTGCTTGGCTGCTGGAGGGAATGCGGGGCTGGTCGCTCGAGGACATCGATCGCGTCATCAAATCCGGCGAACAAAAAAACGCGCAACTTGTAAAGCCGGTGCCGCTGCATTGGGTCTACATCACCGGCTGGGCGACGGCCGACGGTGTCGTGCAGTTCCGCGAGGACATTTACGGCAAGGACGGCGTTCCCGGGACTCCGGCTGCCGGCACGAATTTGTGACCTCGTAGCCCGGATTGCGCCGCGCGCAATCCGGGAGCGCCCGTGCGGTGATAACGCCGCTCCCGGGTTTCGCTGGCGCTCAACCCGGGCTACGGATTGCCGCAAATGCCCAAATGTAGCGGGGTTCACCCGGCTGCTGTCACAAGACCTTGCGCCCGCCCGCCGGTATGCTACGCCGAGCAGTCGGCCGTCCGGCGGACGGCGTTCCTCTGGAAACCTTGGGGCAGGGTAAGGCGAGGCAGGATATGTCGGTCCCGCACGGCGCAGCGATTTCGGCCGAGGGTTTTTTCTCCGCCGCGCTCGGCGAAAGCGATCCGGAAATCGCCGATGCGATCGGGCGTGAACTCGGCCGCCAGCGCGACGAGATCGAGCTGATCGCGTCGGAGAACATCGTCAGCCGCGCCGTCCTTGAGGCGCAAGGCTCGGTGCTGACCAACAAATACGCGGAAGGATTGCCGGGCAAGCGCTATTACGGCGGCTGCCAGTTCGTCGACATCGTCGAGCAGCTCGCGATCGACCGCGTCAAGAAGCTGTTCGGCTGCGCATTTGCCAACGTGCAGCCGCATTCCGGCGCTTCCGCCAACGCCGAAGTGTTCATGGCGCTGATGCAGCCGGGCGACACCTTCATGGGGCTCAACCTCGCCGCCGGCGGCCATCTCACCCACGGCTCGCCGGTGAACCTCTCGGGCCGCTGGTTCAAGGCCGTGCCCTATGGCGTGCGCCGCGACGACCACTTGATCGATATCGAGGAGGTCGAGCGGCTGGCAAAGGAGCACCGGCCGAAGGTGATCATCACCGGCGGCTCCGCCTATCCGCGCATCATCGATTTTCGCCGCTTCCGCGAGATCGCCGATGAGGTCCGCGCCTATCTCATGGTCGACATGGCGCACTTCGCCGGCCTCGTCGCCGGCGGCGTGCATCCGAGCCCGTTCCCGCATGCGCATGTCGTCACCACGACGACGCACAAAACTTTGCGCGGCCCGCGCGGCGGCGCCATCCTCGCCAATGACGAGGAGCTGGCGAAGAAGCTCAACTCGGCGGTGTTCCCCGGCATGCAGGGCGGTCCGCTGATGCACGTGATCGCCGCCAAGGCGGTGGCGTTCGGCGAAGCACTGCGCCCGTCGTTTCGCATTTACGCCAAGAGCGTGGTGGAGAATGCCAAAGCGCTTTCGGAAACGCTGAAGTCCTGCGACCTCGATATTATTTCCGGCGGCACCGACACGCATTTGATGCTGGTCGATCTGCGCCGGAAGCGTTTGACCGGAAAAGTGGCCGAGGCGGCGCTCGAACGCGCCCACATCACCTGCAATAAGAACGGCATTCCGTTCGACCCGGAAAAGCCGTTCGTCACATCCGGGGTGCGGCTCGGCACGCCGGCCGGCACGACGCGCGGCTTCGGCATCGCCGAATTCCGGCAGGTCGGCGCCATGATCGCCGAGGTGCTCGACGCGCTGTCGCAAAATGGCGCCGAAGCGGACGCGGCGGCCGAGGCGAGCGTGCGCGAGAAGGTCAAGCGCCTGGTCAGCCGGTTTCCGATCTACGAGGGCTAGGGGTAAGCGATGCGCTGTCCGAGTTGCGCCAGCCTCGATACCCAGGTGAAGGATTCGCGGCCGACCGAGGATTCCTCGGTCATCCGCCGCCGCCGCGTTTGTCTGTCGTGCAATTTCCGCTTCACCACCTTCGAGCGAGTGCAATTGCGCGAACTCATCGTCATCAAGCGCAACGGTAGGCGCGTACCCTTCGACCGCGACAAGCTCTTGCGCTCGGTGCAGATCGCGGTGCGCAAGCGCCCGGTCGAACCCGAGCGCATTGATCAGATGGTCTCCAAGATCGTGCGCGAATTGGAAAGCCAGGGCGAAAGCGAGGTTTCGTCGGAAACGATCGGCGAAACGGTGATGGCGTATCTTCGCGACCTCGACGACGTCGCCTATGTACGCTTCGCCTCGGTCTATCGCAATTTCCGCGAAGCCAAGGATTTCGAGACGGCGCTCGCGGAACTATCGGGGGAAGAGGCCGCGGAGATTGCACGCAAGTGAGTGTGCAAGCCAGTATGCGAGCAAGCCCGCCGCCGGGTGCGCGACCGGACTTTACGGTGGACGACCGGCGCTTCATGGCGCTGGCGCTGATGCTCGGCCGCCGCGGCCTCGGCCGCACCTGGCCTAACCCGGCCGTCGGCGCGGTGATCGTCAAGGACGGAATCATCGTCGGCCGCGGCTGGACGCAACCCGGCGGCCGGCCGCACGCCGAAATCGAGGCGCTGCGCCGGGCCGGCGAAGCCGCGCGCGGCGCGACGCTTTACGTGACGCTTGAACCTTGCTCGCATCACGGGAAATCGCCACCCTGCGCCGACGCCATCGTCGCCGCCGGCGTCGCGCGGATGGTTTCGGCGCTCGAAGATCCCAACCCCAAGGTCGCGGGGCAAGGGCATGCGCGGCTGCGCGCAGCGGGCATAAAGGTCGACATCGGAATTGGCGCCGACGAAGCGCGCCGCGATCACGCCGGTCATATCAGACGCATGCGCGAGGGCCGGCCGCAAATCACGCTCAAGCTTGCGGTCTCGGCCGATGGCAAAGCCGGCGGCCCCGGCCGGCGGCCGCTGGCGATTACCGGGGAGGTGGTGCGCGAGCGCGTCCATCTCCTGCGCGCGCACAGCGATGCGATCATGGTCGGCATCGGCACTGCGCTGGCCGACGATCCCGTTCTGACCTGCCGTTTGCCGGGCATGGAGAAAAACTCGCCGGTGCGGATCGTGCTCGACAGCGCGTTGCGCTTGCCGCCCTCTTCGCGCCTGGTGCGAAGTGTGCGTGAGGTGCCGGTTTGGGTGGTTTGCGGGGCGGAAGCTTCGCGTGCGGCGGAGGAAAACTTGCGGGCGGCGGGCGCCGTGGTTTTGCGCACGGCGGAAAGGCAAGGGCGCTTCGATCTCGCCGCCACGCTCAAGCTCGTCGCCGGGCGCGGCATTTCGCGGCTCATGGTCGAGGGTGGTCCGACGCTGGCGGCGGCTCTGCTGACCGCAGATCTCATTGACGACGCGGTGCTGTTCCGCTCGGCCAAGGTCGTCGGCGGCGATGGCATCGATGCGCTGGACGGCCTTCCGCTGACGGCGCTGACGCAATCGCCGCGGCTCATGGCCGTGCACAGCGAGGCAATTGGCCCCGATATTTGCGAAGTTTTTTCGCGAAGGTGACGATCTTGTTCAGTGGTATTATCAATGAGTTGGGCGAAATCCTTCAAGTGGCGGAAAAGGCTGAAGGGTTACGCCACGTGACCATCAAGTGCGGCTACGACCCGAACAAAATCGCCATCGGCGCGTCGATCGCATGCTCAGGCATTTGCCTGACGGTCGTGGCGCGCGGGCAAACGCGCCAGCAGCGCTTTTTTGCCGTCGACGTCGCCGCCGAGACCTTGCGGGTGACGACGGCCGGCGCCTGGCGAAGTGGCACACAACTCAATCTCGAGCGCTCGCTTCGCCTCGGCGACGAGCTCGGCGGGCACCTGGTGAGCGGCCATGTCGACGGCATCGCCAAGCTCGTCGCGCGCAAAGATTTGCCGGACATGGCGCAGATGTCCTTCCGGGTGCCGGGTAAGCTGTCGCGCTTTATCGCGCCCAAAGGCTCGGTCGCGCTAGACGGCGTTTCACTTACGGTCAACGAGGTCAAGGGCGACACGTTTTCCGTGCTGATCATTCCCCACACGCTGAAGGTCACTACGTTCGGCGCGCTGCAAAACGGTGCGCGGCTCAATCTCGAAGTGGACCAAATGGCGCGCTACGCGGCGCGCCTGTTGGCGACCGCGCCGCAGCGTTAAAGCCGCGCTTGTTCGCGCTCCTTGCGCTTGCTACCACCGCCCTGAGCATGATCCCGAAAAGAGGTCTCCGGTTTTCGGAAAAGATCATGCTTCACTAATGAGCACGATCCCGAGTTGGAGTGCAGCGATGGCCGGGCCACGGCGAAGCAAAAATGAGAAAAGCGGCGCCAAAGGCGCGCGCATTCTGGTCGTCGAAGCGCGCTATTACGACGATATTGCCGATCTGCTGCTCGCCGGCGCGATGAAGGTACTGAAGGAAGCGGGCGCGGTGGTTGAGCGCATCACCGTGCCGGGTTCGCTCGAAATCCCCGTCGCGATCGTCATCGCGCTCGACGCGGCCCAGCAAAAAGGCCGCCCTTATGACGGCGTGGTGGCGCTTGGCTGCGTGATCCGCGGTGACACCATTCACTTCGAGATCGTCTCGCAGCTTTCCGCGCAAGGGTTATTGGAGCTTTCCGTCGCCCGCGCGCTGCCGATCGGCAACGGCATTGTCACCGTCAACACACTCACCCAAGCGCTAGCCCGCGCGCGCCTCGAGGAGCAGGACAAAGGTGGCGACGCCGCGCGCGCCGCGCTGGCGCTGGTCCGGGTCAAACGCCGGCTCGTGCGGGGGAAGTGAAGAATGGCAAGCGCGGCGTCCAGCGAGCCGAGAAAAGCCAACAAGCGCGGCGCGGCGCGGCTTGCCGCCGTGCAGGCGCTTTACCAGATGGACCTCGCGGGCACCGGCCTGAACGAGATTTTGGCCGAGTTCGAGAAACATTGGCTTGGCGGCGAGATCGAAGGCGCGCAATACCGGCCGGCGGAAGCCGCCTTTTTTCGCGACATCGTCGGCGGCGTCGTGCGCGAGCAAGGCCTCCTCGATCCGCAGATCGACGCCGCGCTGGCGCGCGGCTGGCCGCTCAAACGGATCGAGACGGTATTGCGCGCGGTGCTGCGCGCCGGGGCCTACGAGCTTGCCAGCCGGCGCGACGTGCCGGCGCGCGTCGTCATGTCGGAATATGTCGACGTCGCTTCCGCCTTCGTCGACCAGGACGAGACCGGCATGGTCAACGCCGTACTCGATCAGCTCGCGCATCAACTGCGCGCCGAGGAGTTCGGCGGCGCCTGAAGCTCAGGCCAAGGCAAACGGCAGCGCCGAAGGGCTCCTAAAGTTCGACGACGAATTCCAGGCAACCCGATCGACGGTCAGGTGGTAGTCGGGCACGCGCTCGAGAAAGCGCCGCATGGCGACCTCGGTGACGAGGCGCGCCATCTGGCTGCCGAGGCAGAAATGCTTGCCGGAGCCAAACCCCAGATGTCCCTGCGGTCGGCGGTCAATAGCGAAGGCGTCCGCGTCGGGGAATTTGTGCCCGTCGCGATTGCCCGAGCCGAAGGCGAGCACGACTTTGTCGCTGGCGTGGATCGTCTCGCCGTGCAGCGAGACGTCGCGGGTGGCGGCGCGTTTGAAGCGCTGCGCCGAGGTGTTGAAACGCAACGATTCCTCGATAGCAGGCGCGATCAGCGCCGGATCGGCAACGACGCGCCGGCGCGCCTGCGGATAATCGTGCAGATTGAGCGCGAACATGCTCATGAAGCTCGACAGCGATTCCACGCCCGCCATGACGAAGGTCGCAGTGGTCAACACGATCTCGCGCTCCGACAGCCGGTCGCCGTCGATCTCGGCTTCGGCGAGATGCGTAATCAGATCGTCGGTCGGATTGGCGCGCCGCGCCGCCACCTCCGCGGTGAGGAAGTCGCTGAGATCCTTGAACGCGGCGATGTGCTCGGGCGTGCGCCCCTTCACCGACTTGTCGGTCGAGACCGCGAGGATGACCTGGCGCCTGATCTCGCCGTGGTCGCGCTCCGGCAGGCCCATGGTGCGGAAGAGAAGCCCGACCGTGATTTGGCTGGAAAAGTCGTTGATAAACTCGAAGGTGCCTTGCTCGACGATGCGGTCGAGCGAGCGGTCGGCGATTTCCAGCGTCGGCTCGGCGAGCCGGTCGAGATTTCGTTTAAGAAAGGCGGCCTGGCTCAGCGCCCGCAGCCGATCGTGGCGCGGCGGATCGGTCGTCCCCAACGTCGCGCCGGCGCGCCCCGGCAGCTCGTCGATCATATTGCCGGTGGCGGACGAGAACGTCTGCCAGTCGCGCGCCGCCTCGACGATGTCGTCGTAACGCGACAGGATCCAGAGCCGGGCGCCCTCGCTCCAGTAGCAAGGGTAGTTCTCGCGCAGCTCCGCGTAATAGGGGAAGGGATCCGCGTCGATCAACGGCGAGTAAAGGTCGAACGGCTCCACGGCATTTCCTCGCGGTCCCGGCGCTGATACATCATTAGCATAATCTTTCGGTGCGCCACGCGATGCCAAATTCAACGGAATCGGCCGAAGATCGCCTGATCGCGCGCTATTTCCGCCCGCTCGCCACCCATCCGGGCGCTCTTGGGCTCGGCGACGATGCGGCGGTAATGACGCCGCCGCCGGGATGCGATCTCGTGCTCACGACCGACGGCGTGATTGCCGGCGTGCACTTCTTTCCCGACGATCCGCCCGGAAGTATCGGCCGCAAGGCGCTGCGCATGAACCTTTCCGATCTCGCCGCCAAAGGCGCCAAGCCGGCCGGTTTTCTGCTCTCGCTGGCGCTCCCGCGTGGAACCGATGAGGCTTGGATCGCCGCCTTCGCCGCCGGCTTGGGCGAGGACATCGCGCACTACGGCTGTCCTCTCCTCGGCGGCGACACCGACCACACGCCCGGGCCGGTGTCGGTTTCGATCGCGGTGTTCGGCACGGTGCCGCACGGCAAGATGGTGCGGCGTTCGACCGCTAAGCCCGGCGACAGCGTCGTGGTCACCGGCACGTTCGGCGATGCGGCGCTCGGCGTCAAACTGCGGCGCGACAAGAGCCTGGCGAAAAGCTGGCGGCTCACGCAAGCCATGGTTCGTCATCTCGAGCAGCGCTATCTGCTGCCGCAGCCGCGCAACGCGCTCGCGCAGGCGTTACTGCACCATGCCGGCGCGGCGATGGACGTCTCCGACGGGCTTGCCGGTGATCTCGTCAAGCTCGCCCGCGCCTCGTCGGTGGCGGCCGAGATCGATGTCGCGCGCGTGCCGCTTTCCGACGCCGCGCGCGCGGCGATCGGCGCCGAGCCGCCGCTGATCGAGACAATGCTCACCGGCGGCGACGATTACGAAATTGTGCTGACGGCGGCGCCGCAGGAGCTTCCCGCATTACGCGCGGCGGCAAAGGCCGCCGGCGTTCCGGTCACCGAGATCGGCCGCGTGGAAGTGGGCGAGGGCGCCCGCTTCACCCACGACGGCAAAGCGCTCGCATTCGCGCGAGCGTCATATAGTCATTTTTGATCGAGCACATTCCGCTCGTCCCCGCGGAGGCGGGGACTCAGTTCTAGATTCCCGCTTTCGCGGGAATGAGCGGAAAACTACTTCCTTCGTGAGATCGGCTGATACTCGCGCCGTGGCGATCCGGTATAGAGCTGGCGCGGGCGGCCGAGCTTCTGGTGCGGATCCTCGATCATTTCCTTCCACTGCGCGATCCAGCCGACAGTGCGCGCGACCGCGAACAGCACCGTGAACATCGCGGTCGGGAAGCCCATGGCGCGAAGCGTGATGCCCGAATAGAAGTCGACATTCGGATAAAGCCGCTTCTCGATGAAGTATTCGTCGTGCAGCGCGATGCGTTCGAGCTCCATGGCGACGTCGAGCAGCGGATCGTTGACGCCGAGTTCGTTCAGGACCTCGTGGCAGGTCTTCTGCATGATTTTGGCGCGCGGGTCGTAGTGCTTATAGACCCGGTGACCGAAACCCATCAGCCGGAACGAGTCGTTCGGGTCCTTGGCGCGTTTGACGTATTCGGGAATGCGATCGACGCTCCCGATCTCGCCGAGCATTTTCAACGCCGCCTCGTTGGCGCCGCCATGCGCCGGTCCCCACAGGCAGGCGATACCGGCGGCGATGCAGGCGAAGGGATTGGCGCCGGTTGAGCCGGCAAGCCGCACCGTCGAGGTCGAGGCGTTTTGTTCGTGATCGGCGTGCAGCGTGAAGATGCGGTCCATCGCGCGCGCGAGCACCGGGTTCGGATGATATTCTTCGCACGGCACCGCAAAGCACATGCGCAGGAAGTTCGACGCGTAATCCAGCTCGTTCTTCGGATACACGAACGGCTGGCCGATCGAATATTTGTAAGCCATCGCCGCCAGCGTCGGCGATTTGGCGATCATGCGGATCGAGGCAATCATGCGCTGGGTCGGATCGGTGATGTCGGTGGAGTCGTGATAGAACGCCGACAGTGCGCCGACGCAGCCGGTCATCACCGCCATGGGATGAGCGTCGCGGCGGAAGCCTTGAAAGAACCGGCTCATCTGCTCGTGGACCATCGTGTGATGGACCACGCGGTCGTCGAAATTTTCCTTCTGCGCGACGGTCGGCAGCTCGCCGTAAAGCAGGAGATAGCAGGTCTCAAGAAAGTCGCCGTGCTCGGCCAAGTCATCGATCGGATAGCCGCGATAGAGCAACACGCCGGCGTCGCCGTCGATGTAGGTGATTTTGGACTCGCAGCTTCCGGTCGAAGTGAAGCCGGGATCGTAGGTGAAGATGCCGGTTTCGCTGTAAAGCTTGCTCACGTCCATGACTTGGGGACCGATGGTCCCGTCATAGAGGGGGAAGGACCAGCTCTTGTCACCGAGGGTCAGCTTGGCGGTCTTGATGTTCGCGCCGGTTTTCGCGTCCATGATCGCATCCTCGCTGTGTGGCAGCCTCGATAGTGCGGTGCACGCGGCCAAGCCGCCAAAACGCTGGTGCAGCACTACCATTCCGGCCCTATTGGCCTAGCGCAACCGAGTGTGCACTGCAAGAAAATAGGCGGTATTTCGGGGCCGCGCCAGCCCGTGCCGGAGCAAGGGGGCAAAGCCTCCCGCACCCTTGCTCGGCGCAGGCCAGCCGGTCGCGCGGCCGCTCAAAGTGCCGGCGGCCTTGTCCGCTAGAGCCTGTTCTGATCGGCGACGCGCGCCAAGCTCTCGCTCTTGCCGAGCAGGATCAGAACTTCGAAGATTCCGGGCGACGTGGTGCGGCCGGTCAGCGCCGCGCGCAGCGGCTGCGCGACGGCGCCGAGCTTGACGCCCTTGCGCTCGGCGAATGCGCGCACCGCGCTCTCGGTCGTTTCCGCCGTCCACGGCTCGACCGCGGCGAGTTCAAGTTCGATTTCCTTCAGCTGCGCCCTGGCTTGCGGCGTCAACAGAGCGGTAGCCTTTTCATCCAACGGGACGGGCCGATCCGCCAGTAAAAATGTGCCCCCTCAATGAGTTCGACGAGGGTCTTGGCGCGCTCCTTCAAGCTTGGCATCGCCGCCAGCCACTGCTCCCGCAGTCGCGGATTCATCTTGGCGGCGATGGCGCCGCCGTTGGCGAGGTGCGGCAGCAGTCGATCGATCGCATCCAGTAACGTCGCGTCGGTGCTGCCGCGGACGTAGTGACCGTCGAGGCTTTCGAGCTTGGCCAAATCGAAACGCGCCGGCGAGCGGCCGATCTGCGGCAGATCGAACGCCGCAATCATTTCCTCGGTGGAGAATATTTCCTGGTCGCCGTGGCTCCAGCCAAGCCGAACCAGATAATTGCGCAAGGCCGCCGGCAAGTAACCCATGGCGCGATAGGCGTCGACGCCGAGCGCACCGTGTCGCTTGGAAAGCTTCGAGCCGTCGGGGCCGTGGATCAGCGGAATGTGCGCCATCGCCGGCACCGTCCAGCCGAGCGCGTCATAAATCTGCTTCTGCCGCGCGGCGTTGGTTAGATGATCGTCGCCGCGGATGACATGCGTCACCGCCATGTCGTGATCGTCGACCACGACGGCGAGCATGTAGGTCGGCGTGCCGTCGGAGCGAAGGAGCACGAGGTCG